>Ga0126312_10003909_pt1 | contig 10062 bp, 14 predicted proteins | sample Plot104A_FD_92537 | JGI IMG/M metagenome (GOLD analysis project Ga0126312, IMG submission 92537) | Serpentine soil microbial communities from UC McLaughlin Reserve, CA, USA - Plot104A | ecosystem: Environmental > Terrestrial > Soil > Grasslands | place: USA: UC McLaughlin Reserve, Lake County...
CCTCGTCTTGCTCGCCCGCCTGCTCGGGCACTCGCGGCTGAGGTCGAGCGCGCGTGCTGACGAGCTCCTCGATGCGTTCGGGTTGAGCGACGCCGGCGCGCGACAGGTCAAGACGTACTCGGGCGGCATGCGGCGCCGGCTCGACATCGCGGCGAGCCTCGTCGTCACACCCGAGCTGATGTTCCTCGACGAGCCGACCACCGGCCTCGACCCGCGCAGCCGGAACCAGGTATGGGAGATCATCCGGGCGTTGGTCACGGACGGCACGACCGTGCTGCTCACGACGCAGTATCTCGAAGAGGCCGATCAGCTCGCGGACCGGATCGCCGTCGTCGACCGGGGCCGGGTGATCGCCGAGGGCACGAGCGGCCAGCTCAAGGCGTCGCTCGGATCGGGCGCGTTGCACGTGCGGTTGGGCGAGCCCGATCGCCGCACCGAGGCTGAGCGCGTCTTGTCGGACGCGCTCGGGGTTGCCGTGCACCTGGAGCCCGACCCGGCGACGCTGTCGGCCACGGTCTCGGATCCCGAACGCGTCGCCCGGGCGCTGACGGAGCTCTCGCGCGCCGAGGTCCCCGTCACGGAGTTCGCGCTCGGACAGCCGAGCCTGGACGAGGTGTTCCTCGAACTGACCGGCCGTCCCGTCGAGGAAGCCGAAGCGGAGGAGGACGCAGCATGACGACGACCGCGATCAAGCCCGCTGCGGACCAGACGCTGCGATCGGTGCTCGCCGCGCGCGTCGAGGACACGCGTCCTGGAGCGCTGTCAGCGTCACTGACGTTCGGATGGCGGGCGCTGCTGAAGTTGAAGCACGACCCGCAGCAGGTGTTCGACGCGCTCATGTTCCCGATCATGTTCACGTTGATGTTCACGTACCTGTTCGGGGGCGCACTCGCCGGGTCGACGCACGAGTACCTGCAGTTCTTCTTGCCCGGGGTCTTCGTGTTCACGGTCGTGATGCTGACCATGTACACCGGCGTCGGGCTCAACATGGACGTCTCGCAGGGCGTGTTCAATCGCTTCCGGTCGCTCCCGATCTGGCGCCCCGCTGTGCTCGTGGGCTCCCTGCTCGGTGACGCCGTGCGCTACACGCTCGCCGCCGCCGTCGTCGTCGGGCTCGGGCTGGCGCTCGGCTTCCGTCCCAGCGGTGGAGTCGCCGGCGTGGTGATGTCGCTGGTACTGGTGCTCGTGTTCGCGTTCAGCCTGTCCTGGGTGTTCACGACGCTCGGCCTCGTCGTGAAGTCGCCGGCCGCCGTGCAGGGCGTGAGCATGCCGTTGCTGTTCCCGTTCGTCTTCGCGAGCAACCTGTTCGTGGACCCCGACACCATGCCGGGATGGCTGCAGGCGGTTGTCGACGTCAACCCCTTCAGCCTGACCGTGAGCGCGGTGCGCGACCTGATGGACGGCACCGTTCCCGCCGGCCAGATCGGGTGGGTGCTGGTGGCGTGCGCGGCGATCGTCGCCGTCTTCGCGCCGCTCACGATGCGGCTGTACGGCACCAAGCCGTCGGCGGACGCCGTCTGAGGCTCGCGGGCGTCGGCGGGCGCTACGTCGCGGCGTGCGCCGCCGCACCGGCCGCGCACTCACAGAGGAAGCGGCGCAGGCCGCGCTCGAGGAGCCATCCGGTCCCGAACACCTTCGGAGCGAACGACGCCTGCCAGCGAATCGTGGTCCCGTCGCCGTCTGGTTCGAGGTCGATCTGCGCCCGGTAGTCCCGGACCGGCAGACCCGAGAGCGAGGCGTAGCCGAAGCGCCGGCCGGGGACGATCTCGACGATCTGGTCGCGGCCTGTCGTCCTGCCCCGGCGGAACACCCGGATCGCTCCCACCCCCTCGGGCGGTGGGTCGCCGGCCCGCTCGAGCTCGAACGATTCGATCGGCGACCAGCTCGGCCAGGTGTCGCCGTTGACGAGCAACGCGAACACGGCGGCCGGCGCCGCGGTTGAGTGCTTCGCGACCTCGATGTGGCGCCGTCCCACGACACTCCTTGTACCAGACGAACGGGAATGGGCCGGCGCGGGAGCCGGTTGCAGCGCGTCGTGGATCTCGCCCAAGGCGTCGTCCTTTCCGTGAACGTCGGCCGCCCCCGACCCGTCGAGCGCGACGGGAAGCCCGCCAGCACGGCGATTTGGAAGTCACCGGTGAAAGGCCGCGTTACGGCGCACGGTGTGAACCTCGCCGGCGACGAGCAGGCCGACCGAGCCGTGCACGGCGGGTACGACAAGGCCGTGTACGCGTACTCGATCGAGGACACCCGCTGGTGGGAGGCGGAGCTCGGCCGGGCGATCGGACCGGGCGGGTTCGGCGAGAACCTCACCGTCGAAGGGCTCGATCCGGTCGCGTCCGTCGTGGGGGAGCGGTGGCACGTGGGCACTGCGGTGCTCGAGGTGAGCGAGCCCCGACTGCCGTGCTGGAAGCTCGGCCTGCGCATGGGAGACCCGTCCTTCCCGCAGCGCTTCACCCGCGCCGCCCGCCCCGGCACGTATCTGCGCATCGTCGACGCGGGCGACATCGGCGCCGGCGACGCGGTGCGCGTCGCGTCACGTCCCGACCACGGGCTCACCATCGGCGATATCTGGCGGGTGTACCACCGCGACCGGCGCGACGCCGGTGTGCTCCTCGAGGTGCCAGAGCTCGGCGAATCGTGGCGTCAATGGGCGGAAGGGCGCGTGCGCAGGATGGCGGAAGCGTGACCGCAGACGAGAGCGTCTTCACCGATGCCGAGGTGCACTACCTCTCGGAGTTCAGGCGGGACGGATCGCGACCGTGGGTCGTGACGGCACCCCGCACGTCGCGCCGGTCGGGGCGCGCGACGACCGGCAAGGTCGTGCTGGTACCGGCCGGCGTCAGCCGGTGATCTCCCGCGGCTCGACAAGCCGGATGTTGTTGCCCGAGGGGTCACGGAACGCGGCGTCGACGCCATAGGGCCGCTCTTCCGGCGCTTCGGCGAACTCGACGCCTCGCCCCCGGAGCTCCTCGTACGCGGCCTGGCAGTCGTCGGTCTCGAGGAAGATCGTCCCCGCGAAGCCCTTCGCCATCAGCGTCCGGACCTGCTGGGCGGTCTCGGCGTCCATCACCGGCGGCCCCGGAATGGCCATGAGCACGACCGCGATGTCGGGCTGCGTGGCCGCGCTGACCGTGAGCCATCGGAAGTTCCCCAGCTCGGCGACCGTCACATCGGACCGCACCTCCATGCCGACTTGCTTCGTGTAGAACTCCAGGGCCTCGTCTTGGTCGTGCACCCACAACTGCGCGGTGCCGATCCGGATCATTCGCTTCTCCTCCTCGACGGAACGTTTGACAGCACGTTAAGGATGCGCAGGGCCTCTGTCTTCTCGAAACGTGCGGGATCGGGGACGCCCGTAGGCGCGCAGGACGCACGCCGGGATCAGCGCGTGGTCGGCAGCCGGCGGCATCGCGGCGCGGTACGCCGTCGGCGACATGCCGTAGGCACGGGTAAAGCTCGTGGTGAAGGAGCCGACGCTCTGCAGGCCCACCGAGAAGCAGATCTCGGCGACCGAACGGTCGGTGTTCCGCAGGAGGGCCGCGGCGCGCTCCAGACGTCGGGTCAATAGGTACGAGTGGGGCGCTTCTCCGAAGGCGCGGCGGAACTCGCGGCTGAAGTGCGCGCGCGAGAAGCCGGCAGCGCGCGCGAGGTCGTCGACGCGCAATGGCTCGGAGTACTGGGCGTCGGCGAGGTCCTTGGCCCGCAGCAGATCACGCGGGCGCGAGATGAAGACCATCGCGGCGCGCCTCCGTCACTCCTTGCGGGCGCGGCTGGGTGCGACGCGCGGTGGCTCGTCGGGCTGCTTCGGGTACACCGGCGGCCACGGCGCGTCCATGAGCCCGTTGGCGCGGTCCCGCTCGTACAGGGCGAGCAGCGGCTCGAGTGACTGCGGATGGTCGTTCATGTCGGCCCAGGGATCTCCGTGCTGCTCGATGCGAGCCGGCAGCGTGGAGATCGTGAGCTCGTCGGGATGGATCTCGTCGATCTCTTCCCAGCGCAAGGGCGTCGACACCTGAGCACCGAGGCGTGCTCGCACGGACCAGGCTCCGAACACCGTCTTGTGCGGCGCGTTCTGGTTGAAGTCCACGAAGACCCGCTCGCCCCGTTCTTCCTTCCACCATGCCGCCGTCATGAGATCGGGGTGGCGCCGCTCGAGCTCGCGGGCGGCGGCGACGGCCGCCCGCCGGACGTCGTAGGAGTCCCACCGCGGCTCGAGGCGGATGTAGACGTGCACGCCCCGATTGCCGGTCGTCTTGGGATAGCCGACGATGCCGAGCTCGTCGAGGAAGGCCCGCACCCTGGCCGCCGCCGCCCGGATGTGGGTGAAGTCGGTGCCGGGCTGCGGGTCGAGGTCGAGGCGAAGCTCGTCGGCGTGCTCCGGGTCGTCGGCTCGGTACGGCCAGACGTGGAAGCCGAGGCACCCGATGTTGACCGCCCAGACGATGTGGGCGAGGTCGACCGCCACCAGCGCTCGCGACGTCGTGCCGTTCGGCGTGCTGACGATCGTCGTCTGCAGCCAGTCCGGTGCGGACTTCGGCACGCGCTTCTGGAAGAACGACGATCCCCCGGCGCCTTCGGGAAAGCGCTGCATGAGCGTCGGCCGGCCGCCCATCGTGCGCATCAGCGGCTCGGCGAAGCGGAGGTAATGGTTGACGAGATCGAGCTTGGTCTCGCCGTGCTCGGAGAAGAACACCTTGTCCGGGTGCGAGATCAGGAGCTCGTGCCCGTCGATCTCGAGGGCTTTCTCGTCGGCCGACGCCACGGCGTTCACGGTACCCAAGACCGTCCGGCGCCCCCGGGCTCATCGGTGACGGGCGTCACAGCGGGAAGCTCGTCCGGCCGCGATGAGTTCGCCCCGCGGTGGCCGTCGTACCCCCGAGACGGGCCGCAGTGGCACTCGACGAGGAGGACTGCATTGGATTCGCGTTCCCCGCTGGCCATCGAAGCGTCGGGCCTGGCGAAGTCGTTCGGCGAGACCCGCGCCGTCTGCGGCGTCGACCTCGCCGTGCAGTCCGGCACCGTCTACGGCTTCCTCGGGCCCAACGGCGCCGGCAAGACGACGACCATTCGGATGCTCGCCACGCTGATCGAGCCGGACGAAGGCACGGCCTACGTGCTCGGACACGACGTCGTGCGCGAAGCCGACGCCGTGCGCCGCCGCGTGAGCCTGACCGGGCAGTACGCCTCCATCGACGAGGAGCTCACCGGGCGGGAGAACCTCGTGCTCCTCGGTCGGCTCCTCGGGTACTCGCACACGCAGGCCAAGGGCCGGGCCGACGAGCTGCTCGAGGTGTTCGACCTGGCCGGGGCCGCCAACCGTCAGGTCGAGACGTACTCGGGCGGCATGCGGCGCAAGCTCGACATCGCCGGGAGCATCGTCGTCCCGCCCGACCTGATGTTCCTCGACGAGCCGACGACCGGCCTCGACCCGCGCAGCCGCAACCAGTTGTGGGAGATCATCCGAGCGCTCGTCGCGCAGGGCACGACCGCGCTCCTCACCACGCAGTACCTCGACGAGGCCGACCAGCTCGCAAACCGGATCGCGGTCATCGATCGCGGCACTGTCATCGCTGAGGGCACGAGCGGCGAGCTCAAGGCCTCGGTCGGCGCGGGCGCACTGCACGTGCGGGTGCGCGACTCGGAGAAGCGGCCCGAGGGGCAGCAACTGCTGGCGCGCACCCTCGGCGTCGAGGTGCACTGCGACTCCGACCCGGTCTCACTGACGGCGTCGGTCTCGGACCCTGAGCGTGTCGCGCGGGCGCTGACTGAGCTGTCACGGGCCGATGTAGGTGTCGCCGAGTTCTCGCTCGGTCAGCCGAGCCTCGACGAGGTGTTCTTCGCCCTGACGGGGCGTTCCGCCGAAGCGCGCCCGGAGCAAGAGGACGAGAACGAAGAGGAGGACGCAGCATGACCGCAACCATGCAGGCGGCGCTCACGCACCGCGAACGCCCCGCCCCTCCGGGCCCGCTCTCGGCGTCGCTCACCTTCGGCTGGCGGGCGCTGCTCAAGATCAAGCACGTTCCGCAGCAGCTCTTCGACGTCACGATGTTCCCGATCATGTTCACGCTGCTGTTCACGTTCTTGTTCGGGAATGCGCTGGAGGGGTCGACGAGCGCGTACGCCGAGTTCGCCATCCCGGGCATCCTCGTCCAGACGGTGGCGTTCATCACGATGTACACAGGCGTCGCCTTGAACACCGACATCTCCAAGGGGATCTTCGACCGCTTCCGGTCGCTCCCCATCTGGCGACAGTCGGTGCTCACCGGCGGTCTTATTGCCGATCTCGCCCGCTACGGGTTCGCGGCGATGGTGGTGTTCGTCCTGGGCGTCGCACTCGGGTTCCGGCCCGACAATGTCGTCGGCGTGCTGGTCGCATTTGCCCTCATGCTGCTCTTCGCGCTCAGCCTCACCACGATCTGGATCATCTTCGGGATGATCCTGCGCACGCCGGAAGCCGTCATGCAGGCAAGCATCTCGATCCTGTTCCCGCTGGTGTTCCTCACGAACATCTGGGTGTCCGAGACCACCATGCCGGGCTGGCTCCAGGCCATCGTCAAGGTGAACCCCGTGACGAGGGTGGTGATCGCCGTTCGTGAACTGATGGCGGGGACGGCGTCGGCCACGAACATCGGCTGGGCGCTGCTGTCGTGCGCCGCGATCATCGTCGTGTTCGCTCCGATCACGACGCACCTCTACAACAAGAAGCTCCGCAGCTGAGAGGGGGATCGAAATGTTGGGTGACCGAGACGTGACAACGCTGGTGTCCGTGAAGGACCTGGGCGAAGCCACGCCCTTCTACGAGAAGACGTTGGGTCTCACGAAAGTGGGAGAGGACCCCGGATTCGTCCAGTTCCGGAGCGGCGCAAGCTCCCTCATCGTGTACGAGTCGGAGACGGCAGGCACGAACCAGGCGACGACCGCGGCCTGGCACGTCGACGACGTCGGGGAGACGGTGCGCGAGCTGAAGGCCAAGGGTGTCAGCAGCTTCCAGCAGTACGACGACCTTCCCGGCGTGACGCGCGACGGCGACATCCACGCCGCGGGCACGTTCACGATCGCGTGGTTCAAAGATCCCACCGGCAACATCTTCGAGATCAACAACGGCGTGCCGGCCTGAGGAGGAGAAGACCGTGGCCATCCCGACACTCGGAAGCATCCTGCTCGGCACCACGAACCCCGACCGGCTGCGCGACTGGTACGCCGCCGCCCTGGCGCCGGGCGACGCCGGGGGCGTGTTCACCGAGGTGACGCCCACGATGTTCGCCGCCACGTTCGGCGACACCTCGTTGCTCATCGACGGGCGCAGCGACGTCGCCGGCGAGAACCCCGAGCCCGGCCGGGTTGTCCTCAACTTCCACGTGGACGACGCGCGTGCGACCGCCGAACACCTGAAGGGTCTGGGCGTGACGTGGCTGGTCGAGCTGGAGGAACGCGAGGGCGGTCTCTTCGGCACGCTCGTGGACCCGGACGGCAACTACGTGCAGATCATCGAGTTGAAGGAGTGACCGGGGTCGTCGTGATGGTCGCGGACCCACCCGTTCCCGAGTCCCCGGCGGGCGTCCGGTGGCGCGCCCGTCTCCGGGCGATCACGCTCGAGTCGCGCTCGCCCGATCGGGCGGCGGCCTGGTACCGGGAGGCGCTCGGCCTCTCCGATGACGCACCGTTGTTGACGGTGGGCGGGGTCGAGCTCCGCTTCACCCTCGGCACCTGCGACCCCCCGAGCGCGGTCGAGCCGGCGCGGATCGTTCTCAACTTCCACGTCGACGACATCCGCGCCGCCGAAGGGAGGCTCATCGCGCTCGAGGCCGTCTGGGTCCGGGAACTGGAGCGCACGCGCTGGGGCATAATCGGGACGGTTCTGGACCTCGACGGCAACTACGTCCAGGTCGTCGAGCCCGCCCCCGACTCGCCACCCTGCCTCCAGCGCAACGAGGAGCACCGATGACCGACGTCGCCGCGCCCGACCTGGAACAAACCCTCGAGCAGCACCGCGCCGAGTTGACCGGCTACTGCTATCGAATGCTCGGCTCGTCGTTCGAGGCCGAGGACGCCGTCCAGGAGACGCTGGTGCGGGCGTGGCGCGGTTTCGACCGCTTCGAAGGACGCTCGGCGCTGCGGTCCTGGCTCTACCGCATCGCGACCAACGTCTGCCTCGACATGATCCAAGGCCGGCAGCGCCGGGCGCTGCCCATGGACCTCGTGTCGTCGTCGTCGGGAGACTCCGAGGCGGGACCGCGACTGCCCGAGAACAAGTGGATCCAGCCCATCCCCGACGGCCGCGCGCTGCCGCCGACAGAGGATCCCGCCGAGGTGGCCGAGTCCCGCGAGACGATCCGGGTGGCGTTCATCGCGGCGCTCCAGCACCTGCCGGCCCGCCAGCGGGCGGTGCTGATTCTGCGCGAGGTGCTGCGGTGGAAGGCGAGTGAAGTGGCGGAGTTGCTCGACACGAGCGTCGTCTCCGTGAACAGCGCCCTCCAGCGTGCCCGCTCCACGCTCGCCGCCAGCAACGTCGCCGACTCCGACGTGCTCATGCCGCAGGACGAGGAGCAGCGGTCGCTCCTCGCGCGCTACGTCGACGCCTTCGAGCGTTTCGACGTCGACACGCTCGTCTCGCTGCTCCACGAGGACGCCACCATGTCCATGCCGCCGTACGAGCTGTGGCTGGAAGGCGCCGGCGAGCTCCGCAAGTGGCTGCTCGGCGCGGGCTCCGGCTGTCGCGGGTCGCGGTTCGAGCCCGTCGAGGCGAACGGGTCGCCCGCGTTCGCCCAGTGGCGCCCCAGCGGTCCCGGCGGCAGCTTCGAGCCGTGGGCGATCCACGTCCTCCGGGTGTCAGACGGACGGATCGGCGGGATCGACTTCTTCGTCGATCCGGACCTCTTCCCGCTGTTCAACCTGCCGGTGCGATTGGACCAGCAGGCCGGGGCACACCGGTAGCTCGTCCCGCAGCCCGGTCAGGGCGAGGAGATCGCACAGCTCGACCCGCGCGTTGCGGAGCCGTATCGCCCGCCCCGACCGCCGCGCCGTGAGTTGGAGGCGCGCCAGCGCGCCGACGGCGGTGACGTCGGGGTTCACGAGCCCTCCGACCTCGCAGGTCACGAGATCGACGTCGCCGTTGGCAAGGAGCAGCCGGAGGCGCTCGCAGAGGCCGGGGACGGCGGCGCGGGCGATCGGACCACGCACGTCCAGGACGATCGTTCTCGGCCCCGACGGGGGCCGCAAGCCTTCGAGCGACGGCGGGGCGGGCGCGGCCAAGAGAACCTCCTCGGAGAGCCCTTTGTCCCATACGACCGCGATCGGGGCCGAAACTCACCGGCGCCGGCGGCTCTTCGGCCGGCCTCAGATCTTGAAGATCACGATGTAGGTCGCGCCCGTCTCGGTCTCGAAGTCGGTGTGGGTGGAACCTGCGGCGGCGGCATATCCGTCGCCGGCCGACATCTCTTGGCCCTGGTTGCGCAAGGTTCCCCGGACGACGTAGTTGAACTCCGCGTTCGCGTGCTCGTGGGGGGCGCCTGCGTATCCGGGCTGCGCCTCGACCAAGGTGACCATGTAGCCCTCGGCGGTGCCGAGGATCTTCGCTCGTGCCTCACCGGCGGACCCGGTCCAGGGCACCCACTCCGTGTCGTCGGCGCGGACGATGTTCCATCCTTCGAGGGAGACGTCGTGGGTCTGGTCCATCAACTCGTCCTTCCGGTCGCTTGGGTGGCTACGAAGAGATCACCCGTCTACCGAGGCACAACAGCCTGACCAGTCCGACCATCCCCGTTTCCACGAGGCCGCGGGAGCACAATTGGGCCCCATCGGGACTTCAGCGACGGTCTTGGGCACTCACGTCGGCGCCGTGCGCAGCTTCGAGCTCGGCGGTACCTCGACGACCGCCGGTCGGCGGTGGGCTGCTCGCTGCAGCTGCGGAGTCGTGGCGACGACCGGGGCCTGGCCCGAGGCGCTCGCGTACCTGAGCGAGCATCGCCGGGCGACGCCGGACCTGCGGGTGGCGCGGCTGGCGAGCCGGCCGGCCCCCGACCTGCGCGGCGTCGAGTACCGGCCAATCGACGTCGTTCG
>Ga0126312_10003910_pt1 | contig 10060 bp, 10 predicted proteins | sample Plot104A_FD_92537 | JGI IMG/M metagenome (GOLD analysis project Ga0126312, IMG submission 92537) | Serpentine soil microbial communities from UC McLaughlin Reserve, CA, USA - Plot104A | ecosystem: Environmental > Terrestrial > Soil > Grasslands | place: USA: UC McLaughlin Reserve, Lake County...
CCGCGCTCGGTGCGCCCGAGCCCGGCGACGACCGCGTCGCCGCGACCGGTCCGCATCCCGATCGCGATCTCGTACTCCACGCCGGCGGCGTGCAGCAGGTCGCCGTAGAGCTCGCCGCGGTTAAGGACGCCGGGCTCGACAACCTCCGACAACCGCAGCGCCGGGCGCCGGCGGCTCGCGTGCGCCGCCAGCAGCGGATGGTCGCGCGCGTGCCCCACGACCGCCTCGAAGGCGCCGGTGGGCTCGGCCCCTACCGGGGTCGCGTCGTGATCGACGGCGCCCGTGGCGAGCTCGACGCGGTCCCACGTCAGCATGTCCGCGGGAACGAGCTCGGCGAGCGCCTGAAGCGCCCGACGCCGCAGCTCGGTCTCCGTCCGGGCACCCACGAGCGAGCGGGCGACCCCGTACGCGGCGCCCACGTCGGTGTCGGCAAGCCACGGCATGGCGATGCGCCGGACGATACACCCGCCGCGCGGTCCCCCTCACTTTCCGCCGCCATCCTTCGGCTGCTCCTTGGCCTTGGATCTCCGATGGTCGGTCGAGTAGAACCCGGTGCCCTTGTAGCGCGGGCTGAACGGCTGAAGCACCCGCTCGACCCGCTCGCCCGTCGTAGGGCAGCTGACCAGGCCGTCCTCGGTGATGCGCTGCTCGATCTCGAACGTCGAGCCGTCCTGGCGGCGGTAGACGTACACGGGCACGGTCAGCCGAGATTCTTCTATGCCGGATCGGAACGAGCACTCGGGCCCTCAGCTCTTCATCCGTGGCGCGTCACCGGCGCCGCTCGCCTACATCCGCTTGGTTCTGTGGCTGATCGCGGCGGGCGCCGCCTTGTTGGCCAGTGGGATCCGGGAGATGACTACGAAACTCGCTCGCGCCGGGGCGATTGCGAGTAGGGTGGAGTTCGAGGCTGGCCCTGCGGCCAACAATCCCGGCCCGAGAGCGGTTCTACGCCAACACGCGCCTAGCGCGACGAGGCAACGCACCCTTGAGGCAAACGGGATCGACCGCGGGGCTGGTCCCGTTCTCGAAGCAGGCGTCGAGCGCCGCCCTCGCGCTCTCCCCGATCGTGCAGGAGAGACTGACGCACGCGCACGCTAGCCGGGTCGAGGTGGAATCCGCTAGCGGGCACGCGTCAGGAGCCCCAGCGCAGCGTGGCCGAGCACGCGAATGACCACCTCCCCTGGCGTGTAGGAACGAGCGCTGCTTTACTCGGCCTCGACAGGCGCGTCTTCGCGCATCGACTCGACCGGATAGTCGGCCGAGTCCGGGCTCGCGATCGCGGGGAGGTCGCTTGGCAGACAAAAAGGCGGCGAAGCGTCGCCGCCGCGAAAACAAGGAAGCGCGCGAGAAGGCGAAGGCCGAGCGCACAGGCCCGTCGCCGGCTCAGCAGGCCGAGGCCGTCCGGAACGTCGAGGCCGAGGATCCACGGCAAGCCGAACGCCGCACCGGTCTAGACGGCTCGGTGGGAGGCGACACCGCCAGCAACAGCCGACCGTCGCAGTGACACGCTTCGCCTCGGCTTCGACCTCGCGTGCGGCTACGTCGTCCGGGCGCGACCCGGCGGTCCTGGGAGGGATGCTGCGGGCCGAGCGACCTAATCGTCTTCGCGCTCCTCTACGTCCTGACCGGCCCGGGTGTGACGGTCGGGCCCGATCGGCTCGTCACGCACCGGAGCTTCAGGCCGCGACCGGCGGTTCGCTTCATCCTGGCCGCGCTGGCCCGGCGGCGATCGAGGGGCAGCTGATCTCATGGGTGGCCGATCACCGCAAGCATCACGCATTCTCCGACCGGCCGGGCGACCGCACAGCCAGCACGTCGACCGCGGTGTCGGGTGGCGGGGAGCGCTGCGCGTCTTCCTGCACGCGCACGTGGGCTCGCACGACGAGCGTGGCTCGCGAGCGCGCTCAGCACCGAACCCGCTCGCCGACCCGGTGATCCGCTTCGTCGACCGCACGTACGTTCTCTGCTCGGTGGCCTGGGTCCCGCGTTCGGGCTCGGCGCGGTGATCGGCGGGACCCTCACGGCCGGGATGACGGGCTGCTGCAAGGAAAGCGAGCGCGTCGGCAGTCAGATCCGGGGCGAAAGCCTTACCCCTCGCGGGCCCAGATGGCGACGAGGCCGTTCGCGGTCGTTGGCCGTTGGTGCGGCTACGTTCCTGACGAGAGCCGCGAGGAACAAGTCGAGTCCGCCGGCCCCTGACGTCAACGCTGGCGATTTTGGCCGACGGGGTCATGTCGCGTCGCGCCGGAACCACGCCGCGCCGGACCCGATGCCGTCCTCATCCGCGCCCGCTCACGCCGGTGGAGCAGGACCGCGTCGAGGATCGCATCCCGTCGAGCGCAGGGAGATAATCGACGGCGTGGATAGCCACCATGAAGGCGATCGTCCGAGACATCTACGGCTCAGCCGACGTCCTGGAACTCAAGGACATCGACAAGCCCGAGATCGGAGTCGACGAGGTGCTGCTACGCGTTCATGCGGCCGGCGTCGACCAGGGCGTCCATGACGGGCCTGCCGTACCCGATACGCCTTGCGGGCTACGGCCTCCGGGCGCCCAAGGCCGCTGTTCTGGGTGCTGACCTGGCCGGCGTGGTGGAGGCCGTCGGCGACGGCGTGACCAGGTTCCAGCCCGGCGACGAGGTGTTCGGCATCGGCAAGGGCACGTACGCCGAGCACACGTGCGCCACCGAGGACAAGCTTGCGCCCAAGCCGGCGAACCTCGCCTTGGAGCAGGCGGCGGTGGTGGCCATCTCGGGTATGACCGCCCTGCAAGGTCTACGCAACCACGCGAAGGTGCGCGCGGGGCAGAAGGTGTTGATCATCGGTGCGTCGGGCGGCGTCGGGACCTACGCCGTGCAGCTGGCCAAGGCGTTCGGGGTGGAGGTGACCGGCGTGTGCAGCACGTCGAAGGTGGACATGGTCCGATCCATCGGTGCCGACCACGTCACCGACTACACGCATGACGACTTCACGCAGAGCGAGCAGCGCTACGACGTGATCCTCGACATCGGCGGGAACTCGTCCTTGTCACGCCTGCGGCGCGCGCTCACCCCGAAGGGGACGCTCGTCATCGTCAGCGGCGAGACCGATGGACGGTGGCTCGGGGGCAGCGATCGCCAGCTCCGGGCGCTCCTGATGTCGCCGTTCGTGGGCCAGTCGCTGGGCACGTTCGTCTCCCGGGAGAACCACGAGGACATGATCGTCCTCAAGGAACTGATCGAAGCAGGGAAGGTCACGCCGGTCATCGACCGGACCTACCCGCTGAGCGAGGTCTCCGAGGCCATCCGATACATGAGAGAGGGCCTAGCACGCGGCAAGCTCGTCATCACCGTGTGAGGCGCGACGCGGAAGCGGTCGTCCATCAGCGCTGATATGGACGTCGGTTTGTCAAGCGCGCAGCAGGGAGTGCCCGTCGCGGTGGCGGGCACTCGGGTCGGCTGAGGAGGCGGCCGGTCCGGCCTGGGGTGCGCGACGCGCGGTCAGGCTGATATGCGCGGGTTGGGTACCGCAGGACCGGGTTTCGTCGTGAGAGCTCGCGAATCTAGGATCGAGCGTGGCCCCTGGCGGGGGTGCTCATAGCGCTATCGCGGGTGCTCTCGCGCGCGGTGGCCGGGCGTTCCGGCCGCCTCCGCAACCGACATGTGTTGGTTGGCCGGTTAGTCGGCGGTGGCGATCGCCCAGCAGAAGCCGGCGAGTTCGCGCGCGACGGCGACGGCGACCACGGTGCGGCGCTTGCCGCGCTCGGTGTCGAGCCGCTGCCAGCGGGAGTGCAGGCGCTGTTGGGCCTTCCAGGACAGCGCGAGCACGTGCGCGTCCTGGCCGGCCTGGCGGCGCTTGAGCGCGTGGCCCTTGGCCGGTGGGCGGCGGTAGTGCCAGGCCGCCTCGACCAGCAGCCGGCGGGCGTGCCGCGAGCCGGTCTTGGTGATCTGGCCCTGGCGGCGGCGCTCGCCAGAGCTGTCCTCGGACACGGTCAGCCCGAGGTAGCTCATCACCCGGGCGGCGCGCGTGAACCGGTGCCAGTCGCCGATCTCGGCGCACAGCCCGGCCGCCGAGAGCGTGTCGATGCCGCGCAGGCAGCGGAACCGCGCAACCGGCTCGGCCCACGGCGAGTCGGGCACGAGCCGCTCGATACGCCCTCCAGGGTGCCGCGGCGAACGAGCAGCGCGTCGATCGCGCCCAGGTAGTCGAGCAGCGTCAGCTGCGCCGGTCCGCCCAGCTCGACGCGCCCGAGCCACTCGCGATGGCGCGTTGTCCACGCCCCGGCGGTCCCGTCGAAGCGCACGTCATGGCGCAACAGCAGCTTGCTCAGCCGATGGCGCGCGCGCATCAGATCCGCGCGCACGTCCTCACGCGCGCGGACGAGGCCGCGCAACGCCTCCTCCTCGACGCTCGGGACGCGGACCGCGTGCAGCCCGTCGACCATCAGCAACCGCACCAGCCGCTCGGCGTCGCGCCGATCGGTCTTGACCCGATCCTGCGCCGGCCGCTCGATCTTGCCCGGCGCGGCGATCACGGACTCCAGACCGGCCGCGTCCAGCGCGCGCGCCAGCGCGATCCCGGTCGGACCGGCCTCATAGGCCACACGCACCGGACCCGGCAGCCCGGCGCAGAACCCGACCACCTGCTCAGTCCGGCCCGGCAAGCGCCGCACCGCCAGCTCCCCCGTCTCGCGGTCGACGACCGCCGCCACGACCTTGGCGGCGTGCACATCCAGCCCAACCCAGCTGCGAACCTGTGCCATGTCGGCACCCCATGAATACGGTCGCGGTCGAGGCCCTATTCCTCGACCTGCACAACCCGCGCAACTTCATGCGCGGGTGCCGACCCTTACATCCCGACCGGACCGATCCGGCGCTCAGACCGACGGTCTATATGGTCTAGTAGCGGGACTGTTCGACGAGACCGTGCCGAGCCGTAGCAGCGAGGACCCGAGAAGGAGTAACGTAGGTGGTCGAGCTGACCCCGCGGAAGTTAGCGGGGGCGGCCGCTGATCGCCCGTAGGGTCTCGTTCCCTCTCCTCTCGCGCGACATCCCACCAGAGGGTTGGGAGGTCCTGAGCAGTGACACAGCAGCGCACGGGCGAGGGAGTGCCGAGGACGCCGTCGGCAGAGCCGACGGCGGCCGCGATCAGGGCGGCTGTGATTCGGCTCTGGAAGCGACCGGGCGGTGCGCGATCGCGCTCGCGGTCGCGGGACGCGGGTTGGGAGCAGCGGTTGGAGACGCTGGTGGCGCGCGTCGAGCATCTGGAGGCGGAGCTCGAAGGACTCCAGGACGCTGTCTATCGCCAAGCGGTCCTGGAGCGGGAGAACATCGGCGATTTGCGCCGGCGAACCGAGCCGGAGCAGCTGGCGCGTGACCTCGTACAGGACGCTCGAAGGCGCGGGCTGTGACGCCCGGGTCGTCGCGTATCGAAGATCTGCGGATCGAAACTCGCTATTGCCGCGAGCGCTATGACCTGTACCGGGCCAAGATGTATGGCCTGCGCCCCACGACGCTGGCTCGGCTGAGAGAACTCGAGCGGGCCCATATGGGCGCCGACGCCCGCCTCCGTCGCGCCCAGCAGGACGTCTCGGCCGAGTCGCGGTCGCTCGGGCGTCGGGATCAGTCGAGCGCGCCGGCGGGAAGCACGAATCGCGACGCTGCGCGCGGCGCGGATCCACCGCTGACGTGAAGACGCGATCCGTGCAGGCCGCGCCGGGTCGACGTCTCCACGATGGCCTCGGGTTTCCCACCGTGGGCGACGATCCAAGCGATGACGGCCTCGGAGTCGGCGCCTTCGGCCACGATCGCCGCCCGCTCGATGACAGTCCCGCCCGAGGGATCCGCTCGGGCCAGTCGAGTGACCATAGATCGAATCGCGTCGTCGTCCACGCCTCAACCGTAGCCCTACCACGGGAACCGTGACCGGCTAATCTCGCGATTTCTCGACGCGGAGTGCGGCCCGGGCGCACGCAACCCGCCTGCTCCGCCGGGAGCAGCCGCAGCCAATGAGCGACCGGCGAGACTGGTCAGAAGCGAGCGTCGGGGGCCTGACGTCGCCGGCGTCGGGGACGGTGGGTCGCCTAGTGTGCGCGCATGGCGGACCGCCGATCGGCACGGCTGGACTTGGCGGAGCTGCTCGCGTCCGTTGAGAACGCCGCGCCGGTCGCCGCCGCCGATGTCCTCGGCGAGCGCCTCGCGGATGCGCTCGGCGCGTCCGGCGTCTCGTTTCTCATCGCGGACTTCAGCGGCCGAGCGCTCATCCGGCTCGACCATGCCGGCAGCGAAGCAGCTTCGCGGAGTCAAGGCCGGGAGACTGCGGAGCGCGTGCCCCTGGCGGGTACGCCGCATGGCCGCGCGCTCACCGGCCAGACGGTCGAGGTCGAGACAGGCGCCGACGGAGCTCGCGTGTTCGCGCCCGTGACCAACCGCGGTGAAGCCATCGGCGTGCTCGAACTCAGCCTTTCTGAGGTTCCGGACGAGCAGACGCTGGCCGATGTCGCGCTTGCCGCTCACGCGCTTGCGTACGTCGTCATCGCCAATCGCCGGTTCACCGACCTGTTCGTGTGGGGACAGCGCTCGGTGCGGCTCTCGCTGGCCGCCGAGATCCAGCATCGCCTGCTGCCGGGCTCGTACACGTGCGAGGCCGGTCAGTTCACGCTCGCGGCCTGGCTCGAGCCCGCCGGCGACGTCGGAGGCGACACCTTCGACTTCTCCATGGAGCGCGACACTCTGCACCTCTCGATGACCGACGCCATGGGCCACGAGGTCGGCGCGGCGGTCCTCGCGACCGTGCTCGTCGGTGCGCTGCGCAACGCGCGCCGCGCCGGAGCCGGACTCGCCGAGCAGGCGCGGCTCGCCAACGCGGGGCTCTGCGACTTCGCCCAGACGCGCGGGGGCGGGTTCGTGACGGGGCAGGTCGCGCGCATCGACTTGCGTGCCGAGGCCGCGACGATCGTCAACGCCGGTCATCCGCCCCCGCTGCGCCTGCGCGACTCCACTGTGGAGTGGGTGGACCTGGAGGCCGACCCGCCGTTCGGCATCGTTCAGGGACGTGAGTTCCGGGTGCAGCATCTGCCGCTTGCGCCGGGCGACCGGCTGATGTTCCTCACCGACGGACTGCTGGAGCGCAACGTCGCCGGCGTCGACATCGAAGCACTGCTGGCGGCGGGCGCGCCGATGCATCCGCGCGAAGCCGTGCAGCACCTCCTCCAGGCTGTCCTCCAAGCGGCGAATGGCGAGCTCAGCGATGATGCGGCCGCCATGTGCCTCGACTGGCACGGCGGGCCTCCGCGGGAGCGGACGACCGAGTCGGGCGCGAACTACTGAGGCGACGTTCGGCGTTCCACGATCTCGATCAGGTCGGACAGCTCTCATGATCCTCGGACTGCTTCTCGCTGGCTTCGGCTCTGGCGACCAGCGTCGCGCTCCTGCTCAAGCATCGCGGGGCGGTGCTGGCGCGGAGAGCGCCGGCCATGACGTCCCCAGCGCCTCGCGCCACTGGGTACCCACGGTCATCGGCGCCGCGTCGCGTGGCTGGATCGATCAGGACGCACGGCGCCGTCGGCCGTGGCTGACCGGCGTCCGTCCCCGTCACGACCTTGCCTGAGCGTGCGGTGCGAGCGCGACCGCTTTGCCCGTCGACAGCGCCCGCACGGTCAGCTCCGGATCGGCGGGTGCGATTCGAGACCGAGCGGCGACGACCGCGGGGAGCGTCAGCCCCTGCATGCGCGATCGGCTCATCGAGCCAAACCGCGAACCTCGCTCAACCGCGCCCCGCACCTGCGTGACCGAGGCCCTCGGCGCGGGCACGACCACGGCGCTAACGTAACGCAGAACAGCGTGTCACGTCACCGCCTGCTGTCTGCTCGATGCTCACGCAGCCGGGCGGAGGGCCAGAGGGAGCCACACTCCAAGGGAGCCCCACCATGCTCATGCGCTATGACCCGTTTCGCGAGCTCGACCGGCTCACCGAGCAGCTCGCGTCCACCGCAGCGCACGCGCCGAAGGCGTTCCCGATGGATGCCTACCGCCGCGGAGACCGGTTCATCATCGAGTTCGACCTGCCGGGCGTCGAGCCGGGGTCGATCGAGCTGACCGTCGAGCAGAATGTCCTGACCGTGCGGGCCGAGCGGCGCTTCGAGCCGCGAGAGGGAGACGAGGTGATCGTCGCCGAGCGGCCGCAGGGGGCCTACGCGCGCCAGGTCTTCCTCGGCGACGCGCTCGACTCCGAGCGCGTCCAGGCCAACTGCCGGCTCGGCGTGCTGACGCTGACGATCCCGGTCGCCGAGGCGGCCAAGCCGCGGCGCGTGCCGGTCGCCGGGGAGCAGGAAACCCAGACGATCGAGCCGCCGGCGGCCGGCGGCGCCGACGCCGGCCCCGCCGGACAGCCGGTCTCGACTGCCGGACAGGCGCCGAGCGGCGAGCGCTGAACCGCCGATCCAGCTCCACCTGCCGGACGGGGGCCGGCAGGCGGAGAGGCGTGGCGGGGGCTGTAGCGCTCGAGCTCCCGCGACGCCGCGGTCGCACGCGCCGCGCTCGCGCGGGCAGGCTCACGCGCCGCGCTCGCGCGGGCAGGCTGCGTACCCGAGCGGCCGATCCCCGGGCACCCCCGGCCCGTCGGCACAGCGAGGCGCACGTGCACAAGGGCGCCGGCCTCGGGAGTCGGCGGGCTGCTGGGCGAGCTGCTCGCACGGTTGGCAAGGAGCCGCTGGCGAGCGCACTCGAGTTCTGCTCCGAGCGCGACGGGGATCGGCCGGGCAATGCCCGGTGCCTGAAGATGTACCCGACCTGCTGAGCGCCGGGCCACCATCGAAGACGGCGGAAGCGATGAGAAGGCTAGGGGCGTAGGTCGCCGGGGGATGGTGAACCCGTTGAAGGCCGCGGGGCGGCGGCTCGTCGGCTCCCGGAAGTCGCGGACGAGGTGGTCCACACCCACGATGGCCGGGTGGGAGTAGAAGGTTCGTTCACGCCGGATCGCCCGGTACAAGCTGCGGAAGGAGCGCAGGTGCCGTGGGTCCGGCTTCAGCGCCGGGAGCCGCCGGCCTCCACTCCTGGTCGGCTGCCCGCCTTCGACGTAGAATGCTCGCGGGTGGCACTCTCCCCCTTGGAGTGCCAACCCGTGACATCCGGCCCGATCTGAGTGGAGGTCTCCCGCATGAAGCTCAAGCCCTTGGGCGATCGTCTGATCGTCAAGGCGGTCGAGGAGGAGGAGACGACGGCCTCCGGCCTCGTCCTTCCCGACACCGCGAAGGAGAAGCCCCAGAAGGGCAAGGTCCTCGCCGTCGGCGACGGCAAGCTCGACGACAACGGGCAGCGCCAGCCGCTCGACGTGGCCGAGGGCGATGAGGTCCTGTACTCAAAGTACGGCGGCACGGAGATCAAGGTCGACGGCGACGATCTGCTCGTCCTGCGCGAGAGCGACGTGCTGGCCAAGGTCGAGGGCTAGAGAGAGGCACGGAGACACATGGCACACAAGGAGCTCAAGTACGCCGGTGATGCGCGCAAGGCGCTCGAGCAGGGCGTCGACGCCGTCGCGAACGCGGTCAAGGTGACGCTCGGCCCCAGGGGCCGCTACGTCGTTCTGGACAAGAGGTACGGCGCGCCGACGATCACGAACGACGGCGTCACGATCGCTCGTGAGATCGAGGTCGAGGACGTCTTCCAGAACCAGGGCGCCCAGCTGGTGCGCGAGGTCGCGACCGCGACGAACGACGTCGCCGGCGACGGCACCACGACCGCGACCGTGCTCGCGCAGGCGATCGTCCGCCAGGGCCTCAAGAACGTCGCCGCGGGCGCGAACCCTCTTGGCCTGAAGCGCGGCATCGAGGTCGCGGTCGACCAGGTTGTCGAGCACATCGGCCAGCAGTCGAAGGAGATCTCGGGCAAGGATCAGATCGCGCGCGTGGCGGCGATCTCGGCCGGTGATGAGGAGATCGGCGACGTGATCGCCGATGCGATCGAGAAGGTCGGCAAGGACGGCGTCGTGAACGTCGAGGAGGGCCAGACGTTCGGCATGGACCTCGAGTTCACCGAGGGCATGCAGTTCGACAAGGGCTACATCTCGCCCTACATGGTCACC
>Ga0126312_10003911_pt1 | contig 10060 bp, 9 predicted proteins | sample Plot104A_FD_92537 | JGI IMG/M metagenome (GOLD analysis project Ga0126312, IMG submission 92537) | Serpentine soil microbial communities from UC McLaughlin Reserve, CA, USA - Plot104A | ecosystem: Environmental > Terrestrial > Soil > Grasslands | place: USA: UC McLaughlin Reserve, Lake County...
AAGAGCAACGCCGAAAGGCATGCGGCCAGCACGAAGCGCACCAAGGTGCGCCGGCGCTGCCCTGCATCACTCCCACTTGATCTCGGCTTTTCAGCCACTACTTGGCCTCTTCCTTGACGCCTGCTCGAGCTCGGCCTCCTATCACCAGCCTAGCCTTTCGCAGGAGCGCAGGGCAAGGGCGGCGCGGTACAAAGATGGGAACGCCAGGAGTAGGCCGCAGGTTCGAATCCTGCTCGGGGCGCTCGTGGAGGGGAAAGACGTATCCGAGGCGAACGCGCGCCCGCCGGAGCGCGTGGCAGGCGATCCGCCGGCATCGGGGACCGCTGCCCCTGGAGCCGTCGAGGCGCGGGCGAATCGCCGCAGGCTCCTCGCGCGGCTCGGGGAGGCGCTGCGCTCGAGCGATGGGAAGCCGCGCCTCGTCACCGCGGCGCGGATCGCGCGTGAGCTTCTGCCCGGCGACAGCGACTTCGGCGATCCGCTCTCGACGGCGGGAAGCGAGCCGGCCCACGTGCTGGGGCGCCAGCTGTCCGCCCTCAGCGAGGAGAAGCCCAGCATGCTCGGCGAGATCGGCCTCAGCGCGCTTCAGGTGTGGGAGTCGATGTCGGGTACGAAGGGGACCGGCGAGCGGGAGGTCGCGACCCTGTTCACGGACCTGGTGGACTTCTCGCGATGGGCGCTCCAGGCGGGGGACACCACGGCGGTCGAGCTGCTGCGCGTGGTCGGGCTCGCGATCGAGCCGGCCGTGACGAGGCACAACGGCATCGTCGTGAAGCGCCTCGGCGACGGCCTGATGGCGGTGTTCGACGACCCTTCCGACGCGGTCGAGGCGGCGCTTGACGCGCACCACGAGATCGAGCGCGTGGAGGTCGCGGGCCACCGCCCACACATGCGCGCGGGCGTCCACTTCGGCCGGCCCAAAACCCTCGGCGGCGACTACCTGGGAGTGGATGTGAACATCGCCGCCCGGGTCGCGGGGGCCGCATCGGCCGGGGAAGTGCTGATCTCCGAGACGGCGCGCGAGCGACTCGGTGAGGAGACGCCCCTTCGCATCCGCCGCCGCCGATTCTTCCGGGCCAAGGGCGCGCCGTCCGACCTTCGCGTCTACCGGGTGTCGCGCCCGCGATGACTCCTTCGCACTGGCGGGAAACCTCGGCATGTCTGTAATAACCCGCCACAAGCGCTCCGTTTTGTGGGCCATCGCGGTTGCCGTAGCGCTCGTAGCGCTTGGAGTCGGGTGCGGCGAGCGTGAGGAGCCAGAGCCCACCACGACCACGCCGGTCGAGCGGCCCGAGCACGTGCCGAAGCTGCCCGAGCAGTGGTCCGTGATCAAGGTCCCCGACCAGGGTTTCGAGCTGGGCAAGCCTCCCGGTTGGAAGAGGGGTAAGGCCTGCCTCGCCAAGCGCGACTCGCCAGGGACGGCGACGGTGCTTTGCTCGCCGGACAAGCTGCTCACCCTCTCGATCTCCGCCGACCGGACCGAGGAGGCGCTGGAGATCACACCGGCGGAGTTTGCGACCCGAACGATGGCGGCCCTCAGCGAGAACTACCGGACCCCGCTCGATCCCGCCAAGCCGAAGCGCTTCCCCGGGCACTACCCGGGCGTGGAAGTGAGCTCGTCGGGCAAGGCGGCGGGCGGGGTCCGTCAGGACGTGAGCGTGATCGTCCTTCGCCGCGACGACGTCGCGGTCTTCACGGCCGTGATCGCCTCGAACGCCGCAAAGGCGACCCGGCAGCACACCGAGTTCGCCGAGCGCATGCTGCGCACGCTGCGCTCCCAGCCGGAGGGCTGATAACCGTTGCTAATGGCAGGTGGCGAGGGTCTCAGCGGTCGGGACGCTCCGGGTAGACGTCGTCGATCGTGAACAGGGCGCGGAAGGGCGCCTCGGCCGCGGCCTCGATCGCCTCGCCGCCTCCCGCCAGGCGATCCACGACGCAAAGGGTTGCCGCGATCTCGAACCCCTCCTCGCGCACGCGCTCGATCGCGCTCACGACGCTTCCGCCGGTGGTCACGGTGTCCTCGACGACGAGGACCCGAGCGCCCGACTCCACCGGGCCCTCGATCCACTTCTGAAGCCCGTGCTCCTTGCGCACTCCGCGCACGAAGAAACCGACAAGCCCATCACCACCCGCTGCCGAAATCGCCGCGCAGGCCAGAGGGATGGCGCCCATCGTCGGCCCGCCGACGGCCGCGGCCTCGGTCTCGGCAGCGGCGCCGGCGATCAGCTCGCCGGCAGCCCGGAAGGCAGCGGGGCGCAGAAGCGCGCGGCGCGCGTCGACGTAGTACTCGGCCTCGGCGCCGGAGGAAAGGGTCACCCGCCCGATCACCAGGGCGTGAGAGCGCAACTCCCCAAGCAGCGTCTCACGGGCGGCCTCGGGGTTTGCCATCCGTGCGCCGCCGGCGGCTTTACCCGTAGGTGTAGATCGACATCCCGAGCGAGACCCAGTTGTAGATGAACTTGGAGTTCGGGATCGGGTTGCGCACGCAGCCATGGCTGGCGTTATACGCCGGCACCGAGTGGTAGCCGTGCGTCGCGTAGCCGCGGATGAAGTAGACCGAGTAGTACATCCCCACCGAGTTGAAGCCAGGGTCCTTGCGGTAGAAGTGGAAGTGGCCGCGAATGGTGGGCGTCGCGGGCGCCCCGGTGGAAACGTGGAAGATGTGCCGCGCCTTGCCGCCGTCGGCGAGCACCATCACCTGGCGGGAGATGTCGACCTCGACGTGCCGGCCGGCTCCCGGGTACTTCAGGTGGAAGCCGCCCTTGCCGTTGGCGAGCGTTCGGAAGATCCCCCGGGTCGCCTGGAAGTTGCGCGGCATGCGGTTGACCTTGCGGAACGCCATCACGGCGCGCTTGGTCCCGTCCCCGTAGGAGGACCCACCCGTGACGTAGTAGCCGCGCTTGTCCAACAGGTGGTTGAACAGCCGGACGTCGCCGTTGCTCTGGCCGGGATCGATGTCCGGGTACCTGACGTGGAAGCGATGCGAGGACTTGCGGGCGGGGTCCTGGGCCTCGGTTCCCTCGTGAGCGGCGCGGACCTTGTAGCCCCCGGACTTCAGCAGCCGTGGGGACGTGAACTTGACAACGCCGACGTTCTTGCTGCCCACCTGCTCGACCTTCAGATCGCGGCGCTTGAGCGTCTTGCCGCCGTTGGCGAGCCGGACGGTGATCTTCTCGCCATCGACGAACGGGCGCAGCCTCACGTAGGCGCGAACCTTGTGGTTGACGTGAACGGTGTGGCCCGACGCACCCTTCAGCCGGATCTTGAGCGTCGCCGGCTCGGGTGGAAGCGGGAGCGGCCCCTGCTGCTGTTGGGCGGCTGCGTCGTCTTCAGCGCTCGAGAGGGGCGCCTGGGCCTCCTGGGCGGCGCCCATCGACGGCAAGGCCAATGCCGCTACGACCGAGCCGACGCCGAGGAGAGTCTTGCGCCCCACCTTCATCGCGCGGGCAGTTTACCCCCGAGCATCGGTCGGGAAGTCCGTACTTAACCGCGAACTTCCGTCACGAAGTCAGGATGGCGAAGGCGATCGCGTTGTTGAGAGCGTGGACCCCGATCGTCGGCCAGATCGATCCGGTCCGCTCGTACAGCCAGGCGAGCACGATGCCGAACACCGCGAGCTGTATGACGACTCCCCAGGTTCCCGGGCCCGTGTAGTGAAAGGCGCCCCAGACGACGGCCGAGATCGCCGCGGCCGCCGCGAACGGAAGCCCCCGCCGCAGGCCCGAGAACAGGAAGCCGCGGAAGAAGATCTCCTCGGTCACCGGCGCGATGACCACGATCAAAAACCCGATCGCGACGTCCCCCAGCCCCGATTCTCCATAGCCCAGCTCCTGGGTCACGTCGTCCTGTTCGGGCTGGATCAACGCGGCGATCGCGATCGCGCACGCCACATAAACGAGGTACGCGAGGGCGGCCGGCTTCCACGGTGGCGTGCGTGCCTCCCGCAGCCCGAGCGCCGAGGGAGCGGTGAGCTCCCCTGGGTTCGCCAGAAGGAAGGCGACCCCCGCCAGCGAGATCGCGAGGAGCGCTTGAAGCGCGATCCCGGCCCCGAGGCTCTCGAGGTCGGGGTCGAACGCCGCGATGATGCTCACCTCGACAAGCGTCACGGCCAGCAGCACGGCGAGCCCGACCAGCGTCTGCCCGGGTCCCCACCCGACCGCTGGCAGCGAGCCACGGTCGCGCACGGGCGTGGGCGCCGCGTCACCCGAATCCGGCGGCGGGGGCGGCGGATAGCTCGACTCGCTCATCGCGCCATGGTGTCAAGCAGCGGCTCGACCTCGGCGAGCGAGGCGATGTCTCCGCCGCCGTCGCGATCGAGATGCAGCGCGCGGATGCCCGCCGCCCGCGCGCCCTTGACGTCCTCGTCGAGCGTGTCGCCGACGTGGATTGCCGCCTCGGCACGCGCCCCCGCGAGCTTCAGCCCCTCCGCGAAGATCGCGGGATCCGGCTTTCGCGATCCCGCGCCGGCCGAGGTCACCACGCCGTCGAGCTTCGCCGCCAGCCCGCACCGCTCGAGCACCTCCGGCAGCGAGCAGTCCCAATTCGATACGCACACCAGCCGAAGGCCGCGTCGTCGGAGCGCGTCCAGCGCCGGCGCCGAGTCGGGATAGGGCCGGAAGCGGATCGCGCTCATCATCGTCTCGACATCGACCTCGCGCCCCAGCTCCCCGGAGAGAATCGCGGCGCACCGCGCCCGAAGCTGCGCGAGCGAGCGGGCGTCGCGCCCCGTGTGGCTATGGGCCTTGTAGTAGGCCATCTCGGCGCGAACGGCCCTGACGAGCCGATCGTCCGCGTCGGTGCCAAGCTCCGCCCCGAGGTGGACCCACGGCGGCTCGAGCTCGACGAGGGTCCCGAGGGAGTCGAGAAGGACCGCGCGCACGCCACCCGGGGCACGAGACGACGAGAGGGCGGATTCTTGTTTCAGCGGTTGCACGACGGGCATTGTCATCTAGGGCGCAGCAGTCCCCGGCTGCGCCCCTTTACGTGCCTGCATTTGTCGCATTTGGTACCAGCGGGCAGGAACCCCCGTAAGCGAGGGCGAACCACACTCAAGCGTGGACCAGACCTTCTGGCAGGACAACGGAGAGTGGATCTCAGCCGCCATCACGATGCTGGTCGCGGTTGGGATCGCGATCGGGATCGATCGCCTCGTGATCGGCCGTGGGGCGCGGGTCGCGGAGGCCGTGAGCGAGACCGGGATGTCGCGGGTCGCGAAGACTCGCCTGCGACTGATCCGGCGCCTCGTCTTCGTGGTGATCGTCCTCATCGGCGCGGCCATCGCCCTCAGCCAGTTCGACAAGCTCTCGAAGCTCGCCACCGGACTGCTTGCCTCAAGCGCCGTCATCGGCCTGATCCTCGGATTCGCCGCGCAGCGGGTCCTGGCCAACCCGCTGGCGGGTGTGATGCTCGCGATCACGCAGCCGATCCGCATCGGTGACTCGATCGAGATCGACGACGTGGCGGGCCGAGTGGACGACGTGAGCCTCTCGCACACCTTCATCGATACCGGCGACGGCCGCCTGATGGTGGTGCCGAACGAGCACCTCGTCTCGAGCGTGATCTTCAACCGCTCCACCGGCGATCGCACCGCGCCGGCCAGCGTCTCGGTTTGGGTGCCGCCGGGCACCGACCTCGCGAGCGCGCGCCGGGCCCTGGAGGCGCTCGAGGTGAGCTCCGTCGAGATGGCCGAGATCACGACCGAGGGCGTGCGCATCGTGGTCCACGGCGCCAGCGACCCCGAGCGCACCGTCATGGGGGCCGAGGAGGCGGCTCTGCGCGAGCGCGCCCACGCGGCCCTGCGGGATGCGGGCCTGCTCGCCGCCTAGGCCTCGCCTGGGCGTCAAGCTGCCCAGCGGGGGTCCGCCGCTCGCTACCCTGCCCCACGAATGACCCCGCGGGCTCGCAGAATTAAGCGCCGCGCCTCGCACGGCCTCTCCACGCCCAAGAAGGTCCTCATCGGGTTTGGCGTGGTCGTCGCGTTGATCGTCGGCGGCGTCGTGGGCGTCGGCGCCTGGGTGCTCGACGTGCGCGCCAACGCCCCCGACATCGACGAGCTGAAGCCGGTGAAGAGAGGCGAGACCTCGTTCGTCTACTCCTCCGACGGCACGCGGCTGGGCGCGATCCAGGCCGACACGCTGCGCGAGCCGGTCCCGCTCGAGCGCATCCCGAAGGATCTCCAGCACGCCACGGTCGCGATCGAGGACGAGAACTTCTACGAGCACAACGGGGTCGACTACGAGGCGATCGTCCGGGCCGCGATCAAGAACCTCGAGGCGGGCGAGGTTCGGCAGGGCGGCTCGACCATCACCCAGCAGCTCGCCCGCAACCTCTACATCCAGAACCCCAAGGACACGATCGAGCGCAAGATCACCGAGGCGAAGCTCGCCGAGGAGATGGAGGACGAGCACTCGAAGGACTGGATCCTCGAGCAGTACCTCAACACGGCCTCATACGGGACCAACAACGGGCGCACGGCGGTCGGGGTCGAGGCGGCCGCGCAGGTGTTCTTCAACAAGCCGGTTTCCGAGCTCAATCTCCACGAGTCCGCATTGCTCGCCGGCCTGCCACAGGCACCGTCACAGTACAACCCGTTCTCCTCGACCAAGCAGGCCCAGGAGCGTCGCGACCAGGTGCTTCGGAACATGTACGAGCAGGGATACATCAGCCTCCGGGAGGAGCAGCAGGCGCTCAAGTCCGGCCTTGGGCTCGACCGCGGATACCGCTACGAGACGATCTCGGGCGACCACTACTTCTTCGACTACGTCGAGCAGCAGCTGATCGACAAGTACGGCGTCAACACCGTGCGTCAGGGTGGGTTGAAGGTCTACACCACCATCAACCCGCGGCTCCAAGCGCTGGCCAAGCAGGCCGTGGACAACGGCGCGGCGTCCCTCGGCGGGCCGTCTCAGGCGCTGACCTCGATCGACCCGTCGAACGGGCACATCGTCGCCATGGCCTCATCCGGCAGCTACGAGACGAGCAAGTACAACCTCGCCGCTCAGGGGCACCGCCAGCCGGGCTCTTCGTTCAAGCCGTTCGTGCTCGCGACCGCGATCGACCAGGGCATGGATCCCGACTCGACGTACTACAGCGGCTCCAGTCCGAAGACGCTGTCGATGGGGTCGTATGCGGAGCCCTGGGTCGTCAACAACGCCGGCGACACCGAGGGCGGGGGGACGATGAGCCTCCGCGACGCCACGGTGGGCTCGGTGAACGTCGTCTACGCCCAGCTCGGTCTCGATGTCGGGCCGGAGAACTTCGACCAGATGGCCCGCGACCTCGGGGCCGACGTGGAGTCGGACGTGGTCCCCGCCGAGGCGATCGGCGGCCTTAGCATCGGCGTTTCGCCGCTCGGTATGGCGAACGCATACGCGACGTTCGCGAACGAGGGTGTGCACCACGACGCGACCGCCATCGACCGGGTCGAGTTTCCCGACGGCGAGGTCGATGAGCCCGACGACGACCCCGGCAACCGGGTGTTGACCGAGGGCGAGGCCTACACCGTCACCGACATCCTCGAGGGCGTCATCACCGGCGGGACCGGGACGGCGGCCAATTATTGCGGCACCGGCGATGCCGAGGCCGGCAAGACCGGCACGACCGATGACAACACGGACGCGTGGTTCGTCGGCTACACGAAGAACCTCTCGACCGCGGTCTGGACCGGGTACCCGACCATCAACACTCCGATGGGCTCGAGCGCCTTCGGCGGCACGTACTCGGCCCCCACCTGGAACGAGTACATGTCCCAGGCCGACCCGAGCTGCGAGCCGTTCGACGTGCCGAGCGAGCTGCCCGATCTGAGTCCCTTCAGCGGGGGTCACTCGACGTCTGCGTACGACCCCCCGGACTACGACACGAATTACGGCTACGACAGCACGACCACCACCGGGGACGACACGGGCGACGGCAACTACGCGCCGGGCATCCAGGACGGCGGGAATCCGGTGGACGGCGGTCCCCCCGAGGACGGCCCCGACGCGAACAACGGCGGCGGCAACGGCTAGGAGCAGTCCCGAGTTCGAGCTGATCGATCGGCTGCGCGAGCGGCTCGGCGCGGCGGGTGGCGAGCGTTCCGCCATCGCAGCGGAGGTGGTCGCGGGCTCGGGCGATGACGCTGCGATCACCGCTCCCCGCGGCGCGAGCGTGATCTCGGTCGACATGGCGATCGAGGGGGTGCACTTCCGCCGGGAGACGGCGCCGCCGGAGGCGATCGGTACCAAGGCGCTTGCCGCGGCGCTCTCGGACCTCGCGGCCATGGGGGCGGCCGCCGGCGAGGCCTACGTCCAGCTCGGGCTCCCCGACGACGTGAGCGCCGCGGAATGCCTGGAGATCGCCGACGGGATGGCGAGGGTCGCGCGCGAGAACGGGGTGGAGGTGCTGGGCGGCGATCTGTCCCGGGCTCCGGTCCTGATCCTGGCGGTGACTGCCGTCGGCCACGCCCCGTCGCCCGAGGCGCTGGTGCGGCGCTCAGGTGCCCGCGCGGGTGACGTCGTCTGCGTCACCGGCCGGCTCGGAGGCGCTGCCGCGGGGCTCCGGCTGCTCGAGAGCCCGGAGCTCGCCGAGGGGCTGGAGAGCGCGGTGGCCGACGAGCTTCGCTCCCGGCAGCTGCGACCCCAGCCGCGGCTCGCCGCGGGGCGGTCCCTTGCCCACGCGGGCGCGACCGCGATGATCGACATCAGCGACGGCCTGGTCGGCGACGCGCGCCATGTGGCCGAGGCGAGCGGGGTGCGGCTGGTGATCGACGCCGGCGCGACCCCGATTGCGGCGGGCGTCGAGGCGGTGGCCGAGGCCGCCGGCATCGAGACCCTTCAGCTTGCCGCCGCCGGAGGGGAGGATTACGAGTTGCTGGTGACGCTTCCGGAGGGCGCGCTCGAGTCGGCGGCCGAGGCGCTGGCTGCCGACGGCCTGCCGCTCAGCCGGCTGGGTCAGGTCGAGACCGGAGAGAGGGTCGCGATCCTAGGCGAAAGCGGCCACGAGATCGACGCGGAGGGATTTGACCACCTCTCGGGTCGTCCGAATCCGGCTCGTCCGAGCTGAGCTGGTGGCGTACCCGGCGAACCGTGCCGACCTTCCACATGATCGCGTCGGCGAGTACGCCGGAGTCCACGGCGTACTCGCCGCGCGAGATGGATCGCTTCAGTCGAGCCAAGGAGGTTTCGCTTGAAGGGGTCAGGGTCGTTCTCAGTCGCTAGGTTTTTTCCCCGCTCCATACTTCGGCGCGAGGCGAGCTTTGGTCGATAGAGCCTGGGTCGGATCGAGCGCGATCGCGAACCTCAGTACCCATGGGGGCGTCCCCCTATGCCGAGCTGGACGAATCTACGAGGGGAGGCTCCCGGCGGGCTGGCTGGACGTCTGGCTCGACGTCGCCGCGGGGCAGCAGGATGAGGCCGACGAGCGATCCGATCAGAGGGCAGAGGGTGATGAGCACGACGGTGCCGATGTGGCCGTCGGCGATCATCAGCAACACATCCCACGCCCCCGCCCCCACCGCGCCGGTGACGCTGCGCAGCGCCAGGGCCGCGGGTAGAAGTGCCACGGCGACGAGGGCGATTCTCGTGGCCGGCCTCGGCCCTCGTCCGCGGTCCGCGACGAGCCACACGTGGGCGGCAGGAGCGAGGAGAAGCGCCAGATAGGGGTTGAGGACCCACGTGGCGAGCGCCCCGGCGGTCGCGGTAACCCCGAGCGCAGGGACGAGCGCCGCCCGGCGGGGGCCGGGGGGAGGCTGGCCCAGCCCCGTGAAGACATAGGTACCGAGGAGAACGGCCAGGAGCACCAGAAGGACCACGAGCTCGCCGATCCCAACCCCGAATCGGCCGGGATCGAATGGATATCGCGGGCGGACGATCAGTCCGGCGACAGCGAGCAGGTACACGAGAACCAGCGTCGCCAGCAAAGGCAGTGCGAGACCAACGGCCCAGGCAAGGGCCCTGCCGATTCCGGCACGCCGCCGTGCGGCCCTCGCGACGCCATCGAAGGCGGCAAGACCAGGAGGGATGAGCAGCGCGAGCGCGAGGACGGCGATTGCCCAGCCGGGGATCAGATTGCCGGCGAACCCCACGTA
>Ga0126312_10003912_pt1 | contig 10059 bp, 8 predicted proteins | sample Plot104A_FD_92537 | JGI IMG/M metagenome (GOLD analysis project Ga0126312, IMG submission 92537) | Serpentine soil microbial communities from UC McLaughlin Reserve, CA, USA - Plot104A | ecosystem: Environmental > Terrestrial > Soil > Grasslands | place: USA: UC McLaughlin Reserve, Lake County...
AGCGCGATCAAGCACAGAGTGGGATGCTTCGCGCGGATCTGGGCGATCGCCGCGACGCCGTCGAGCCGCGGCATGTGCAGGTCGATCACGAGCGCGTCGGGCTCGAGCTCGCGCACGAGCTCCGTCGCGCGCAGGCCGTCGGTCGCGGTTGCCTCGACGGAGAGCGACGGATGCTCCTCGACCAGTGCCCGGAGCGATTCGAGGAAGCCCTCGTCGTCGTCCGCGAGCACGATCCGGATGACGTCCTGCTTCGGCTGGGCGGCCCCCGCCATGGCGCCGAACCGTAACGGCTACACGAGCGCGGCGATGCGGTTCACCAGCTGGTTCACCAGCTCGCGCAGCGAGTCAGGCGCGGCACTGACCTGGACGTCCGCCTGCCAGGCTGCCTCAGGTACGGCGACGACCACTCCGGCTTTGACGAAGCCCGTCACGTGCTCGAAGTCGTCGGGCACGTCCAGCGCGATCAGGACGCGAGGCGCCACCGGCCGGCCGTAGAGCCCGACGTGGTAGCTCCACGGGACGGCGGCCGACGCACACAGCTCGCGTGAAGCGCCGAAGGCAGCGCCCGCCTGGCGAGTGAGCTCGGCGACCTCCTCCGGCTCGCCGCCGCCGGGGCCGAGCAGGACGACGACCTCCGCCTCGTCGAGCCGCCAGGCGTCCGTTCCGCCGCGCCGTTCGAGCAGCCTGGTGCGCGCCGGCGGAAGACCGTCGGGCGAGACGCGGTGGATCTCGCCCGTGACCTCGCGTGGCTCGAGCGGCTCGAACATGCGCGAGCGCACCGTCGCCAGCTGCGGGTTCGTGGCGCCGAGGATGACCGAGACGATGTTGCCGCCGTACGCCGGCTTCCTCTGCAGCAGGCGGCCCGCCTTCGCGATGTCGACGTCGACGCAGTCGCCCGTCATCCCGACCTCGAGGTCTCCCGCAAGCCGTGGCCCGTAGTCGCGGCCACGCGCGCTTGCGGGGATGAGCAGCACGTGCGGTCGCTCCCGCTCGACCACGAGGCGAAGCGCGGCGGCGATCCGCGCCGCGTCGTAGGTGACGAACGACCCGTCGTCGACGACATACGCGGCCTCGGCGCCGTGCCGGATTGCGTCCTTCGCGGCCTCCTCCAGGCCGTGGCCGACGAGGAGCGCGCCGGCGCGTCCGCCCAGCTTCCCGGAGAGCTCGCGCGCCTTGGCGACGAGCTCCAGCGAGGCTCGGGTCGGTCGCCCGTCGCGGGTCTCGACGACCGACCAGGCGTCGTAGTGCGCGGCCGGTCTCTCGGCGGCGTGGGGCGGCTTCTCCCACGAGGGCGCCGGAGGCTTCGACTCCTCGAGCAGGCGCGCGACCGCCTCGACCGCCTCGTCCACCCCCGCGACCCGCAACCCCGCCCGCTCCGGCGTCGCGTCACGAACGACGAGCACGCGCGTCGGCGACCCCGGCTGGCCGAAGCGCTTGTCGTTCTCTACGAGGTCGTCGACGAGGTCGCTCGCGCTCCAGACGTCGATGCGGCCGTCCGCCGGCTCGGCCTCGTCCTCGTGTGCGCGCGCCACCGAGACAACCGCCGGAAGCTGCACCTCGTAGTCCTCCTCGCCGCCGTCGATCTCGCGCGTGACGCGGAGACCTCCGTTCGTCGGCTCGAGCGACAGCGCACTCACGATCTGCGGCCAGCCGAGGAAGGCCGCGACCTCGGGCGGTACCTGCCAGGTCTCCGAGTCGACGGTCTTGCGCCCGGTGAGCACGAGGTCGACGTCTCCCTCCTTGCGTAGGGCGAGCGCGATCGTCCGCGAGGTTCCGAGCGTGTCCGCGACCGCGAACACGCGGTCGGAGAGGTGGATCGCGCGGTCGGCGCCGAGGGCGAGCGTCTCGCGCAGAGCGTCCTGCGCGGCCGGCGGCCCCATCGTCATCGCGACGACCTCTCCGCCGGCCTCGTCCCGCAGGACGACGGCCGTTCGTACGGCCGCGCGGTCGAACGGGTTGAGCAAGAGCGGAACGCCTTCGCGCTTGAGCGTCCTGGTCTCCTCGTCGAACTCGATCGCCTGTGGATGCGGGACCTGTTTGACCAGGACGACTATCTTCACCGGCGGAAGGCTACGTGCTCGGTCTTCTCTACGACATCCATGGGAACCTGCCGGCGCTGGAGGCTGTGCTCGCGGACGCCGAGCGGGAAGGCGTGGATCGGTGGCTGCTCGGCGGCGACTACTCGGCGCACTGCCCCTGGCCGCTCGAGACGCTGAAGCTGCTGCGCTCCCTTGCCGCCTCGACGTGGATCCGCGGGAACAACGAGCGCTGGCTGCGCGAGCCGCCGCTCGACCGACCCGAGGTGGTTGAGGTGATCGAGGCCTCCGATTCCGGCCTCGGGTCCGAGGAGGGTTGGCAGTACTCGCTGCAGGCGCAGATCGAGCTCGACGGCGTCCTCTACGTGCACGGGTCGCCGCTCTCGGACGTCGAGAGCTTCGCACCGCGGCCGGAGGAGGGTGAGGAGCGAATGCTCGCGGGCGTCGCTGACACGACCGTCGTCTTCGGGCACAGCCACCAGCAGTTTCGGCGGCCCGGGCCGAACGGCACCGACCTCCTCAACCCGGGGAGCGTCGGGATGCCGCTCGACGGCGACGTCCGGGCGGCCTGGGCGGTGCGGCTCGACGGCGGCGCGTTCGAGTTCCGCCGTACCGAGTACGACACGGAGCGCGCGGCCGCCGAATGGCGGGTCCTCGCGAGCCCGTGGTCCGAGCAGGCGGCAGGGCGGATCGAGCGCGGCTCGGACTAATCGTCCTCGACGTATTTGCGGCCCTTGAGCTCGTCCGGGAGGTGGTCGACCTCGAAGCCGGCCGGGTCGCTGTGCGGGTAGATGTAGCCCTTGCCGCGGCCGAGCTTCTTCGCGCCGTAGTAATGCGTGTCGCGCAGTGCGTCGGGCGGCCGCAGGTGGCCGTGCTCGCGGACGTCGGCCGCCGCCGCTCCCAGCGCCTTGATCACCGCATTCGACTTCGGTGCGCGCGCAAGGTAGATAGCCGCCTGGGCGAGATTCAGCCGTGCCTCGGGTAGGCCGACGTGCTCCACGGCGTGGGCGGCCGCGACCGCCACGAGCAGCGCCTGCGGATCGGCGTTGCCGACATCCTCCGAGGCGAGCACGATCATCCGCCTCGCGACGAAGCGCGGATCCTCGCCGCCCTCGAGCATCGCCGCGAGGTAGTAGACCGCCGCGTCGGGGTCGGAGCCGCGCATCGATTTGATGAAGGCCGAGATGAAGTCGTAGTGGGCGTCGCCGCCCTTGTCGTACACGAGCGGCCGCTTGCGCGCGGCGTCCTCGACATGCGCCTCGCCGATGGCCGCGCCTTCCGCATCGGCGGTCTGCGCGGCGAGCTCGAGGATGCTGAGCGCGTGCCTGGCGTCGCCGCCGGCGCGGCGGACGATCAGCTCGGCGACGCCGTCGTCGAGTGAGACGCCGAGCTCCGTCGTTCCACGGCGGACAACCTCGGCGAGCTCCTCGTCGGAGAGCGGCTCCAGCTCGTACAGCTGCATCCGCGACAGCAGTGCGGAATTGACCTCGAAGTAGGGGTTCTCCGTCGTGGCGCCGATCAGTGTCACGACGCCCTCCTCGACGGCGGGGAGCAGCGCGTCCTGCTGCGCCTTGTTGAAGCGGTGGATCTCGTCGAGGAACAGGATCGTCCGCTGTCCCTGGGCGCCGAGGCGTTCCCTGGCGCGGGCCAGAACTCCCCTCACGTCGCCGACCGTCGCCGACACGGCCGAGAGCTCCTCGAACTCGGCTCCGGTCGTGTGGGCGACGATCCTCGCGAGCGTCGTCTTCCCGCTGCCCGGGGGGCCGTAGAGGATCATCGAGCCGACCCGGTCGTTCTCGATGCCCGTCCGGAGGGCCGAGCGGTCGCCGAGGATCTGGGGCTGGCCGACGAACTCCTCGAGCGTCTTCGGTCGGACGCGAATCGCCAGCGGAGCTACCTCCGGGAGCCGCTCACGCGCCGCGTCGGAGAACAGATCGCTCATTCCGCGCAAGTATGCTCCCGCGCCTTGGCTGCGGAGGTGTCCGACGCGCTACGCGACGAGACGGTCGAGCTCCTCCGGGAGCTGATCCGGCTGGACACGGTGAACCCGCCGGGAAACGAGACGCGTGCCGCCGAGCTCCTGCGGGCCTACCTCGAGGACTACGGCGTTCGGTGCGAGCTCTTCGCCAAGGTGGCCGACCGCGCGAACCTCGTGGCTCGCATCCCCGGCGGTGAAGGGCCGCGGCTGCTCTTGTTGTCGCACACCGACACGGTTCTCGCCGACTCGGCCGAATGGCAGGTCGACCCGTGGTCGGGCGAGCTGCGCGACGACTACGTCTGGGGCCGCGGCGCGCTCGACATGAAGGGTCAGGTGGCGGCCAGCGCGGTCGCGATCGCGTCACTTGCCCGCGAGGGGTTCGAGCCGAGCGGCGACCTGATCTTCGCCGCGACGGCCGACGAGGAGGTGGGTGAGGACTTCGGGCTGCAGTGGCTCGTCCGGGCTCACCCGGACGCCGTCCGCTGCGAGTACGCGCTCAACGAGGGCGGCGGCGACCGGCTCGAGCTCGGAGGGCGCGTGCTCTACCTCTGCTCGACCGCTGAGAAGATGAGCGCGCCGTTCCTGCTCACGGTGCACGGCCGCAGCGGCCATGCGTCGATGCCCGGGATTGCGGACAACGCGCTGGTCAAGGCGGGCTCGCTGATCGAGCGCCTCGCCGCGTATCGGCCCGAGCGGACGCTCGGCCCTGAGACGACGGCGCTTCTGGAGGTGCTCACGGGTGAGAAGCCGGCCGGCGTCGAGGAGGCGCTCGAGCGCGCGCGGGCGATCCATCCGCTCGCCGGTGACCTCGTCGAGCCGCTGCTGTCGCTGACCCTGTCGCCGACGATGATCGCCGCCTCGCAGAAGCGGAACGTGATCCCCGCGCGCTGCGACGTCACCGTCGACTGCAGGCTGCTTCCCGGACAGTTGCCGGCCGACGCGGAGCCGCTGATCCGCGAGGTGCTCGGCGGGGCTTCGTACGACCTCCAGTGGATCGAGGCGTGGGGTGGGACGCGGTCGACGATGGAATCGCCGCTGTGGGAGGTCGTCGCCTCGTTCGTCGAGCGGCTCGAGCCGGGCGCTGTCGCGACTCCCGTGATGGTCGCAGGCTTCACCGACAGCCATTGGCTGCGAGAGGCCTTCGGCACCGTGGTCTACGGGTTCTTCCCGATGCGGACCATGGATCCCGAGCTCGCCTCCCGCCTCGTCCACTCGGCCGACGAGCGGGCGCACGTCGACGACCTCGCCCTCGGCGCGCGCTTCCTGCGCGAGGCGGCCGAGGCGCTCCTCGGCTAGGAGGTCGACGCGTTCACCAGACATGTCCCCGAGCCCGCCCCGCGGAGTTAGCCTGTCTCGTATGAGCGACAAGATCCGCCTCGGCGGGATGGCGCTGGCGAACGGCGTGCTCGTCCACGGGCCGACGTCCTGGGCGTGCGCGGTTCGGCTGCCGGACGGGACGCTCAAGGTCGAGTCGGCGCCCAAGCGTTTCCGCTCCGCCGACATCAGCAGCCCGCTGCTCCGGGGGCCGGCCAAGCTCGCCGAGGTCTTCATGCTGCTCCCGGAGATCCGGCGCCGGCTGCCGGAGGCGCGCCTGCCGTTCGAGCGGCCCCGCGTGATCACCGCGATGGCGGCGAGCGCGGGGATCGCGGGCCTCGCACGCGGGTCGAAGACGCTCGGCCCCGCGGCCCGCGAGACCGTCGCGACCCTCGCATCGATCGTCCCCGCTGCCTTCGCGCTGCGCGGCGGCGAGCTCGCCGCCTACCACGGCGCCGAGCACATCTCGATCGGCAGCTACGAGCACGGCGAGGCGCGCGAGAAGGAGCACGAGCGCTGCGGCTCGCACCTGCTCGGTCCGATGGTCGCGACGCTCACGATCGGAAACGCCCTCGCGGCGAGGGCGCCGATCCACCTCCGCAGCGCGGCGCGCGGTGCAGCCACGCTCGGCGCCGTGGCGGTCTCGACGGAGATCTTCAGCTGGATGGTGCGTCACCCCGACCACCGGCTCTCCAAGGCACTCGCGAGGCCGGGCCACGAGCTTCAGCACCGCCTCGCGACGGCCGAGCCGACACCCGAGCAGGTCGAGGTAGCCGAAGCCGCGCTCACCGCTTGCCTCCGGCTCGAAGATGGCCGTCCAGACCCAGCGTAGGCGGCTCCCGCCGGAGATCTTCGACCTCCCGGTCGAGAAGATGCGGGAGGGCTACTACAGCGACGCGTACTTCAACCACACGCGCGCGGCGCTGCTTGCGGACGGCCGCCATCCGCGGGTCGTCATGCAGGTCTTCCAGAAGCGAGAGTCGATCCTCGGCGGGATCGACGAGGCGATCGCCATCCTGAAGCTCTGCGTCGACGACTGGGACGAGCTCACCGTCCACGCCCTGTACGACGGCGACGAGATCGCGCCGTGGGAGACCGTGATGACGATCGAGGGCGACTACACGCTCTTCGCGCATCTCGAGACCGCCTACCTCGGCACGCTGGCGCGGCGGACGCTGATCAGCACGAACGTCGCCGACGTCCTGAAGGCCGCCAACCGGAAGCCGATCATCTTCATGCCGGCCCGCCACGACCACCAGCGCGTGCAGACCGGCGACGGCTACGCCGCGTACGTCGCCGGCGGGCACGTCGGCGCCCCGATCGGGATGACGACCGACGCGCAGGCCTCATGGTGGGGCGGGCGCGGCCTCGGCACGGTGCCGCACGCGCTGATCTCCGCGTACGGCGGCAACACCGTCCTCGCGGCGACGAAGTTCGCCGAGTGGGCGCCGGAGGACTTCAACATCGTCGTGCTCGTGGACTTCGAGAACGACTCCGTGCGCACCGCGCTCGAGGTCGCTCGCGCGCTCGGCCCACGTCTGTGGGGAGTCCGGCTCGACACCAGCGGTCAGCTGGTCGACCGCTCGCTCTGGAACGAGCTGGGCGACTTCGACCCCCGCGGCGTCAACGAGCGCCTCGTCCGGAAGGTGCGTGACGCGCTCGACCGTGACGGTTTCGAGCGGGTGAAGATCGTCGCGTCCGGCGGCTTCGACGTCGAGAAGATCAAGCGTTTCGAGGACGCGGGCGTGCCTGTGGATTCCTACGGGATCGGCTCGTCGCTCATCCGCGGCGAGAACGATTTCACCGGCGACGTCGTCATGACCGACGGACGCCCGTCGGCCAAGGTCGGCCGGCGCTACCGGCCGAACCCGCGGCTCGAGCTCGTCACCTGAAGCAGCTCCCCGAGCTCCGGCCAGCTCTCCATCGGCTCCGTTGAGCTGACGACGTGCATCCCGGCGTCCGCGAAGCGGCGGAAAGCGGCGTTCGCCTCCTCGGTGTAGTCGGCGCCGGCCACGACGACCGGGGAGGTGCAGTCTTCCAGGAGGTAGGTGCGCGGCGCGAGCGCCCGTTCCCGCTCGTCGTCGCCTTCGAGGAGGTCGTCGATGGTCCAGGCGACGCAGTGGCTCTTCGCCTGGCCGGCGACGATGACGGCGTCGAACGAGAGCAGCCGCTCGATCAGCGCCTCGTTCACGCCCGCGATCGGCTCGCCGTCGGGGCCTTCGCGGACCTCGGGCGCGAGGATCGAATAGTGCTCGGTGAGCGGGTTCTCGCCCTTGACCTCGAACTGGGGCTGCGCGTAGCGCGCGACCGAATGGAAGAAGACGGCCTCCTCGACCGACGAAGCGAGCGCATGGCCGATCCCACCGAGCATCGAGTGGTACGGCCAGATGGTCAGGCTGTACTTGCCGCCGGCCTCGAGGCTGCGTGTGTAGTGAAGGAGTTGCCGTTCGGCGTAGTCCTCCTCCACGCCGACGCTCGCCGCGACCGCCGAGTTCAGGCGCCAGCGTCCGCTCACGACGTCGTCGGCGGTGATTTGCGTGTACGGAGCGGGGTGCTTTCCGTCCGCGTCGACGAGCCAGATCGGATGGAAGATCTGCATCACGCGGTGGGTGTCCATCGTCGGGACGACCTGCGTGATCGCGCTGAGATTCCGGTAGATGAACTCGCAGAGCCGACGGTTGTCGTCGACGGCCCCGTTCCCCGAGCGGCCGGCGACATACAGCTCGGAGCCAGGGATGCAGAACGTGTTCTGGACGTCGACGAGGACGAGGCAGATGCGGAAGCCGTCCTCGGCGGCGGGCGCCAGGCCGTGATCGGCGGCCCATACCCTCGCCTCGTCGGCCCGCATCCCGTAGGGCACGCGCCAGACCTCGCGCACGCGTGCGGGATCGAAGTGCGGTGGGATCGGAAGTGTCATCTCGTTTTCAGTGTAGGGACGGCCGGCTTCGTTCCTGCTTGCCGAGGTCGCACGTCACGAAACGCACGTTCTCTAGCCCTTCAGGTCCGGGCTGCCGCTGCCGATGGGTGCCGTGGTGCTGGACGCGGTCTCCAACTTCATCGGCCACCTGCCCGATTTTGCTCTGACCTGGATGCCGCTCGTCTTCTTCGGGCTGATCATCTACCTGTTGTGGCGCACGGTCGCGCTGATGCCGCGCGTCAAGCCGAAGCAGATCGAGCCCGAGTCGGCTTCCTCGGTCCGCTGGCAGGACGTGGCCGGCCTGCGCGAGGCGAAGGAGGAGATGCTCGAGATCGTCGACTTCCTCCGCGAGCCCGGCCGTTTCGGCAAGCTCGGCGCCCGCGTCCCGAAGGGGATGCTGCTCTACGGGCCGCCGGGGACCGGCAAGACGCTGCTCGCGAAGGCGGTCGCGCACGAGTCCGGCGCGAAGTTCTACTCCCAGAGCGCGTCCGCGTTCGTCGAGATGTTCGCCGGGCTCGGAGCGGCCCGGATCCGCAAGCTCTTCGACACCGCGCGCAAGAACGCGCCCGCGATCATCTTCATCGACGAGCTGGACGCAATCGGCATGGCCCGCTCCGGCCACGGCTTGAACCGCGAGCACGACCAGACGCTGAACCAGCTGCTCGTCGAGCTGGACGGGTTCGCGACGCATGATCAGGTCGTCGTCATGGGCGCCTCGAACCGTCTCCAGGACCTCGACGCCGCGCTGCTCCGCCCCGGCCGCTTCGACCGCCAGGTGCTCGTTTCCCCGCCCGATCTCGCCGGCCGTGAGGAGATCCTCGGCGTCCACACGCGCGGCAAGCCGCTCGCGCCCGACGTCGACCTCGGCTCGGTCTCCCGGCAGACGGCCGGCCTGACCGGCGCCGACCTCGCGAACATCTGCAACGAGGCCGCGATCTTCGCCGGCCGCGAGGACTGCCAGCTCATCCACGCCCGCCACTTCGAGGCCGCGATGGAGCGCGTGGTGGCCGGCCTCCAGCAGCGGAAGGTCGTCTCCGAGAAGGAGCGCCGGATCCTCGCCTTCCACGAAGGTGGCCACGCGCTCATGTCGCACCTGATGGGCGAGGCGTTCCCCGTCCACAAGGCGACCATCGTCTCGCGCGGGGAGGCCCTCGGCTACACGCTGCACCTGCCCGAGGAGGATCGCTACCTCCACACCAAGGAGGAGTTCGTCGACTACATGAAGATCGTCCTCGCGGGCCGGGCGGGCGAGCACATCGTCTTCGGCCGCGTCACGAACGGCGCTGCGAACGACCTCCAGAAGGTGACCGACCTCGCCCGTGCCATGGTGTTCGAGTTCGGCATGTCCGAGGTGGCCACGTCGCGGACGATGCGGGCGGACAACTACGCGCTGTCCGAGGAGACGAAGCGGATGCGCGACCAGGAGCAGGCGCGGCTCACCGACCACGCGTACGCCGAGGCCGTGCGGCTGCTCCAGAAGCACCGGGCCGCGCTCGACCGGGTGGCTGCGGCGCTGATGGAGAAGGAGACGCTCGTCCGCGAGGAGCTCCAGGAGCTGTTCGCCGACGTCGAGCCCGAGTCGCGCTCGTCGGAGCACGTGGGTGCCGTACGGGTGGTCCAGGCCGTGATGCCGGGCGGCTTCCGCGTCGGCGGCCACCGCTTCACCACGTAAGCGGGCCGATAGCATCGGTGCCCGTGCGGGCCCGGCGGATCCACCACCTCGGCGTCGCGGTCCACGATCTGGAGCAGGCTTTCGACACGTACTCGCGCCTGTTCGGCGCCGAGCTCGAGCACCGCGACCGGCTGGAAGAGCA
>Ga0126312_10003913_pt1 | contig 10057 bp, 11 predicted proteins | sample Plot104A_FD_92537 | JGI IMG/M metagenome (GOLD analysis project Ga0126312, IMG submission 92537) | Serpentine soil microbial communities from UC McLaughlin Reserve, CA, USA - Plot104A | ecosystem: Environmental > Terrestrial > Soil > Grasslands | place: USA: UC McLaughlin Reserve, Lake County...
AGGTAGTTCTCGATCCTCGCCGACGTGCCGGCCTGGCCGCCCGAGGCCACCGCCTCGACGGCCTGGACGTCTAGCCCCTCCGAGGCGGCATAAAGCGAAGCCGCAATCCCGGCGGGACCGGCGCCCACCACCACGACGTCGCAGAGCGGCGGCGGCGCGCCGCGGGAGCCGAGGCCGATCGCTCTCCCGAGCTCGGCGCTGCTCGGGTTGCGCAGGACCTCGCCACCGCTGGCGATCACCACCGGTGTCTGATCCGGCTCGATCGCAAGGCCGGTGAGGAGGGTCTCCGCATCGTCGTCGTCTTCGAGGTCGATCCACTGATGCGGCATCCGGTTCCGGGCCAGGAACTCGCGTAAACGACGGGAGTCGGGCGAGAAGCGGGAGCCGATCAGCTTGATACCCGTGCCGACGTCGATCAGGATCGCGCGCCGAGCGATGAAGGCGCCCAGGATCACGTCGCTCAGGGCCTTGTCCTCGGCGACGATCTCGCGGAGCCTCTCCAAGGGGATCTGGATGACCTCGCCAGCGTCACGGACGACGCCTGACAGATAGAGCCGTTGCCCGATGAGAAGGCTCATCTCGCCGAGGAAGCGGTGCTGCCCGTGGACGGCTATGACGCGGTTCTCCGCGCCGTACCCCTGCACGATGGCCACGGCTCCCGACTCGACCACGAAGAAGTCGCTGCCCTCGTCTCCCGCCGCGAAGAGCACCTCGCCGGGCTCGACGGCCCGGACGCTGCCCAGGCTCCGTAGCCGCGCCCGCTGGTCCTCGTCCAGACGGGGGAAGGCCCCGTTGCGGTCGACGGCCTCCGAGACCCCCGCCCCAATCGGCCCGGCTACCGCGCCCGCCAATCCGGGCGGGACCTGTCCGCCGTCACTGTTCGTAGTGCTCCACCGTGTCGGCCGAGCGCGCCTCAGCGTCGTCGGGGTCGAGCCCGAACTCTTCGCGGGCCCGGCGCTGGCGCAGCAGGTCCCAGCAGCGATCGAGCTCGACCTCCACCTCGCGCAACCTATCCCGATCTCCCTCGAGGGCTTTGGGATTAGGGCTGTCCCTCTGCTCGCGGCTACGCAGCCCCTGCTCCTCCGACACCAGCCGCTCGATCCGGGCGGCAATTCTCTCGTCGCTCATGAGTTGATCCTACGCTGCGCGCCCGGATTCACGGGCAGTTCGGTGGCGCCGCACCGACGATCAGCAGGCTGGTCGTGGCGCTCCGAACGAGCCGAGCGGCGCCGTCGCGGGCGTCGGCCTCGGCGAAGGCCACGCGGCTGCCGCGCTTCGCAACCCGGCCGCGAATCTCGAGCGCGCCGATGTCCGCGTGGAGCGCTTCCAGGAAGCTCACCTTGATCTCGATCGTGTTGAACCCCACGCCCGCCGGCAGCAGGCTGTGCACCGCGCAGCCGGCCGCCGTGTCGAACAGGGTGCAGAGCAGCCCGCCGTGGACCATGCCGATCGGGTGTAGACCGACTCGTCCGGCGTGTAGCGAAAGAGCGCCTCCCCCTCTCCGACGGACACCAGCCGCCCCCCGACGAGCTCCACGATCGGCGGAGGAGGTAGCCGACCATCGATGATCGCCTGTAGGAACTCGCGCCCGGACAGCTCGGCGCCGCGCGCGGCCGTGGCCACCGGGTCGTACCAGGTCACCTGCTCGGTGCGCGGCGTGCCCCACGACTCGACGTCAGGCCTTCGGGTTCTCGAGGACGAGCGCGACGCCTTGGCCCGATCAGACGCAGACGCCGAGGACGCCTTAGCGGGCTTCGCGTAGGCGCAGCTCGGTGGCGAGCGTGAGGACGTAGCGGGTGCCGGACCTGGACGACCGCCCACTCGCCCTCGATCCGTACCAAGGCTGCGAAACACCTGCGCGAGGTTGCCGCGGCCCTACCACGACGTCTCGGTGACCACGGTTCTTCGCCATGGTGACCCGGCCGAGGAGATACTCGCACTGCTCGGCGAGTGCCGTTCGACCTGCTCTGCATGGGCGCGGCCGGGGCCGCGTCACCGGCGCCCTGGTTGCCTCCGTGTCCACCGCGGTCCTCAATCACAGCTCGGTTCCAGTGGTTGTGCTCATCCGCCCCCGGACGCCGTGGACGACGGCTAGCGCTCAGGCAGCCGCGGCGGCGAGCTCCCGAGTGAGCCGCGCGAACGAGGAGACGAGCGGCGAGTCGTCTCCGCGGCGCCAGCAGAGGGCGATCAGCAGCGGGTCGATGTCGGCGATCGGAACCCACGCGAGGTCCGGCCTGGCATAGTGCGTCGCCATCGAGCGCGGGGCGATGCAGATCGCGGCGCCCTCGGCGACCTGCTCGAGCATCTCCTCCACGTTCTCGTTCTCGGGGCCCCAGATCGGCTCGGAGCCGTCGGGGCGCGGGTTGACCGCCCACCAATCGACCCAGAGCCGAGGTGCGCGGCGGGTCCACATGATCGGCTCGTCCTTCAGATCCATGATCGAGATGCAGGGCTCGCTGGAGAGCCGGTGGGCCTTGGGCAGGCCGGCGTAACGCCGCTCGCTGGCGATCTCCTCCGCCTCGAGGCCGGACAGGTCGTTGGGGAGCCAGACGAAGGCCACGTCGCAAGCTCCCTTACGCACGCCGGCCGCCTCGCCACCCCAGTCGAAGCGCTTGGGCTCGACCCTCACCCCCGGGTGGTGGCGAGCGAAGCGGGCGCGCGCCAGCGTCGAGAGCTCGCCAGCACCGGATGCCTCGAACCCTACCCGCAGCCGCCCGACCTCCCCGCGCCCGGCGCGCTCGGCGCGATCCATAGCGTGGTCGAGATGCGTGAGCACCTCGCGGGCGTCCGCCAGCAGCACCTCGCCGGCGGGCGTCAGCTCGACGCGCCGACTGTTGCGCCGCAGGAGCTGGGTCCCGATCTCCGCCTCAAGGCGACGGATCGCCTCGCTCAGGGCCGACTGGGAGAGGGGAAGGTCCTCGGCGGCGCGGCTGAAGCTCAGCCGCTCGGCAACCGCGACGAAATAGCGAAGATCGCGGCTCTCAGCCACAGTGCGCGATCCTATCGGCCAGGCCGATAGGTAGACGAGAGAAATCCTGTTGGTGCTGGGGCCTTCGCTGTCTAGCTTCGAAAGCAGGTTGACGAACGACGGCGGCACCCGCATCTGGCTGATCACCGGCGCATCCAGTGGCTTCGGCCGCGCGATCGCCGAGGCCGCCCTGGCGCGCGGAGACTCGGTGGTCGCAACGGCCCGCAGCTCCGACGCGCTCGGGAACCTGGCCGAGCGTGCCCACCCGGTCGCGCTCGACGTGACCGACCCGGACCAGCGCGAGGCAGCGGTGGCCGAGTCACTCGAGCTCTTTGGCCGCATCGACGTCCTCGTCAACAACGCCGGGCGCACGCAGGTCGGCGCCGTCGAGGAGACGAAAGACGCAGAGCTCCATTCCCTCTTCGAGCTCCATTTCTTCGCACCGGCCGCGCTGACGCGCATGGTCCTGCCCCACATGCGTCGCCAGGGCGGCGGCGCGATCGTGCAGATGTCGAGCGTCGGCGGCCAGGTGACCGCGCCGGGCTTCGGCGCCTACTGCGCGACCAAGTTCGCGCTCGAGGGGCTCACGGAGACACTGCGCGACGAGGTCGCCGGCTTCGGCATCCGCACCCTGATCGTCGAGCCGGGCGCCTTCCGCACCGGCCTCTTCCGCCCCGGCGCCGCCTACGAATCGAAGGCGATGGCCGAATACGCCGACTCGGTCGGCCCCACCCGCGCCTACGTCCGCGACAACGACGGGCTCCAACCCGGCGACCCGGTGAGGGCTGCCGAGGCGATCCTCACTGCGCTCGATGCCGAGGAGCCCCCACTGCGGCTCGTCCTCGGCGCCGACGCAATCGGCAACATCGACCAGCGCCTCCGGCGGCTCGCCGACGAGCTCGCCCGCTGGCGCTCGCTCGGCGAGGCCACGGCAGTGGAGGAGGACGGGCCGCAGTGATTCTCGTCACTGGCGCCACGGGCAACGCGGGCGGAGCCGTGGTTCGCGCACTGCTCGACGCCGGCGAGGCGGTGCGGGCGCTGGTTCGCGACGCGGACCGCTCCCCGCTTCCCGCTGGCGTCGAGGCGGCCGTCGGCGACATGAACCGGCCCGAGACCCTCGAGCCGCACTTGGACGGGGTGACGGCCGTGTTCCTGCTCAGCGGGTACGACGGCCTGGCCGAAACCCTGGGCCACATACGGTGCGCGAAGGTGGAGCGCGTGGTCCTGCTCTCGAGCAGCGCGGCGCCGGGCGGCGATCTGAGCAACGCCGTCGCCCGCTACCACATCCTCTCCGAGCGGGCCGTGCGCGAATCGGGGCTCGCGTGGACGTTCCTCCAGCCGAACAGCTTCATGACCAACACCCTCCAGTGGCTGCCGCAGCTGCGAGAGGGTGACGTCATCCGAGCTCCGTTCGCGGACGTCCGGGTGGCAACCATCGACCCCGACGACATCGCCGCCGTGGCCGCAGCCGCCCTAACCTCGGACGCCCACGAGGGCCGCGCCTACCGCGTGAGCGGTCCGGAGTCGCTGCTGCCGGCCGATCGCGTCGCGATCCTCGCCGAGGTGCTGGATCGCGAGCTGCGCTTCGAGGGGCAGCCGGACGAGGAGGCGAGGGCAGAGATGAGCGAAGCGATGCCGCCCGAGTACGTGGACGCGTTCTTCAGGTTCTTCGCCGACGGCGAGGTCGACGAATCGCAGGTGCTGCCCACGGTGAAAGACGTCACTGGAAGACCGCCGCGCACATTCGAGCAGTGGGCGAGGGCGCACGCCGAAGACTTTCGCTGAGGACTCCGCTCAGCCGGCCGTGGCGAGTCCGACGCCGGCTCTTCAGCGGTGGAGGTCAGGCGCGCCACGCCCGTTCCCGCGCGTCTGCGTCCGTCCCAAGCGCCCGCAGCAGAGCGATGTTGCCCGCAACCGCCAGCGCGAACACGATGGCGAGTGCTGGCTGGTCGGCGGCGGCGAGCGCCGCCGCCGCCGACCCGAAGAACAGCAGCTCGAGGAGGAGGCGCCACGCCCCGGTGGCAGGGAGCCGTGCCCGGGGAGAGCCGAACGTCGCCCACACTGCCACGGCGAGGAGCGGCGCCCCGATGCCGAGCGCGAGCTGGCGAAGCGCGCCCAGCACCCCCGCGGGGCGATGAAGGCGCCGCCGGTGCAACTCCTCGCCGCGACGGAAGCGGCCCCCGCCGCGATCGCGGAAGGTGACGATTCGACGCCTAAGCTCGTCGCCCGTGCGGCTCACGTCGACTATCACCGCCCACCCCTCCCCTTCCGTCCAGGTTCGCTCGGCGGCGGCCGGCGCGCCGCGGGGCGTGGCGAGGTCGAACAGGAGCAGACCTCCGATACGAAGAGCGCCGGCGATGCGGGCAAGCACGCGATCCAGATCGGCAGCACGACCGGAGGTCGGGGCGATGTACCCGAGCACCTCCCCTACCGCCAGCACGCGTCGCAATCGGGCGGGAGCGGGGCGTCGACGAACGAACCGATCCCCAAGCTCGCCCTCGGCGCGCGCTCGGGCGAGCTCGATGAACGCCGGCGACGAGTCAGCGCTCGCACATCGTGACCCGCGTCGCTGAGCAGGCGGGCGGTCGTTCCGTCCCCACACCCGAGCTCGAGCACCCTCGAGCCTGGCGCCAGGCGGGGCAGAAGGTCAGCGGCGGCGGCCGACGCGATCGCGGTGAATCCCGCCCCATGAATCGCCGCGAGGTCCTCGCCGTAGCGCTCCATCCGTATCCTCAGGACGCGCCTGCGTCGCCGCTCCAGGCGGCAAGCTCGAGCGGCTCACGGACGGGAACCCCTTCAACCGTCTACTGGTCGGGGACGATCGCTACGACGCGGGCGGGAGCGGCGCTGCCGCCCTCGATCCTGAGCGGGAAGCAAGCGACCTGAAAGCCCTGGTCCGGCAGCGAGCCGAGGTTGAAGAGGCCCTCGATCTGCGAGTAGGCCAGGTCCACCTGGTGGGCCGCCCAGAAGATGCCCGGTTTGCCCTGCGCCTCGCCCGCTCGGCCTGCACGTGCAGGGGGCGTCCCAGCCCCATTCGTCGATCCTTATCACCCGGACACCCTGCTCGTAGCGCAAGCGCGTCGCCTCGGCGCTGACGCCGGGGCCACGGGCGATGTAGTCGGGCTGGTCGTAGAACTGATCGCGTCCTGTGCGGACCAGGACGATGTCGCGCCCTCTCACCGGGCCGCCCCCTCCGGCTCACGGCCGAGGCCGCGGCCGGGGACGATGCCGCAAGCGAACGCCAGCCGGGGGTCCGCGCTCACGCCTCCGCCCGTCCGATCGAGAGGGGGTGGACCAGCGCCGGCATCCAGTTCCAGCAGTCCGGCTCGACCTCGTCGACCCGGAGCACGCTCTCGCGGAGCAGCTCGACCGTCGGCCGGTTGGCGTGGCAGCCGGCCGCGAACGCGCGCCATGGCCGGTGCAGCCGGTCCTGCCAGCCGGCGAGCCGGCGGGAGTCGGAGCGGACGTGCTCGAGGAAGAGGAGGCGGCCGCCCGGCCGCAGGACCCTGGCGATCTCGTCGATCGCGCGGCGCGGATCGTCCACCGTGCAGAGGACCAGGGTCGAGACGACCGTGTCGAAGCTGTCGTCGTCGAAGGGGAGGGCCTCGGCGGCCGCGGGCACAACGCTGCAGTCTCGTCCACTTCGCCGCGCGCGCCGCTTCAGCCGCGAGACCATCGGGGCCGCCGGGTCGGTGAGGACGAGCTTCTCGACGGCCTCGGGGTAGTGGCGGAAATTGAGGCCCGTCCCGGCCCCCAGCTCGAGGACCCGGCCGCTCGCCTGCGCCAGCAGGTTCCCCCTCGGCCGTGCCATGCCGGCGCGCTCCGCGACCCAGAGAAGCGGGTCGTATATCGCGCTGAAGACGTGTTCCCAGAGCTTCCTCATCTCGGCTCGCCTTGTTCGCGTGATCGGGGGCCCTGCGCTAGCCGTCCTTAGGCCGGCTGGAGTTCGCGACCTGCTTCCAGCGTGCGCAGCGTCCCATCCGGAAGGACCTCGTAGTCGACCGAGTCCGAGACCGCCGGCGTGTACGCGTGAATCGATAGGGCGACGCCGTAATCGGGGTCGTGCCTGACTCGGTGGATGTAGTCGGAGCCGAAGCTGAATGCCGTCCCGGCGCGCCTGGTGTGGGTGTGCTGAGTGACGACCTGTCCGTCGACGACCACGATCGTGTCCTCGACCAGCAGGCCGCTGCAGATGAACGCCGCTCCGCTCGCGCCGCCGTGGTCGTGGAAGACGGTGTCCTGGCCCGCCGCCCAGCCGAACAGGGCTATCTCCAGCCGCGGGGTCTTGTAGAGCACCCGGTGGCTGCGTCGCTCCGGGTCGAAGGTGACGGCATGGCCCCACAGCCAGGGGGACTGACCGACGTCGGTGACGATCTCCTCGATCTCCTCGAGGGTTTCAGGGGAGGCCGTCATCAGCGTCTCGTCCAGCCATCCGGTCAGCGCCGGCGCCGCGCTCCTGGTCTCCGTTGCCATCCTCGTCCTCCTGTCGTCGCGGTTCACAACTAGGGGCGGCGAGCCGCCCCGGAACTCAACGCGGGGCGCGACGGATCCGTGATGCCTGGAATCCCGGCGGGCCGTCCCTCGCGAAGCTCGCGGTGGATCGCCCTGGCGGCCCGCCGCGCCTCCTTGCCCATGTAGCCGAGCCCGCCGGGACGCGGCAAGTAGCCGATGAAGCGCAGACCCTCGGCGGCCGGGCGCGGCCCGATCGCCTTCGGCATATCGCGATCGCCGAGCACCCCAAGGTGGCCCACCAGCGGCTCGAGCTCCCGCCGGTATCCCGTCGCGCAGATCACCGACTCGGGCTCAAGCCGCGTCCCGTCGGCCAGCTCGACCCCGCTCGAGTCGAGCGACTCGACAGCGGCGACGACCTCGATCCGACCGTCCTTGATCGCCTCGACCACCTCGGCGTCGACGATCGCGGGTACCTTGCCCCGCCTGCGCACGTCGGTGAACACGCCCTGCTCGGGCGCCGGCAGGCCGTACTCGGTCAGGTCGCCGAGATCCATGCGCCTGGCGAAGCGGGCGATCCGGTCGGCGACTCGCGTCGGCAGGTGCCAGAGCCAAGTCCCGATCAGGTCGCCGGGCACCGGCCCGGGACCCTGGCGCAGGAAGATGTTGGGTGGAGTCCGGACCGCAAGCCAAACCCTGGCGGCGCCGCCCTCGGCCAGCTCGTGGGCGACCTCCATCCCCGAGCTCCCCGGGCCCACCACCAGCACCCTCTGATCCTTGAAGAGCCCGGCGTTTCTGTATTGCGACGAGTGGTGCAGCGCACCCTCGAAGGAGTCGCGGCCGGGCCAGTCGGGGATGAACGGACTCTGTTCGTGGCCCACCGCGACGATCACCTGCGGTGCGCGAACCTCACCCTCGCTGGTGTGAACCACCCATTCCCCGTCACCCCGCTCGATCCGCTCGACGCGCGTGCCCAGACGCAGCTCGATCCCCTCCTCGCCGGCGTGGCGCTCGACGTGCTCGATCAGTTGGTCGCGGCTGGGAAAGGTCGGCGTCCCCTTCGGGAAGGGTCGGCCGGGCAGGTGTGAGAAGGGGCGCCAGGTGTTGAGCCGCAGACCGTCGTATCGCGAGCGCCATGAGGAGGCGACCCGGTCGGCCTGGTCGAGCACCACGGGGGCCAACCCGTCGTCCTTGAGAGCCACGGCGGAGGCGATGCCCGCGGGCCCGGCCCCGACGACTATGACTCGGCGTTCCAGCTTCATTCCGCCTCCTGTTCGGCGTTCGGTTGCAGGCGCGAACCTACGGCTAGCCCGCCGCGCACACATCGGCTGAACCACCCAAATGCGAGCCGCGAGCGAGTGGGTGATCTCACCCACTCGCCGATCAGATCAGGCCGTGCTGATGCGCGTAGGTCGTGGCCGCCGCTCGGGAGGAGACGCCGAGCTTCGCGTACAGGTTGCTCACGTGCCGGTCGACGGTCCTGACGCTGACGACCAGATTTGCGGCGATCCCCCTGTTCGTCTCCCCGGCGCAGAGCAGGCGCAGCACCTCCAGCTCGCGCTTGGTGAGCCCGTGCGAATCGACGGCGTTGCCGAGACCCGCCGGTCCCTCGATCCGGGCGAGATCGGTCGCGGCGCCGAGGCGCGCGAAGGTCTCCCGGGCCGCTTCCAGCTCAAGCCTCGCGGTGTCCTCGTCCCCGAGGTTGCGGCAGGCGAGCCCGATCAGCTCTCGGGTCCGGGCGCTCTCGTATGGGGCCCTGAACCGCTGCCAGAGCTCGCCTGCACGGCGGAGCGCCGCGAGTGCCGCCTCTGGGTGGCCCGCGGTCAGCTCGACCAGCCCGCGAGCCTGCGCGGCCATGGCGGCGAGCGCGCCGGGCTCCTCCTCACCTCGGGCGATCGAGTCGAGCTCCGTGCAGCCCTCCTCCGCGGCCCGAAGGTCGTCCACCGCCGCCATGATCTCGACGTAGGCGGGCAGCAGCCTCGCGCGCTTGCCAACGTCGCCGGCCTCCGAGACCACCCTGCGGATCGCCGCTTCCGCGGCCTTCCCGCTCCCCTGAGCCAACCGGAGCAGGGCCAGCCCGGGCTGCGGCTCCCAGCCGTGCCCGCTCGCCTCGCGATAAGCCTCCACGGCCGCGGTGTGCTCGCCCCGGAGGCGGTGGACTTCTCCGCGCTGGTAGTGGGCCTCGCCCGCCGCTACCGGGTTCTCCCCCTTCAGGCAGCGCTCGGCAGCTCGCTGGGCCTCCTCGATCGCCTCCTGCCAGGAGCCGTCCATTCGCATGATCTGCGCGCGGTGGACCAGGCAGCGGCCCGTGAAGGCAACCAGGTCGGGCTGTCCTTCGCACCATTGAGAGAGCGCGGCCGTCCACTCGCGGGCCCGGCGAAGCTCGTGCGCCTCCTCGCAGGCCAGGATCACGCCGCAGTAGACCACCCCGCTGCTGACCGGGGATACCTCTCCCGCGAGCACAGCGAGCATCGCCAAGTCGAGGAGCGCCAGGCCCCGTCGGAGCCTTCCTAGGCCGATCAGGGCGCTGCCCTGTGCGAAACAGCCGAGTGAGAAGAGGTCTTGATCGCCGAAGCGCTCGCCGATCGCGGCCGCCTCGCCGGCGGTCGCCGCGGCGCCCTCGAGATCGCCGTCCGCCTC
>Ga0126312_10003914_pt1 | contig 10054 bp, 9 predicted proteins | sample Plot104A_FD_92537 | JGI IMG/M metagenome (GOLD analysis project Ga0126312, IMG submission 92537) | Serpentine soil microbial communities from UC McLaughlin Reserve, CA, USA - Plot104A | ecosystem: Environmental > Terrestrial > Soil > Grasslands | place: USA: UC McLaughlin Reserve, Lake County...
CGCGGAGGAGTTCGCCGCCGCGCTCTGCGCCTCGGTCGTCGGGGCCCAGCTGCTGGTGGCCACGTTCCTGGCGCCCACGATGTTCGGCTTCTGGTTCCCCGGTCGCCACCTGGTGCCCGCGCTACCGGCGATGATCCCGCTCGTGGCGATCGGCTTCCGGCATGCTCCCCGGCTGGGCGCCGTGCTCGGCGCGATCGGCGTGATCGCCTCGGGTTGGCTGTATGCAGACGTGCGCTGGGGCGACGGGACGCTCGCGACCGGACGGCCGAACGCGCCCTGGGGACCGCTCGAGGTGGTCTGGCCGAGCTTCGACGGCGACGTCCTTCCCTATGTCGTCGCGGCGCTGGTGGCGCTCGCGGGCGGGCTGGCCTTCTTCGTCGACGTCCACGTGTGGCGGCGGCTGGCCGGGCGGGCGCGCGTGGGCGCGGGCGCGACCGTGGTGCTGGCGGCGCTTGTGACCTTCGGCGCCCTTCTCGCGGCGCCGGGCGCGGCGCGCGCCGAGCGGGTCGAAGTCGGGCGCTCGGCCCAGGGCCGCGCGATCATGGCCTCGCGGCTCGGGGACCCCGACGCCCCGCGCAAGGCGCTCGTCGTCGGGTCGATCCACGGCGACGAGCCCGGCGGCCTCGCGGTCACGCGCGCGCTGCGCTTGCAGTGGGCGCCGCGGCTGCGCGGCGTCGACCTGTGGGTCGTCGACACCTTCAATCCCGACGGCCTGCGGCGCCACACGCGGCGGAACGCCCGCCGCGTCGACCTGAACCGCAACTTCCCCTACCGCTGGCGGGCCAACGGACGCCGCGGCTCGCGCTACTGGGGCGGGCCGAAGCCACTGTCCGAGCCGGAGTCGCGCGCGGTCCGGCGGCTGGTCCTGGAGATCCGGCCCGCGGTGACGGTCTGGTACCACCAGCCCTGGAACGCCGTGCTGTCGTGCGGCTCCGGCGCGTCGACCGCCGTCCCGCGCGCGTACGCGCGTCTCGCTGGCATGCGCACGAGCTGCCGCGGCTCCGAGCTGACCGGCACGGCCACGTCGTGGCAGAACAACGTCGTCGGCGGCGGGACCGCGTTCGTCGTGGAGTTCGCGGGCGGCCGCGTGGGCGAGCGGACGGCACGGCGGCACGCGCGCGCGGCCGCGCTGGTGGCGGAGGGGCGGTAGGCGCCGAAACCTCGACCACCCCCGCGCGGGCCCGACGTGGTCGAGGTTCCGCACGCGCGTCGTGGCATGATCGCCGGCTCGTGAACGGACCCTCGCTCGACCTGCCCCGCATCCCGCTCGCTCAGCTCCCGACGCCGTTCCACCGGCTCGAGCGCTTCTCCGAGGCGATCGGGGCCGAGGTGTGGATCAAGCGGGACGACGCCGGGCCGGTCGGGCTGGCCGGCAACAAGGTGCGCAAGCTCGAGTACGTCCTCGGCGAAGCACGGGCCCAGGGGGCCGACGCGGTCGTGATCATCGGCGCCGAGCAGTCGAACGCCGCCCGGGCGACCGCCGCGGCCTGCGCCCAGCTGGGGCTGCGCTGCGTGCTCGTGCTGAGCGGCGACCGGCCGCCCTCCGCTACCGGGAACCTGCTGCTCGACGAGCTCTTCGGCGCCGAGGTGCACTTCGCCGGCGATGTCGGCTGGGCGGAGCTCTGGGAGGCGTCGCAGCGGGTCGGCGAGGACCTGCGCGCGGACGGGGCGACGCCGTACACGCTGCCCGCGGGCGCCTCGTCGCCGCTCGGTGCCTGCGGCTTCGTGCAGGCCTGGCACGAGCTGCGCGATCAGGGCGCCGACGAGGGCACGCTCTACTTCGCCTCGTCGTCCTGCGGCACCTACGCCGGGCTGCTGCTCGGCCGGGCGATGACCGGCGGCGACGGGCCCGAGCTGCGCGCGATCGGCGTGGCGCCCGACGTCGTCCCCGACGTGCCGGGCTACGTCGCCGCGCTGGCCCAGGGCGCGGCCGAGCTGCTCGGCGCCGACGTCGACCTCCCGCCGCCCGAGATCGACATGCGCTACCTGGGCGACGGCTACGCGATCCCCACGCTCGAGGGCGTCGAGGCGATCCGCCTGCTGGCCCGCGCCGAGGGGATCGTCTGCGACCCGATCTACTCCGGCAAGGCGCTGGCGGCACTCGTCGCGGAAGCGCGACAGGGCGCGGCTCCGGCGGTGTTCTGGCACACCGGCGGATACCACGCGCTGTTCGCGCCGCGTTTCGGTGACGCGGTCGTCAGCCGCTGACCGGCTCGAGGACCATCACCGGAATGCGCCGCCCGCCGGTTCGGGCCTGGTAGGTCTCGTAGCCCGCGTAGTAGTCGACGGCCTCGGCCCACAGCCGCTCGCGCTCCTCGCCCTCGGCCTCGCGCGCCCGGTAGCGGCCCGAGCGGCCCTTGGCCCAGACCTTCACCTCGGGGTGGGCCTTGAGGTTGTGGTACCAGGCCGGGTTCTTCGCAGCGCCGCCCTTGGACGCGATCAGCACGATGCGGTTGCCGTCGGTGATGTAGACGAGCGGGATTCGCCGCCGCTGCCCGCTCTTCGCGCCGATCGTCTCGACCACCACCACCTGCTGCCCGATCGCGGTCGACACGCGGCCGTCCGTAGCGGGCACCAGGTGCTTGTCGATCTTGTTCGCGACGTTGATGAAGTACCAGCCGCCCGCGCGCGAGGAGGCCCAGCGCTCGAGCATCAGCTCCCACCCGCGCATCTGACGCCCGCGCGTGGCCACGCCTAGAGCTCGCGCTCGAGCAGCTTCGCCGCCGCGCTGGCCGGGTCGAGCCGCCGCTGCACCACCTCGCGCAGCATCTCCTGCACCGACTCGTCCTCGCGCAGCGAGTCCTCGAGCCTGCGGCGCAGGCGCACAGCGGCCAGCTCCATCACCTCGTTCATCAGGTTGCGGCGGCGGCGCTCCTCGAGCGTCCCTTCCTCCTCGATGTGCGAGCGGTGCTTCTCGATGGTCTCGACCAGCTCGTCGATGCCCTCGCCGCGCGCGGCCTCGGTCTTGACGATCGGCACCCGCCACGACTGCTTGGGCCCGAGCGACAGCACGCCGCGAATCTCGCGCACCATCGTGTCGGTCAGCGGGTGGTCGGACTTGTTGACGACGATGATGTCGGGGATCTCCATGACGCCCGCCTTGAGCGCCTGGATCGAGTCGCCCGACCCCGGCATCAGCGCCAGGATCACGGTGTCGGCGTGGTCGATGATGTCGACCTCGGCCTGCCCCACGCCGACGGTCTCGAGCAGCACGACGTCCTTGCCCGACGCGTCCATCAGCAGCGCGGCCTGCAGCGTCGCCTCCGACAGCCCGCCCAGCGACCCGCGGCTGGCCATCGAGCGGATGAACACGCCCGGGTCGAGGAAGTGGTCGGTCAGGCGGATGCGGTCGCCCAGCAGCGCGCCCTGGGTGAACGGCGACGACGGGTCGATCGACAGCACCGCGACCTGCTGGTCGCGCTCGCGCGCGTGCTTCGTCATCGCCCCGATCAGCGTCGACTTGCCCACGCCCGGCGGCCCGGTCAGCCCGATCATGTGCGCGCGCCCGGTCTTGGGGTAGACCTCGCGCACCAGCGCCCAGCCCTCGGGGTCGTCGTCCTCCACCAGGGAGATCGCGCGGGCCAGCGCGCGCTTCTCGCCGGCGAGCAGGCGCTCGGCCAGCTCGGCTGCGGTTCGTCCGGACGCGGCCATCGGTGCCGGGATCCTATGGACGCCGTCGAAATAACATGGCGTCGCACATGACCAGCGGCGCGCCCACCGAGACCGAGGCGCTCGCGGGCCCGCCTCCCACCGACGCCCCCGACGCCGTCCGCCGAGCACCGGCCCCGCTGCACGGCGGACCGCTGACGCTGCTGCGCTTCATGCGCCGCCACGACATGCTGAACGCGAAGTACGCGCGGCTGATCTTCCGGCTGTTCGTACGGCGCTTCCTGACGCCGACCGGCCGCCGGCTGAAGCTCGACGGCATCGCCTTCATCGGCCCCAAGGTCGTGCTTCAGGTCGGCAGGAACGCGGAGATCCGGCTGGGGCGCTGGTCCTGGCTCGGGCACGGCACGAAGATCCGCTGCCACGAGGGCGTCGTCGAGATCGGCGCCAAGACCGTGCTCGGCCAGGAGTGCACGATCTCCGCCTACCAGCACGTGTCGATCGGCCGCGAGTGCGTGATCGCCGACCGGGTGATGCTGATCGACTTCGACCACGGGGTCGTCGAGGTCGACCGGCCGATCCGCCTGCAGGGCATCTACAAGCGCGACGTGCAGGTCGGAAACAACGTGTGGATCGGCTACGGCGCGTGCATCCTCCGCGGAGTGACCGTGGGCGACAACGCGATCATCGGCACCAATTCGGTCGTCACCCGCGACGTGCCCGCCAACGCGGTGGTCGGCGGCGTCCCTGCCCGCGTGATCCGCATGCGTGAGACGCCCAAGCACATGAGGTTCGAGTGACGTGAGCCCCTCGCTCGACGACCTGCACCCGGCGCAGAACCGCCAGTTCCGCGAGCTCTACGCGGTCACGCGCCACGTCGTCAACCACTACCGCGCGCTGGGCCGGAAGCTCGACATCGGCGCCCTGCACGACGGCGCCGCCACGGCCCGCCGGCTCCTGGACGACCTGAAGCGCCACACCGAGCGCTACGGCCTGTACGGCGTTCCCGCAGCACAGGGCGTGGGAGCGAACGCCGCGCGCGCTCGCACCGGTGTCGGCGAGCGGTTCCTCGAGATCAACCAGGCGCTCCGCTTCGCTGTGCTGGACGTCCAGCACGTCGTGACGCTGCTGGGCTACCTGGCCGCCGTCTCGGAGACCAACGGCAACGATGACCTGGTCGACTTCTGCCACACCTGGGAGCGGGCGATGCTCGAGGTCGAGCAAGGCGTGCGTGCCGCCGCCGTCGACCTCGGCCAGTCGCCGGACTACGCCATCGCGCCGCTGCATCCGTCGCCGGTCGGCCGCGCCGCGCACGGGTTTGCGCAGGGCCTCGTGGGCGGCGTCGGCGAGTGGTTCGACCGGACCACCGGCCGCCGGCGGCGCTAGGCGCGCGCCGCGTCGCGCATGCCGCTGACCAGCTCGTCGTAGACGCCGTCGACCTGGCGGGCCACGTCGCCCCAGTCGAAGCTGAGCACGTGCTCCGACGCCTCGGCCACCAGGCGGTCGCGCAGCGCGGCGTCGGTCAGGAGGCGCTCGGCCATCTGCCCGAGCGACCGAGGGTCGCGCGAGCGGAACCGGAGGCCGACGGTCTCGTCGCTCGGCACGACCTCGCGCAGCCCGCCGGTGTCGGCCACGAGACACGGGCAGCCCGAGGCCATCGCCTCGAGCGCCACCAGCCCGAACGGCTCGTAGATCGACGGCACCACGGTCAGGTCGGCGATCCGGTACAGCGAGTGCAGGACGTCGTCGCCGATCCAGCCCAGGAACGAGCCGTGGTCGTCCAGCCCGAGCTCGCTGGCCTGCTCGCGCAGCTCGTGCTCGGCGGTGCCCGAGCCCGCGACGATGAACCGCACGTTGCCCAGGCGCTCGATCAATCCGGGCAGCGCCTCGAGCGCCAGCTGGAAGCCCTTCTCGTATACGAGCCGCCCGACCAGCAGCACGAGCTGCTCGTGCGGCTCGGCGAAGCGGCCGCGCAGCGTGTCCAGGTCGTCGACGGGGATGAGCTCGGACGGGTCGATGCCGTTGGGGATGACCGCCACCTGACGCTCGTCGAGCCCGTAGATGTCGGCGACGTGCTCGCGCATGTAGGCCGAGCAGGTGATGACCCGGTCGGCGCGGTTGGCCATCCACTTCTCGATGCCGTGGATGTGCGACTGCGGGTGCTTGTCGACCCACCCCTGGTGGCGGCCGTACTCGGTGGCGTGGATCGTCACCACCAGCGGGCAGCGGAAGCGGCGGGCCAGGTGGTCGCCGGCGCTCGCGACCAGCCAGTCGTGCCCGTGCACGACGTCGAAGTCGTAGCGGTCGCCCAGCTCGACGCCGGCGGCCAGCATGTCGGAGTTCATGTGCTCGACCCAGGCCACGAACTGGTCGAGGTCGCGCGGCCGGGTGGGCTCCGCCACGCGATGGACGATCACGCCCTCGACGTCCTGCGCCCCGGAGTGGTCGAGCCCGCGCGTCAGCACGTGCACCTCGGTGCCCTGCTTGACCAGGGTCTCGGCCAGCTTGCGCACGTGGCGGGCCAGGCCGCCCTCGATCAGCGGCGGGTACTCCCAGGACAGGATCAGGACGCGCTTGTCGGCCATCTTCAGGGCGAGAGCAGTGGAGAGAGATCGAGGCCCGGGGCCAGATTCCGTACCCCCGGTTCCGGCACGGGCGCGGAGTCTGTCAGAGCCGCGAGCGCAGCGTCCAGCGCCTCGGCGTGAGCGGCAACGCGCCGGGCCGGGTAGTCGCCGGCCAGGTCGTGGGTGACCTGGAAGGCCCAGTCGCTGGCCTGGAGGGCGAGCAGCTCGCGGGCCGCGCGCTCGAACGCGGCGCCGTGGCCATTCGCGGTGTCGGCCGCGGCGAACGCCCGCAGCGTCCTCAGCTCCGCGGCCCGGGCGGTCCAGGCGAAGTCGGCCACGCGCGGCGAGTCCCACGTGGTCATGTCCTTGGGCCGGCCCCAGGTGGACGGGGCGATCGCGCGCTCGCCGACCTGCGCCGCGGCCAGCGCGTCGCTCGCGCGCGTCAGCGGCACGTCGCGGCGCGCGGCCTCCTCGACCACCTCGCGCAGCCAGGTCAGGCCCTCGTACCACCAGTGGCCCAGCAGCTCGGTGTCGATCGCGCAGGTCAGCACGCCGGGCCGGCCGCACTCGGCGCGGTAGGCGTCGAGCCGAGCGGCGCAGTGGTCGACAAATGCTCTCGCGTGCGTACGAGCCAGCTCGCTGGCCTCTTCGAAGTCGTACGTGCCGCCGGCGATGTTCCACGGCCGCAGGTCGTGGGTGGTGCGGCCGTGGTAGTCGCGGTAGCGACCGTCGCTGGGGTAGCCGGTCGGGCTCCACACGAGCTGGACGGTCTGCCAGTCGATCGGCAGCGCCACCGGCCCCGCGGCCGTGCGCAGCGGCTGCAAGTGGTCGAGCGACCCGAGCCCCCATGCGTCGGTCTGGTCGACGCAGAAGGCCTTGATCCCATGGGTGGCCAGACGGTGCTCCAGCCCCGGGACGTACGCGCACTCCGGTAGCCAGAAGCCGCCGCCCCACGACCCACCGAAGCGCTGTTCGTGCGACGCGGCCCCGGCGCCCACCTGCAGCTCGATGCCGGCGTCGGTGGCCAGCAGCGGGAGCACCGCGTGCGTGGCGGTCGAGGTCCAGAGCTCCGGTCCGTCGAGCGCGGCGAAGGCTTCGATCAGGCGCCCGCCGAGCTCGGCGAACCTGCGCTCGGCGGCCAAGTAGTCGCCCGCTGCCCGGCGCACCTCGGCGGCCAGCTCGGGGAAGCCGGTGCGCTCCAGGCCGTCCGAGTCCTCGACGTGGATCGGCGCGCGGATGTCGCGCAGGAACGCCATGAAGCGCTCGCCCGCCTCGCCCTGCAGCGTGGCGAACTGGTCGCACAGCACCGGCGTCAGCCCCAGCGTCACCGGCGCGCCGTCGAGCACGTCGAGCAGCGGCAGGTAAACGCCGGCCAGCGCCTCCCACAGCCACTCCTCGCCGAAGGGCCAGGTGTCGAAGCCCTCGACGTACGGCATGTGCGAGTGCAGCACGATCGCGACTGCACCGCGGTCGGCGCCGCGCCCGCTCATCGCAGGATCGCCAGGAAGTCGAGAGCGCGGTCGAGCGGCTCCGGCCGGAGCGCGAAGTCGCGCGCGGAGATCGCCGGCACGAACCAGTCGTAGAACGACCTGGTGAAGCCGAGCCGCTGATGCACGTCGTCCCAGCGTGCGTTCTCGATCGCCCACTGGTGCACGAGCAGCTTGCGCGCGTGGAACAGTCCGAGCAGCTCGACGCGCTCGAAGTGCGCCTGGCAGAGCGCACGGAACTCGTCGGCGCGGTACTCCTTGACGTGCCACGGGTTGTCGGACTTCTCGCGGTCGGGCCCGGCCAGCGTCAGGACGTTCGGCGTGGAGACGTAGGCCGTGCCGCCGGGCTTCAGGACGCTCTTGAAGTGCGCGAGGATCGCGCCGGGGTCCTCGACGTGCTCGATCGTCTGCAGGAACACGACGGCGTCGACCGGCTTCGCCCAGGTCTGCACCAGGTCGCGGTCGAAGCCGAGGCCCGGGCGCGTGTACTTCGCGCGCGCGTGCTCGTGGGCCTCGGGGTTGGCGTCCACGCCGGTCACGCGCGCGGCGCGCTGCGCCAGCACGGCCGACCCGTAGCCCTCGCCGCAGGCCATGTCGACGACGTCGAGCCCCTTCACTCGCTCGGCGATCCACTCGTAGACGGCCAGGTGACGGCGGTACCAGTAGTTCTCCTCGGGCACGTCGGGAAGAGTGCGCTCGCCGGTGAGGGACAGCGGTGGGACGCCGTCCGGCTGGTCTCGCTGTGTGTAAGTGGCCACCTGCTGCAAGCCGGCGGCGAGTATATGAACGGCAGACGGCAAACCGCAGACGGCGACTGAACGCTCGTTCAGTTAGCGCGCATATACTGCCCGCGCCGTATGGCCGGGCCCTCCGCGGACACGATCAAGGACGTCAACACGCGCTATCACGACGTGGCGGCCGCGGACTACGACGCCAAGTGGGGGATCTCCTACGAGCCCGACGGCCAGGCGCAGGTCACCGGCAAGCTGCGCAAGGCGCTCGGCGCGCCGCTCGCGACATACGAGCGCGCGCTCGAGATCGGCGCCGGCACCGGCTACTTCTCGCTGAACCTGCTGCGCGCCGGCGTGGTCGAGCAGGCGGTGGCGACCGATATCTCCCAGGGCATGCTCGACGCGCTGTCGGCCTCGGCCGCCGACCTCGGGTTGGCCGATCGCGTCGAGACCGTGCGCACCGAGGCCGAGCGCCTCCCGTTGCCCGACGACTCGTTCGACCTGATCTTCGGGCACGCCGTGCTGCACCACCTGCCGGACCTCGACGCGTCGTTCCGCGAGTTCCGGCGCGTGCTGAAGCCGGGCGGCGTACTGGCGTTCGCGGGTGAGCCGTCGCACTACGGCGACCGCCTGGCCGCCTTGCCGAAGCGCGCCGCGCTGACCGTCGCCCCCGCCTGGCGCCGCGTGGTCGGAGCGGGCCGCCGGCTCGGCTTCGACGACCCGGTCGAGCAGCAGGCGCACGCGCTCGAGCACGTCGTCGACGTCCATGCGTTCACGCCGAACGAGCTGGGCGGGTTCGCGCGGCGCGCCGGGTTCGAGGACGTGCGCGTGGCGGGCGAGGAGCTTGTGGCGGGCTGGTTCGGCTGGGCCAACCGCACGCTCGAATCGACCGCGGAGCTCAAGCAGGTGCCGAACCTCTGGTTCCAGTACGCCTACCGCGGCTACCGCGCGCTGAAGGTCGTCGACGAACGGGTGCTCGAGCCGCGGCTGCCGGCGGCGATCTTCTACAACCTGCTGGTCTCGGCGCGGGCGCCGGGGTCGGGAGGGCGGTCGCGCACTCGGCGGATGAACGGTGCAGCGCTACGCTCCGAAACGTGGGAGAGCGGCTCGACACCTTCCCCCTCTTTCCACTCGGGATCGTGATGCTGCCCAGCGAGATCGTGCCCCTGCACATCTTCGAGGAGCGCTACAAGCTGATGATCGGCGAGTGCCTCGAGGAGGAGCGCGAGTTCGGGATCGTGTGGCTCTCCGACGACGGTCTGAGCGAGGTCGGCTGCGCGGGCGAGGTGAGCCAGGTGCTCGAGAAGATGGACGACGGGCGCATGAACATCCTCGTGCAGGGCACGCGGCCGTTCCGCCTGGTCGAGCGGATCCCCGATCTGCCCTATCCGGCCGGAACGATCGAGCTGCTCGACGACGAGGAGCCCGACGCTCCCGCGGACCTCGTCGAGGCGGCGCGCGAGCGCTACGCCGCGCTGGTCGAGCGCGTCACCGACCGCCGCCCCGAGGAGTCGGAGCTCGCCGCGCTCGACTCGTACGGCATGGCGGCCACGATCGAGTTCGCGCCGTCGCCGAAGCAGGAGCTGCTCGAAGAGCGCTCCGAGCCGCGGCGCCTGGAGCTCGTCACCGAGATGCTGGACGCGACGATCCGCAAGCTCGAGCAGTC
>Ga0126312_10003915_pt1 | contig 10053 bp, 11 predicted proteins | sample Plot104A_FD_92537 | JGI IMG/M metagenome (GOLD analysis project Ga0126312, IMG submission 92537) | Serpentine soil microbial communities from UC McLaughlin Reserve, CA, USA - Plot104A | ecosystem: Environmental > Terrestrial > Soil > Grasslands | place: USA: UC McLaughlin Reserve, Lake County...
CAAATCCTCACGGACTTCTTAGTCCGTTCTCAGACCCGTCCTATCGAGCCACTTCATGGTTGGGGATGCGTTCGGACGCTTACCAATCCAACCGAAAGGAGCGAATGAAGAAGGACGCGAAGAGAAGCTCGATTACGGGGTCGCAGCGGCCGCCATCGTTTTGCCTAGGGGCCGGCAGCTAGGGAATCGCAAGTGCGGCGAGCGGAACGAACTCGACCGCAACCGAGACCACGGCCCAGTCAACTCCGGCTGCACTCGACCCCAGCAATCGTCGGGCGGTCAACGAAGCGATGAGACCTCCTCACGGCGGACACGTTGGCAAAGGTCAATGCGGCGGCTCAGGCCGAGGTCGCCAACGCAACCATCGTGCGGGTCGAGACCCGACGCTGACGGGAACGCCGCCATGAGGCGCATATCCTCAAGGCGGATGGAACGCCGGCCACGGTTTCCGTCGATAAGCAGTTCAACGTCGTCAGCATCGAAACCCGCTGAGGTGCCGACGAACAGAGAGCTCGCTGTGGTACCTCGACCCGGCGAGCCCTCGAGGCTCGCTAACCTGCTCACTCGCAAACCGCTCGCAGCTCCCTCCTTCAGACGGCCTAAGCCTTCGCTGACTTTCCTGCTGAGGCAACATGATCACCGGACGGTTTTGAGCGGAATCAGACGGAGAATTGGCTCACGGGGACCGGCGACGGGGCATCTCACACCATGACAGTTCGCTGCCCCTGGAAAGAGGGGATCAAATGAGACACACTCCCGTCGTATCCCCTGGAGCAGTCAGTCAGCGGCCGCACCTCTGCCGAGACGGCACCCGCCGGCGCCGTGCCTAGCGCGGACGCACAGAAGAGATGGACCAAATAACGGTGCCGGTCATGAACACCGACGCCGATAACAAGTACCTAGCCGACGACCTCCTCGCGCTCGTCGCTACCCTCTTCGCCTGCGAGGCGGACATGGTTGTGGGCGACCGAACCATCAAGGAGCACGGCGTGTTCTCATTCTCAAAGCGAATCCTCGGCGGTGAACGGTAGAACGTGGCGCGGCGTCCTCGAGTCGTCTCGGAGGTGGTTCGGCCGATCCGATTCGTCCGCCGAGCGTCCTTGCCCGCCCTTCAGCTCCGAGGCCCGAGCGCTACGCCCGGCTGCTCGTGAAGGTCTCGACGGACCACCTTCTCCGGCGGACTGACGGCCGGAACAGGCCCGACAGCGTCCCGAGTCCCGTCGATCAAGGGGCTTCGTCTCTCTGGTCGAACGCGGTGGGCGTCGCGGGGCTCGTCGCCACGATGTCGTTTCTAACCGTGCTCGGCCTCCTCTACGGTCGCGGCCCGGGGGAGGCATGGGTCACGCTGCTGACGGGCTTCCTGGCCCTCGGCGTCGCTGCGGCTCTGATGACGGCCGTGAGCGCCGGGCTCGTCGCGCGATCGGCGTCTCGGGGCACGAGCGAGCTCCTCCATCACCTCATCCGGGTCTGGCTCCGGTCCGCCGACGGCTGGACGTCGTTCCTCTTCGGGTGCGCGCTCACGCTTCCGGCGTTCGCCCTCTACACGCCTGCGCTCGTCGGCGACTCGGACTCGGCGCGGCTCGTCGCGTCAATCCTCTACGTCCAGCGCAACGGTTTCCACTATCTCGTAGAGACGCAGGAGGTGCTGCTCCCTCACATCCTCTTGAGTCCGATTCTCGCCCTCGGCGGCATCTCGGGCCTGCAGGCCTTCAACGTGCTTTCGGTCGTCGTTCTCGGCGGGGTCGTTGCCTTCATCGTCTGGCGTCTCACTCGGTCTCCGCTGGCGGTCCTGGGCGGCGTTCTCGCAGTGAACTCCCTTCCGGGGATCCTGGAGCGCGCCTACCGACTCCCGATGTATCCGACCATGCTGTCGTTCGGCTTCCTCGGCGTCTACCTCGCTCACCGTGCCATCGGTGCGGAGAGCCGGCCTCGACGATGGCAGAGCGCCATTTTCGCGGGTCTCTGCCTCGTCCTCGCGTTCGAGGCCCACCAGGTCGGTCAGCTCTTCCTCGTGGTTTCCGCTCTTTTGGTCGTGACAGCTCGACCACCCTCCGCGCTTGCGGGGCTGGGGCGCGTCTATCTCGTCGTCGTCGCGCTGTCCATCCCCCGCTTGGTGATCAACTTGATGGAGGGCGGCTTCAGCCACTTTCTCAGCAACCGAGTCGACTTCTGGGTGACGAAGGGTTACCTCAAGCCAATTCAGGCTGAGTTCTTCTACCTGCCCGTCCGAGACGGTCTCGGCGAGTACTTAGAGAAGACTCCAGAAAGCCTGCTCGGCGTTTGGGGGTTACCGGGCCTCCTGACGTTCGCGCTCGGGCTCGCGACCCTCGTGGCCATGAGCGGCAAACTCCGCCGGTTTGCCTTGGCCTGCGCCTGCTTGATGCTCGCAGTCGCTCTTTACCGGCGACTTCCGTTCTATCCGCGCTACTTCTCGCTCCTTCTCGTGGGCAGCGCGCTTGCGGCAGGCCTTGCCTTTTCCTGGCTCCTTCGGGGGAGCTCGCGAGCTCGTCGAACCGCCGTAGGTCTCGGGCTCGTCGGCCTGCTGGCGAGCGCCGTAATGAGCTACCGCGGAAGAGTCGAGGACCTCCAGACTCTCGAGCGCGCGGTCGCGAAGGGTCCGTATCTACGCTTCACGAACGAGATGTCTCCGGGTGACGGCGTCATCGGAGTCAGGTCGGTGTATCTCAACTTCGTCTCCACGGACGTGCGCACATTCGGAGGTCAGTTCCTAACCGAAGGGGAATACGTCACCTTCCTGACGTGGCCGTCGGACTCAGCCGTCATCGACGTGATGCGCGCCCACAACATCGAGTGGATCTTCGTTCCGCGCTGGCCGGCGAAATGGGTAGAGCGCTACAACGACACCTGGTTGCTTCCAAATTATGGCAAGTCTGCTCGGTACTATCGCGAGGTCAAGCAAAGCACCTCGTTTTGCCTGGTAAGGAAGATCAGAGGCGCGGCTCTCTACAAGCTCGATCCGCTCGGCGCCGAGGATGCGGTCCGCGCCCAAGGGTCGGGGAGCTGCAAGACGCCCACGACGCGACCGGACGGAGTGCAGGCATCGGACTGACCCGGCCGACCAACCATTGGTTAGAGATGGAATCGAACAAGTACGCGTGCTGACGGCTACAAGTGGCTCGTCGACGGACTGATGATCGACTTCGCAATCGTTGGCCAACCGAAGTCAGGTACCACAGCCCTGGCGCAGTTCCTCGGCCAGCACCCCCAGATCTGCATGTCGTTCCCCAAGGAGCCGGTCTACTTCGCGACGGACCTGATCCAGGAAAGCGACGCGTTCTACGGGTCGAGGACGCATTTCGAGTTCAGGACCGAACAGGACTACGCAGCCCTCTTTGCGCACTGTCGTCCGCGTCAGCTGCGCGGCGATGCCTCCACCCCGTACCTGCTTTCGAAGGTCGCGGCCTCGAACATCCGGGCGGTCAACCCGGATGTGAAGATCATCATCATGCTCCGCGAGCCGGTGTCCTTCATGCACTCCCTCCACATGGAGTACCTGAACGAGACCATCGAAGACGAACCGGATTTTGCACGGGCGCTCGAGAAGGAGTCGCTTCGTAAAGCTGGCCGATGCATCCCCGCGCGTGCGCGGTGTCCCTCGTACCTTTTCTACCGTGAGCGGGCCAGGTACTCAAGCCAGCTGGCGCGCTACTACGCCGAGTTCCCGCGCGAGAACCTCCTTGTCATGCTGATGGAGGAGTTCCGCCAGGACAACGAGCGCCACTACCGGTACGCGCTCGATCTTCTCGGCGTCGATCCGCAGTACGTGCCTTCTTTCGGCCTGGTACACGCCAGTAGGGCGCCGCGCAGCAGGTGGCTGAATCAGGTGCTGAACACCCCGGCTTTCAAGCGTGTGCTCTTCAAGGCCCTCGGCCCGCGCAGGTACAGAGCCGTGAGGGACCGGGTCGCCGGCCTCGTCCTGAAGGAGCAGCCCCGCCCCGGGCTCTCACCGGTCCTCGAGCGGACGCTCAGGGAGGAGTTCAGCGCCGAAGTCGATCGTGTCTCGGACCTCGTCGGCCGGGACCTGCGGTCGGTGTGGAGTTATCCGGACGAGTGACGGTGAGGCCGGCGGGGGAGCTTCGACGAAGCCGCACGAGACCCGCACGCACGGCGCAGCGCCGTAGCCGGGCATGCAGCGAAATGCCCCGCGACGGGGTTAGCCCGAGGCTTCGTGACGGACGAGGTGTCGGACGTTGTGTTCCCAGGTCCGTGCGATCCCCTCACTCAACTCAGTGCTCGGCTCCCAGCCAAGCGCCTGCTTCGCAAGACCGATATCGAGCCACGAGCGCGCTAGGTCGAAGCCGCGGGCCGGCTCAAGCACCATCTCGAACCCACCGACGATGTCGTGGACGGTTTCCGCGAGCTCCGCGAGCGTGGTGGGGATCCCCGAGCCGACGTTCACAACGGACGGTGGAGCGTCGCTCGAGGCCACGCGTAGGAACGCGTCGGAGACGTCATCGATGTAGATGAAGTCCCGTGTCGTCTCACGAGTGCCGAACATCCGAAGCTGCTCGCCTTCGGCGGCAGCCGCGAGCCAATGTGCGATGACGCCGAGCCCGGTGCCTGTCCGCTGTCCCGGTCCATATGCATTGCTGATTCGCATCGCCACACTTTCAATGCCCCGTGTCGCTGCGAGGAGCCGTTCGGCCTCGGCCTTGGTGGCGCCAAACCGTCCGAGGGGCTTCAACGGCGACGTCTCCGCGTAGGGCGGCTCTTGCTCGGTGTTGTAGACCGTCCCGCCGGAGCTGGGGTAGATCACCCGCTTCCCCGAGCCGGCGAGCGCGTGAAGCAGACTCCGAAGCGCGGCAATGTGCGCCGCCGCCGCGCCCGGATCTCGCTCCGCGATGGCGGGATTGATACGGCTCGCGAGGTAAACTACGACGCTCGCACCGATGAGCTGGTCGGTCGGCGAACCGTCCGAACGGAGGAAGGGCTTCGCCGACGGGAACTCCACAACCGGCATGTGTGCTGTTCTCAGCGCCGCGACGAGGCCCCGGCCGATGAAGCCGTTCGACCCGATGACAGCAATGCTCACGTCGTCCTCAAACATGAGCGATCTTCGATTACTCGTAACAACGTCCACCTTTCCGGCGTTCGAGGGCGATGGAACGCCTGCCTTCGTGAGTGATCTGGCGAAGTATGAGGCACACTACTTCGACACTCTCGTCCTCACGCCCCGAGTGCCGAATGCGGCGGCGGTCGAGTGTCGCGGTGACCGGTTGCGCATCGAACGGTTCCCGTACTACCCACGGCGGTGGGAGAGGCTTGCCTCTGGCGCGATTATCGAGAACGTTCGCGCTTCTCGAAGAAACCTCGTTCAGGTTCCTGCTCTCCTCGGGGCCCAAGCCCTCGCGGTACGGCGGGCGCTGAGGACCTTTCGTCCCGACGTCATACATGCTCATTGGATCGTCCCGCAGGGACTCGTGGCCATTGCCGCCGCCCACGGCGTGCCACTGGTTCTCTCCACTCTTGGAGGAGACATCTACGCCTTGCGAGGGAGGTTCTGGGATCAGGTTCACGGAATGGTCCTGCGTCGCGCCGCCGCAGTAACGACGATGAATCGCGAGATGCATGCCCGGCTGCTCCAGCTCGGGGCACCGCCGGACCGGACGCACGTTCTCGCTCCCGGCACGGACATCCACGCCATCCGGGCCGCGGGAAACGGTGTTCGCGCGGTCCCGGGGCGCGTCCTTGTCGCTGGGCGGTTGGTCGAGAAGAAGGGCTTCCACGTCTTGCTCGAGGCGGTCCGTCAGCTTCGTACAGGCCCGTGGTCGCTCGACGTCATCGGCGAGGGGCCTTGGCGGGATCGCCTGGAGGCCGCCGCCGGCGGGCTGCCCGTTCGGTTTCTGGGGCAGGTCAGCCGTCATGACGTCGGCCGCGCCTTGCACGAAGCGGAGGTATTCGTCGTTCCCTCGGTCCCTGCAGCGTCGGGCGACCAGGACGGAGTGCCGATCGTCCTTCTCGACGCCATGGCCGCCGGCTGCGCGATCGTCGCGTCGCGCCTCCCAGGGATCGATGAGGCCGTCGAACACGGCCGGAGTGGGCTGCTGGTGCCTCCCGGGGACGCCGGCGAGCTAGCGCGAGCCATCGACAACGTGCTCTCCGACGACGCCCTGCGGGCCGGGCTGGGTGAAGCTGCACACCTCCGAGCCGAGGACTGGAGCGTCGACGCTCTCGGCGCTCGCTTCGTCGAGCTCATACGATCAGCGGCCGAGCGATGAGGGTCCCCTCACGTCTCCCTCGCACCGCCCGATCGTGCTCGGCGCGCCGATCGAGGGCGTGAGTCGGCGAGGTCTGGCGTCCGCGGCCTCTGCTCGAAGACTCTTTATTCTGCTCGGTCTTGACGTTTCCGCCCCTCCGCCCTGATCCCGGACGCAGCGCTTCGAAGCTTCACCTGACCCGATGCTGACCGACCGGGAGCAGCTGACGAAGCGCACGCTCCGAGCCGGCGTCCATCTCGTCTTCGGAACCCGTTCGTGGGTCCGCCGGAATCTCGACGAGTTCGCCAAAGGAGTGGTGGGGCAGAGGATCCTCGAGATCGGTAGCGGTCGGCAGGATCTGGGCCAGGACGCCTTCTCCTTCGGCGATCTGTTCGACTCGTCTAACGAGTTCGTTCGTTCCGACGTGGTCCCCGAGTACGGGCACGAGCTCGTGGACGTTCGCGCCATCGGTCTCGAGGAAGCATTCGACCTCGTCCTGTGTCTCTATGTCCTCGAGCACATCTTCGAGCTCGAAAACGCGGTCGAGAGCATGCACCGCGCCCTTGCGCCTCGCGGCACGTTGATAATCGCGGTACCGCATCTCTACCCCTATCACGACGAGCCCACCGATTACTGGCGTTTCACCGAGCACGCCCTCCGTCAGATGCTCGAACCCTTCGAGTCAACCGAGATCAAGGTCCGGGGCTTTCGCAAGATGCCGCTCGCGCTCATGGCATTTGCGACGAAGAACGGTGGCTCTTAAGCCCGTGGAACGAAGAGGTCACGCGTCTCTCGACCTCCGATCACGAGAGAAGAAGGCCGAGAAGATCCGGACGATCCTGGAGGCTGAGCGAGAGCTTCGGGGCTCCGACCTCCTCGAGGTCGGTGTTGGCTCCGGGGCAATTGCAGCGCGCCTGGCCGACGCCGTGAAGCCATCAGGTGAGGTGTGGGGCGTCGACGTCCGGGATTCACGGCTCGTCACGGAGGGCTTCCGCTTCGCCATCGTCGAGGACGCCTCGCTCCCGTTCGCGGACCGATTCTTCGATGTCGTGGTCTCGAACCACGTCCTCGAGCACGTCGGCGCCCGGCCCGAGCAGCTCGCCCATCTCCGAGAGGTCGCCCGCGTCCTCAAGGACGACGGCGTCGCCTACCTTGCGACGCCGAACCGCTGGGCGCTCCTGGAGCCTCACTTCCACCTCCCTCTGCTCAGCTGGTTGCCGGTGTCGGCACGAACGCCCTATGTCCGTATCGCCCGCAAGGGACGGGACTACGATTGTCACCCTCGACGGCGAACTGAGCTTCTCGAGCTCTGTTCCTCCGCGGGCCTCAATGTCACCGACCGCACGCTCGAGGCCGTCCGCCTGACCGTCGAGATCGAGGATCTTCCACCGCTCGTGTCGCGCCTCGTGGCAGCTCCCGACCGGGTAATTCGGGCATTCCTACCGCTTGTGCCAACTCATGTCATGATTCTCCGGAAGAGTGTCGGGAGAGGGCGCCGCTAGGACGGACTCAGAGGGGTTTAGCGGGCGCCACCGGAGAAGAGCCATGGTGGCAGGAGCCCCGGCACTCGACCCGATCGCATCCCGTCAAGGAGATCATCGGCCGCTCGCGCGGAGTCGTTGGTGCCGGCGCCCATGCATGGACTTACATGGACTTTCACGGACTGCAGCTACTTGGTAGACGCCCGCCTGTATGCAGGGATGCAGCAGCAAGAAAAGGATGCCCCGGCCGGAATCGAACCAGCGCACGCGGTTTAGGAAGCCCGTCGCAGAGCGCTCATGTGCAGGCGAATTTCACGCGATGCTGGCACCGCGCGCCAGTATTCGCGCCATTACGCCCGCGGGGGTGATCGGTCCACGGCGTGGTCTGGCTCCGACTCTAGGTGGTGCGCCCTGCGGCTGGGAGGGTCTCGGGGAGCTGGCGTCGTAAGCTGACGCCGAGCTTCCCGAAGACCTAGTGCAGGTGCCATTCGACGGTGCGCGGGCTAAGGAACAGCTGCGGACCGATCTCCGGGTTCGTGTAGCCACTCGCTGCGAGCCCGGCGATTTGCGTCTCTTGCGGCGTGACGTCGCCGCGGGTCTCGTCCACGCGCCTGCGCACGGGTCTCGCCGGTCGCGAGGAGCTCCCGCCGGGCGCGCTCGGCGGCTCGGTCTCCGGCGAACACGGCGTCGGCATCGTGAAGCGCGGCCGCCAGGGGTGGTCGCCCAAGACCGCCGCGCTCATGACCGCCGTGAAGGACGCCTTCGACCCCCGGGGTCTCATGAATCCCGGAAAGAAAATCTGAGGCGCCGCGCAAAGTTTGCCGATAGCCCGTGCGGTTTACGTGTCGAACCTTCGGCGGAAAACACCGTCGAGCTACCCCGGCAGGAGTCGAACCTGCGCACGCGGTTTAGAAAGCCTCGGCCCAACTTCCCGAAATGCAGGCAAAGGTAACGTCCCTCCCTGATGATCGAGCAGCAGTTCACGACGTGGCTCGATGCGTATGGGCGGGCGTACACGACCCAAGACCCGGAGGCCGCCGCCAGCCTCTTCACCGAAAACGCGACGTATCAGTGGGGTCCCTTCGGTGAGCTGCTCCGCGGCCCGACCGAGATTCACCGCAGATGGGCGGAGTGGGCTAACCCCTCGGAGCAGGACCTACGCTTCGAGTACGAGATCGTGGTCGTCACGGACGAGATCGGGATCGCCCGGTGGATGGCTTCGTCGCGGTTTCCGAGCGACGAAAGGCTGGTGCGCTACGACGGCATCTTTGCCGTGCGCCTCGATGACGATCTCCGCTGCCGCGAGTTTCGCGAGTGGTGGAACACGCAGGAGGAACGGATCGCCTAGCCCGGTGTTCTAAATGTCCTCAGAGGCCCGGATGTCCGCGGACGTGCTTCGTGCGACGTCATCGCGATTACGGGAGCGAGGACCAGAACCGCTGCAAGACGATGCCTACTCTCTCAGGTGCCTGCGCCATCCAACAGTGGTCGAGACCGTCGAGCCGGGTCGTCTCCGCGCCGAGCCGCCGTGCGATTTCCAGGGACATCTCCTCCTCCTCAGGCGGGTCCGGCAAGAGCAGGACTAGCCCCTTGGAAAGGGTCGGTCCATTGACGTCCTTCCACCAGTCGAAGGCCACGTTCGGAACCGCCGAGCGGTAGAAATCGAGCATGCTCCGGCTCATGGTCTCGTCGTGGGCTGCGGCGATGACCTGGGCCTCCCCGACCGGAACGCCGGCGCCAACCAACCGCGCGACGGTGCTGTCCGGATCCTCTGGATCGGCCTCGCGCGTGCACTTCAAGAGATCTTCGCCCACGCCCGGGGTCTGCAGTCTCTGAACGCGCTCGGGCCAGGTGAACTCGGAATGGAAGATGGGTGCCACGTCGACGACGAAGCTGCGCAAAGGAACCTCGAACCCCGTGGCCACGCGGAGCGAAAGCAGCGCTCCTACGTCATGCCCGACCAAGTCGATGGGCGCATCGACCCCTCTCAGCCCGTCCGCAAGCCATTCCGCGTAGGCGTCCTTGGTGGCGGTGAATGCAGGCGGGCGGGGGGTAGCAAAGCCAGGGAGGGCGAGCGCGAGCGAGTCGCGATCGAGCTCCTTTCTCAGAGAGTCCCAGATGATGCTGGTCTCCGGAAACCCGTGCACGAACACGGCGGTCATCGATTCCGCATCCTCTGCTCGCCGCTACACGGAGATGACGGCGATCATGGTCTTTGACAGCCCTCGGTTCTCGCGAGAGCGAGATGCATTCCACACGCCGATGCTTCTCGTGGCTGAGTTGAGGAGATTCAAGCAGGCGGCCCGGCGTTTTCGGGCCGCCTGCAAGTCTGTTCCCCTAATACAGCGCGGCCC
>Ga0126312_10003916_pt1 | contig 10052 bp, 9 predicted proteins | sample Plot104A_FD_92537 | JGI IMG/M metagenome (GOLD analysis project Ga0126312, IMG submission 92537) | Serpentine soil microbial communities from UC McLaughlin Reserve, CA, USA - Plot104A | ecosystem: Environmental > Terrestrial > Soil > Grasslands | place: USA: UC McLaughlin Reserve, Lake County...
GCGATTCTGGCCGACCATCGTCAGCTCGCCTCGCTCGATCCGGCCGACGCGCTCGCGATGGGAGTCCACGAGCTGTGACTTCATGTACGGCACGGCCTCGACCGCGCCGCCCTTGTCGGTCACGGCCTTCATCTCCTCCCGGGTGCCCTCGACCAGCTCGTCGGCGAGGCCGTCCATCACCTTCGAGCCCTCGAAGATGTCCGGGTAGTCGAGGAGGTCGGTCTCGAAGGCGAGGATCTGCTGGATGCGCAGGCTCCACTGCTGGTCCCAGGGCCGCGGCAGGCCGAGCGCCTCGTTCCAGGCCGGCAGCTGGATCGCGCGGGCGCGGGCGTTGCGGCCCATGGTCACCGCCAGCGCCTCGAGGACGATCCGCGGGACGTTGTTCTCGGGCTGGGCCTCGGTGAGACCGAGCGAGTTGACCTGCACGCCGTAGCGCATGCGCAGGAACTTGGGATCGGTGACGCCGTAGCGCTCACGCCCCAGCTCCTCCCAGATCTCCGACATCGCCCGCAGCTTCGCGTGCTCCTCGACGAAGCGGACGCCGGCGTTGACGAAGAAGGAGATCCGCCCGAAGACCCTGGGGAAGTCCTCCTCGGCCACCTGGCCACGGGCCTTGACCTCGTCGAGCACGGCGATCGCGGTCGAGAGCGAGTAGGCGATCTCCTGGACCGGCGTGGCCCCCGCCTCCTGGAGGTGGTAGCTGCAGACGTTCGTCGGGTTCCAGCTGGGGATCTCGTTGACGGTGAAGGCGACGGTGTCGGCGATCATCCGCATCGAGGGGCCTGGCGGGAAGGCGTACGTCCCGCGCGAGAGGTACTCCTTGATGATGTCGTTCTGCGTCGTCCCCTTGAGCATGGTGCGGTCGACGCCGTTCTCCTCGGCGATGGTGACGTAGAGGGCGAGCAGCCATGCGGCCGTGGCGTTGATCGTCATCGACGTGTTCATCTCGTCGAGCGGGATGCCGTCGAGCAGGGCGTGCATGTCGGCCTTGTTGGCGATCGAGACGCCGACCTTGCCGACCTCGCCCCGCGCGAGGACGTGGTCGGGGTCGTAGCCGGTCTGCGTCGGCAGGTCGAACGCCACCGAGAGCCCCGTCTGCCCCTTCGCGAGGTTGCGGCGGTACAGCTCGTTCGAGCGGCGGGCGTCCGAGTGTCCGGCGTAGGTGCGCATCACCCACGGCCGGTCGGGCTCGGGCAGGCGGTGCTCGGCCATGCGTGGATTTTAGGGTGGGGCGGCCCGCGCGCCGCCAGCGGCGTCCCATCGGGGGCTGCGCAAAGGCCCCGTCCGCCCCGGCGAGCAGCTACCCTGGGCGGGTCGTGGGCGAGCGTACGCGCGCGAAATGGCAGGGGTTCTGGGCGCTCATCGGGGTGCTCGCGGGCGCCTGCCTGCTCGCGGCGTCGGCGCTCGCCTTCGTCACGGTCTACAAGAACAACTTCAACTCCAAGGCCGGCTACAAGGAGGTCGTCCGCGTCGGCGGCGGCCAGAAGGCATGCAGCCGCGATTGGAACCAGAAGCGCGAGATCATGGCCGTCGAGCTGGGCAAGGCGCCGGCGGTGTGCACGTTCAAGCCGCCGGTACAGGGCGACAACTCGCAGCCGGACCATCGCTTCGACGCCGAGGGGCGGATCCTCAAGAAGACCGCCGAGAACATCCGCGACGAGGCATATCTCTCGATCGCCATCCGCGTCGGCGGCGGCAACCGCTACGAGCTGCGCGTGTTCCCGAAGGGCAAGGACTACCAGCTGCGCCGCCAGCCCAACGGCGCCGGGTTCCCGATGAACGGCAGCAACCCGGCGATCGGAGGGATCGGCCAGCGCAACCTGCTCCGGCTGCTGGCCGAGGGCAACCAGATCAGCGCATTTGTCAACGGCACCCCCGTTGCCACGACGGTCGACCCCAACGCCAACGAGATCGAGGGCGCCAAGGTCGAGTTCAGCGTAGGCAACAACGCCGATGGCAAGAAGAACACCGCCGCGACCTTCGACAAGCTGAAGCTGGCCGTTCCCGACCCCTGAGCCGGGCGGCCGTCTTCAAGCGGCGATGACCACCGAGACGATCGAGCGACCTCGCGGCGCCGGCCCCGGGTCGGGCGTGGGCGGCAACTGGCAGGTGATCGTCCTCAACGACGACCACAACACCTTCGACCACGTGGCCAAGACCCTCGCCGGCGTGATCCCCGGCATCACCGTCGACAGCGGCTACGGCTTCGCCGAGCGCATACACAACAGGGGGCAGGCGATCGTCTGGACCGGGCCCCGCGAGCCCGCCGAGCTCTACTGGGAGCAGCTCTCGGACGCGGGACTCACGATGGCGCCCCTCGAACAGCACTAGGCGACCGGTCCGAGAACCGATCGCCTGGTGCGGGTTGCGCGCGAGAGGGGAGCTAGCGCGCGGGGGTGTGGAGCGTCAGAAGCGCGCCGCCGGTGGCCGGGGCGGGGGCTCCGGGCGCCTCGGGGGCTGGGGCTCTGCGCAGGAGCCCGGAACGGACCGGCCGCTCGCGCCGGCGCAGCTGGCCGGTGCGAACGGCGAGCAGCTCGCGCAGCTCCTCGGTGCGGCTGAACGGGTCGGAGACGGTCTCGCCCGACGCGATCGAGGCGGCGGCGATCAGCCTTCCCTCCACCTCGATGCCCAGCAGCGGGTACTCCGGCACGTGGCTCGAGTCGAGCTCGGCGAGCGTCGCCACGGCCACCTGGTCCTCGTGGCCCAGTCGCCTGATGGTGAGTGTGGTGGGGTTTGTCATCTTGGTCCTCCAGCCTCGAAACGGATGGGGCGCCAGCGGTGTGAGATCGCGGACTGGGAGCAGCATCCTCCACGCAGGGCATTAGCGCAACATGGATTCCTGCTGAGACTGATAAGGTCCACTTATGCTTGACGTCAAGCGGCTGCGGATCCTCCGGGAGGTCTCCACGCGGGGCTCGTTCTCGGCCGGGGCCGAGGCGCTCTACCTCTCGCAGTCGGCCGTGAGCCAGCAGGTCGCCACGCTGGAGCGCGAGGTAGGGATGCCCCTGCTGGAGCGCACCAGCGACGGGCCCAAGCTCACGGTCGCAGGCGAGTCGCTGGTTGCCCATGCGGACGCGGTCATCTGCCGCCTGGAGGAGGCCGAGCGTGAGCTCGCCGCGATCGCCGGCCTCGAGGGCGGCAGCGTGCGCCTCGGAAGCTTTCCCAGCGCCAGTGCGACGCTGGCGACGCGCGCGGTCTCGCTGTTCCGCGAGGAGCACCCCGGGGTCGAGCTGAAGCTCACCGACGCCGAGCCCGAGGACTCGGTGCCGGCACTTCGCCGCGGGGATCTCGACATCGCCCTTACCTTCGACTATCCCGAGGTCCCGCTGGACGCTGGCCGCGACGTCGAGCAGACGCTGCTGCTGACGGAGTCGATGCACGTGGCGCTCCCGGAATCGCACAGGCTCGCCACCGGCAAGCCGGTGCGGCTCGCGGACCTCGCCGAGGAGGCGTGGCTCGCCGGGAACTGCCCCAGCTCCTGCAGCGACCTTGTCAAGCACGCCGCCCGGGAGGCCGGCTTCGAGCCGCAGATCGGCTTCGAGTCCAACGACTACGCGGTGCTCCAGGGGCTGATCGCCGGCGGCCTCGGGGTGACCCTGCTGCCCGACCTCGCGCTCCCCGGCCTGCGCCCCGGCGTCGTGATCGCCCCCGTGATGCCCAAGCCGCCGCAGCGTCGTGTCTTCGCCGCCACGCGCGCCGCAGGTGCCCGGTCGCCGGCGACCGTGGCGATGCTCGAAGTGCTCGAGAACGTCGGCGCGGAGTACGCGGCGGAGGCCGAGCGCGCCGTCGCCGCCTAGGGCGACTCGATAAGCGCCGCCGAGGGCTCTCCCGCGAGCACCCGCTCGTCGCCGACGTCGGACGGCGTCAGCCGCTGCGGCTGGTCAGCCCTGTAGAGGCGCAGGATCAGCCCCTCGAGCTCCTGCTCCGAGACCAGCCGGAAGCCGGGCGGCGCGATGACCTCGAACGTCGTGCTCACCGTGCGCAGCTCGGACACGCGCGCCCCCTCGTCGTAGCGGTCGCCCTCGAACTTCCCGGCGCCGAGGTAGTAGGCGAGTGGGTCGTCCCCGTTGGCATTGGTGACGATCAGCCTGGTCGCCGCGGCGGGGCCCATGGCCGCGGCGGCGCCGCGCCAGTCGACCCGCTGCATCTGGTGAGCCGTGTCGGCCGCCAAGACGACCGCCGCGAACAGTGCACAGGTCGCCACCGCCGCCGCACGACCGGCCCGGCCCGCCCTCTCCCCGCCGAAGCCCAGGGCCCCGGTGCACGCCAGCGGGATCGTTCCCGCGATGAGGTTGCGGGGGTTGAGGTAGTCGGCGCCGGCGAAGGCGAGGGCGACGGGAACGGCCACCCCTCCGGCCACGACCACGGCGGCCAGGGTGGCGCCGTGCCGTTCGTCCGGCGAGCCGCGGTGCGCGACCAGAAACACGGCGAAGGCCAGGAGGCAGCCTCCGGCGAGCACCGCCGACAGCTGCACCGCGTCGATGGCGGCTTTGCCCGCCAGCGGATCGGGCTCCTCGCCGGCCGCGTAGTCCACCGCAACCTCCTCGGCTCGATGGGCGACCGGCGTGTCGGTGAACGCGTTGCGGCGGTCGGCTCCCTCCTGGGAGAGCGCCAGCGGGATCAGCGCCAGGCCCACGGCCGCGGTGGCGAGCGTGGCGCCGAGCGCGCGACGATGCTCGCCGCCGGTCGCCCAGATCAGCCAGGCCGCCTCCGCCGCCGTCGGGAAGATCGCGAAGTAGTGCGAGAGGACGGCCGCCGCCGACGCGCCGGCCCACAGCGCGAGGTTCGCAGGAGTCGGGTCTCGCTCGGCGCGGGCGAACAGCGCGAGCGCAAGCGCGGCGAAGAGCACCAGGAACGCGTAGGCGCGCGCCTCCTGCGAGTACCAGACGAGGTAGGGGTTGACGGCGACGAACGCGGCCGCGATCAGGCCGATGCGAACCGCCGCGCGCGCCCGCCCGGCCAGCTCGCGCGCGGCGAAGAACGCGGCCGGGACCGTGAGCGTGCCGACCAGCGCCGACAGCGAGCGGAGCCCGACCTCGCCCGTCCCGAACAGCTTCGCCCACGCCCAGGCCACCAGGTAGTAGAGGGGCGGGCTTCGCTCGCTCGAGACCACGACGTCGAGCGTGTCGCCGAGGTTCGGCAGCAGCACCCGCGCGGCGGTGACCGCCTCGTCGTGGTGATAGCTCTGCAGGTCGAGCGTCGCGAAGCGCGCGATCGCGGCCGCCGCGGTGATCGCCCCGAGGAGTGCCAGCTCGCGTCGCGACATGGCCGGCCTACTCGCAGGCGGCCTTTCCGGTGGTCCCGGCGCAGCGGCGCAGCGCGCCGAGCCGCTCGGCGAGGCCGGCCTCCAGCTCGGGATCGGTCCCGGCGAGGTTCTCGAGCTCGTCGGGATCGGCGGCGAGGTCGTACAGCTCCGTCTCGGGCTGCGGCAGCGGCCCCTGGCGATCGGCTGTCAGCTCGGCGTAGAGATGGCCGGGAGTGCGGATGGCCGAGTACGTGAACCCGTCGTCGAGCTCGACGAGGACGCCGCGGTCGTGCGGCCATTCGCCCTCATCGCCCGTCAGCAGCGGCACGAGCGAGCGCCCGTCCGGGGGACGACACCGATCGGCGATGCACGGGCGCGCGCTGGCGAGGTCGATCATCGTGGGGGCGAGATCGACGTTCGCGACAAGGGCGTCGGAGCGTGAGGGCTGATCGGCCCCCGCCGGCATCCGGATCGCCAGCGGCACGCGCAGGGCCGGCTCGTAGGGAAGGCGCTTGTCGTCCGCGATGCGGTGCTCGCCGAAGAAGTAGCCGTTGTCGGAGAGGAAGACGACCAGCGTGTCGTCAAGCTCGCCGGACGCCTCGAGGCTCTCCATCAGGCGGTGAAAGCCGGTGTCGACGGCCCGCAGCGCCGCGAGCCCGCAGCGCCAGCGCCTCGTCATCGTCTCGATCTCGCCGTCGCCGAGCTGCTGCGAGCTCACCCAGCGGCCCTTGTCGGAGACGTCCGCCTCGTCGAAGGACCCGGGCTCGGGCAGGGGGGTGTCCGCGAAGCGCTCGTAGGCCCGGGACGAGGGGGGCTGGGCGACGATGCCGTCGCAGGGCGGGGGATAGCCGCCGGTGAGGGTGTGCGGCGCGTTGTAGGCAAGCCACAGGAAGAAGGGGTCGCCGCCGGCGGAAGCGTCGTCGGCGAAGTGGATCGCCTCGCGGGTCAGCAGCCGAGTCGAGTAGTCGCGGGGCCCGGTTCCGGCCTGCGATACGTCGCCGTCGTCGCTGACGTCGTAGCCGAAGTAGTCGGCGTAGCCCTGGACCTGGAGCCAGCGGTCCCAGCCGGGAGCGGGCTCGGCGCCGCCGACGAGCTCGTATCCGTTGAGGTACTTGCCGACGAACCCGGTGCGATAGCCCGCACGCCGCAGCCACACCGGGAGGGTGCTGTCCGGCTCGCGCAGCAGCGGGTAACCGGGCGTGTTGGCGTCGACGCCGTTGTTGTGCGGGTACTGGCCGGTGAGGAAGCCGGCGCGGGCGGGGCAGCAAAGCGGCGGCGCCGCCATCGCCTGGTCGAACTCCGTGCCCCGCTCGGCGAAGAAGCGGGTCGTGTACGGCATCACCTTTGTGTCGAACTGCGCCGCGGTCTGGTCGTCGGTCATGACGACGACGATGTTCGGCGGCGGGCCGTCCCCCGTGCTGTTCCCGTCCTCCTGCGCGTCGTCGCCGCCGAAGCAACCGGCGAGCAGAGCGGTTGCGGCGAGCGCCGCGGTCGCGGCCCGGTTCAGGCGGAGGCCTCGGCGGCCACCGGCTCGTCGCCCTCACGGGCGTCCTGCTCGCCCCCGGGGGCGGTGTCCGCTACGAGCTGGTGCCAGACGTATGCGACCGGCTTGTTGAAGTAGTTGAAGGCCTCCTGGCGAAGCCCGGAGATCTCGTCGGAGGCCCAGAAGCGCTCGAAGTCGTCCTTGTTCTTCCAGTGCGTCACCTGGCGGAAGTGCAGGGGATCGTCGGTGTTACGGGTGAGATACGAGGTGCTCGCCCCATAGGCGCGCGCCCTGTCGAGCGACGCCTGCCAGATCGCGTACCAGCGATCCGAGCGGAACGGGTGCGTGTGCCACTCGATGAAGTTGACGTAGTCGGCCATCCGCGGGCCGGATCCTAGCCTGGACCGGCCGCCCAGTGAGGTGGTAGGTTGGAAGCGATGTTTCGCAGGGGCATCGCGGCGGGGATCCTGCTGGCCTGCATCTGGGCGGCGCCCTCGGCGCATGCCGCCTTTCCGGGCAACGACGGCCTGATCACGTTCGCGAGCTTCCCGCGCACCAGCACGCCCTACGAGGAGGTCTACCTGATCAAGCCCTCGGGCGCCGGCCTCACGCGGCTGACCGACCGCGCCGGCCGGCGGCAGAGCAGCGTGTTCCCCGACTGGGACGCGACCGCCAAGCGCATCGCCTACCAGCGCAGCACGCCGACCGACAGCCGGGTTCTCATCATCAAGCCCGGCACGGGCCACGTCGTCGGATCCTTCGGCGACGGCTCGTGCGCCGGGGGGATCGGCATGCCGTCGTGGGCTCCCAACGGCACGAGCCTCGCCTACATCTGCTTCGACGGAGCGAGCGGGGACTATCTGAAGACGTACGACCTCGTCAGCGGAGTGCGCAAGCAGATCACGCCCGCGGGCGGGCATGACCGCACGCCCGAGTTCTCGCCGGCTGGCGGCGCGATCGCGTACGCGCGGGAGCTTTCCGGCGGGGCCTCCTACCAAGTCGTCATCGCCTACCTCAACGGCAGCGGTGACTTCGACCACGAGGAGATCGTCGCCGGGGACCTGACGACCGCAGCGCTCGACCCGGACTGGACGCCCGACGCGCTGAACCTCGTCTATGCCTGCGCGCCGGCGGCCCCGCCGTCGGACCAAGACCTCTGTTCGGCGCCGGTGACTGCGCCGCACACGCTCGTCACCCTCGTCAACGGCCCTAACTACGAGCAGTTCCCGGCCGTCTCGCCGGACGGCGATGAGATCGTGTGGGACGTCGGCCCGGAGAAGGGCGACACGGAGCTCAAGCGCAGGCTCATCTCCGGCGGCCCGGTGACGACACTGACCGCGAACAGGGTCGTCGACGAAGAGGCCGACTGGGGCGTACGCCCCTAGGGCCTCCAGGCGGCCGGTCGCGCTAGGCGCCGACCTCCGCCCAGATCGCGCCCTCGCCGTCCTCGTGCTTGCCCTCGTCGTCCGAGGTCGCCCCGACCCGGATCGCGATCTTGCCCGAGTGGCGGTTCTCGTGGAGCATCTGGTGTGCCTCGGGGACGCCGTCGAAGTCCATGACCTGCGACAGCACCGGGCGCACCTTGCCTTCGGCCATCAGCTGGTTGGCGCGCATGCACTCGTAGGCGTTGGCGAAGTGTGAGCCGAGGATCTCCTTCTGCTTCATCCACAGGTAGCGGACGTCGAAGTCGAGGTTGTAGCCGGAGGTGGCGCCGCAGATCACGACCTTGCCGAACGGCTTGACGGTGAACACCGAGGTCGGGAAGGTCGCCTGGCCGACGTGCTCGAAGACGACGTCTGGCGCGTCGCCGAGGATCTCCTTGACCCGCTTGGCGAAGCCGCGCGAGGCCTTGAAGCGCTCCTTGTCGGCGGCGGGGTCCGCGGCTGGATGGTTGGCGTCGGTGCGCATCATCCCGCCGAACTCGTTGCGGTCGATGTAGTCGACGGCGCCGAGCTGCCTGACCAGCTCGCCCTTCTCCTTCGAGGAGACGACGCCGACGGCGTTGGCGCCGGCCGCGTTGCAGAGCTGCGTGGCGAACACGCCGAGCCCGCCGGCGGCGCCCCAGATCAGCACGTTGTGGCCCGCCTGGATGTTGCAGCGGTTGAACAGCATCCGGTAGGCCGTGAAGTAGGTGAGCCCGTACGCCGAGGACTCGACCCAGGACAGGTTGGGCGGCTTCGGCAGCAGCTGCTGTGCCTGCACCTTCGTGAACTGAGCGAACGAGCCCCAGGTGGTCTCGTAGCCCCAGATCTCCTGGCTCGGCGCGGCCATCGGGTCGAGGCCGTGGACCTCGACGTCCTCGTAGGAGGCCTGGTTGCAGTGGATCACGACCTCGTCGCCCGGCTTCCAGCGGGTGATCCCCTCGCCGACCTTCCAGACGATCCCCGAGGCGTCGGAGCCACCGATGTGGTGGCCGTACTCGGGATGGTCGCCGTAGTTGAAGACCGAGACGGGCTTGCCGAGCGACGCCCAGACGTTGTTGAAGTTCACGCCGGCGGCCATCACGCGCACGATCACCTCGAACGCCCCGGGCTCGGGGACCTCGATCTCCTCGATCTGGAAGGCGTCCTTGGGCTCGCCCTCGCGCTCTTGGCGGATGACCCACGCGGCCATCGTCTCCGGCAGGGTGCCGGCATCCACGTCGAGCTTCGAGACTTCGGCGGTATCCACGGCCAACTGCGTCACTCCTCGGGGGTGGGGGAAGGGCCGCGCATGGTACGGAGAACCCGCCGATGCGGGCGCAGACGCAATTCCGTGCCCGCCGTCAGGTTCACGTCCGGGCCTGCGACTACGGTCGTGAGTCCCCATGGAAGCGAGCGAGAGGCCACAGCTACCCCTCGACGACGGCGGCGCCGGCGTCGTCCGCGTGCTCGACGACCGCCTCGTCATCGAGAGCCTGACGGTCAGCGACGAGCGCGCCGCCCGGGTCGTGCGCGAGCGTGCCGAGAGCGGCCAGGCCCCCGCCGAGACCATCGGCAAGGCGGTCGAGATCGGAGCTCGCGTGCTCGACACGGAGGAGACGGCCGCGAACGTCGACTACGTGCGCCACGAGGTCGAGACGAGTTTCGGCAAGCTCGACAAGCAGCTGGGCGCCACGATCGAGCAGGGCGCCGAGTCGATCGCCGAGCAGCTGGCCACGAGCTTCGGCATCGAGCGCAGCGATTCGGTTCAGGCGCAGATCAAGGAGATCGTGGCCGCCGATCGCGAGTCACTCTTGACGGCGCTGACCAAGGAGGATCCGTCCAATCCTCTGGTGGGCATGCAGGTTCGCATCGGCAAGAAGCTGCTCGAGGCGGAGGAGCGTCACCGGCTTCAGACCGCTGA
>Ga0126312_10003917_pt1 | contig 10052 bp, 9 predicted proteins | sample Plot104A_FD_92537 | JGI IMG/M metagenome (GOLD analysis project Ga0126312, IMG submission 92537) | Serpentine soil microbial communities from UC McLaughlin Reserve, CA, USA - Plot104A | ecosystem: Environmental > Terrestrial > Soil > Grasslands | place: USA: UC McLaughlin Reserve, Lake County...
GCATCGCCCCTCATGCCGCCGTCGCGGAACAGGTAGTCGCTCTCGGGAGAGACGACGTACGGCGGGTTCGCGACGACGAGATCGAACTGCTCGCCTGCGACCGGCTCGAAAAAGCTGCCGACGCGCGTCTCGACGTTCCGAACGCCGTTCAGCGCCGCGTTGAACGTCGCGTACTCGAGCGCCCTCGGGTTCACGTCCGTCGCGACGACGTGCTCGGCGTGCGCAGCCAGCAGGATCGCCTGGATCCCGTTGCCGGTGCAGAGGTCGAGCGCTCGCTCTTGCGCCCCGCGGACGGTCAGGTGGGCGAGGGCAACCGACGGACGGTGCACGCCCGGCACGTGGTCGGCATACGCCTCCGCGCCTGACGCGTGATCGGAGGCGATCAGCAGCTCGTCGTGCGGAACGAGGCGCGCCGCGCCATGCACGGCTCCCGACTCTTCGACGAGCAGCGCGGCGGCATCCAGGCGCCGGCGAAGCTCTGCGCTGACCAGCTCGTCGAGCCGGTCGCGCGAGACGGGCACACCGAGCAGGAACAACCGCAGCAGCACCGCCAGCTCGTCTGCGCCTCCGAGCCGACGCAGGTAGGAGGGCAGCTCGGGCGAGCGCGCGAGCAGCTGGTCGCCGGTCGCCAAGCGCTCTTGAATTCGCTGCGCCTCGTAGCCCGCGCTCCGCAAGAGCCGAGCAAGGTCCGCGGCCGAATCCGTGCTCTCCACCCGCGGCGGACTCGGCCGGGTGCGAGGGCGGACGACGCTGGCGGGCTCCACCTCCGGCGGTGCGCCCGGCATCCGCGTCAGAAGGCTTTGTGAGCTTTCAGGTCGAACGTGAAGATCTCGGCCGGGCCCAGCGTCCCGTCCGCCTTTTGCTCCTTGTACTGGAACTCGATCTTGGCGTAGTTGAGCGACACCTGGTCGGTCGGCACGGCCTGGCTCCCCTCGGAGCCGCCGCTCTGAAACGAGCTGACGAGGACGTCCGTGAGCTTGACCGTCAGGAACTCCTGTTGGCCCTTGCCCGCCTTGCGCGACGTGAGCGTGGCCTCCTTGATGTGCTCGCCGGTCGCGCACGCCTTCATCAGGCTGATGCTCGCCTTGTTCAGCTTCATCACGAAATGGAAGTCCTGCATTGCGACCTTGCCTGCACCGCCGCCGCCGCCGGCGCCCGACGAGCCCGCGTTCGTCTCGCCCCAGCTCCAGGACTCAACGTCGATCTCGTTCTTGTGTTTTGCATCGGCGCTCTCGACCTTGATGCCGTCGAACTTGATGAAGTAGTCGACTACTGCCATCGCGCCTCCCCTCGGGACCCGGTAGGTCTTCGGTGTCCGTGCGTGGATGCTGGTGGCCGCATCCTGCCAGATCCACGAAGCAGCCGTCATCCGTACTCGGTACGGCACGTGAGGCACGCGGACGACCGCCTCCTCGATCCGGCACGCAGTGTCCCCATGCCGGCCGATGTCCGCCGGCTCACTTCGGATGAGATCCGCCGGGCGCGGAATGACGAGCCTTCCGCGGATCGCGACGGTTTCTTCGACGGGAACCCGGCGCTGGACGTGCCTCGGCAGACGGGCTAGCGGCAGCCGGGCGGCGGATCCTGCCGGCAGGCGCGCGCCATCGGTGTCACAGCCGGACGTTGACCGATCGAGGCCGCGGGCGTAGGGTCGCCTGCAAGGGGGGAACCGTTGACGGAGATCGACGAGGCCGTCGCCTCGGCGGAGACGGCAGGCGCCAAAGTTGCGAACCACGAGGGGCAGCTCGAGCGGGTCGCCCCCGCGGGGTCGCGGAACCTCGTCGTGTCCGGTTGGGCGCGCGATCGCACGATCAGGCGGCCGGTTCAGGTCGCGATCCTCGTGGGCGGCGCGGTGCGGACGACGGTCACGGCGAACCTGCCGCGGCCGAGCGGCCCCGCGAACGGCTTCTCGGCGACGATCGTCGGTCCCGCCCAGCCCGCAGACGTCTGCGCGCGCACCGTCGCCGACCTGCCGCGTGCCGGCGTGCTCCTCGGCTGCAGGCAGCCGGGCTTCCCGGTCCCGATCAGCGTCGTCACGGAGTCCGGCGTGCCCGCGGAGGGCGAGGTGGCGAGCTTCTTCTGGGTCGACCCGAGAGGCGACATTGCGAAGGACCTCGACACGGTGCCGATCGTCAACGGCGTCGCCCGCTACGTCGGCCCGCCGATTCCGCACCAGCTCTCGTGGGCGATCACCGTCCACGACCCGGCCGCCTCGCCGCTGTTCCGATCAGGCCCGCTCGCCGAGCTGCCGGGCCCGGCCTCGGACGTGGTCGCCCACCGCAGGGTCAGCGTCTTCCGCTCCACGACAGACGCGGGAAACGGGCTCAACTCGGGGGACAGCGGCATCGAGCTCCTGCAGCGGCGCCTGGAGCAGCTGCCGAGCCCCCTCCGCTTCGAGAGCGTCCAAATCCGCACCGACGGCGCCGGTCATCAGGTGGTCGTCGTCCGCGGCCGAGTACGGCTTGCGATCGTCTCGATCCGGTTCACGTACACGCTCGCCGTGGCTCTCCGGCCCGCGACGGCGCCCGGACACGCAGCCGATGTCGTCGCCTGCTCGGTGGCAGCCCCGGGATCGTTCACCGCACCGGGTCTGAGCAGGTTCCGCGATGTGCTCGACACGGCGATCCTGGACGGGGTGGAGCAGGCGCACGACGCAGCCTGGAAGCTGATCGCGAACATCAAGATGTCGCTTCACGACATCGGCTTCCCGGCGACGTTCGTCTCGGTGACGAGCATCCGTGTGGAAGGCCCCAACACGAGCCCGACCGTGATCGCGGGCGTGCACGGCGGCGCCATTTCCGGCCCCGGCGGCGTCGTCGTCACCGATTCGTAGAAACCCGGCTTCGCGCTACTTCAGCGTGTGAAGACAGCGGGCCTGCCGGCGACGACGCTCACCTCGCCGCGGCGCGTTGACTCGCCGCGGCGCGGCTGTTTAGATCGTCGCGCCGGTTGCGTCCTCGCGCCCACTGTCGAGGCCGCAGCTGAACGGGGCTCGACAAGCCGACGATCGGGAGGGGGCGACGATGCACGTATCGCGCTGGCCATGGCGATGTTCACGGGACTAGCCGAGCGGATCGATCAGCGTTGGGGCTGGGACCGGCTCCCGAAGCCGCTCGCGATGCTCGTCCTGATCGGGCTGCGGAACCGCCTCCGCGCGAAGAACCTCTACGACACCGGCCGCGGCCCGCTGAACCGCCCGGATGTCTCCGACCACGACCGGTACCTGACCGCGCGCACGCTCGACGGGACGTTCAACGACCTGGACGAGCCGCTGATGGGCAGCCTGGGAAGTCGGTTCGGCCGCAACGTGCCACTCGAGTTCACGGTTCGAGAGTCGGACGAGAAGCTGCTCGACCCGAACCCGCGGCTCGTCAGTCGCGAGCTCCTCACGCGGAACGAGTTTCAGCCGGCGACGACGCTCAACCTGCTGGCGGCGGCGTGGATCCAGTTCGAGGTACACGACTGGTTCAGCCACGGCAAGAACGCGCCGGAAGAGCCGTTCGTCGTGCCGCTCGAGGACGATGACCCGTGGCCGGACAAGCCAATGGCGATCGAGCGGACTCGGCGCGACCCGAGCGCCGATCCTTCCGGACCGCCGACGTTCGTCACCGACGACACGCACTGGTGGGACGGCTCGCAGATCTACGGCCGGGATCCCGCTTTCGCGCAGGCACTGCGCACCGGCGAGGACGGAAAGCTGCGGATCGACGAGTCGGGACTGCCCCCGAAGGAGCTCGAGGCGCACATCGACGTCACCGGCGTCGCAGGCAACTTCTGGGTCGGCCTCGCGCTCCTGCACTCGCTCTTCATGCGCGAGCACAACGCGATCTGCGACCACCTGCACGAGCGGTACCCGCAGCTGTCGGACGACGATCTCTACGACAAGGCGCGGCTCGTGGTCGCCGCGCTGATGGCGAAGATCCACACTGTCGACTGGACGCCCGCGATCATCGCCCACCCGACGACGGTGACCGCGTTGCGCACGAACTGGTGGGGGCTCGAGGGCGAGCGGCTCGACAAGCTGATCGGCCGCCGCACTTCGAACGAGGTCGTCCGCGGGATCCCGGGCTCGCCGACGAACCACCACGGAGTTCCGTACGCGCTCACCGAGGAGTTCGTCGCGGTTTACCGCATGCACCCGCTGATTCCCGACGACTTCAGCTTCCGCTCGCTCGCGAACGACGCGCTCGTCCAGGAGCGGACACTCCCGGAGCTCGGCGTCCTGCACGTTCGCGAACGACTGGCCGAGATGTCGATGACCGACCTGTTCTACTCCTTCGGGACCTCGCACCCGGGCGCGATCACGCTGCACAACTACCCACGCTTTCTTCAGCGCTTCGACCAGGCCGGCGGCACGCTGATCGACCTCGCTGCGATCGACGTCCTGCGGGTGCGGGAGCGCGGGGTGCCGCGCTACAACCAGTTCCGCCGGCTGTTGCACCTGAAGCCGTTCGAGACGTTCGAGGAGATGACCGAGACGCCGGAGCAGGCCGAGGAGCTCCGGCGCATCTACGGGGACGTCGAGCGCGTCGACACGATGATCGGGATGTACGCGGAGCGGAAGCCGGAGGGTTTTGGCTTCAGCGACACGGCCTTCCGCATCTTCATCCTGATGGCGTCGCGGCGGCTCGAGAGCGACCGCTTCTTCACGCGCGACTACCGGCCCGAGGTCTACACCGCCGAGGGCCTCGAATGGGTCGAGAACACCACGATGCGGACGTTGCTCCTGCGCCACTTCCCGGAGCTCGAACCGGCGCTGGACGGCGTTGCGAACCCGTTCGCTCCGTGGCAGCGGGCCGCCGCGTGACGGAGATTGCCCCGGCGTCCACAGCCTCGGGCACGAGAAGGTCGGGCACGTGCGCGCGTTCCTCCCCGACCATGGGAGCGAGCTCTCGCTGGTCGACACGCTGTTCGAGGACGACGCGCGGCGCCTCCTGATCGCGGGTGACGCGGTTGCGACTTGGCCGCAGCGCTCGGCGGGGTCGCCGGGGTTCAACCCGAACGAGCAGCAGCATCGCGACTCGGCGCGTCGTGTAGACGCCCGTTCGTGCTGCGGTCAGCGCCGCCCCCGCGGAATCGCCGCCCGGACGGACCAACGCGACGGCCGGTGCGGAACGGGCGCTTCGCGCTGCCGGGCCGCCGCAGGCGTTTGGCTTCCGCCCGGCGGCGCGCGGCGACCCCGTGCCGCACGCCTTCCGGCGGAATCGAGCTGCTACTGGTCTCCGGGGCCGCCCTGGCTGACGCAGGACGACGGCCGATCGGCCTGAGGACCGGTGCACTGACCGCTGTTTCCAGCGCCGTTTCCGGGCGCCGGCGGCGGCGGATCGGCCCACGCCGGAGCCGTCACCGAGAGTGCGAACGCCGTGCTCAGCACGACCGCTGCCACGCGGTGTCGCATGTGATCTCCCCTCCTCTCCGCGTGTATGACCCGTGACTGCTACCTGCCTCCCGCAAAAGCAAGACTGGGATTTTCGGGCGCGATATCCACGCTTTACGAACGGTAAAAGCCTCGGCAATACGCACCCAACCCTCTAGGGTGGCGAGCCGATGAAGATCCTGTCGATCGTCGGAAACCGGCCGCAATTCATCAAGTCGGCGCCGCTGTCGCTCGCGCTCCGCGACGCGGGGATCGAGGAGGTGACCGTCCACACGGGGCAGCACTACGACAGGCAGCTCTCCGACGTGTTCTTCGACGAGCTCGGGCTGCCCGAGCCGGGGTACCGGCTCGAGACGCGCAGTGCGGACGTCGACGCGATGCGACCCGGGATCGTCGCGGCGATCAGGCGCGAGCGCCCGGAATGGGCGCTCGTCTACGGCGACACGAACTCGACGCTCGCCGGCGCCCAGGCCGGCGTTCGCGGCGCCGTCCCGGTCGCGCACGTCGAGGCCGGGTTGCGCAGCGGCGACCTCGAGATGCCTGAGGAACGAAACCGGATCGAGGTCGACCAGATCAGCGCGCTGCTCCTTGCGCCGGACGAGCGCTCGCGCGACACGCTCGAGGCGGACGGCGTGAGCGGCCGCATCGAGGTAGTGGGCGACGTGATGCGCGACGCGCTCGACCTCTTCGCGCCGATCGCGCTCGAGCGCTCGCTCGCGCTCCAGCGCCTCGGCGTCGATCGCCGCCGCTACCTCGTCTGCACGATCCATCGCGAGGCGAACGTCTGGCCCGAGCGCCTCGCCAGGATCGTCGAAGGATTGAACCGGCTGCGCGAGCCGATCGTCTTCGCGGCCCACCCGCGCACGCGCAGCGTCGTCTCGGGGCTCGGCGAGCACGTGCTCATCGTCGAGCCGCAGAGCTATCTCGACTTCGCCGCGCTCGCCTCACAGGCGCGCGTCGTGCTGACGGACTCGGGCGGGCTGCAAAAGGAGGCCTACTGGTACGGCGTCCCGTGCGTGACGCTCCGTCCGTCCACGGAGTGGGTCGACACCGTCGCCGCGGGCGCCAACGTCCTCGTCGACGACGATCCGGACGCGATCGAACGCGCGGTCGCCGAAGCGCGGATGCCTGAGGCGCGGCCGCAGTTGTACGGCGACGGCCACGCCGCCAGACGCGTGGCAGCCGCTCTGTACGCTTCTCCGCCGGAATGAGCTCCGGGATCGCGGTCATCGGCGCCGGCTACGTCGGCCTCCCACTCGCGTGCACGTTCGCCGAGGCGGGCGAGCGTGCGCTGCTCGTCGACGTCGTGCCCGAGATCGTCGCGGCCATCAACCGCGGCGAGAGTCACATCGGCGACGTGCCGTCGAAGGTGCTCGCGCCGCTCGTCGAGTCCGGTGCGGTGCGCGCAACCAGCGAGTTCGCGGAGATCTCCGACGCGGACGCCGTGATGATCGCGGTGCCGACGCCGCTGTCGCGCCAGCGCGAGCCGGATTTGACGGCGATCGAGAGCGCCGCGCGCAGCGTCGCGCCGCATCTCCGTCAGGGCCAGGTCGTCGTGCTCGAGTCGACGACGTATCCCGGCACCACGCGCGAGGTCCTGAAGCCGATCCTCGAGGACGGCAGCGGCCTGCGCGCGGGCGAGGGCTTTCGGCTCGCCTTCTCGGCCGAACGCGTCGATCCCGGCAACACGCAGTGGTCGACCAAGACAACGCCGAAGGTCGTCGGCGGCGTCGACGCCGCGTCGACCGAGGCCGCGGCCGCGATTTACCGGCGGGTGCTCGACGAGGTACACACCGTCTCGACGGCGGACGCATCCGAGCTGACGAAGCTGCTCGAGAACATCTTCCGGTCGGTGAACATCGCGCTCGTCAACGAGCTCGCGCAGCTCTGCGACCGGATGGACATCGACGTGTGGGAGGTCGTCGACGCGGCTGCGACGAAGCCCTTCGGGTTCATGTCGTTCAAGCCGGGGCCGGGCCTCGGCGGCCACTGCATCCCGGTCGACCCCTTTTACCTGACGTGGAAAGCACGCGAATACGACTTCTCGACGCGGTTTGTCGAGCTGGCCGGCGAGGTGAACAACAACATGCCGTACTTCTGCCGCTCCGTCGTCTCGCAGGCGCTGAACCACGGCGCGCAGAAGTCGCTCAAGGGGTCGCGGATCCTCATCCTCGGCGTGGCCTACAAGGCTGACATCGACGACGTGCGCGAGTCGCCGGCGGAGAAGCTGATCGAGCTGCTCGAGAACGCCGGCGCCGCCGTCTCGTACCACGACCCGCACGTGCCCGAGTTCGACGGCCGCCGTTCGGTCGAGCTCGATCCCGAGGCGTACGACGCCGTGGTGATCGTCACTGCGCACTCGTCCGTCGACTACGCGGACGTCGTCCGGCGCGGAGAGGTGATCGTCGACTTCCGGAACGCCACGAAGGGCGCGGAGGTCGACGGCAAGGTCTGGAAGCTGTAGGGCCGCGTGTGACTGACGTTCGCGTCGGCGTCGTCGGCCTCGGCTACTGGGGGCCGAACCTCGCCCGCAACTTCGACGAGCTCGGCGCGCTGGCGGCGCTCTGCGACCGTGACGACCGGCTGCGCGAGCGCTTCGCCGCGCGCTATCCGCAGGCGCGCATGTATGCGGAGGCCGAGGAGCTCTTCGCCGACGACGCAGTCGACGGTGTGGTCATCGCGACACCCGTGCCGACGCACTACGAGCTCGCTCGGGCCGCCCTGGACGCGGGCAAGCACGTGCTGGTCGAGAAGCCGCCGGCCACGCGCGCCGTCGAGATGGACGAGCTCGTCGCGAGGGCGGCCGGGCGCGACCTCGTGCTGATGCCGGGCCATCTCCTGCTCTACCATCCCGCCGTCCAGAAGCTGAAGCAGCTGATCGACGACGGTGCGCTCGGCGAGGTCCTCTGCGTGTACGGCAACCGCCAGAACCTCGGGATCGTCCGCACGAACGAGAACGCGCTGTGGTCGCTCGGCGTGCACGACCTCTCGGTGATCCTCTACCTCCTTGACGAGGAGCCGGAGCACGCCGTCGCGTACGGCCGCGACTTCCTCACCGAGGGCGTCGAGGACGTCGTCTTCAGCTACCTGCGCTTCCCCTCGGGGAAGATCGCGCACATGCACCTGTCGTGGCTGGATCCGCACAAGATGCGGCGGATGACCGTCGTCGGCCGCGAGAAGATGGTCGTGTTCGACGACATGGAGCTCGAGCGCAAGGTGACGATCTACGAAAAGGCGCCCTGGAAGCGAGCGGAGACGTACGGCGAGTGGCAGACGCGGACCGGCGACATCTACAGCCCCAAGGTCGACACCTCGGAGCCGCTGCGGCTCGAATGCCGGCACTTCCTCACCCTCGTCGCGGGTGACGGCGATCGCGCGAAGGTCGCGCACGACGGCGCCATGGTCGTCCGCACGCTCGAGCGCCTGACGGAGTCGCTGCATGGCGGCTGAGGTACACCCGACGGCCGTCGTCTACCCGGGGACGGTGCTTGGCGAGGGCGTGAGGGTGCTCGAGTACGCGGTGGTCGGAAAGCAGCCCGCGCTGTCGCCGCGATCGACGGCAAGCCGCGAGCCGCTGCCGCCGGCGTCGATCGGCGACGGCGGCATCGTCTCGACGGGAGCGGTCGTGTTCGCCGGGACGCAGATCGGCGAGCGAGCGATCGTCGGCGACCAGTCCTGCATCCGCGAGCGCGTCACCGTCGGCGACGACGTCGTGATCGGGCGAGGCTCGCTCGTCGAGAACGACACGACGATCGGCTCGCTGACGAAGATCCAGGCCGAGGCGTACATCACCGCGCACTCGACGCTGGAGGAGAGCGTCTTCATCGCGCCGTGCGTCGTGACGACGAACGACAACTACATGGGACGGACCGAGCGCCGCCACGAGTTGCGCAAGGGCCCGACGATCCGACGCGGAGCGCGGGTCGGCGGCGGCGCGATCCTGCTTCCCGGCGTCGAGATCGGCGAGGAGGCGTTCGTCGGCGCCGGCGCGGTCGTGACTCGGGACGTGCCGCCGCGCAAGCTCGTCGTCGGGAGCCCCGCGCGCGTGCTCCGGGACGTTCCGGACGACGAGCTGCTCGGGTCGTAGCAGTCCCGCCGAGGATGTTCTGGCCGTGGGAGATCGTCGAGCGGGACCACGAGCTCCAGAACCCGACGAGCGCCGACAAGATCGCGCTGCTCGGCGGACTACCTCCGCCTGACGAGCGAGAGCCGCGTGCTCGATATCGCGTGCGGCAAGGGCCGCCCGGCGTTGGTTCTCGCCCGCGCCCACGGCTGCCGCGCGTCGGGCATCGACGCCTGCGTCCGCGCGGCTTTGCGGCGATCGGCGAGCCGTTCTGGCGGCAGTGGCCGCTCCCCGACGGCGTCGATCCCGGGACCTTCGTGAGCCTTGCCGAAACCGTTGCCCGCTTCGGGCAGGCGGGCTACGCCGTCACGGGCGTCATCGCGGCTTCCGAAAACGACTGGGACCGCTACGAGAGCCTGCACTGGCGCGCGATCGAGGAGTGGCTCACCGAGCACCCGGGCAACGAGGGCGGCGCGGAACTGCGCGCGCAGCACGAGCGATACCGTCGTGACTACCTCGCGTTCAAGCGCGCACTGCTCGGGTCGGCGATCTTCGTCGGCCGAACGGCGTGACGCGGCTACGACCGCGACCAGCGCATCGTGTATGCGCCAC
>Ga0126312_10003918_pt1 | contig 10050 bp, 7 predicted proteins | sample Plot104A_FD_92537 | JGI IMG/M metagenome (GOLD analysis project Ga0126312, IMG submission 92537) | Serpentine soil microbial communities from UC McLaughlin Reserve, CA, USA - Plot104A | ecosystem: Environmental > Terrestrial > Soil > Grasslands | place: USA: UC McLaughlin Reserve, Lake County...
CGACGGTGTAGGGTCACTGCCCGCAAGGGCCTGCTCCAGCCACCTGATCCCTTCACTCAGGTAACCCTGAGCAAACCAGAATCGCCAGAGTGACCCGCTGAACCGCAGGCCTAGGTCAGCCTCCCCCTGTTCGAAGATCCACGACAGTGCCTCCCTGAGGTTGTCGTACTCCCCCTCCAGCCGCTCTACCCACAGCCTCTGCTGCGGTCCGGCCAGCTCCAGTTCGGCTTCTTCGGCCACGGCGATGAAGAAGGCGGCGTGCCAGCCCTGTACCTCCTCTGCTTCCCCACTCTCCTCCAGTTTCTCCCTAGCGTACTGGCGGATGGGCTCGAGCATCCTGTAGCGCACAGCTCCGCCCGTGGTTGTTCCGGCTACCACAAGCGACTTGTCAACCAGCCCGCCCAGAAGATCCAGGACACTGTCCTCCTCAATGGCTCCTCCAGAGCACACTGCTTCAGCCGCCTCTAGAGCCCATCCCCCGCAAACACCGAGAGCCGCTTGAAGAACGCTCGCTCGGCCTCGGAGAGGAGGTTGTGACTCCAGTCAAGCGTCGCCCTCAGGGTCTGCTGCCGGCCTTCGGCTGTGCGGCTGGCGCCCTTGAGCACATCGAGGGACACTTCTAACCTCTGGGCTACCTGCTCGACCGCTAAAGCTCCCATCCTTGCGGTGGCGAGCTCTATGGCAAGCGGTATCCCATCGAGCTTGCGGCACAACCTCGCCACCGCGTCGGCGTTCTCTTGGGTCAGCCCGAAGTCGGGCAGCCGCAGGCGCGCACGATCCACGAAGAGCCTGACCGATTCGTAGCGCATCAGGCTCTCGAGGGTAGACCCTCTATCGAACTCCCCATCCGTGCCTCCTCCATAGGCATCGGGCAGCGAGAGCGGAGGCACCCGCCAGAGTACTTCCCCACCGACTCCCAAGGGCTCCCGGCTGGTGGCAAGGATCCGCAAGCGCGGGCACTGGTCCAGAAGAGCGTCGACCAGTTGAGCCGCTGCCCGCACGAGGTGTTCGCAGTTGTCCACGACCAACAGCAGCTCCTTGTCGCCCAGGGTCTCTGCCAGCGTGTCGATATGCGGCTGGCCAGGACGCTCCGGTATCTTCAGGGCCCCCGCCACTTCCTGAGCCACCAATTCGGGCTCGGAGAGCGGCGCAAGTTCCACCAGCCACGCCCCGTCCAGGTAGGCGCCAACTAGGCCCCTGCCCACCTCGAGCGCCAGGCGAGTCTTCCCCGAGCCTCCCGCCCCGGTGAGGGTCAGGAGCCGGGTCATGGAAAGCAGCCTCTTGACCTCCATCATCTCTCGTTCGCGTCCCACGAAGCTGGTCCTCGGGGCGGGCAGGTTGTGCCCGCCGGCGCCGGGTAGTCCCTCCTTCCGCGGAGAGTCCGTGGGCGCTGTAGGAGTGAGCCTCCCTGCTGCTATCTCGTCGCGCAGACAGCGGGTCGTAGCGGCTGGCTGCGTACCGAGCCCCCTAGAGAGGGTAGCGCGGAGGCGTTCGTATTGGGCAAAGGCTCGATCGGGTCGGGCGGAGAGGGCGTGAAGGCGCATGAGGCCAACGTGCGCCTCCTCGAGGGTAGGCTCCTTGGCCGTCGCCTCGCGCAGCACCTCGATGGCCACGCCGTGCTCGTGGCGTTCTTCGTAGAGACTTGAGAGCTCTATGAGCAGCGCGAGGTAGAGTTGGCGCAACTCCTCGCGCCTACCCTCGGCCCACTCCTCGTAGCGGTTCTCGGGCAAGAGGTCTCCGGCGTAGAGGTCGAGCGCCGCCCTGTAAGCCGCCGGGTCTCGCGAGCGTCGGGCGGTTCTCGCCGCCTCCTCGAAGGCATCAACGTCCACCCACAGTTGTCCGGCCGGGCCCAGGATGAGGTGTTCGTCCTGGAGGCTCAGGTAGCGGTCATGAGAATCCGAGGCGGGATCGAGGACCCTACGGGCACCGTATAGCACCTGGCGCAAGCTGTTAGAGGCCCTCCTCGTGCCTGAATCGGGCCAGAGCAGATCCATCGCCTGCTCGCGGTGGAGGCGGTGGTTGGGAGCGAGGGCGAGCAGCTTCACGAGACTTGCCGCCTTCCTCAGGCGCCATGCGTCCTCGTCTATGGTTCGCGACCCTACCGAAACTCTGAAACCACCGAGCAGCCAGATGCGCACCGTCTCGGGCCTCTCGCCCGTCGGCAGCCCGGATCGCGCTACGCCTTCAAAGTCAGCAGGAGGGCACATCCCCTGGCGTTCTCCCTACTTGGCTGAGCTTCCCTGCTATCCCTCTTTCCTATTTTCCTACAGGATCAGAGCACAAGACAATGAATCGCCGATGATGTGGCGGGTTGGGATCAGGTGCATCGCGGTTAGGTGAATCTTAACTCTAGCCCAAGCGACTAATGATCCTGGAGTCAACACGTCGGTTCTAGACCTCGATCGCCAGAACAGTCCAGAACCCGAGCGCCGAGGTCGTCTATTGGTTTGTGACCTCAACTTTCGGCGCTTGTGGCGGGTGTTGGAGAGGCGAGTGGTGTCAGGAGGCTTCTAACTCAGTCCGGGATTCTCACGTTGCGAAGAGTAATCGGCTTATCTAAGCCGATTCCAAAGAGCCGACGAGCGGACTCGAACCGCTGACCTGCTCATTACGAGTGCGCTGGTCACCATCTGTATGCGACCGAAGGTCTTCCAAACTGCGGCCTTATCCCCACTAACGCAAGCACGGAAGCCAAGCTGAATGGATTGCTGGTTTTCGGACCTACACGCCGATGTAGGTAGACACGCAGAGCGACCCCACTATTCTTAGGTACGCATCAGTTCCAGTTGCCGAGCCCCATCCTGGGTCAGTGAGGCGCGGAACTTGATCTCACGTATTTTTGCAGTTTCGAATGGATGCCAGCGAAGCAGCCAAGCGGAACGTGCTTATCGGGCTTTTCGAGTTTATCGCGTTTTGCAGGACCTTTAGAAGCTGCCGGACCTGGATTCGAACCAGGACTAACTGATCCAGAGTCAGGCTCGGTACGTTCAAGACTGTTGCTGGTTGTTAGCGAAACGGCTTATCTAAGGCGTTTTCTCTCATAAGGTGTTCCCTGATGTTCACCGATGTTTCTGCCGGGTTGGTGTACCAATTGGTGTAGTAGCCTGCGCATGAGCGAGACGCTGTGTATCACGCTCATACGGCTTCGAGCAGCGTGGGTGGAAACCCGCGCAGGAATGGATAGCTGCCTTGTTCCGGTGGAGAAGGTCAGATATGGTCTGCACCCTTCCTGTGCCGCGTATGACCCGCAGGGCGTGGGATTTTTGCGGGATGACCGACGGGTGTCGAACCCGCGACCTTCGGAGCCATAATCTAAAGCGACATTTACCGATCCATCCCGTTCCATCGGGTAATTCGGCTTGAATAGGCTGAAAGGGCGAGTTTTTGTCGACAGGGTTTCTGCTCCGTTCGGCTGTGTTCTGATCCGGTCGCAGTACGATGTCGGCCGGATCGTTGGTAAGAGCCGGGAGTTGTGTGCCAGCCCACTGCTAACGGCACCTTTACAGCTGGAATGGAGCACAATTCTGTATGCGTTCCGTTGCTCTTCCACGATCGCGCACCCGCAAGCGCGGCTGCGCTCGAATAGAGAGCCCCGGAGTCGGGGCAACTCGTCGACGCTTCGCAAGTCCTCGCTACGCTAATATGTTACGCGAGGGCTATTATGGCTTGATAGGGAAGGGAAAAACGGATGCATATCATCGATTCGCATACACATGTTGACGAGTATGAGGCTTTTGGATGGTTTGATCCACCTGAGGTAATTATCGAGCTGCTGGATGAAGCAGGCATCGAACAAGCCGTCGTCATGACCTACGCGGACGCACCGGTTCTTAAATCTGATGCTTTGCAGTACATACATGACGCCTGCCAAAGATACCCCGATCGCCTGATCCCATACGCACGTATCAACCCGCACGCCAACAATGCGGCAGCTTTGTTGGAAGAAGCAATCGTTGATCTAGGAATGAAGGGTCTAAAAATTCACCAGGAGAGCGTTACGGCGAGTGCTCATCATAAAGCAGTCGTGAGCTTGGTCAAAAAAGCGGCCACGTTCAACGCTCCGGCTCTCTTCCATTCCGGTGATGAGCCGCTTAGCCTGCCGCAGCAATTCGCAAGATTAGCGGAAGAAGCACCCGAGGCGACGATCATCTTGGCCCACATGGGCGGATACCATCACACGGATGACGCCATTCGGGTCTGCGAAAAGTTCGACAACCTGCTGGTGGATACTTCCGCATGTCCCTATCCGCACAAGATCAAGGTAGCGATCGAACGGTTAGGGGCCCATCGTGTTCTCTTTGGGAGCGATGGTCCGGGCTGCAATCCCAAGTTGGAGTTGCAGAAGATCCGGCGCATCGAACTCTCAGAAAAGGAACAGCAGCTGATACTTCACGACAACATCATGTCGATCCTCGAAGAAGTTCGACATAGAGTTCCAGGAAGGAGACCGCATTGATCATAGACGGTTTCACAATGGTTGGGACCTCAATCAACGGCTACCAACTTACGGCGGAAGAATTGTTGGCCTCGATGAGCTCCAACGGTGTCGATAAGAGCGTGATCGTGCCGGTTCAGCCCAAGACCTACCGTCTTGAGCCTCAGAATGAGGCGGTGGCCGTTACGCAATTGCGCTATCCCGACCGTTTCATCGGCTTTTGCCGCATCGATCCTCGGCAAGGAGAAGACGCTATCGCCGAACTGCGGCGTTGTGTATTGCAGCTAGGGCTAAGAGGTTTGGTGCTCCACCCGATGGAGGAAGGGTATACGATTAACGACGCGCCCGCTATACGACTGGTGAGAGAGGCAGGTTTTCTCGGCGTTGCGGTTATTGTTGCGGCCGGCTATCCCTGGGTGTCTCATGCTTCGCAGATCCGTTCTGTCGCGGAGCAGGCCGAAGGGACCACTATCATCATGAGCCACGGTGGCCAGATCAACATTAGCGGTCTTGCGCAAGCAGACGCCTTCCTCGCGTTGGAGACGTGTGGCAACCTGCATATAGGGACTAACGGAGTGTATCGACAGGATTTCTTAGAGGAGTGCATCGATGCGTTTGGTCCTGAACGGGTTCTCTTTACCAGTATGGCTCCCGTATTTCATCAAGGGTTCGAGCGTGATCGCGTTCGCTCAATCAAAATGAAAGAATCCGATCGACCACTCGTGCTGGGCGACAATATGACTCGAATTCTGGAAGATGCATCAAAAACGGCGTATGAGCCGATTTCGAGGGTGAAGGAAAGCCACTCGGGACCCGTTGTACGCGACCAGAAGCCGCTCAACAAGGAACGACGATGACTGCTCGCTTGGTCACCCACACGGTCGATACTGTTCGCACGAACGCCGACGGGTGGATCGACGCGCCCTCGTTCGTCTCTTCCTGGTTCTGCACCATCTATGGTAGGAGCTGAGATGGAAGGCGCGGCAGCGACCGTGATGGAGCGGTGCGATATCCTGGGCCGCATAAGCGAGGAGCCTGGACGCATCACCCGGCCGTATGGCTCAGAGGCGATGCGTCAGGTCAACGACGTCGTGGCTGGCTGGATGCGGGCGTCGGGCATGACGGTACGGCAAGACGCGATCGGCAACCTCGTAGGCCGCTATGAGGGGATGGGCGATAAGACCCTCATCCTCGGCTCGCACCTCGATACCGTGCGCGACGCCGGCAAGTACGACGGCATCCTGGGGATGATGGTCGCCCTGACCTGTCTCGAGCGCCTGCACGAGCGCGGTGAGCGCCTGCCCTTTGCGATAGAGGTCGTCGGCTTCGCCGACGAGGAAGGCTTGCGCTTCGGTACCACCTACCTGGGCAGCTCCGTCTTCGCAGGGGCTTTCAACCCCAAACTCCTAAGCCTCAAAGACGCCAACGGAGTGACGCTGGCGGACGCGGTGCGCTCCTTCGGCGGTGATCCCGACGGGCTTGTCGGCAACGGCCGCAACGCGGGCGAGCTGATCGGCTACTGCGAGGTGCACATCGAGCAGGGCCCGAGGCTCGAAACGCATGACTTGCCGATCGGTATCGTCTCGGGGATCGCCGGACAGAGCCGCATCGTCGTCGGGTTCGAGGGCAAGGCCGACCACGCGGGCACCGTGCCAATGGAAGGACGTCGGGACGCCCTCTGTGCCGCGGCGGAGTTCGTGGTGGAGGTCGAGGCGACCGCGCGCGGCGAGCCCGGTCTCGTCGCGACCGTCGGTGAGATCTCCGTGCAGCCCGGGGCGAGCAACGTGATCCCCGGCGAGGTCGACCTGAGCCTCGACATTCGCCACCAGGACGACGAGGTGCGCGAGCAAGCTTGCCAAGCTCTGCGGCAGCGAGTCGAGGAGATCGGCGCCGCCCGCGAGGTTGTGCCGCGGTGGCACCTCCGCCAGGAGAAACGTGCGGTGACCTTCGCGCCCGACCTGACTGCGCTATTCGAACAAGCAGTCGGGGAACTCGGATATCCGGTCGAGCGCTTGCCGAGCGGCGCAGGCCACGATGCTGCCCAGATGGCAGACCTAGGTCCGGTGGCCATGCTATTCGTGCGCTGCCGAGAGGGCATCAGCCACAACCCAGCAGAGTCCGTCAGACCTGAGGACGTGGCGGTGGCTATCGAGGTCGTAAACCGCTTCCTGGAGCTCGTCGCGAAATAACGAGGCTGAGCCGACCACGAAGCCCGTTCGAAGACACCTATAGGAGGTTAGTCAATGAGCACCTATGACCTGATCGTCCAAGGCGGCACCCTCGTTCGAGCCGAGGGGCCGACGGAGGCCGACCTCGCCGTCTCGGACGGCAAGATCGCCGCCATAGCCCCCGACCTTGAGGGCACGGGCAGAGAAAAGGTGGACGCTAGGGGGCTCCACGTCTTTCCGGGCGCCATAGACGCACACGTGCACTTCAACGAGCCCGGACGCACACACTGGGAAGGGTTCGCCTCGGGGTCGCGGGCGCTCGCAGCCGGGGGCATAACCACCTACGTGGAGATGCCGCTGAACGCGTACCCACCGACTAACGACGCCGAAAGCTTGGACCTCAAGCTCGCCGCCGCGAAGAGCTCCTCGCTCGTAGACTTCGCGCTCTGGGGCGGCCTCGTTCCCGGTAACGTCGAGGCACTCGACGAGCTTGCGGAGCGGGGCGTGTTGGGCTTCAAGGCGTTCATGTCTAACAGCGGCATAGAAGACTTTAAGGCCGCCGACGACCTTACCCTTTATGAAGGCATGCAGCGAGCGGCGAAGCTCGGGCTTCCCGTCCTGGTTCACGCGGAAAATGACCAGATCACGAGTCTGCTCGCCCGCCGCGCCATCGGCACCCTGCGAACGACGATGCGCGACTACCTTGACTCGCGCCCTGTCGTCGCCGAACTGGAAGCGATCAGGCGGGCGATCTTCTTCGCCGAGGAGAGCGGCTGCTCGCTGCACGTCGTGCACGTGAGCACTGGGAGGGGTGTCGCCATCGTTGCGGCCGCGCGTGCCCGGGGGGTGGACGTCACCTGCGAGACCTGCGCGCACTACCTAGTCCTGACCGAAGATGACGCGGAGGAGCTCGGCGCGGTCGCGAAGTGCGCCCCGCCGCTCCGCCCGCGCCGGGATCTCGAGTCGCTCTGGGACCAGATCTCCGAGGGCAACGTCGAGTTCGTCACCTCGGATCACTCTCCCGCCCCGCCCGAGATGAAGGTCGGCGACGACTTCTTCAGGATCTGGGGCGGCATCATGGGCTGTCAGTCTTTGCTGCACGTGATGCTTGACCAGGGCTACCACGAGCGCGGGTTGCCACTCGCGCAGATCGTGGCGCTCACCTCGGGGAAGGTGGCCGAGCGCTTCGGACTCTCCGAGAAAGGTCGCCTCGAGGTCGAAGCCGATGCGGACCTCGCCCTGGTAGACCTCGATTCTAGCTTCCCTCTGCGGGCCGACGATCTTCTCTATCGCCACAAGATGAGCCCGTTCGTGGGTGACACGTTCCGCGGGCGCGTCGTCCGCACGATCCTGCGCGGGACGACCGTTTTCCACGAGGGAAAGATCGTCTCGGAACCGGTAGGCCGGTTGCTGTCGCCGGGCAGGACAAAACGAGGCCTTGCCGAGACTGTTCTGGAGAAAGGAGTACGCAGTGAGTGATCTGCGCATTACGGCCGGCCCCCTTGAGTTCACGGCTCGCTGGGAGAGGGAGAAGGCTCCCAAGACCTGCGAGGCCTTCTCTAGGCTCCTGCCTTTCAGGAACAAGATCATCCACGTCCGCTGGAGCGGGGAGTCGGCCTGGGTACCTTTAGGGGACTTCGATGTGGGTATCGGCTTCGAGAACCACACCAGCTTCCCGGCCCCGGGAGAGATCCTGATCTACCCGGGCGGCTACTCGGAGACCGAGATCCTCTTCCCCTACGGTGGCACGCGCTTCGCCAGCATCGTCGGACAACTCGCCGGCAACCATTTCCTCACCATCACCAGGGGCAACGAGAACCTGCGCGCTTTAGGCGAGATGTGCCTCTGGGAGGGCGCTCAGGATATAGTCTTCGATCACGCCTAGAAAGGACAGGGCCTGCTCGTTGCGCCCCATCGCAGCCTGGCACTGGAGGGCAAGCGCGAGACATCAGCGCGATGTGAGTGCGCGGCAGGCATCCGCGAGGTGCCAAACTCTACCATCGCAGATACCCACCGCGGACGAGCGAGACGGCGAACCCACATGGCGTTTGACGCGTTAAGGAGGTGCTCGCTGGTGCCGGGTGCCGGGAATGGTTCGGTGCCTCCCGGTGGGCTGCGCTGGCTCCCACAGTGGTGCTGATTGCGCTACGCCGCAGTCGTCTGACACTCACATGCCGAGGCTGAGACGTCAGTCGTAATGGCAATCCGCCCATATGTCTCAAGTGCAGAGGTTGCGGGTCGCAAGTATAATAGGTCACCTGGGGGAAAGGTGGAGTAATGGTCGATCAGCTCAGAGCGGAGTACAGCGACCGTCTCTATAACGAGGACCTCGCGCCGGTCGAGGAGCGCACGTGGAGCGCTTACAGCCTCTTCGCCATGTGGATGGCCGACGTCCACAGCATCGGCGGCTACACGTTCGCTGCAGGGCTGTTCTTCCTAGGCCTCGCGGGTTGGCAGGTGTTCCTCGCGCTGATCGTCGGCATAACCGTCGTCTACTTCCTCATGAACCTCACGGGGATTGCGGGGCAGCGGCACGGCATCCCCTATCCAGTGCTGGCGCGCCTCAGCTTCGGGTTGTTCGGAGCCAACATCCCGGCTTTGATCCGGGCGATCATCGCCATCTTCTGGTACGGGATCCAGACGTGGCTGGCCTCCGTGGCCGTGGTCATCCTCTTGCTCAGGATCTTCCCAGGATTGGAGGGTCTCACAGAGAGCAAGTTCCTGGGGCTTTCGTATCTGGGCTGGATCTGCTTCCTCGCCCTTTGGGTCGCGCAGTTGTTCGTCTTGCATCGTGGTATGGAGACCGTCCGCAGGTTCGTGGATTGGGCGGGTCCGGCGATCTACGTCGCCATGTTCGCGCTCGCCATTTGGATGGTGATCGAGTCGGGCGGCCACATCGACTTCAAACTGGGCTCCAAGGACCTCTCGGCCGGAGGGGCGTTCCTGGCGTTCATTACGGCCGCCTCCCTGGTGGTGGCGTACTTCTCCACGCTGATGCTCAACTTCTGCGACTTCTCGCGCTTCTCGCCGTCCGAGCGGATGGTCAAGTGGGGCAACTTCTGGGGACTGCCGGTCAACTTCACGGCCTTCTCACTGGTCACCGTCGTTGTCACTGCTGGCTCCGTAGCCGTGTACGGCGAGGCTATCACGGACCCGGTCCAACTGGTGGCGAAGATTCCGAACACGCTGGTCCTGATCATAGGCGCCTTGACCTTCGCGATCGCCACCGTCGGGATCAACATCGTGGCCAACTTCGTCTCGCCCGCATACGACCTGTCGAACGCTATCCCCAAGTACATAGACTTCAAGCGGGGTGGTCTGATCTCGGCCCTCCTCGCTCTCCTCGTCACGCCCTGGAACATCTACAGCAGTCCGGTTGCCATCAACTACTTCCTGGGCGGCCTGGCGGCTTTCCTCGGACCGCTCTTCGGCATCATCATCGTCGAC
>Ga0126312_10003919_pt1 | contig 10050 bp, 12 predicted proteins | sample Plot104A_FD_92537 | JGI IMG/M metagenome (GOLD analysis project Ga0126312, IMG submission 92537) | Serpentine soil microbial communities from UC McLaughlin Reserve, CA, USA - Plot104A | ecosystem: Environmental > Terrestrial > Soil > Grasslands | place: USA: UC McLaughlin Reserve, Lake County...
CTCGATCAGCCCCTCGCGCGCGGCAAGCGCGACCGCCTGGGTGCGGCTGCCCACGCCCATCTTCCCGAGGATCCGCTGGATGTGCGTGCCGACCGTCTTCGGGCTCAGGTAGAGGCGCTCAGCGATCTCAGGTTGCGAGAGCCCATCGACGAGCAGCCCGAGGACCTCGCGTTCACGCGGCGTCATCCCGAAAGCGTCTGAATCGCGTCTTTGCGGGGGGCGCCGGTACTCGGCACGCGTAAGCATGCGCTCCAAACGGGCCACCAGCTCGTCGGGGTCGAACGGCTTCGTGAGGTAGTCGTCTGCCCCGATCAGCAGACCCGCTACGCGGTCGAACGACTCCGTGCGGTCGCCTGAGACGAAGATGATCGGAAGGTGGTGCCCGACAGTGTTCCGCAGCTCGTTGCACACGGTGTATCCGCTCGTGCCGGGAAGGTTGACGTCGAGGATTACCAGCCGCGGCACCGACTGCCGCACGCACTCGAGCGCTTCCTCGCCTGTGCCGGCGAGGCGCGTCGTATACCCAGCGCGCTCCAGCACGTCTGCCACGAGCCGGCAAAACGATGCATCGTCGTCCACAACGAGGATCTCGTTGGTGGGAAAACTCACTTTTTTCTCCTTCCGCAGTTAGGAGCGGTACCGCGCTTGTGCCGCAAACACGGTGCACCGTTCCTAGACGAGAGGAGATCCTAATACATTTCGGGGAGAATTTCGACTAGAGCCGAACTTAGGTCGATTCAGTAGGTTCCCAGCGGAACTTCCAGCCCGCGACCAGGACGCCGATCAGCGCCCAAGCGCTCACCACCGCAACCGCGGTCGGCCGTTCCCAGATCGGGTCGCCGAACACGACCGCGCCGCGGACGAGCCGGATCAAGTAGGTCAGCGGCAGGACGTCCGCGAGCGCGCGCAGCACCTTTGGGTAGTGCCGCGTCGGCCCGAACGATCCGGACAGAAACGCCATCGGCAGGACGATCAGGTTCACGACCGCCGACGCGCCCTCCGCCGAGCGGATCGCGGGCGTCAGTGCGATCCCGAGGGCGGTGAAGCAGGCGGCGCCGAGGAGCAGCGCGACGGCGAGCGAGCCGAGCGCGTCCGGGATCCCGACGTGGTAGGCGACGCGCGCCAGCAAGATCATCGCGGCCGCTTCGAGCGCGAACACGAGCAGGGTCGACGCGAGCAGCGCCGCGATGTAGACGACAGGAGGCAGAGGCGTCGCGCGCAGCCGCTTGAGAACGCCGTTCTCGCGTCGCACGACGATGAAGATCGCCAGGCCCGCGAAGGTCGTCGTCGCGGCGGCGTACCCGAGCAGCCCGGCGAGAAGGACGCGGCCGGCCGGCTGCCCGTCGATCCGGCCCGTGTAGAAGGCGCTCACCAGCACGTACAACAGGATCGGGAACAGGAACGTGAAGAACGCGGCCTCGCGGCTCCGCCAGTAGAGGAGCTGCTCGGCGCGGAGCTCGTGCAGGAAGAGCTTCAGTCGTCGTCCTCGGTCAGCGAGAGGTAGACGTCCTCGAGCGTCGGCGGGCGAACCTGGAGCGCTTCGAGCTCGACGCCGTCCGCGAGCGCGGTCGACGTCAGCTCGTGGAGCGTTCGCGTCGGCTCGTCCGTTCGGATCGCGATCTCGTTCCCCTCTTGGCGGTAGCGGATTTCGGTCGACTGCCCGCGTCCCATCAGCTCGGCAGGCGCGCCGAGCGCCACGATGCGTCCTTCGCGCAGGACGGCGACGCGGTCCGAGAGCTGCTCCGCCTCCTCGAGGTAGTGCGTCGTGAGCAGGATCGTCTTCCCGAGCGAGCGCAGGGAGCGGATCGTCTCCCAGGCGGCTCGGCGCGCGGCGGGATCGAAACCGGTCGTGGGCTCGTCGAGGAAGACGAGCTCGGGGTCGCCGACGAGCGCAAGGCCGAGATCGAGCCTGCGCGTCTGCCCGCCGGAGAGGCTCTTCACGCGCGTGTCGCGCTTGTCGCCGAGGCCGACCAGGTCGACCACTTCGTCGACCGGCCGCGGGCGGCGGTAGTAGCCGGCGAACAGCGCCAGCATCTCCCGGACGGTCAACGTGCCGTACATGGCCGAGGACTGGAGCACCACGCCGATCCGCTGACGCCACGCCGTTCCCGCCCGCTCCGGGTCCTCGCCGAGCACGTCGACGGTGCCTGCGTCGCGCTTGCGGTACCCCTCGAGGATCTCCACGGTCGTGGTCTTGCCCGCGCCGTTCGGGCCGAGGAGGCCGAAGACCTCGCCGGTGCGGATCTCGAAGGTGACGCCGCGGACGGCTCGTAGGCCGCCGTAGGACTTCGACAGGTCGGCGACCGAGACGGCGGCCGTCACGAAAGGTCGAGCTCGACCATGCCTGCCGGCGGGAACTTGGGCTCCTCGCCTCCGCCGAGCTCGGCCGCGGCGCGGCCGCAATCGGGCTGGTGCCCGACGACCACGACCCGGTCGCCGCGCCCCGTGACGGCGTGCCGCACGTCCTCCGCCGTCGCGCCCGGCGCGAGTTGCTCCACCGGCTCCGCCAGGGAGCCGGTTGCACGCGCGAGCTCTTCGCCCGTCTCCCGCGCGCGCAGGAGCGGGCTCGTCAGCACGATGTCGGGTTCGATCCTTAGGTCACGCAGGCGCTCACCCAGCTCGCGCGCCTGCTCATGGCCCCGCGCCGTCAGCGGCCGAAGCTCGTCGGGTACCCCGGGGGCTGCGTCCGCGTGCCGCACGAGGTACACCTTCATCACGGTCCCAGCATAGAACGGCAACCCCAGCAAACGTTGCAAAAGTGCCAACGGGATGGGAAGATCGAGGGGCGCAGCACCGTCTAGATATGTGGCGCCGAACAAATCGGCGCACGAGAGAAGGAGGTGCCGAGTGGAGGCACTAACAGCGAAGGCGGCGCTGGTCGATCCGGCGGCGCTGGAAACCGAGAGCACCGCCATCACGACCCAGATCCCGCGCATCGAAATCGAGGAAGCGGCGCGCGCGGACGGGCCGGCGGAGCTGTTTCTCGACGTCGCGCGGGTCCGCGACGGGGATCGCGAGACGCACGAGATCCAGACGCAGCAGCGGATCACCGTCTCGTGGAATCCGGACGACCTGGAGAAGCTGCTCGGGTCGACCACGTCGGATCACGTGACGCTGGCGTTCAAGCCGGAGGAGCTCGCCCGCATGCTCGACGAGCCCGACGTGGACGCGCACGGTCTGCGTGAGCGGATCGCGGTTCTCACCGTTGCTGCCACGACCGCCGCGGGTCTTTCCGCAGGCGTGGCGAGTGCGATGAACGCGAACCCGACCAGCGAGAGTGGCGGCGGTGGCGGCACGACCGCGGCCTTCGTCACCGACACGACGAGCAGCGGCACGCCGTCGACGGCGGCCTCTTCGCAGTTCGTCACGGACGCGACCAGCAGCGGCCCGGGCGCATCGACCGAGGCCAGCACGGGCGGGACGCCGTTCCTCACGGACGCGACCAGCAGCGGCCCGGGCGCATCGACCGAGGCCAGCACGGGCGGGACGCCGTTCCTCACGGACGCGACGAGCAGCGGCCCGGGCGCATCGACCGAGGCCAGCACGGGCGGGACGCAGTTCCTCACCGACGCGACCAGCAGCGGACCCGGCGCGTCGACCGAAGCGGCAACGACCAGCGGTGGAGGCGAGAGCTTCATCGAGTCCACGGGCGGCCAGGTCGCTCTGGCAGGCGGACTGGCTCTCCTGATCCTCGCAGCTGGATTCGTCGGAACCCGCCAGCGCGGCGGTCCCCAGCCCGCCTGAGGGCCCCGCAGCTACCGGAGGCGCGGGCTTGCCGGCCCGCGCCTCCCGCGTCTCGGCCTTCGGCGGCGTGCTAGAACCGGTCGGACTTGCCGACCTTCCGCTACGTCCTCGCAGACGTCTTCACGGACACGCCCCTCGAGGGCAACGCGCTCGCGGTGTTCACGGACGCGCGCGAGATCCCGGAAGACCGCCTGCAGCCGCTCGCTCGGGAGATGAACCTGAGCGAGACCGTGTTCGTGCTGCCCGCGGAGGGCGATGGGCATGCGCGCATCCGGATCTTCACGCCGACGTCGGAGATCCCGTTTGCCGGGCATCCGACGCTCGGCAGCGCGTTCGTCCTCGGCACGCCGCTCCAGCTGAGCGAGATCCGGCTCGAGACCGGCAGCGGCGTCGTGCCGGTGCGGCTCGAGCGCGAAGGACCGCGCATCGTCTTCGGCTGGATGGACCAACCGCTGCCGTCGGTCGAGCCGTACGAGGGCGAGCGCGAGCTCCTCGAGGCACTCGGCGTCGAGCGCTCGGAGCTGCCGGTCGAGGTCTACGACAACGGCATCCGGCACGTGTACGTGACGCTCTCCTCCGAGGACGCGGTTGCCGCGCTGCAGCCCGACCTCGGACGGCTGGCGGCGCTCCCGGCCGTGCTCGGGATCAACTGCTGCGCCGGCTCGGGGACGAAGTGGAAGACGCGGATGTTCGCTCCGTCGGGCGGCGTGCCCGAGGATCCGGCCACGGGCTCGGCCGCCGGACCGCTCGCGCTGCACGTCGCGCGGCACGGTCGGGTCGACTTCGGAACTGAGATCGAGATCACGCAGGGCGTCGAGATCCGGCGGCCGTCGAAGCTGTACGCCCGAGTGAGCGGCTCGCCTGAGCAGGTCGAGCGCGTGGAGGTCGGTGGCTCGGCAGTCGTCGTCGCGCGCGGCTCGTTCACGTTTCCCTGAGCGCGACGGCGAGGATCTCCGGCAGCTCGGGCGCGAGCGCGCGCCAGAACCGCCCGCCGTCGCGCGAGAGGTAGAGCCTGTTGCGCGCCGCGTAGAGCACGAGATCCGGATCGTCGGGGGCGATCGCGACGGCGCGCCCCGCGGGCAGTCCACCGCCTGCCTCCGTCCAGGTGGTGCCCGCGTCGTAGGAGACGACGAGCGGCGGTCGCCGCTGGACGACCGCGACGCGGGTCGAGCCGGACGCGGCTGCGGCGACAACTCGTGGAAAGGGAACGGCGACCGGCGGGGCCTGTGCCAGCACCTCGCCGCTCGACGACTCGAGCACCAGCTCCTCGTCCAGGTCGACCAGGAACACGCCGTCGCGGGTCTGAATCGCTCCTCTCACCGGAGCCGTCCCGACAGCAGGCCGGCACTGAGGGCGGACGCGCGCCGGGCGGCTGCGCGCGGCGCATGGCCGACGCTGCGCGCGGCGAGGTAGGCGACGGCGAAGGAGTCGCCGGCACCCGTCGGGTCGACGCCGCGCAGGGCGTCCACGCTGAGTCGCTCGGCACCGTCCGAGGTGAAGACGATGCAGCCGCGCGAGCCGAGCGTCACGACCACCTCGGGGACCCCGAGCGCGCGGACGCGTTCTTCGTCGATCTCTCCGAGCGCCACCAGCGCCTCCGCTTCTGACAGCTTCAGGATTCGGATGTTGCGCAGGATTGCGGCATCGAAGTCGCCGTCCAGCGTCAGCGGGCCGACCCGCCCCGGCCGCACGAGCGCCTGACCGTCCAGCGACAGCACGTGCGCACGCGCGAGGGCGGACAGCGTCTCCGGCGGGAAGTCCGAGCGCAGGAGCGCGCCGACGTGAACCCAGCGCGCGCCGTGGACGTCCGCCGCCGCCTCGCGCGCGGTCCATGCGTCTCCGACGGCTGCGACCTCCATGCGACGATGCTCGCCGTCGTACGAGAACGAGAAGGTCGTCGTCGTGCGCGCTGGATGCCAGGCGACGGGCACGCCGAACCGCGACAGCGCCGGCAGAAGCTGGGCACGGTGTTCGGGGGCGCACTTCGTCACCAAGATCGCGCGACCTCCGAGCGCGCGGAGCGCCCGTGCGGCGTAGTAGACGGCGCCGCCGGGACGCGGGTCGCTCCCGTCGATCAGGTCCCGCGACAGGCTGCCGACGACCGCGAGCGTCACCCTCTGAATCTAAACCGCTACGCTTGACCGACCGGGGAGCCCCTGTGTGAGGGGCTGAGAGAGCGCTTCCTAGCGCGTACCCGTCGAACCTGATCCGGGTCATGCCGGCGAAGGGAGCGGATGCAACACTCAGTCACACAACCGAAGGTCTCGCCCGCCGCGGCGGCCGCGACCGGCGTTGTCTTCGACTCCGCCGTGCGCGTGCTCGGCGGCCGGCGCGTGCTCGAGGGCGTCACCTTGCACGTGCCGGCGCAGGCCCGCGTCGCGATCGTCGGCCGGAGCGGCGCCGGCAAGTCGACGCTGCTGTCGCTCGCGGCGGGGCTCGCCGACCCCGACGAGGGGTCGGTCGCCGTCGGCGGCGCGGTCGACGCGACGGGACGACTCGGCCGCTGCGCCCTGATGCCGCAGCGGGACTGCCTGCTCCCGTGGCGCACCGCGCTCGACAACGCGACGCTCGCGCTCGAGAACGCCGGAGCGTCGCGCCGAGAGGCGCGCGCCCGCGCCGCGCCGGTGTTCGGGCGGCTCGGCCTCGCAGGCGCCGAGCGGCAGCGGCCCGCGAAGCTGTCGGGGGGGATGCGGCAGCGCGTCGCGTTCCTGCGGACGCTGCTCGCGGACAAGCCGGTCCTGCTGCTGGACGAGCCGTTTGGCGCGCTCGACGCGATCACACGAGCGGAGCTGCAGGAGTGGCTGGCGCAAGTCCTGGCGGGCGAGCCCCGGACGGCCCTGCTGGTGACGCACGACGTCGAGGAGGCGCTGCTGCTCGCCGATCGGGTCTTCGTCCTCGGCGCCGGTCGCATCACCGCCGAGCTGGAGGTGGACGTCCCGCGCGACGCGCCGCGCCGTGAGGTCGTGACGAGCCCAGAGTTCCTCGAGCTGCGCGAGTCCGCCCTGGAGGCGATCGCGTGAGGCGCTGGTGGCCGCCGCTCGCCCTGCTCGTCGCCGCCGTCGCGGTGTGGGAGATCGTCGTTCGCGCCGCTGAGGTCCCCGAGTACCTGTTCCCGGCACCCTCTGCGGTCGCCTCGGCGCTCGTCCAGAACGCCGACCTGCTCGGCGACGCGACGGTCGTGACCCTGCGCGAGATCCTGCTCGGCTACCTGCTCGCGGTCGCCGTGGGCCTCCTGCTCGCGGTCGTCATCCACTTCTCGAAGACGCTCCGGCGTGCGCTCCTGCCGATCCTCGTGCTCTCGCAGACGGTTCCGACGGTGCTGCTCGCCCCGATCCTCGCGATCCTGCTCGGGTACGGGATCGGTCCGAAGCTCGTCGTCGTGGTCATCGTCTGCTTCTTCCCCGTCGTGGTGAACGCGGTCGACGGCCTCGGCTCGGCCGACCCGGAGCTCGTGCGCATGATGCGCACGCTCCACGGGAGCCGCTTCACGATCTTCCTTCGCGTGGAGTTCCCCGGCGCATTGCCCGCGATCTTCTCGGGAGCGCGCATCGCGGCGACGTACGCCGCGGTCGCCGCCGTCTTCGCCGAGTGGGCCGGTTCGTCCGAAGGGCTCGGGTTCGTGATCCTGCAGGCGCAGCCGGCGCTCGAGACCGCGCGGATCTTCGCTGCGGTTCTCGTGCTCAGCGCGCTCGCGCTCGGGTTGTACGCCCTCGTCGCGCTGGCGGAGCGCCTGCTCGTGCCGTGGCGCTCGGAGGCGGCGCGTGCGTAGGAGCGTCGCCCTGCTTGCCCTGGCGGCGCTGGTCGGCTGCATGCCGGCCGCCGCCGGTTCCCGCAAGGTGACGCTGATGCTCGACTGGACGCCGAACCCCGACCACGTCGGGCTGTACGAAGCGCGCGAGAGCGGGCGCTTCGACCGCGCCGGGCTCGACGTGACGATCCGTGCGCCGTCCGATCCCACCGCGCCGCTGAAGCTCGTCGGCGCCGGTCGCATCGATCTCGCCGTCTCCTACGAGCAGGAGCTCTTCTTCGCGGCCGCGAAGCGCCTGCCTGTGATCGCCGTGGCTGCCGTGGTCCCACAGCCGCTCAACTCGTTCATGTCGATCGGCAAATCGGTGAAATCGCTGCGCGATCTCAAGGGTCGGTCGGTCGGAATTACTGGCGTCCCGTCCGATTACGCGATCCTCGACACCGCGCTGCGCTCGGTCGGCCTCACGCGTAAGAGCGTGAAGGTCGTGAACGTCGGCTACAACCTGCTGCCGGCGCTGCTTGCGCACCGCGTCGACGCGGTGCTCGGCGTCTACCGCAACGTCGAGGGGATCCAGCTGAGGTTGCGGGGGTTCGAGCCGACGATCATCCCAGTCGACCGCGCGGGTGTTCCCACCTACGACGAGCTCGTGCTCGTCGCGAACAAGAAGCGCCTCGACTCCGACAGTGGGTACCGGTCGATGGTGAAGCGGGTCGTCGGCGGCCTGCTCACCGGCACCGCCGCCGCGCGCAGCCATCCGGGCCGCGCCGAGTCGATCCTGAAGAAGGTGACCGCGTCGGACGACGACTTCCTCGAGCGGGCGACGCCGGCGACGCTGCGGCTGCTGGCCGGCCCCCACGGAGTCGGCTGCGTCGACGTCGCTGCGTGGGGCCGCTTCGGCGCGTGGATGCACCGCCGGAACCTGTTGAAGCGCGCGATCCCCGCGAAGAGCGTCGTTACGGCGCGCTTGCTGCCCAAGCGCTGCCGCGCGGCCTGACGGCGACGAGCACGCCGCTGCGGACGCTGACGCGCGCCTCCGGTCCGTCGAACACGTTCGAGAGCCCTCGCGATGATCCCGTTTCGAGCGTCTCCTCGTCGAGCGGGTAGCGCAGTCCCTCCGTCGTGACTCCGGTCGCAGCGCCATGAACGGCGAACAGCGAGACGATGTCACCGGGCTCGCCGGTCAGCGCGCGCGCTCCGCGGATCACGTGCGCCGCCGCCTCGCCGAGCTGGGCGTCGACGGTTACGGGCGCGTGCGCGTCGCGCGCGAGCAGCAGCAGCGTCCCGAGCAGGTGGTCGAGCCGCCCGCCCACTCCGCTGACGACGACGAGCCGCTCGGTTCCGAGGCGGACCGCTGCGTTGAGCGCGAGCTCGAGATCGCTGGCGTCCTTGTCCGGCGCGTGCCGCTCGACCTCGACTCCCTCCGCTGCGGAGCCCGAGTCGAGGTCGCCGACGACGAGATCGACGGGGAGGCCGAGCTGTGCAGCGACCGCGACGCCGCCATCGGCAGCGATCACCCGCGCGCCCGGCGGCAGCTCGAACGAGCGAGGCGGATCAGGGCCTCCCGCGACCACGACGGTCGTCGTCACGGCCGAAGCTTGCCAGCGCTGCGATCATGAGCCGATGCGCACGGCGATCCCGGTCGTCCTGATTGTCTCGGCGCTCGCTGCTTGCGGCGACTCGGGCTCGGACGAGACGCCGTCGACCACCGGTGCGAAGCCGGCGATCGTGATCCAGTCGCCGCGCGCGGGCGCGAGCGTGCGGAGCCCGCTGCGCGTCCGCGGCACCGCCAACACGTTCGAGGCCAACTTCACGATCGAGCTCCGCACCGGCGGGGGCGTGATCGCGCGCAAGTTCGTGACGGCGACGTCCGGCTCGGGCGTGCGGGGGACGTACGACGTGAAGATCCCGTTCCACCTCTCAGAGGAGACGCCGGGGAAGCTCGTCGCGTTCGAGCCGTCGGCGAAGGACGGCAAGCCGCTGCACACCGTCCGGGTGCCGCTCGGACTGCTTCCCGACTAGCCCAACTCGCCGGCGCGCGGGAGGATCTCCTCCGCGTAGAAGCGGAAGAAGCCCTCCTGCTCCTGGCCGACCTGGTGCACGTAGACGTGGTCGTAGCCGGCGTCCGCGAACTTGCGGATTTGCTCCAGGTGCCGATCGGGATCGGGGCCACAGACGATCGTCTCGGCGACGTCGTCCTCGGTCACCGTCGCGGTCGCCTGCTCGAAATGCTCGGGCAGCGGCAGCTCCTGCGTCAGGTCTCCCTGCAGCCCCGCGTTGGGCCAGCATTCGTGCGCCGTCTTCCGCGCCTCCTCTTCGCTCTCGCCGAAGCACACGGTGATTTGGCCGTACCGCGGCTTGCCGCTGCCACCTCCTTGCTCGAACTTCTGGACGAGCTCTTCGTCCGGCGCGACGCCGACGAAGGCGTCTCCGGCGCGCCCGGCGAGCGCGGCGGCGTTCGGCGCAGCGGCTGCGACGGCGATCGGCGGCGGCTCGTCGGGCAGCGTGTAGATGCGCGCGCCCTCGACGGTGTAGTGCTTGCCGCGGAACGTCTGCTTGCC
>Ga0126312_10003920_pt1 | contig 10050 bp, 10 predicted proteins | sample Plot104A_FD_92537 | JGI IMG/M metagenome (GOLD analysis project Ga0126312, IMG submission 92537) | Serpentine soil microbial communities from UC McLaughlin Reserve, CA, USA - Plot104A | ecosystem: Environmental > Terrestrial > Soil > Grasslands | place: USA: UC McLaughlin Reserve, Lake County...
CTGGCGCACGCGTTCGGCTCCGGGATGCACACGCACCTCTCGCTGTTCGAGGGCGACGTCAACGCGTTCCACGACCCCGGCGACAGCGCCGGGCTCTCGAAGGTCGGGAAGTGCTTCATTGCCGGCCTGTTGCGTCACGCCCCCGAGATCACGGCGGTGACGAACCAGTGGGTGAACTCGTACAAGCGCCTGGCGATCAACAGTGAAGCGCCGATCGTCGGCTACGAGGCGCCGACGTACGTGTGCTGGGCGCGGAACAACCGTTCGGCGCTCGTGCGCGTGCCGCTGGCGAAGAAGGGGAAAGAGGACTCGACGCGGATCGAGTTCCGCTCCCCCGACCCCGGGTGCAACCCCTACCTCGCCTTCAGCCTGATGCTGGCGGCGGGACTGAAGGGGGTCGACGAGGGCTACGAGCTCCCGGCCGAGGCCACGAACAACATCTTCGAGATGACGCCCGAAGAGCGGGCGGCCGAAGGGATCGACTCGCTGCCGCGGTCGCTCGCCGAGGCCGTCGACGTGATGGAGGACTCGGAGCTGGTGGCGGGGGCGCTCGGCGAGCACGTCTTCGAGCACTTCATCCGCAACAAGCGCAGCGAGTGGGCGGACTACCGGGGACAGGTCACACCGTGGGAGCTCGACCGGTACCTCGGCGCGCTGTGATGATGACCGCCATCACCGAACCGTTCCTCGTCTTCCCGGACCCGCCACCGGCGCTGCTCGCGCAGACGCTCGACCTCGCCGGCTATCCGTGGAAAGCGGTCGCGAACGTTTCGATCGCGGCGCAGCACGAGCCTCCCGACGGGTGGGCGGGCGCGGTCGTCTGCGCCGACGACGATCCGGAGGGCGCGTTCGGGATCTGCCGTTCGCTGCGCAAGCGGGACGCGCCGCTGGAGCCGATCCTCCTGCTCGTGTCGGGCGCGCAGCTCTCCGAGCTCGAGATGCGCGAGGACGTGTTCGACGACTTCTGCCTCGCACCGTTCCATCCCCGGGAGCTCGAGGCGCGCCTGCGGCACCTGCACTGGCGAACCGGTCGGACGACGCGACCCGAGATCGTCGAGTACGGCGACCTCGTCCTCAACCTCGAGACGTACCAGGCGGCGATGGGTGGCCGCCCGCTCGACCTCACCTACATGGAGTACGAGCTCCTGCGATTCTTCGCCACCCATCCCGGCAAGGTGTTCACCCGCGAGCAGCTGCTGTCGCGCGTGTGGGGTTACGAGTACTACGGCGGAGCACGGACGGTCGACGTTCACGTCCGCCGCCTGCGGGCCAAGCTCGGCGAGGAGCGGGGCGGGCTGATCCAGACGGTGCGGTCGGTCGGCTACCGGTTCGGCCAGTCCCGCTCGCTGCCCGGTGGGGACGCCGCGCCCGGCCAGTAGGGCGACGCTTGTGCGCCCGTGCGAACGGGTAAAACTGCGTCCTCAGGCGGCAGGTCCACACGGCAGGTCCCGGGGCGTTCCATGATCGCCACCCACACCATCCTCCAGTCCCGATACCGCATCGACGAGCTGATCGACCGCGGCGGGATGGCCGACGTGTACCGGGGCCGGGACGTGCGCCTCGAACGCGACGTCGCCGTGAAGGTCCTGCGGGAGGTCGAGCACGAGCGTCGGTTCGCCGCCGAGGCCCGAACCCTGGCGCGGCTCCAGCATCCGAATCTCGTCCGGCTCCTCGACGCCGGCACCGACAACGGCGACGCGTTCCTCGTCCTCGAGCTGCTCGGGGGGGCGACCGTGCGCCAGCTGTTGGACGGCGGCGCGCTCCCTCCCGACCGGGTGGCGCGCATAGGCGCCGAGACCACCGCCGCGCTCGACTACATCCACCGCCAGGGGATCGTGCACCGCGACGTGAAGCCGTCGAACCTCATGCTGGACGACTACGGCTCGATCCGGCTGGCGGACTTCGGGATCGCCCGCCTCCTCGGCGCCACGAGGATCACCGGCACCCACCAGGCCATCGGCACGATGGCGTACATCGCTCCCGAGCAGCTCCAGGGAGGCGAGATCGGACCGCCCACCGACGTCTACTCACTTGGGCTCGTGCTCATCGAGTGCCTGACGGGCCGGCGCGCGTTCGACGGCCCGCCCGCGGAAGCAGCCGCGGCACGTCTGTCGCGCGACCCGGTCGTACCGGCCGGGCTCGCGGGCGGCTGGCCGGGGCTCTTGGGCGCGATGACCGCGCGCGATCCGCACGCCCGTCCGAGCGCCGCCGCCGTCCGGGGCCGCCTCGCCGGGCTGGCCTCCGACCGGGCGTCGGCGCTGGCGACGGCACCGATCGCGGCCGCGCCGGCCGCGGCGGCAGCGCTGTACGACGCCGACGGCACCGCGACGATGCCGAGCGCACCGACACGCACCGAAGTGCGGCCCGCAGCGGTCGCACCTTTGCGCCGGCGGCGGCGTCGCTGGCCGTGGACGACCGGGCTCCTCGTCGCCGCTCTGGTCGCGGGCGGCGCAGTCGCCGGGCTCATCGCTTACGACTCCAGCTCCGAGGGCGGTTCGCCGCCGACCACCACGACCACTGCCGTCCCCGTGACGACGGCGGCCGCGCCGACGCTCCCGCCCACGACGCTTCCGCCCCCGACCGAGCCGCCGCCCGACAACCGCGGCAAGGGAAATGGCGATGACCCGGAGAAGCAGCTCAAGAAGTGGCTCCAGGAACTGCGAAAGCAGTTCGAGGACCCGCAGCGCGGCGACTGACGCGCACTCGTCAGCTCACGCCGCGAGGTGAGCGGCCAAGAACGCCGCGGTGCGGTCCCACGCCCGGGACGCCACTTCGGGCGCGTGCCATTCGGCGTACGGGTTGTCGAACGCGTGCCCCGCACCGTCGTACACCTCGACCTCGATGTTCGGCTTCGCCCCGGCCGCGATGTGGAGCCGTTCGAGTGACTCGGGAGGGATGAAGACGTCCGTACCGCCGTATTGCAGGAGCATCGGGCACGTCACCTCGTCGATGCGCTCGGCCAGCAGGTCGACGCCGACGCCGTAGTACGCCACCGCGCAGGCGGGATCGAGCTCGCACGCGACGCCATACGTCAGACCACCGCCGAAGCAGAACCCGACGACACCGACCAGGCCGTCGACCTCGGGGCGGGCGCGCATCCACGAGAGCGCGGCAGCGACGTCGCGCACGCCGGCGTGCGGGTCGAACTGCCTGATGAGCTCGAGCGCCCGCGTCATGTCCTTGTCGTTCTGCAGGTCGACGTTGCGCTCGATGCGCCAGAACAAGTCCGGCACCAGGGTCACGTAGTTGAGCTCGGCGAGGCGGTCCGCCACGCCGCGCACGTAACCCGTGATGCCGCCGGCCTCGTGGAGGAGCACGATGCCGGGGCCGGCGCCGCGCTCGGGGACCACGAGGTGGGCGTCGAGCTCGTCGCCGTCGTGCGACGCGACCCGGACCGAATCCGTCGCCACGAGACGCTCGTTACGTGGCGTCGCCCTGATGGCGTCGGTCGGCGTCGTCTGAGGAGAACCAGCCGAACAACGCGCTCCAGATCGCGCCGCCGAACATGATGGCGACCGGCACGAACAGGACCATCACCACGACCATGAGCACGGCGCCCAGCACGGCTAGGACGTTATCGGACCGATGCTTGACGTCAGCGAGCCGTCAGCCGAGCATGGCTCGGGTGGCGCGGGTGGCGTGCCCCCGAAAGGAGGCACGACATGAACGGCGATGTGAAATGGGAACGGTACGGCGCCGCCGCGGGCGTGCTGTTCGTGGTGCTCGTAGTCGTCGGTGCCCTGATCCCGGGCGCACCACCGAGCCCGGATGACTCCGTGCGAGAGATCGCGAACTTCTACGAGGACCACACCGGCGCGATCAAAGCCGGCGCGTTCCTGACCGGCCTGGCCACGGTGGCGTTCGTCTGGTTCCTCGGCAGCTTGTGGAGCACGCTGCGCCGCTCCGAGGACACGAGGCGGCTGGCGACAATCGCGACCGGCGGAGGCCTCGTCGGACTGATCACCGTCATTACGTCGATCGCGCTGAACGCGACCGTGGCGCTCGCCATCGATTCGTCCGGGGCGACCCAGGGAGTGAACCCGAAGTTCATCTACCTGCTGTCCGGGACGATCGCCGGCATGGGCAACTTCGGCATCGCCGTCCTCGTGGCCGCCACCGGGGTCGCCGCGCTGCGTACGGGCGTGTTCCCGCCCGGATTGGGATGGGCGAGCCTTGTGATCGCGCTGGGGTGGATCGTCGCCGGCTTGATCGTCGCGACCGACGCCGCCGCGATCTTCACGATCGGATTCATCGTGTTCCTGGTGTGGTTGATCTGGGTGCTCGTGATCAGCTTCTTCCTGATCCGACCGCAGGAGCCGGCCACGCCGGTGACGCCGGCGGCACCGGCGACTCCGTCAACGCCGTAGACGACGGGCGGCGCGCGTCCAGCGAGCTGGAAACGCCTCGGGGCGCGCGCCTTCCGCGCGTGTGACCGCGTTCCACGCCGCGGCGGCGACCGCCGCGAACACGGCATCCGACGAACGCGGCCGAGGCGCGCCGTCGTCGGCGACGATCGCGACGTCGATCGCCGGTGTGTCCTTGGCGCGGATCACGCCGAACGACCGGATCGTGAGGTCGTGGACCTCGCCGGTGTCGGGATCGACAGCGATGCCCTCGCTGAGCACCCAACCCAGGGCCATGTGCGCGGCGCCGACCGCATAGGAGCGGAGGACGATTTCATCCAGGGGGTCACCGGCGGCAACGCGCACCTCGACACGCTCGAGCGCGCCCGAGTCGTCGAGATGGACGCGGGCGCCGGCTCGGGCGCCGCCCGGCACGGCGGCACACGAATCGAGGAGGACGCCGGCAGCGCGATCGTCGGCCACGAGAGCCCCTCGATCGATCCCGGCTTCGTCGAGCGCACCCTCGACGAGCACCGCGACCTCGGCCAGTCCCGCCGCTCGCAGGTGCGCCGACACCGGCGGCCCGGCGACGTGCACCGCCTCCCATCGCTGGCGGACGTCGATCCGGTAGGGCGTGACTGCGCCGTCGGCGAAGGCGGCGCCGTCGCCGTCGACCACGCGCCCGCGCACGTCGACGGTCGCGCCTTCGTACACGGCGGCGGCCGCGATCGGCGGGCGCTTGGGACCGAGACGCACGACGTCCTCGCGGGAGAGGACGACGCGGACGGCGCGGCCGAGGCGATCAGCGATGGCGCGGGCCGCCGCCGGTCCGGGCGACGACTCCTTACCACCGAACGCGCCGCCGTTGGCGAGCGGGGTCGACGGCTCGCCGCCCGGCTCGCACCACGACGCGTCGGGCTCGAGATACGCAGGCTCGACCCAGCCGGTGGCGAGGCGCACGCCTGCCGGTGGCAGGTCGGGCGGCGCCAACGGCGGACGCTCGTCGATCGTGGAGCGCCGGCCCTGCACCTTTCCTGCCTCGGCGCGCGCGTCGACCAGCGAGTCGGCCACCACCCAGCGCATGCCGGCGGCATCGACGGCGGCCACGGTCGATCCCTTCGGGCACGGCACGGCCACGAGCGCGTCACGGGGTGCGACGTCGTCGGCGAAGCCGCCGCCGCCGAGGGGCACGTCGATGCCGATGCGCTGCCCGCCGCCCCCTTCGAGCTCGGCTCGTCGGGCGGCGGCATCGAGATCCGACCGCGGGCCTGGCACACGACCGGACGCCGCTGCGTCGATGGCCTCGTACACCGTCTGCCAGCCCGTGCACCGGCACAGGTGGGCGGCGAGCCCCCGGTCGATGTCGGTGCGGCGCGTGCGGCCCTTGCTCAGCAGCGAGGCGGCGCGCATCACGATGCCCGGAGTGCAGAACCCGCACTGCGAGCCGCCGGTGCCGACGAACGCGCCGGCGATGCGCTCACGTGTCGCCGAGTCGAGCCCCTCGACGGTGGTCACGGCGCGCCCGTCCACCCGGACTGCCGGCGTCACGCAGGCGACGCGTGCGTCACCGTCGACGAGCACCGTGCAACAGCCACACTGGCCCTGCGGCGCGCACCCGTCCTTGGCCGACACGAGTCCCAGCCGTTCGCGCAGCACGGAAAGCAACGACTCGCCGGGAGCGACGCCGACTTCCACCGGCGCTCCATTGCATACGAAGCCGACCCGATCGGACATCCACCTTCTCCGAACGGCAGGATAGGGGCATGCCTCCCGTGCCCCTGAGCCGGCGCGCGTTCTTGGCCGCCACGGGCGGCGTGGTGCTCGGCGCTGCGACCGGGATTCACGCACAAGCGGCCTTCGCCGACGAGCGGCTCGAGTGGGGACTCTTGACTATCGATCCGTACGCGTCGCCCAATCCACAACGATTCGGCTTCGCGCTCGAGACCTCGAAGCGTCGATTCGCATCCGGGCCCAAAGCCGAGATCGCGTTCGCGTTCGGTGCGCGAGCCAAGCCCAAGGCGCCGTATTCGCGGGCCACGCTGCACGCGAAGGGACTGCCGAAGAAGCGGGGGATCTACACCGTCGAGGCCGCGTTTCCCCGACCCGGCGCCTGGCAAGCCACGGTGAAGGTCGCCGGCCAGCGCATCACCCACGCGTTCCAGGTACAAGACCAGCCGCAAGCCCCCGCGCCCGGCTCGCCCGCGCCGCGGGTCCCGTCACCGACTGTGGCCGACCCCATGGGTGTCGATCCGATCTGCACCCGCAATCCGCCCTGCCCGCTGCATCAGCAGTCGCTGTCGGACGTCATCGGCGGCGGGAAGCCGGTCGCGGTCATGTTCGCGACGCCGGCCCTCTGTGAGTCGCGATACTGCGGGCCGGTACTCGACGATCTCCTCACGCTGGTCGAGCGATTTCAGGATCGAATCACGCTCGTGCACGTCGAGATCTACACCTCGCTCCAAGGGGGCACGACCGTGCCCGCCGTCGACGCGTGGGGACTCCCGGGCGAGCCGTGGTTGTTCGGTGTCGACGCGACCGGCAACGTCGTCGCGCGTCTCGACGGCGCGTTCGGTCACGACGAGCAGCAGCTGCTGCTGCAGAGTCTGGTGAGCTGACCGGGAGGCCCGGAAGCGCCGTCAGCGACGCTTCCGGGTGCCCTTTCGCGCCGCCTTCTTCGCCGGCTTGCGGGTTGCGGCCTTCTTCGTGCGGCGCTTCGCCAATGTGCGGCCGGCCTTGCTCGCGCTCTTCTTCGTCGAGCGCTTCTTCGTGGTCTTGCGCGCGGCGCGCTTCTTGGTCGTGCCCTTCTTGGTGGCGCGCTTCTTCGTCGTTCGCTTCGCGGCCTTGCGCGTCGCGCGCTTCTTGGTCGTGCGCTTGGCGGCCTTGCGCTTCGCCGGCTTGCGCGCGGCCTTCTTCTTGCGGGCGGGCGCCTTCTTCTTCGCCGGCTTGCGAGCGGCCTTCTTCTTGGTCGCCTTCTTCCTTGTCGCCTTCTTCTTCGCCCCTCTGCTCGGCTCCGGCGCAGGAAGGCTCGGGCCTTCAGCTGAGGGCGTCGGCTCCCACGGCCGAGGCTCCGGACGCGGGGGCGGCGGTGGCCAGGTGCTCCCCGGACCTCCGCCCTCGTCGCCGCTGTCTCCACCGCTCGGTGGCCACGTAGGTGTCATTGCTGCGAGCCCTCCCTCGGCCAGCGCGGATCGCGCAGTCCTGAAGTGTTCCCGTGAACCATACGAGGATCACGTCGCAAGTTCCAGTGTGCGCGCGCACGGACGCGGCGTCAGCAAAACAGGAGAACGCGAAACGACCCCGCCGGAGCGGGGTCGTCGAGCACCGAGCGCGGCTCGGTCGACCGGTTGATCAGGAGAACGACTGGCCGCACCCGCAGGTGCGGGTCGTGTTCGGGTTGTTGATCGTGAAGCCGGCGCCCTGCAGTCCGTCCTTGTAGTCGAGCGAGGCGCCCGTGAGGTACTGCGAGCTCGCGGGGTCGACGACGACCTTCACGTCACCGAACTCGCTGGCGACGTCGTCGGCGGCGACGTCGGTGTCGAAGAACATCTCGTAGCTCAGACCCGAGCACCCTCCCGGACGCACCGCGACGCGCAGCACCAACTCGGGGTTGTCCTCGGCTTGGATGAGCTCCTTCACCTTGGTCGACGCGGTGTCGGTCAGGGTGAGCATGGGTCCTCCAGGTGCTGGTTCATGTGCGGTTCTCAGGGTATCCGACCGAAACGGTCACATGGCACGGCTCGGGGTCGTACAACGTGGCGAACTCCTCGACCCTTCCCCCGCCCACCTGGTCGACGACGCCCTCGCACAGCCCGCGGTGCAGATTGCAGACCAACTCGGGGTACGCCTCGGCCAGCTCTCGGAACGGGCAGTGGAGGAACTCGATGCGGGTGGCGCCTTCGTACTCTCCGTCGGCGGCGTCGGGGGCGGGCTCGAACCCGAGCTGTGCGAGCTCGTCGTCGAGTGCTCGCAGGCAGCTGCGCGTGCGGGCGCGCTTGCCGGCCTCGGTGCCCCAGGCGTGGCCGGCGTCGGCTGCGTCTTCGGGATCGGCGCCTACCCGCTCGGCGAGGCTCGCGAGCAGACCGGCGAGCAGCGCGTGCGCGGGCGGGTCGAAGCCGAGGCCGGGAGCGCCGTCAGCGAGGAAGTAGAGGTGCTGGGGACGGCCGACGGTGCCGCGGTGCACGGCCTCGGCCTCGATCAAGCCGGCCTCGCGCAGGCGATCGAGGTGCAGTCGCACGGTGTTGGCGTGGAGCCCGAGCCGCTCGGCGAGCTCCGGCGCCGACAACGGCGCGGTCGACGTGGCCAGCTCCCGGTACATCGCGTAGCGGGTCTCGTCCCCCAACGCCTTGAGGACGGTGAGCTCGTCGGGCCGATTCGCCATGGCGGAGTTGACGGTACCCCCGCCCGGGCATATTTTCAAGGTGAACGCTGGTTTAATTGGAGCGAAGCCCTGACCCATGGCCATTCACTCCCCCGATCCCAACGATCCCGGCGCGCCCGTCCACCCGGCCGCCGAGGGTCCGCCGCCGAGCCCGGACGACGTGCGCCGCACGCTCGAGGGCGTCATCGACCCCGAGCTGGGCGCCAGCATCGTCGAGCTCGGCATGGTCCGCGACGTCCGCGTCGCCGCCGACGGCGAGGTCACCGTGAAGGTGGCCCTCACGACGGCCGGCTGTCCGCTGCGGGCACAGATCCAGAACGACGTCGAATCGAAGGTCCGTGGGCTGCGCGGCGTCACCGGCGTGCGGGTCGAGTACGGCGAGATGACCCAGGACGAGAAGTCGGCGGTGATGCAGCGCGCCCGCTGGCAGGCGCGCGAGAACGCGCCGGGGACCGAGGTGCTGCCGACGACGCGCGTCCTCGCGGTCGCGAGCGGCAAGGGAGGCGTGGGCAAGTCGTCCGTGACGGTGAACCTCGCAGCCGCGCTGGCCGCGCAGGGCCGGACGGTTGGCGTCCTCGACGCCGACATCTGGGGCTTCAGCGTGCCGCGCATGCTCGGCGTCGAAGGCCGCCTCGGTGGTTCCGACGGCAAGATCGATCCGAACGAGGTCGAGGTCCCGAACCTCGATGAGCCGTCCGGCGCGCCGGGACGCATCAAGGTCGTGTCGATGGGGTTCCTCGTCGACGACGCCGAGACCGCGCTGATGTGGCGGGGTCTCATCCTCGCCCGCGCCCTCGAGCAGTTCCTCACGGACGTCCGGTGGGGCGAGATGGACTACCTGCTGATCGACATGCCCCCCGGCACCGGCGACATCCAGATGGCGCTGGCGCGCCTGCTGCCGAGCACCGAGCTGCTCGTCGTGACCACGCCGGCGCTCGCCGCCCAGCAGGTCGCGACCCGCGTGGCCGACATGGCGCGCCGCAGCTACCTGAAGGTAGTCGGCGTGATCGAGAACATGAGCGCGTTCGCCGCGCCCGACGGGTCGCGCCACGCGATCTTCGGCGAGGGTGGCGGGACTGCGCTGGCCGACGAGATCGGCGTGCCCCTCATCGGCGCCGTGCCCATCGAGCCGGCGGTGTCGGCGGGTGGTGATGCCGGGAAACCCGTCGTGATCACCGATCCCGACAGCGCCACCGGCACCGAGTTCCGCCGCATCGCGGGTCGGATCGTCGACGACCTGCTCCCGCCCCTCGACCTCAGCTCGTGCACGGCGCGGATCTTCGACCTCGCCCAGGCGAACCTCGCTACGAAGGACGCCGCCGCGCGGTA
>Ga0126312_10003921_pt1 | contig 10050 bp, 13 predicted proteins | sample Plot104A_FD_92537 | JGI IMG/M metagenome (GOLD analysis project Ga0126312, IMG submission 92537) | Serpentine soil microbial communities from UC McLaughlin Reserve, CA, USA - Plot104A | ecosystem: Environmental > Terrestrial > Soil > Grasslands | place: USA: UC McLaughlin Reserve, Lake County...
GTGCGGATGACGATCAGGTCGGGCTGGTAGGCGCTGAGCGTCTGGACCGTGTCCTTGAGCGACTCGCCCTTCTCGACGCTGCTGCCGCCGGCGGCGAAGTTGATCACGTCGGCGGAGAGCGACTTGGCGGCCAGCTCGAAGGAGCTGCGCGTGCGGGTGGAGGCCTCGTAGAAGAGGTTCAGGACGCGGCGCCCCCTGAGCGCCGGGACCTTCTTGATCTCGCGCTCGGAGACCTCGGTGAAGGACTTCGCGCGATCCAGGATCCGCTCGATGGCGGCCCGGTCGAGGTCCTCGATCGACAGCAGGTGCCTCACGCCAGCGCTCCTTCCAGGCTCACGATGGCCACCTCGTCGACGCCGTCGACCTCGGTGACCCGGACGTTGACGCGCTCGCTGCGCGCGGTCGGCAGGTTCTTGCCCACGTAGTCGGGGCGGATGGGGAGCTCGCGGTGGCCGCGGTCGGCCAGCACCGCGAGCTGCACGCGATCGGGGCGCCCGTAGTCGAACAGCGCGTCGATCCCGGCGCGCGCGGTCCGGCCCGTGTAGAGCACGTCGTCGATCAGCACGACGCTGTACTCCTCCAGGCGGAAGGGCAGGTGGGTGCTGTGCACCTCGGGGTCCGCCGCTCGCGTGGAGAGATCGTCCCGGTAGAAGGCGATGTCGATGTCGCCGCGCGGCACGTCCGCGTCGAGCAGCTCCTCGACGAGGTGGTGGATCCTCGTCGCGAGGTGCGCGCCCCTGCGGTGGATGCCGACCAGCGCCACGGGGCGGCCGGCGTGCTTCTCCACGATCTCGTGCGCTATCCGGACGAGCGTGCGTCTGATGTCGTCCTCGTCGAGGACGACGCGCTGCTGGTGGTGCATATGGACCTTCCTGGCCTCACGGGGCCGGGTTAAAGGGCTCTGGCGCTTCAAGCTAGCAGCGCGGTCGGTCGGGTTGTGCGGGGCGTCTACGGCGGCTGGGTAGGGAGGGTGGAGTTTCGGGGCCGTTTCGTTGCAGAGAGGCGTTGTTCGGTGACGCCGGCGGCGGCAGGATCGCGGGGTGGAGACCTTTGACCGGCCTATAGCCCGCAAACGGTCCCCACTTGCGGTCGCAGCGGCGATCGCGGGTCCGCAGCACGGGGTGGTGGCGCGCCGCCAATTGTCGAGTGCGGGCTTGACGCGCGACCGGGGTCCGCAGCCGCGAGATGGCAGTCGTCCTGATGGGCGGCGTGCGGGCGCTCGGGATCTCTCCCAGACACTCTCACTCGATGCCCTGGACGCCGCGCTGGCCGAGGCGCTGGTGCGCAAGCTCGTCCGGCTCGAGCACGTGCAGGCCCGCGCCATCGGCCGGCTGGCGCGGCTCGTGACGGAAGCGGCGCCGACGAGGTCGAAGCTCGAGCGCGACCTACGGAAGATCCTGCGCGACCACGGCCTGCCGCAACCCATCAGCAACGGCATGGTCCAGGGCTACGAGGTCGACCTGCACTGGCCCGAGCAGCGTCTCGTCGCCGAGCTTGACGGCTACCAGTTCCACGGTCACCGTCGCTCCTTCGAGACCGACCGCGAGCGCGACCTCGTGCTCGCCACGCACGGCTGGCGGACCGTCCGCCTAACCGCAGCGCAGTTCGAGCGACCCTGCACGGTCGCGGAGCGGTTCAGGCTTCTGCTCGCGCGAGCGCGTCTTGGAGCGTGAGCACCTCGGTGATCGCGGAGACCGGCAGCTCCGAGTAGAGATGCGGGAAGCCGTTCTCGACGCGGAACGGGAGCGCGCCCGGCTCGACGACGAGCACGACCAATCCCGGGACGCCCGCGTAGTAGCGCGCAGCGGTGTCCGCCAGCTGGTCCCAGCGCGAGAAGTGGATGAACCCTTCCTCGGCAAGGGAGTCGGCCCTGTACAAGCCGGTGGTTCGTGCCTCCGCCCACGCCTTAGGCGACGCGATGTGCACGACGCTCATGCCGGCGTGGGCTCCTTCTCGCCCTTGACCAGAGTCGGCTCGCCGCGCTCCGGGAACGGCACCTCGATCGCGTCGAAGTCCCGTGGCACGACCGTGTTCGGGAACACCGCGCGCGCCTCGTCGCGGATCTCGCGCGGGAAGTAGCGCGTCGACAGGTGCGTCAGGGCGAGCAGCCGGACCCCGGCGTCGCGGGCGAGCTCGGCGGCCTGGGCGGCGGTCGAGTGGCCGGTGTCGCTCGCGCGGGCGCGCTCGTCGGACAGGAAGGTCGCCTCGTGGACGAGCACGTCGGCGCCCTCGGCGAGCACCTCGACCGCCTGGCAGGGCGCGGTGTCGCCCGAGTAGACGATCTTGCGGCCCGGGCGGTCCTCCCCCACGACCTGCTCCGGCCGGACGCCGCCGACGACCTCCCCGCGCTGGAGGCGGCCGAAGTCCGGGCCCTCGGCCACGCCGAGCGCTCGGGCGGCGTCGGCGTCGAATCGCCCGGGGCGGTCCTCCTCGACGAACGCGTACCCGTAGGCCTCGACGCGGTGGCGGACCGGGAACGAGCCGATCGCGTAGCCGCCGAAGCCGACCTCCTCGTAGGGCTCGAGCTCGGCCAGCGAGAGCGGATACGCGGTGCGGCCGAACACCGGGCGCAGCATCGTGAAGAGCGCCCTGAGACCCGGCGGCCCGTAGATCGCCAGCGGCCTCTCGCGGGCGCGCAGGTCGAACGTCTTGAGCATCCCGACGAGGCCGAGCCAGTGGTCGAGGTGGTAGTGGCTGATGAAGATCGCGTCGAGCTCCGGCAGCCCCGCCGAGCGCAGGAGCTGCTGCTGGGTCCCCTCGCCGCAGTCGAGCAGGATCCGGTCGCCGCCGGCGCGCAGCAGGATCGCCGGCAGGCCGCGGCGCGCGGTCGGCACGGAGCCCGCGGTACCGGCGAAGAAGAGCGAGAGGTCCATCGCCGCCTGATCCTAGGCGCCGACGCGCACCAGCTCGAAGCGCAGCCGCCCGTCCTGCACCGTCGCGATGCCCATCGTGTGATGGGGCGCGCGGCGGCGCTCGGTGGGCGAGCCCGGGTTGAAGATCGCGAAGCCGGCGCGCTCCTCGTGCAGCGGCAGGTGCGAGTGGCCGAAGACGACCGCCTCCGCCTGCGGGAAGCGGCGCCGCATACGCTCCAGCCGTCCCGCCGACGGCCCGGCGTCGTGGATCATCGCGATCGTCGCGCCGTCCGCCTCCACGGTGCGCACCAGCGGCAGGCGCGCCTGAAGCTCCGCGGAGTCGACGTTGCCGCGCACCGCGTGCACGGGCGGGCCGATCGCCTGCAGCTGCTCGAGCACGGACAGCTCGATCAGGTCGCCGGCGTGCAGGATCGCGTCGGCGGCGGCGAGCCGCTCGAGGCAGTCGACCGGGATCGCGCGGCTCCCGCGCGGAAGGTGCGTGTCGGAGACGATGCCGAGCCGCATGGCCTGTGGGCGAGGCGCGCCGGGAGGGATTCGAACCCCCGACTTCTGCCTCCGGAGGGCAGCGCTCTATCCACTGAGCTACCGGCGCGCGCGGGTTGCATCGTAGTGCACCGCGCAGGGCCCGCGGGAACGGGCGGCGGCGACGACCCGCCGCCGCCCGTCCGGTTCAGCGCCGCTTGGCGGCGCGGCCGGAGACGGTCGCGGTGCCGATCTCTAGGCCCTCGCCGAACGCCTCGGTGCCGAAGGCGGCGTTGAGCGCGTCCGCCGCGGTCTTTGTGAGCGTCGCCTTCACGCCCGCGATCGTCAGCCTGCGACCGGACTTCGAGATCTCCGCGCCGGAGAGGTCGAGGTCGAGGATCGACACGCGCGCGCTGCCGACGCGGGCGGTGAGGTCGGGCGCCTCGTCGACGTTGACGATGAAGTTGCGCAGGTCGACCCGCGTCGAGTCGCGCGTGAGCGAGATGCCGCCGGCGTGCTTGATCTGCCCGGCGTACGTCTTGGCGTCGAGCTTGCCGGCGGTGATCGGGAATCGCAGCCCGTCGTCGCCGGCGCGGGCGGGCTTGAGCGGCGCGGCGGCGATGCCGAGCGACTGCAGCGCCGACGCCGCGCCGGCGCTGAGCGCGAGCGTCGTGGCGCCCTTGGGCGCGAGCTTGACGGTCTTCTTCTTGCCGTGACCCGCGCTCGCGGCGGGCGCGAGGGCGAGGACGGCGACCAGGACCAGCGGTCCCAGGCGGCGGAGCATGGCGAGAACCTCCTGAACGGGGTTGGCTTCCGGCCCGGATACGGGCGAGCGGCGCACCGCGACCGCGCGCTGATGCGCCAGTTCTCAGCCGGCGGCGTACGGGACGACCCAGGCGGCCATCGCGATGAAGTGCACGACGGCGGCGGCGATCACGAGCAGGTGGAAGAGCTCGTGGAAGCCGAAGGTGCTCGGCCAGGGGTCCGGGCGGCGGGCGGCGTAGATCGTCGCGCCGGCCGAGTAGAGGACGCCGCCGACGAGGAAGAGCACGAACGGCGCGACCCCGACCTCGGCCAGGATCTGCGGCACCGCCACGACGCCCGCCCAGCCGACCGCGAGGTACGTCGCCGCCGTCAGCAGTCGCGGCGCGTCGATCCACGCGAGCGCGAACGCGATCCCCAGCCCGGCGCCGGCCCAGACGCTGGCGAGCACCACGACCTGGATCGTCCCCGACAGCACGAGCAGCGCGATCGGCGTCGAGGTCGCCGCGATGAAGATGTAGATCGTCGAGTGGTCCAGGCGGCGCAGCAGCGGCTTCCAGCGCGGATGCCAGCGCCAGCGGTGGTAGAGCCCGCTGGCCGCGAAGAGCGCGCACAGCCCGCCGCCGTAGATCGCGGCGGCGATGCGCGCACGGTCGGTCGGCGCCAGCGCCACCAGGGTGGCGGCGGCGATCGCCGCGAACCAGAACGCGTACGCGTGCAGGACGCCCCGCAGGCGCGGGATCACCTCTTCGAGTTTCGGCGGCACGTTCACGGCTTGCATCAAGAGGCTAGTTACCCACACTTGCCGGATCGACGCGCGGTCAATACCGTGCCCGCGCCGTGGCCGACCGCCAGACGTCTCGTCGTACCTTCCTCCAGCTCGGCGGCGCCGGGGCCGCGTCGCTGTTCTGCACGATCGGCGGCGAGGAGGTCGACCTCTCCAAGCGCGGTGCCGTCGACCGCGCCGACGCCGCCGCCGCGCGTGTGCCGCGGCCGCCCGCCGCGCGCGCGTTCAAGCAGGAGCTCCCCCGCCCCACGCCGGCGCCCGGCGGCGCGTACCGCGAGTACTGGATCCAGGCGCGCAGCGCCGGCTGGACGATCGTGCCGACCGGCCGCGACGACTGGCACGGCCGCAAGATCGGCGGCAAGACCTCGTTCCGCGCGTACCTCTACCAGGAGATGACGCCCGGCTTCGCGGAGCCCAAGGGCGGGCTGAACATGCCCGGACCGACGCTCTACGCCGAGGTCGGCGACGTGCTCGTGGTGCACTTCCGCAACGCCGACACGAAGCTGCGCCAGGCCGTGACCATGCACCCGCACGGCGTCCGCTACAACCCCGAGTACGACGGCGCCTACATGGGTAAGTACACGCGGGCCGGCGGGTTCGTGGCGCCCGGCGAGGAGTTCACGTACTTCTGGGAGTGCATCCCGGACGCCGTCGGCGCGTGGCCCTACCACGATCACGGGCCCAACCACACGCTCAACACGTTCCGGGGCCTGTTCGGCGCGATCGTGATCAACGATCGCGGCGCGAAGGTCCCTGACGTCAACTACACGTTGATGCTGCACCAGCTGACGCCGCCGATCACGGGCCTCAACCGCGCCTTCCAGTGCATCAACGGCCGCGCCTTCGCCGGCAACACGCCGACGCTGAAGGCCAAGGCCGGCCAGGACGTCGCCATCCACGTGTTCGGGATGGACTCCAACTTCCACGACTTCCACATGCACGGGCACCGCTGGCGAGACACCGGCGGCGCCCCGACCGACACCACGACGGTGGGGCCGAGCGAGACGATCACGGCCCGCTTCACCGAGGACAACCCGGGCCGCTGGCTCTACCACTGCCATGTCTTCTCGCATCAGGACGAGGGCATGGCCGGCTGGTACGACGTCGAAGCCTGACCTGACGATGAGGAGACCCATGCGCCTGACCTTCGCCGCGGCCGCCGCGGCCCTGCTCCTGCTCCCCGCTGCGGCGGGCGCGCAGACCTACCCCGAGCCCAAGGAGCCCGGGAAGATCGCCCCCAAGCCGAAGGGACCGTTCAAGACCCACACGGTCTGCAAGAACGGCAAGTGCGACTTCCGGACCATCCAGAAGGCGGTCGACAAGGCGAAGGCGGGCGACAAGATCGTCGTGCGCAAGGGCGTCTACAAGGAGCAGGTGACGATCAGCGGCAAGGCGAAGCGCTACCTGCGCATCGTCGGCGACCGCAAGAAGCCCAAGCGGGTCGTGCTCGAGGGCTCCAACAAGAAGCAGAACGGCTTCTTCGTCAACGGCGCCGACCAGGTCACCATCGACGGCTTCATGGCCCGCAACTACAAGGCCAACGGCTTCTTCGTGGTCAACGCCGTCGGCTACAAGCTGACCCATCTGGTGGCCGCGAAGTCCGGCGTCTACGGCGTCTACGCGTTCAACTCCAAGGGCGGCGAGATGTCGCACTCGGAGGCCTACTACCACTCCGACGCGGGCTTCTACATCGGCCAGACGCCGCAGCAGGACAAGCCGATCCGCTCGGTCGTGCGCGACGTCAAGAGCTGGGGCAACCCGATCGGCTTCTCGGCGACGAACATGCGCTACGTGACGATCACGCAGAGCGAGTTCTTCAACAACGCCATCGGGATCGTCCCGAACGCGCTCGAGTCCGAGAAGTTCCCGCCCGCCGAGGCGAACGTCATCACCGACAACGACGTCTTCTGGAACAACTTCAACGTCCACGCCGGCGCGCCGTTCAAGCCGAAGAAGTCCGGCGTCGTGCCGCTGGTGCCGGTCGGGACCGGCATCCTGCTGCTCGGCGGCCGCACCAACACGGTCGAGAACAACCGCGTCTACGGCAACTACCTCATCGGCGTCGCGGCGGTCGAGGGCATCCTGCTCGACAAGACGACCGAGGCGCGCGCGCTGATCGGCAACCGCGTCACCGGCAACACGTTCGGCGCCGGCGGCGAGGACCTCAACGGCCGCGACCTCGCCTTCGACGGTAACGGCACCGGCAACTGCTGGGGTCCGAACACCGGCGTCCAGACCACGCTGCCGGCCGACTCCGCGATGTTCCCGGCGTGCCCGTTCTCCGGGGCCAACGCGTTCAGCCAGGACGCGCAGACCGAGCTCCTCGGCTTCGCGGGCGCCAACGCGCTCAACGGCTGGATCAAGCACCCGCACAAGGCCAGGGCCGGCTACACGCCGCTGGAGGTCTACAAGAAGTGAAGCCGGTCGTCTCCCTCCTCGCCATCGCCGGCGCCGCGCTCGTCGCGGCGCCGGCCACGGCCGCCGCGCCCAAGCCGCGCACGGTCAAGATCGCCGACAACTACTACCTGCCGGCCAAGCTGACGGTGAAGCCCAAGACGAAGGTCGTCTGGCGCTGGCCCGCCGAGGCCGGCGACGTCCACGACGTCAAGCTCAAGTCCGCGCCGAAGGGCGTCAAGAAGTTCCACTCCCAGCCGGCCTCCGCGAGCTACACGTTCAAGCGCACGCTCGAGAAGCCCGGCCGCTACAAGATCGTCTGCACGCTCCACGAGGAGATGAAGATGACGATCACCGTGCGCCGCTGAGTCTGGACTTAGTCGTCCGGGGCGGGCGCTACGTTCGCCCCCGTGACGAGGCTCACCGCGTGCCCCAGTTGCGACTCGCGCTTCCTGCAGCCGATGCGCTGCGAGGCGCAGGACGACGGGACGGTCCAGGTCGAGCTGCGCTGCCCGGACTGCATGACCGTGCTGCAGCTCCCGCTCACCCGTGAGGAGATGCAGGAGCTCGACCGCAGCGAGGCGGCGTGCCGCGACGAGATCGTGGCCGCCTACGAGCGCTCGGTGTCGGAGAACATGGAGGCGCTCGCCTCGGTGCTCGTGCCGGCGCTCGAGCTGGACCTCCTGGGCGCGGACGACTTCGCGCCGTCGCCGCGCGTGCGGCGGGCCGGCTAGCCGCCGGCCACGGCGGGCAGGATCGTCAGCTCGTCGCCGTCGGAGACGGGCGTGTCGAGCCCGTCGAGGAAGCGGATGTCCTCGCCCCCGATGTAGACGTTGACGAACCGCCGCAGGCCGCCGCCGTCGTCGGCGAGGCGGTCGCGCAGCTCACCGTGGGAGGCATAGAGCGCCTCCAGCGCCTCCCCTACCGTGCCGCCCTCGACCTGCGCGGAGACGGCGCCGCCGGCCGCGTCGCGCAGCTGGGTCGGGAGCTTGACCGTGACCGCCATCAGACCGCGACCTCCTCCGGCGCGAACGCCGCGTCGAACTCGTCGATCGACGCCGCGATCTCCGTGACCGCGAACGTGCCGCGGACCGTGTCGAGCGTCTTCAGGCCGTCGCCGGTGATGTAGGCGACCACCCGCTCGTCGCCGCCGATGTCGCCGCGCTCGGCGAGCTTGGCCAGCACCGCCGTGGTGACGCCGCCGGCCGTCTCGGTGAAGATGCCGGTCGTCTCGGCCAGCAGCCGGATGCCCGCGCGGATCTCGTCGTCGGTCACGCTGTCGATGCCGCCCTCCGTGCGGCGGGCGAGCTCGACTGCGTACGGGCCGTCCGCCGGGTTGCCGATCGCCAGCGACTTGGCGATCGTGTCCGGCTTGACCGGGCGGCAGATGTCGGTGCCCTCCGAGTAGGCGGTGGCGACCGGAGAGCAGCCGAGCGCCTGGGCGCCGTTGAAGGCGGGCAGCTCGCCGCTGAGCAGGCCGGCGTCGATGAACTCCTGGAAGCCGCGGGCGACCTTGGTGAACAGCGAGCCGGAGGCGATCGGCGCGACGACGCGGTCCGGCAGCTCCCAGCCGAGCTGCTCGGCGGTCTCGAACGCGAGCGTCTTGGAGCCCTCGGCGTAGTACGGGCGCAAGTTGACGTTGACGAACGCCCACGGGCGCTCCCCGGCGATCTCCGTGCAGAGCCGGTTGACGGCGTCGTAGTTGCCCTTGATGGCGACGATGTTGGTGCCGTAGGCGCCGGTGGCGAGGATCTTCTCCTGCTCGAGGTCGGCCGGGATCAGCACGTAGGACTCGACGCCCGCGGCGGCCGCGTGCGCCGAGACCGCGTTGGCGAGGTTGCCGGTCGAGGCGCAGGCGATCGTCTGGAAGCCGAGCTCCTTGGCGCGCGCGAGCGCGACGGAGACGACCCGGTCCTTGAACGAGTGAGTCGGGTTGGCGGTCTCGTTCTTGATGTACAGCTCACGCAGGCCGAGCCGCTGCGCGAGCCGGTCGGCCTTCACCAGCGGCGTCCAGCCCGTGGGGAGCGCGCTGCGGGCGGGACCTTCCAGCGGGAGGAAGTCGGCATAGCGCCAGAGCGAGTGCGGGCCGGCCTGGATCCGGCGCTTGAGCTCCTCGGGACTGGCCTCGAGCGCGCCGTAGGCCACCTCCAGAGGGCCGAAGCAGCGCTCGCAGACGTAGCGCGCGTCCAGCGGATAGGTGGTCGAACACTCCTTGCACTTCAGGGCATCTGCCGGCATATGAAAAAGCCTCCGGCCTGTGTGGAGAGGGCGGAGGCTTCGAGGGCGATGCCTGACCGCATCTCCCAGGCCAATCGTTTGGAGCCTGATGGAATTGCCACCGTTTCCCGCTTGCGCGGGATGGTTGGCGGGGTTTCAACGGGCCAGTCCCTCCACCCCTCTTGATGCGTACTGCTATGTGGCGGCGAATCGTAGCAAGCGATCTGCCGCCGTAACCGGGAGATCGGCCGGCCGCGTAGAATCCTTGAAGTGATGCCGCCGACGACCGACGAGCCGCTGAGTCCGGGCCATGCCGAGCCTGCCCCGGTCCCCGTTCGGCCGTCGCGGCGCACGCTCGCGCGCTGCTGAGCGCGCCCCCGCCCCCGACGAGCCGCGCGTCGAGGTCGTCGAGGCCCCCGGCCTGCGCTGGGTCAACATCGAGCGCCCGCGGGCGGTCGACCAGGCGTGGCTGGAGGAGCGCTTCGAGTTCCACCCGCTCGACTACGAGGACGTCTTCTCGCGCAACCAGCGCCCGAAGGTCGACGAGTACGACGA
>Ga0126312_10003922_pt1 | contig 10049 bp, 7 predicted proteins | sample Plot104A_FD_92537 | JGI IMG/M metagenome (GOLD analysis project Ga0126312, IMG submission 92537) | Serpentine soil microbial communities from UC McLaughlin Reserve, CA, USA - Plot104A | ecosystem: Environmental > Terrestrial > Soil > Grasslands | place: USA: UC McLaughlin Reserve, Lake County...
ACATCTCCGCGCGCACCGACGACGCGATCACGTCGCTCACCTCTTGCGAGCTCGGCCAGAGGTCGCGCAGGTACACCTCCTCGCCGTTTTGGTCGGCCCCGATCGGCTCGTCGTCCCACTCGATGTCCATGCGACCCGCCAGCGCGTACGCGACGACGAGCGGCGGCGAGGCCAGGTAGTTCGCCTTCACCTCGGGGTGGATGCGCGCCTCGAAGTTGCGGTTCCCCGAGAGGACGGAGCAGACGACGAGATCGCCGTCGGCGACCGCCTCCGAGATCTCCTCCGGCAGCGGGCCCGAGTTCCCGATGCAGGTCGTGCAGCCGTAGCCGACGGTGTTGAAGCCAAGCTCGTCGAGGTAGTCCTGCAGCCCCGCCTGCTCGTAGTAGCGAGTCACGACCTTCGAACCCGGTGCGAGGGAGGACTTCACCCACGGCTTGCGCTCGAGCCCGCGCCCGACCGCGTTCCTCGCGAGGAGCCCCGCGGCGACCATCACCTGCGGATTGGACGTGTTCGTGCACGACGTGATCGCCGCGATGACGACGGAGCCGTGCTCGATCGAGTAGTCCGTGTCGCGAACGGGAACGCGATGCCGCTCGGGCTCGGCGAGGGCAACAGGAACCGGCGCCGCCGGCCGCTCCTCGCCGCCCGGCGCCTGCTCGGTCGTCGGATCGCTCGCGGGGAACGTGTCCGCCACCGCCTTGTCGTACGTGTCGTTGAGGTAGTCGACGCCGAAGCTCTCGAGCTGCCCGAGGAAGGCGCGCTTTGCGTCGCGCAGCGGCACGCGGTCCTGCGGGCGCCGCGGCCCCGCGAGGGACGGCTCGACATCGGCGAGATCGAGCTCGACCACCTGAGAGTACGTCGCCTCCTCGGCAGGGTCGTGCCAGAGCATGTTCTCCTTGCAGTACGCCTCGACGAGCCCGATGCGCTCCGGAGAACGGCCGGTGAGCCGCAGGTACGCGAGCGTCTGCGCGTCGACGGGGAAGAAGCCGCACGTCGCGCCGTACTCGGGCGACATGTTCCCGAGCGTCGCGCGGTCCGCGACGGGCAGCGACGCAAGACCGGCGCCGAAGTACTCGACGAACTTGCCGACGACACCGGTGCGACGCAGGAGCTCCGTCACCGTCAGGACGAGGTCGGTCGCGGTGGCGCCCTCGGGCAGCTCGCCGTGCAGGCGGAAGCCGACGACCTGCGGGACGAGCATCGACAGCGATTCGCCGAGCATCGCCGCCTCCGCCTCGATCCCGCCGACTCCCCAGCCGAGGACGCCGAGGCCGTTCACCATCGTCGTGTGCGAATCGGTCCCGACGAGCGTGTCCGGGAACGCGACGCCGTCGCGCTCCTCGACGACGCGCGCGAGGTACTCGAGGTTGACCTGGTGCACGATCCCGGTGCCGGGCGGCACGACCTTCAGGTCGCGCAGCGCGCCCTGGCCCCAGCGCAGGAACGCGTATCGCTCGCGATTGCGCTCGAACTCTCGCTCGACGTTGTTTCGAACGGCGAACCGAGTTGCGAACTCGTCCACCTGCACCGAGTGGTCGATGACGAGCTCGGCCGGGATCAGCGGGTTGATCTTCCCGGCGTCACCGCCCAGCTCGGCCATCGCGTGGCGCATCGCCGCGAGGTCGACGACCGCGGGAACGCCCGTGAAATCCTGGTGAATCGCACGCGCCGGCGAGAAGCTGATCTCGCGCGACGGCTCGTCGGTCGCGACCCAGCCCGCGACGGCCTCGACGTCGTTTGCGGTCCCGTGCCGCAGGACGTTCTCGAGCAGGATCCGCAACGTGTACGGGAGGCGCGCCACGTCCCACCGCGCCTGCAGCGAGTCGAGCCGGTGGATCGCGACGCTCCGGTCGCCGACCCGGAGCTGCGCCTTCGACTCGAAGTCGTTCACGGGACTAGGGGCCTGGCCGGAGGGTGGTCGCGGTGAATGACACGCGACACGTGGTGCGAGGCAAGGACGCAGGGAGCGTTCGTAGCCGGAGGCTACGGGCGCGACCGAGGACGCGGCGTCGCGGCACGTGGCGCCTGTCAGGCGCCTTGATCCAGTCTCCGGACAGGCCACTAAGTCAAGCAGACGGCCGCGGGCCCAGGACGGGCCCGCGGCCGTGGAGCAATCAGCCGAAGACGGCGACGTAGAACGGGTGATCTTCGAGCACGCCTGCCGGGCTTCGGGTCTGGACGAGCACGGTGTTGACGTTGTCGGACGTCGAGCACGTCAGCCCGTCGGGCGGGTTGCCGCAGGGGCCGGCGGACGTCTCGCCGCGGTTCCCCGTGTGGTTGCCCGCGTACCCTGAGCTCGCCAGGATCAGCTTGCCGGCGTTCGACGAGCCGAAGTTGAGCAGGTACTGGCCCGCGCCCGGCTTCGCCGCGAGCGTGATGCCGCCGGACGACGCTGCGATGCCGCCGTCGGCGCGTACCGCCACCCACTTCACCGCCACGCCTCCGGCGCCGGGACCGGGCGGCCCTTGCGGGCCTGCGGCTCCGGTCGCGCCGGCCGGACCTGCCGGGCCGGCAGGCCCTTGTGCCCCAACGGGGCCGGCAGGGCCTGCGAACCCACGCGGGCCGCGCGGAATCTGACCCTGCTTGAAGTCGACCGCTCGCAGCGAGCGATTGATCACCTGCAACGTCCCGACGCTGTTCCTCGGCGCGAGTTGGGTCGCGGCGTAGCCGGTTCCCCCGAGCCCGACCAACAGCGCGAGACATGCGACGACCATCGCGGGCGACGGTCGCAAACGACGGAACACCTTCATTCCCACCTCCTGTTCTGGAGCCCCCGGCCCGTGCGACGTTGCCAGCGTCCGGATGAGCCCGGTGTAAGGATCCGGTGCGCGTTTACCGACCGCGGCGATTCATAACCTCGGCGCGATCTCCTCCTTCGCGAAGCGCACGAACGGACGCTGATCGCGGTTGAGGTCGTGCAGCGCGACGTGCGTGAACCCTGCCTCCTCGAACTCGCCGATCTTCTCGACCCATTCGTCCGGGTCGTTTCCGAGCACGATGCTCTCGGCGACGTCGTCGGGGCGCACGGTCTGCGCGGCCGCCTGGAAGTCGCGCGGGAGCGCCAGTTCCTGCGAGAGCGAGCCGCCGAGGGCGTTGTTCGGCCAGCGCTCGTGCGCAAGGCGCTTCGCCTCGTCCCGGGATTCGGCGAGGCAGCCGGTGACCTTGCCATACTTCGCGCCGCCGCCGCCCGCGCTCTCGTACAGCTTCACGATCTCGGCTTCCGGCGCCACGTTCATGTAGCCGTCGCCGATCCGCCCCGCAAGCTGGGCCGCCTGCTCCTGCGCCGCGGCGACGACGATCGGCGGCGGCTCGTCCGGGAGCGTGTACAGGCGCGCCTGTTCCACGGTGTAGTGCTTGCCGCGGTGCGTCTGGTAGCCGCCTTGCCAGAGCTCGCGCATCACCTCGACCGCCTCTTCCAGCATCTCGAGGCGCTCGTCGGGCGTCGGCCACTTCGCGCCGGTCACGTGCTCGTTCAGGTTCTCGCCGGTGCCGACGCCGAGGAAGAAACGCCCTTGCAACATCGCCGCGGTGGTCGCGGCCGCGTGCGCGACGATCGCGGGGTGGATCCGGATCATCGGACACGTCACGCCGGTGCCGATCGTCAGCCGCTCCGTTGCATGCGCGATCCCGCCGAGCACGCTCCACACGAACGGGCTCTGCCCCTGCGCGTCCACCCAGGGATGGAAATGATCGGAGATCACCGCATACGAGAAGCCCGCCTCCTCGGCCGCGCGGGCGTTCGCGACGAGGCCGTTCGGCGGGTGCTCTTCCGACGAGAGCCAGTAACCGAGCTCCACCGTCGCTCCGTACCGGTGCCGCCGCGTGGTAAACGCTTCGGCGTGCTCGCGCCGACCCTGCGGAGGCTTGTCGCTGTGGCGCTCGTGGCCGGGGTCGCGCTCGCCGTCCCGGCGGCCGCCTCTGCGCACGCGACGCTGATCCGCAGCGACCCGTCGGACGGGGCCGTCCTGCAGCAGTCGCCGAAGACCGTCACGCTGCAATTCAGCGAGCCGGTCGAGACGTCGCTCGCTGCGGTGAGCGTCTTGGACGCGAAGCTCGACCGCGTCGACCTTCGGCGGCTCGGGCACCCGCGGCCGAACACGATCACCGTTGGCGTGCCGAACCTGCCGCGCGGTTCGTATCTCGTCACGTGGCGGGTCGTTTCGGCGGACACCCATGCCGTCCACGGCGCCTTGGTGTTCTCGATCGGGACCGGCGCCGGCGCGGCCGCCATCGCTTCGAGTGGCGGCGGCGGCCAGGCGGCGCCGGAGTACGTCGAGCTGACGTTCGGCGTCGTTCGCTTCGCGAGCTTTGCCCTCTTGCTGTTCTGCGTCGGCGGCGCGTTCATGGGTGCGGTCGTGAAGGACGTGCCGCCGCGCGCACGATGGCTTCTCGTCGGGGCGGCGCTGGCGCTCGCGGTGCTGTCGCTGTTCGGAATTGTGTGCCAGGGCGCGGAGGCAGGGGCGACGGGCTTCCGCGACGCACTGGATCGCGACGTCATCTCCGACGTCCTGCACAGCCGCTTCGGGCAGGCGTGGGGGATTCGCGCGGGAATCGCTGTCTGGCTCGCCGGCCTCGCGCTACTCGGACCTGTCGCTCGACATGCGGTCGCCGTCGTCGCGTTCGCCCTGGTGCCCACGACGTCGCTCGCCGCCCATGCCCACGCGGAGGGGAACGGCACGGTCGCGGTCGATCTCGTCCACGTCACGGCGGCTGCGCTCTGGGCGGGAGGGCTCGCGTTCGTGCTCGCTGCGGTGCTCCTCGAGCGGTCGGGATCGCGCTGGTCGCTCGCCGCTCGTCTCGTGCCGCGGTTCTCTTCGGTCGCTCTTGTCTCGATGGTCATCCTCGTCTCGGCGGGCATTGCGAACGCGTATCTCGAGCTGCGGTCCCTCAACGCCCTCTGGCATACGTCCTACGGCCAGCTCGTGCTCGCGAAGTCGGCGCTCGTGCTGCCGCTGCTCGCGCTTGGTGCGTACAACCGGCAGTTCTCCGTGCCCGTCCTGCAGCGCGAGGCCGCGACGCCGACGCAGCAGCGTCGGTTCGTTGGTGGAGCGACCGTCGAGCTTGGACTCGTTGTCGCGATCCTCGCGGTGACGGCAGCGCTGGTCGCCGAGCCGCCGGGGAAGGCGGCCGCGGTCCAGCCCGCCGGCGCGGTCATCCTGACCGAGCAGGTCGGGCCGTTCGAGCTGGAGCTCCGCGTCGATCCTGCGCACGTCGGGACAAACCGCGTCAGCCTCGTCGCCCGGGAGGAAGACGGCACCGTTGCGAACCTCGACGAAGCGCGTATCTCGGCGTCGCTCGCGGAGCGCGGGATCGAGCAGCTCAACCTCGACGCGCGCCGCGCCGGCCCCGGCCGGTACCTCGTCCCGCGGGCGTCGTTCCCCGCGCCCGGAGACTGGGAGGTGCGCGCCGACGTCCGCCGCGGGGAGTTCGACGAGTGGTCGGCGACGTTCGACGTCACGATCCGCGGCTGACGTCGCGGGTTCAGCCCGAGAGTCGAAACCGAAGCCCAGGCCAAGTCGCAGTCTGTTACAAGCCCGACGTCGACGGGCGAAACTCCTGCCCAAGGGCGAAACAGGAGTTCGTGGCTCAGAGTCCGAGCACGCCTACGGCGGACCGTCCGCGGGCTCGGTCGCGACGATCCGTAGCGGCCGGTCGCCGCACTGCACCAGGAGCGTCCCGTCGCGGCGCTCGAGGATCGTGCGGGGCGCCGCCGTGCTCGTTTCGTCGACAAGCTGCGTCTTCGTGACGCGCACGCGCTCGCCCTCGAGCGTCGTCTGCGCGCCGAGCAGGCCCGAAACGGACGGGAGAAACCACGAGCGGACCTGGTTGTGCACCTCCCGTGCGCTGCGTCGCCAGTCGATCTCGGCATACTCGTCCTCGAAGACGGGCGCGCGCGTGCCGCCTGCAGGTTGCGGGTCGCCGCGGTCGCCCGCCTCGAGGCGGTCGAGCGCCTGCGGGAGCAGCCGCGCCGCCAGCGGCGCCATCAGCTCGATCATGGTCTCGACCGAGTCGTCGTCGGAGAGCGGCGTCGAACCCTGCGACAGGATCGGCCCGGTGTCGAAGTCGGCGTCCATGACGTGATACGTGAAGCCGAGCTCGCGATCGTCGGCGCGGAACGTCCAGCCGAACGGATTCGGGCCGCGCCAGCGCGGGAGCAGGGACGGGTGGCCGTTGACGATGCCGAGGCGCGGTGCCGAGAGCGCGTCGGGCGGGATCCGCCACGAAAAGCCCGAGCAGACGGCGACGTCGGCGTCGAGCGAGCGCAGGAGCGGCGCGAGTCGGTCGCGCGACTTCGGGATGACGATGTCGATGCCGGGCGGAACGTTCGCCATCGTCGTCGCGAAGTGGTCCGGCCGCCGCGGGTTCGGCGTCGTGAGCAGCCCGACGGCATCGTGGCCGGCGCTCCGGACCAGCTCGACGAGCCGCTCGACGACGCGCGGCGCGACCGTGATCACGGCGACTCTCACAACAGCTCCCGCCGGAGCGCAGCGACGAGTGTGCGCAGATCCTCCTCGTCGTTGTAGCCCTGGAACGAAGCACGGAGGATCGGCCGGCCGCGCCACTCCTGCGCCAGCACCTCGATGCGGTGCTCCGCGGCGAGCCGCGCCCCGAGCGCGAAGGCGTCGCACGGCGGCAGGCGGACCGTGACCATCTGCAGTAGCCCGCTCTCGTCCGCTTCGCCGGCGGGCGGCTCCGTTGCGAGGAGCTCAGACAGCTCGCGCCGCGCGCGGCTTGCGAGCGAACGGCAGCGCGCCCGCACGTCCTCCCAGCGATGCTCCTTCTGGAAGTCGATCGCCGCGGGAACGGCCGGGTACGGCGACGGATCCCGCGTGCCGTGCCAGCGGTGGCGGTCGGCCCACTCCTCGACGGCCCAGTCCCAGCTCACCGCCACAGGCTCGAGCTCCGACTGCCGCTCGCGGCGGACGTGGAGGAAGCCGGCGCCCTTCGGCGCGCACAGCCATTTGTGGCAGTTGCCCGCGTACCAGTCCGCGCCGATCGCCTCGACGGCGAGATCGATCTGCCCCGGCGCGTGCGCCCCGTCGACGAGGGTCGCGACACCCGCTTCGCGTGCCCGGCGGCAGATCTCCTCCACCGGAAAGACCAGCGCCGTCGGAGAGCTGACATGGCTCAGGAAGAGGACGCGCGTCCGCTCGGTGACAGCGCCGAGAAGCTCCTCCACGGCACGCGCGGGAGTGGTGTCGACCCTGATGTAGCGCGCGCCGCGACGCTCGCAGACCCACTGCCACAGGAGGTCGTTGCCGCCGTACTCGTGGGTCGTGGAGACGACCTCGTCGCCGGGCCGTAGGTCGAGCGAACGCGCGACGAGATTCACGCCCGTCGTCGCGTTGGGCACGAGCACGAGGTCGGCGGCGTCGGCGCCGACGTACGCCGCCAGCCGCTCCCGCACTCGTGCGATCGCATCCGGGAAGCCGCGGTAGAGGCTGAGCGCCGCGACGGGGTTCCGTTCGATCTCGCGCTGGATTCGCTGGTACTCGTCCAGCACCGCGCCCGGGCACGCGCCGAACGATCCGTGGTTGAGGAAGACCAGCCCGGGGTCGAGGACGAAGAGGTCTCGCACGGGCGAAAGCGTAGGCGGCGCGCGCGCAACAGTCCTTAACGGATGCACAACCCGTCCTCCAAGAGACCCGGGGCAGCATGGCGTCGTGGCAACGGACCCCTCGGGATCCCGGTACGGCATTCCTCACGCGGCCGCTCTGGTGGCCGCGGCGGTTCTCGGTGGCGCCGTCGCCCTCGGCGGCGCCGCCGTGACCGGCAGCCTCGGGGGCAGCTCGACCGTCCGCGAAATCGTGAGCTCGCCGGCCAGCGCGAATCCGCCGGTGGCGTTTGCGAGGGGACGGGCGCTCTCGATCAACGAGATCTACCGCCGATGGGCGCCCGGCGTCGTCCAGATCACGTCGACGTCGCTCGTCGACGTCCCGCAGGACCCGACCTTCGGCAACCCGTTCGCACCGCAGCAGCAGCAGACGCAGTCGCTCGGCTCCGGATTCGTAATGGACAAGGCCGGTCACGTCGTCACGAACTACCACGTCGTCGAAGGGTCGACCGACGTCGAGGTGAGCTTCTCGAACGGCGAACGGCTGAGGGCGAGCATCGTCGGCACGGACGCCGCGACCGACCTGGCAGTCCTCAAGATCAAGGCCAGCTCGCGCGCCCTGACGCCGCTTTCATGGGGTAACTCCGACGCCGTCAGCGTCGGTGACTCGGTCGTCGCGATCGGCAACCCCTTCGGTTACACGCGCTCGGCCACGGCCGGAATCGTCAGTGCCATCGACCGGCCGCTCGCCGCGCCGGACGAGCGCGGCGTGATCAGTCACGGCATCCAGACCGACGCCGCGCTCAACCACGGCAACTCGGGCGGCCCGCTGCTCAGCGCCGCAGGCGAGGTGATCGGAGTCAACTCACAGATTTCCACCGGCACGACCGGGCAGGAGGGCAACCTCGGCATCGGTTTTGCCATCCCCAGCAACACCGTCCGCAAGGTGGCCGCCGACCTCATCTCCCACGGCCGTGTCGACCACGCCTTCCTCGGAATCTCCGCGAACGAGCTCACCCCGCAGTTCGCGGAGCTCTTCAACCTTCCCGTCAGTCGCGGGCTCCTCGTCAGCGGAGTCGACGAGGGGTCCGCGGCCGCCAAGGCGCTGCGCGGCGGGACGACGCAGGAGACGGTGGCCGGCCAGAGCTGGGCGCTCGGCGGCGACATCATCGTCAAGGCGGACGGGATCGACACGCCCACCCTGGACAAGCTTCGCGACGTGATCGCGGATCACGAGCCCGGCGACACGATCGAGCTCGTGATCTACCGCGGAAAGGAACGACAGACGATTGAGGTGACGCTTGGGCGGCAGCCCTCTCCCTGACCCTCGGCTCAGCCGCCCGATGCGGCCCCCTTACCCCAGGGGCCGGCTCTCGCCGCCGTAGCCAGCACGGTTTCGAGAGCGTGACGAAAGGGGCCCGATTGCCTGCCCGGGCCCCTTTCAGTTACCTGAGGCGTCAGGCGCGCTTCTCTTGGGACATCAGCTCGCGCGGGACTGGGCGCTGGCGCCGTTTGCATGTCGCGACTGCCGGAGCGTCAGTTCGCGCGAGGCTGCGGTAACGCCGGATGAGATGTCTCGACGTCGACCACCGACTCGGTTCGCGTCGAATTTCACGATCGAACGCGCGCCGGCAATGCCTGCTCCGCCGCGGCCTTCAGGCCCTCGCTGATGCTGGGATAGACGTGGTGCACGAGCGCGAGGTCGTCGACCGTCGCGCCGAGCTTCAGCGCGACCGCGAGGCCGCCGACGATGTCGCTGCCGCCTCGGCAGACGAGGTGGACGCCGAGGACGCGCCGCGTTGCGCGGTCGAAAACGATCTTGTAGAGCCCGTGCTCGGTGGCGGTGTACTGGGCGCGCGTGACGGCCTTGAGCGGATGCTTGACGACCTCGACCTCGAAGCCGCCCGCGCGTGCCTCCGCCTCCGTCAGTCCGACGGACGCGAGCTCCGGATCGGTGAAGATCGAGGTCGGGAGCGCGGTGTAGTCGGCGCGGCGTGCGCCGTCGCCGAACATGTCGTCGATCGCGACCCGCGCCTGGAACTGCGCGGCGGGAGTGAGCATCGGCCCGATCGCGACGTCTCCCGCGGCCCAGACGCCGTCGGCGGACGTCCGCTGATGGTCGTCGATGACGACGTAGCCGCGGTCGGTCGCGACGCCGGCGACGTCGAGCGCCAGCTCGCGGGTGTTCGGGCGCCGGCCTGACGCGAACAGCACGTCGCTCACGCGCAGCTCCCGGCCGCCGACGGTTGCGACGGTGACGTCGCCTTCGCGACGAAGCGCGTCGACGCCGGCACCGAGAACGACGACGGCGTACCGAAGGAGAACCTCGGCGTGCCGCTCGTGAACGTCATGTTCTCGATCGCGTCGGTCAGGTTGCCGGTGAAGTAGTTGTCGAACGCGTACACCGAGTACCTGAACTTGGAGCTCGGTGTCAGTCCGACAGCCGCCATCGGCGCGGTCATGATCGCGTTGCCCGAATTGAGATCCGCATCGT
>Ga0126312_10003923_pt1 | contig 10047 bp, 9 predicted proteins | sample Plot104A_FD_92537 | JGI IMG/M metagenome (GOLD analysis project Ga0126312, IMG submission 92537) | Serpentine soil microbial communities from UC McLaughlin Reserve, CA, USA - Plot104A | ecosystem: Environmental > Terrestrial > Soil > Grasslands | place: USA: UC McLaughlin Reserve, Lake County...
AGCCCGGAGCTGTACGAGCTCGACAACGTGACGCTGACGCCGCACATCGGGAGCGCGACGATCGACGCGCGGACGAAGATGGCGCTGGCGGTGGTCGACAACCTGCGCGCGATGGTGAACGGGAAGCCGGCCCCGGACGCCGTCAACCCCGAGGTCTACGGCGCGGCTCCGATCGAGCAGCCGGACCGGCTCGGTTAGCCGACCCCGGCTACGTCGAGCACCACCCGACCGACGACGTCTCCCTCCTCCAGCGCAGCGAGCGCGTCGTTCGCGCGCTCCAGGGGAAGGACCCGATCGATCACCGGGCGGACGTCCCCGTCGGCGACCATGTGAACCGCGCGCTCGAGCTCGTCGAGGGCGACGTAGCGCGAGCCCACCAGCTCGACCTCCTCGAGCACGAACCGGGCCGTGGGCACCCCCTCGAGCGTCGAATCGACGGAATACCCGACGCCCACCACCCGCCCCGCCGGCCTGACGAGCCGGAACGCCTGGGCGACGGTGGCGGCGCTCCCGACGGTGTCGATCACCGCATCGGCCCCGTCGCCGGCCGTCGAGTCGATCACGCGCCGGTCGCTGTCAGGATCATCGCCAGGCAGGACGTCGAGTCCGAGCTCCGCGGCCACCCTCCGCGCCCGAGGCGAGACGTCGAGGCCGATCGCCCGGGCGCCTACCGCGGAGACCACCTGGAGGGCGTGGATGCCGACGCCGCCCAGTCCGATCACGACCGCGGTATCGCCGGCCCGGACGCCGCCGCGCGTGATCACCGCCCGGTACGAGGTGCCGATCGCGCAGGTGAGCGGCGCCGCGTGCACCGGGTCGATCTCGGGCGGAACCACGGTGAGGCGATCGAGCGGGGCCGCCATCCGCTGCTGGAACCCGCCCGGGGTCATGAACCCGGTCCACCCCTGGGGGTTCTGGCACAGCTGCTCGACGCCGGCGCGGCACCGTGCGCAGCGACGGCACGGCCACAGGTGGTACACGACCACCACGGTCCCGGGCTCGAGCACGGGCGGGTCGGCGCGAACGACCCGGGCGCAGATCTCGTGCCCGGGTACGTGCGGAAGCTCGAGCTCGTCGCTGTACGGCATCCGGCCTCGCGACGTCTTCACGTCCGTGAAGCACACCCCGCAGGTGAGGACGTCGAGAAGCGCGTACCCCGGCTGCAGCTCGGGCTCGGGGAGCTCGATCGGCGCGAGCGGCTCGCCGTACTCGCGCACCGCCATGCCGATCACGGCGGCGCCGCCATGTTCACGGCCTTCGCTGGTCCGCCTCGGTGGGGAGCTCCCGCTCGCCGTCGTGGAGGATCACCGTCACGGCCCGGGAGACCTCGTCGGTCGGGTTGACGTACCGGTGCGGGAACGACGAGGGAAAGTGGATGCTGTCGCCGGAGTTGAGCTCATAGCGCTCGAACCCGACGTAGATGTCGAAGCGCCCGCTGAGAACGAGCACCATCTCGCTCCCCGGATGCCGGTACAGCTCGGGGTTCGACTCCGCCCCCGGCTGGTAGATCAGCTCGAGGAAGTCGACGTGCGGAAGCGTCTCCGGGGTCAAGCGCTCCCACAGCACGCCGCCCTCGATGCTGATCGCGGCCCGGGAGTCTCCCCGGACCAGGTAGCGCTGTGCGGGCCCGCCGCTCGGCGCGGACGGCCCCGCTTCGGCCGCCTCTTCCCTCTCGGGCACCGGCTTGCGCTCCGGCGGCTCGGCCGAGTTGCCCTCCTTGACGAAGAACGCGTCGACCGGGACGTCCAGCGACTCGGCGAGCGCGAACAGCGTCGCCACCGACGGCTGTGACTGGCCGCGCTCGATCTGGCTGATCAGGCTGGGCGACACGCCGACCATGCGCGCCAGCTCGGAGACCTTCAGCCGGCGGTCCTTGCGATAGCTGGCCACACGCTCGCCGACGCGGTCGGCCGCGGACTGTCCCTTGCGCCTGCGCTTGCCCGCGGCGGGAGCCGCGGGCGCCCCGTCGGTCATCCGAGCCGGCCTCTAACGATGCTAACGGTAGAGATCACGCCAACAGTAATGCTATCCAATCTGCCGGATGACACCGCCGTGTGCCCGCGTGGGTGTGTGGCATGGCTGTGGAGTTGTCGCGGTCGCGGCACGTCCTATAGCATCACTAACGCTCGCCGAGGCCGTTCGCAAGTGAGGATCGACGTCCACAACCACGTCATTCCCGAGGCGGCCATGGAGCTGCTCCGAGCCGACCCCTCCTACGGCGTCGAGCTCGACGGCCGGTCGTGGAGCGGCGGGCTGCACGTCGACTTCGAGATCGCCGACTCGTTCGTGGCGCCGGACGCGAAGCTCGCCGAGCTCGAGTCGAAGGGGCTGCACGCCGCCGTCGTCTCCGTCGCCCCTCCGCTCTTCTACCACCACGTCGACGCCGAGTCTGCGGGCGAGCCGATGGCCCGCGCCGTCAACCGCGGCCTGGCCGAGTTCGCCGCCGCCTCGCCCGACCGGCTTCGGTGGCTGGCGAGCGTGCCGATGCAGGCGCCGGAGCGAGCCGTTGCGGTGCTCGAGGACGCGATCGCGGCCGGCGCCGTCGGGGTCGAGATCGGCACTGCGGTCCCGGGCCGCCCGCTCGACGGGCCGGAGTTCGACCCTTTCTGGGCGGCCGCGGTCCGGCTCGGCGTTCCGGTCACGCTGCACCCGGCGTACGGCGAATACGGCTCCGCGCTGGAGGACTTCTACTTCACGAACGTCCTCGGCTTCCTCTTCGACACCACGATCGCGATCGAGCGGCTGATCGTCTCCGGCATGCTCGACCGCCACCTGGGCCTGCGGCTCGTGCTGCTGCACGGCGGCGGGTACTTCCCCTACCAGGTCGGCCGTCTGCGCCACGCGCGAACCGTGCGGCCCGAGCTCGCGGAGGCGCCAAGCGACCCGTGGGCGTACCGGGAGCGGCTGTTCTTCGACATCGTCACCCATGAGCCCGCCGCGCTCGCCTACCTGATCGATCGTGCCGGACCGGACCGGGTGCTGATGGGGACCGACCTGCCCTTCGACATGGCGACCCCGGCGCCGATGGAGCTGCTCGAGTCGGCAGCGTCCAACGAGGACGTCCAGGCGATCGCGGAGCGCAACCCCGCAGCCCTCTACGGGTTCAGCTAGGCCCTTCCGTCAGCGCCCGCTGGGCGAGCACGGCGTGCGTCGCCAGGGTTCCCAGGATCAGGACGCCGGCGAGCACCGCCTGAACCGTGGGTGGGTCTCCGAGCGCCAGCCAGATCCACGCCGGTCCGAGGATCGCCTCGAGGAGGAGAATCAGGCTCACCTCCGGGGCCGAGATGTAGCGCGGCCCGCGCCAGATCAGCTCCAGCGACACGGGGAGGACGATCAGGCCGCCGAGGGCGGCGATCGTCAGGTCGGTCGCGCCGACCGACCATGGATCGGCGAATGGAATCGCGACCGCGGCGGTGCCGAGGGCTCCGAGCGCGAGCGAGGGCAGCATCCGCACCGGTCGGGACTGGCGCACGACGAGCATCGCGGCGAGGATCACCGAGGCGCCGAGCGCCGCGAGCGCGCCGATCAGCTCGCCGCCCTGCGGCTCGGTGACGAAGATCGCCGCCACCCCGGCGAGCACGACCCACGACGCCACCCAGGTCCGCGGCGCGACGGCCCCACCAGCGAAGAACCGGCTGAACACGCTCGTGAACGCCGGGGCGCTGGCGACGATCACCAGCGCGAGCGCGGCGTTCGCGTGAACGATCGAGGTCACGAAGCACACGTTCGCGGCCGTCAGCAGGCCGCCGATAGCGAGCTCCGGACGGCTCAGGACCCAGGTGCGCCAGCGCGCGGCTCCGCCCTCCAGCAGCTGCAGCAGCACGAGGTAGCCGATCACGGAGAAGCCGCCGCGAAGCAACAGCAGCGTTCCCTCATCGACCGTGATCAGCCGGATCAGCAGGCTGTCGGGGCTGAGCACGAACACCCCTACGCAGACGATCAGGGCCCCTCTCGCCCCCACGGACAGCCGCCTCGTCCGCCCGCTGAGCCGCGTGACCGCTACCCGAGCCGCCCCGCCACGCCCGCTCATCGGTCGTTAAGCACCACGAACATGAGGATACCCGAACCTTTAATGTTGCTTACATCGTGAGCGGATCCGGCGACGAGCTCGGGCACGGCGGCAGACGGGTACTCGTGATCGTCGCGCTCGCCGTGGCGATGGCGCTCGGGATTCTCCCGATGTTCGCGATCGGACTCCTGGGGCCGTTCCTGATCGACGACCTCGAGATCTCCCGCGCCGATCTGGGTGTGCTCGTGGCGGTCGTGGCGGGCGTGTCCGCCGTGCTCTCGCCGGTGGCCGGGGCGATCGTCGACCGCATCGGCGACCGCGGCGCCGTGCTCGCGGTGCTCGCGACCGGCGCGGTGAGCCTGGCGCTGATGGCCGCCGCCACTACGTTCCTCGCGATGTCGTTCGCGCTCGCGATCGCCGGCCTCGCGCGCTCGGGCGCCAACCCGGCGACAAACCGCCTGATCACGGCGCGGATCCCACGTGGGCGCAGGGGATGGATCACCGGCATGAAGCAGTCGGGCGAGACGGTCGCGATCGTGCTCGCCGCGAGCACACTCCCCGCCGCCGCGGTCCTGTGGGGGTGGCGGGCGCCGCTGCTCGTGCTCGCCTTCGCCGCCGCGGTGACCCTGATCGGCGCGGCGCTCTCGATCGCGGGCACGCACCGGATCGCGGATCACGCGGCAACGGCGGCGGAGCGCCGGATGCCGAGCTCGATCCAGTGGCTCAACGCCTACAACCTCGTTATGGGCGCGGGGACCGGCGCGATCACGGCCTACCTCCCTCTCTACGCGCACCAGGTCGGCGGGCTCGGTGACGCGGCCGCGGGCGCGGTGATGATCGCCGCCGGTGTGACCGGCGGCGTCGCACGACTGCTGTGGAGCCGATGGAGCGAGGTGCGGTGGGGGTTCCCGGGCTCGCTGTCGGGGCTCGCCGTGGTCGCGGTCATCTCCTGCGCGGTCCTCCTCGCCGCGCCCCAGATCGGACCCGCCGCGTACTGGATCGGCGCCGCGATCTGGGGCATCGGGGGACTCGGGTTCGGGGCGGTATCGATGCTCGCGGCGATGGCGGAGTCGCACGACACGAGCGCTGGGAGGGCCTCCGGACTGGTCGTGTTCTGGTTCAGCCTCGGCTTCACGGTGTCGCCGCCGGCCTTCGGGTGGCTGCTCGAGCGAACCGACAGCTACGACCCCGGCCTGTGGTCGCTCGTCGCGCTGTACCTCGTCGCCGCCGTGATCATGGCCGTCTCGCGGGGCGCGTTCCGGCCGCTCGCGGCGGCCGCGAACGTTGAGTCTCACTAGGACATATACTTTCAGCGTCACAGCGAGGTTTTCAGCAGTGCTTCAACGCGATGGACGGTCCGCATCCGCGCCGTTCGCGACCAGGAGGTTGGGATGACACCCGAGACGCCGTGGGAGGCCGAAGGCCGCTACTTCACCAGCCCGTGGAACCACCTCGAGGAATCGCGTTCCGGGCTGGAGTTCCCGTCCCGGATCCGGTTCCACGACGTGACGCTTCGGGACGGCGAGCAGCAGGCGGGGGTCGCGTTCACCGCCGAGGACAAGCTCGCGATCGCCAGGCGGCTCGACGAGGCGGGCGTCGACCGGATCGAGGCCGGGATGCCGATCGTCTCCCCCCAGGACGAGGCCGCGGTGCGATCGATCGTCGACGCCGGGCTCGACGCGGAGATCTTCGCGTTCGCCCGCTGCATGGTCGACGACATCCGAAAGGCCAAGGAGTGCGGAGTCAGCGGCGTGGTGGTCGAGATCCCGTCATCGGGGCACATCATCGAGCGCGCCTACGGGTGGCCGCTGGAGCGCGCGATCGACGCCTCGATCGAGGCGACGCTGGCGGCAAAGGAGGCGGGCCTCTACACCGTGTTCTTCACGATCGACTCGTCCCGCGCGGAGTTCGACTGGTACCTCGATCTCGTCGCCCGGGTCGCCACGGAGGGCCACATGGACGCGCTGGCGCTCGTCGACACGTTCGGCGGCGTGACCCCTCAGGCGATCCCGGTGTGGGTCGAAAAGGTGCGCGAGCGGCTGCCGGATACGCCGCTCGAGGCGCATTTCCACGACGACTTCGGCCTCGCGGTCGCCAACTCGATCGCGGCGGTCGCCTCCGGCGCCGAGCTGGTCCACACCACGGTCACGGGGGTCGGCGAGCGGGCGGGCAACACCCCGATGGAGGAGATGGCGCTGGCGCTGCGGATGCTCTACGACGCCGAGCACGGCCTGGACACCAGTCGCTTCTACGCCCTGTCGCGCCTCGTGCGCGAGCGCGCGGGCCACACCATCCCCTCCAACCGTCCCGCCGTCGGCGAGCGCCTGTTCGAGGTGGAGTCGGGGATCATCGCCGGCTGGTACCACGAGTGCATCGACGAGTTCCCGACCGAGCTGTTCCCGTTCCACTGGGACGAGGTCGGCCAGCCCGCGGCGCGGATCGTGTACGGAAAGGGCAGCGGGCTGCCGTCGGTGATGGTCGCCCTCGAGAGCCTCGGCATCGAGGCGGACGAGGATCAGATGCGCGAGCTGGTGGCGGCGATCAAGCAGCGCGCCCTGCAAACGAAGGCGCTGCTGCCGGTCGAGGAAGTGGCGCGGATCGTGCTGGACGTGGTCGGCTCCGAGGCGACGCGGCGGGCGCCAGTGGCCACCGGCTGACCGGGGTCATCGGCTAGCGCCTCGCCACCCCCAGCCGCCCCCGCACCGAGGCCACGATCGCCTGGGCGGAGGGCAGGAAGGCGTCCTCGAGCGTGGGGCTGTAGGGGATCGGGGTCTCGGCTGTGGCCAGGATCCAGGCGTCGTCGAGCTCGTGAAGCCCCGCCTCGGAGACCATTCCGAGCAGGCCGGTCGCCCAGCCGCCGATTCGGGGCCCCTCCTCGACGGCGAGGATCCGGTTGGTCCTCGCGACCGAGGCCAGCACCGCGTCGAGATCGAGCGGGCGAAGCGAGCGCAGGTCGAGCACTTCGGCGTCGATCCCCTCGGCGGCCAGGGCCTCGGCGGCCTCCAGAGCGTCGCGCACGCCCTTGGAGATCGACACGATCGTCAGATCGGCGCCCGCGCGGGCGACCGCCGCCTCGCCGAGCGGAATCGTCTCTGTGGCTGGCTCGGGGCCCTTGGTCGAGTAGAGGCGCTTGTGCTCGAGAAAGATCACGGGGTTGTCGTCGCGGATCGCCGCCTTGAGCAGGCCCTTGGCCTCGGCAGGGGACGATGGGACCACCAGCTTCAGCCCCGGGACGCCCTGGTACCACGTGCCGTGGCTTTGGGAGTGCATGGCGCCGAAGCGGCCCCCGGCACCGACCGCCGAGCGGACGACGAGCGGGGCCGAGCCCTGCTCGCCCGACACGTACCACAGCTTCGCCGCCTGGTTGACGAGCGAGTCCATCGCCAGGCCCATGAAGTCGCCGAACATCACCTCGATCACGGGGCGAAGCCCGGTCGCCGCGGCGCCGAACGCCGCGCCGGCCAGGGCGAGCTCGGAGATCGGGGTGTCGAAGACGCGGTCGGGGCCGAAGCGCTCGCGCAGGCCGCCGGTAACCGCGAACACTCCCCCGGGCGCCGCGACGTCCTCGCCGAAGAAGAGGACCGCGGGGTCGCGCTCCAGCTCCTCGGCCAGGGCCTCGCGGATCGCGTCGCGGAACTCGAGCTCGCTCATCCGTGGTGCTCCGTGGGGTGCTGATCCGCGGGGTCGGGGAACGGCGCCGCCCGGGCGGCCTCGACCGCGGCGGCGAGCTGCTGCCTGGTCTCCTCCTCGAGGGCTGCGATCTGGTCCTCGGGGATCCCCTCGGCCACCAATCGCTCGCGGGCGATCGCCAGCGGGTCGCGCTCCAGCCAGCGCTCGACCTCCTCATCGGGGCGGTAGGTCGCCGGGTCTGACTTCGAGTGGCCGAAGTGGCGGTAGGTGCGGCACTCGATGAGGGTCGGGCCCTCGCCGGCGCGGGCACGGGTCACCGCCTCGCGGGCGGCCTCGTGGACCGCCCACAGGTCGTTGCCGTCGATCACCTCGAAGGGGATCCCGTAGGCGCCCGCTCTGGCGGCGATCTGCCCTCCCGCGGTCACCTCGCCCATCGGCGTGAACTCGCCGTAGAGGTTGTTCTCGCATACGTAGAGCGCCGGAAGGGACAGCACGGCGGCGAAGTTGAGGCACTCGTGGAAGTAGGCCTGGTTGGCGGCGCCGTCCCCGAACATCGCCACCGAGACGCGGCCCTGGGTGCGGGCCGACAGCGCCGCGCCGGTGGCGGCGGCGATCGATCCGCCGACGATCCCGAAGCACCCCACGAGGCCGTGGGCCAGGTCGACGACGTTCATCGACCCGGCGCGCCCGGAGCACACCCCGGTGGCGCGGCCGAGCATCTCGGCGGCCAGGCCCTCGGGTTCGGTGCCCTTGGCGAGCGCGTGCCCGTGGCCGCGGTAGGTGCCCGCCAGGTAGTCGGTGGGCTCGAGCGCCAGGCAGACGCCGACCGGGACTGCCTCCTGGCCCGCGGAGAGGTGGGTGGTGCCGTGGACCTCGTCCTTGAGGAAAAGGCGGTGGATCGCTTGCTCGAACTCACGGATCAGGAGCATGCGGGCGTAGGCGGGGAGGAACGCGCGAGCCCCCTCCCCATCCCGGGCGCGCGCCGCGCCGGGCACCCCGTCGGCGACCTCGGCCTGGCGGCGGCTCACCGCCGCGTACCTGTCGCCGCCTCCACCGCCTCGGCGAGCTCTCCGAGGCCGTCGGTGACGGGAGCGTCCTCGGGCACCAGCTCGAGCCCGGATGCCTGCGCCTGCAGGTCGAGGAGCCTCGCGAAGTCCTCCTCCGTGAAACCCCGCCCGATCACGGCCTGGATCACCTCCCTTGCCGCGGCGGCGACCGGCATTGGCACCTCGTGCTCACGAGCCAACTCGAAGCCGAGGTCGAGATCCTTGCGCAGCAGCACCGGGGTGAACGTCGGCGAGTAGTCGAGCTTCACGTACGCGGGCGTCTTGTAGCGGGTGAACATCGAGCCCATGACGCTTCCGTTTATGAACTCGAGCAGGTCGGCGCGGGCGATTCCGCCCTTCTCGGCGAGGACGACGATCTCGGCGAGCGACTGCGCGACGACCCCAAGCAGCAGGTTGTGGCAGATCTTGGCCAGCCGCGCCCGCTCCCCCTCGCCCACGTAGGTGGCGCCCGCTCCCAGCAGGTCGAGGTAGGGCTTGACCTCGGGATAGGCGCTCTGCGGGCCCGAGACGACGAATGTGAGCAGCCCGGCGGCGACTACATGCGGGTTGCCGCTCACTGGCGCGGCGAGCAGGGCGACATCCCGCTCCGCGGCCTCGCGCCGCACCTGCGCGGAGGCCTGCGGCGCCACCGTGGTCGAGTCGACGATGATCCGCGGCGCCGCATCCGGGGCGGAGAGCAGCCCGTCCGGGCCAAGCACTACCTCTTTGAAGTCGTCGGATCCAGCCACCATGGTGAAGACGATCTCGCGGTCCTTCAGCTCCGAGAGCGACGCGACGACGGTTGCGCCCAGCTCGGCCAGGGGCTCCGCCTTCGAACGGGTGCGGTTGTAGACGGCGAGGTCGCATCCGGCTTCCACCAACCGGCTCGCGAGGCTGTATCCCATCCGACCGGTGCCCACCCAGCCGAGCCGCGTCTCTCCGAGCTTCCCGTCGTCCATGGATTCTCCCCATGCTTCGTCGTCGTGGTCTGCTGCCACTCTCAAGCTACTGCAATCGTTTGCATGCTATCGCATTCCGACGCCTGCGAACCACCGACGAGCGACCCCGGAGCTAGACTTGCTGCAAACGATTGTGGAGAATTCGCCTGTGGGAATTCACACGTACGGCTCGATGGGCGTCGACTGGGAGGAGCGGGTCCGCTTCGACCGCCTCCGCGACGAGCGCCTGGCCCGGATCTCGAAGCTGCTCGTCGAATCGGAGCTCGGCGCCCTGCTGTGCTTCGACATGGCGAACATCCGCTACGTCACCGCGACGCACATCGGCACCTGGGCCCAGGACAAGCTGAACTGCTTCTGCCTCCTCCCCCGTGGCGATGCCCCGATCATGTGGGACTTCGGCTCG
>Ga0126312_10003924_pt1 | contig 10046 bp, 7 predicted proteins | sample Plot104A_FD_92537 | JGI IMG/M metagenome (GOLD analysis project Ga0126312, IMG submission 92537) | Serpentine soil microbial communities from UC McLaughlin Reserve, CA, USA - Plot104A | ecosystem: Environmental > Terrestrial > Soil > Grasslands | place: USA: UC McLaughlin Reserve, Lake County...
CTGTTTGCAAAGTATATGAATCCTGATTACAAGCCCATTCCAAGTTCCATCATTGCAGAAGGCGATGCAGTGTGGCAGGGCGCAGGCGATAGGGGAGATATGGCCATGATCGCATATGGTGCCGGTCGTTATGCGCTGGCTTATGGTCATGTAGATTCTGCTAAAGTGTTATGGCCGCTTATCGAATGGTGCCTGGAGTATCTGAAAAGACAACTGAATGAACAGGGCGTGGTAAAATCCAACAGCGATGAATTAGAGAACAGGTTTCCGGCAGGTACTGCCAACCTCAATACAATTTGTTTGTATTATGATGCTCTGAGATCAGCAGCATTGTTGGGAAAACTTTTGAATCAGCCTGCAGAAAAAATCAGGCAATACGAGCAGCAGGCAGCAGCAATGAAATTGAATATTGAAAAATATTTTGGAAGCACAGTAGAAGGTTTCAAAACCTACCGGTATTACGCAGGTAACGATACCTTAAGAGCGTGGATCACTACTCCATTAACTGTAGATATTTTTGACCGTAAGGAAGGAACTATTGCAGCATTATTTTCTCCCCGTCTATGGACCGAGGATGGATTGGCTTCCCTTGCCGGTAACAAAACTTTTTGGGATCGTTCCACCTTATACGGTCTGCGTGGTGTATTTGCTGCTGGTGAAACAGAAAAAGCGCTCAGGTATTTGAAATACTATTCACAAAGAAGATTATTGGGAGAACACGTACCCTATGCAGTAGAAGCGTATCCCGAAGGGAACCAGCGCCACCTTTCTGCTGAAAGCGGGCTGTATTGCAGAATATTTACCGAAGGCATATTTGGTATTCGACCAACTGGTTTTACTTCTTTTGATACAACGCCACGTTTGCCAAAGGACTGGACCAGGATGGCACTAAAAAACATCAATGCCTTCCAGAATATTTTTGATATTGAAGTAGAAAGAAATGGAAAAGATAAATTGAACGTGATCATTAGCCAGGGCCCTGCAAAAAAGAAATACACGATCAGGGAAGGAGCCACGCAAAGAATTGACCTGGCAAGATCTGATTGAAACATTCAACATTCAATGAGCAAGTACGTGATGAATAAAGTTTTATTGATGTTTTTGGTTGCTGGCCTCATAGACCCGGATAGAATCGCGGCTCAAAACCAGGCTACATCTGGCACCTGAGTTTTTGATGCGTGTTTTATAAGGATAATAAAATGACTTGCCGACCGAATGTCTGTTTCAGTTGCGTCAATTGTTTTCACGTAAGCCTTCAGAAATTTTAACCCGAACCTGTAAAACTTTTTTCAGAAAACGTTTTCGAAAAAATTTATTGGTATAAAAAGCCTTACCTTAAAAAATTAATTGGTTACACTGATCTCAATTCTGCAAAACACACTATCTAATCAAGGAGTTATATGAAGAAAAACCTGCTCGTTTTTGTATCGCTATGTATGATTTTATTGAGTACTGCCCAAACAGCCTCCAACCGTAAAAATTTATTTAACGGTAAAGACCTTACCGGATGGAAACAATTAAACGGTAAAGCAAAGTACACCATAGAGAACGGCGAGATTGTGGGTACGACAGTGATGGGTGAACCTAATTCTTTCCTGGTTACGGATAGAGATTATGGAGACTTTATTCTTGACTTTGAATTTAAAGTGGACAGCACAATGAATTCAGGCGTGCAATTCCGCAGCGAAAGTAAACCCGATTTTAAAAACGGAAGAGTGCATGGCTACCAATACGAGATCGATCCCTCCAAACGTGGCTGGACAGGCGGAATCTATGATGAAGCGCGGCGGGACTGGCTCTATCCGCTTGACCTGAACCCTTCTGCAAAAACTGCGTTCAAACAAAACCAATGGAATAAGGCTCGTATAGAATGCATCGGTAACAATATCCGCACCTGGATCAATGGCATACCCGCCGGTTATGTAATAGACGATATGACACCGAAAGGCTTTATTGCTTTGCAGGTACACGCTATCGGCAAGGAAGAGGACGAAGGAAGACAGATCCGTTGGCGAAATCTTCATATTCAAACTGAAAATCTAAAGCCTTCTGCCTACAACAATATGTTTGTCGTAAATCTGATCCCCAACAGTTTATCCGAGGCCGAAAAAAAGAACGGTGTTTCCTTATTGTGGGATGCCAAAACCACCAATGGCTGGAAAGGTGCTTATAAAGATAAATTCCCCGAAAAAGGGTGGGAGATCAAAGATGGTATACTCAGTGTATTGCCTTCCGGTGGGGCCGAATCAGCCAACGGCGGCGATATTGTCACTGATAAAGAATACGGCGCTTTCATTTTGCAGTTTGATTTTAAACTGACCGAAGGAGCCAACAGTGGCGTGAAATACTTCGTAACAGAAACAGAAAAGAATAGCGGTTCTGCCATTGGCCTGGAATACCAGGTGTTGGATGATGCAAAACATCCGGATGCTAAAATGGGTGTGGTAGGAAACAGAACCCTGGCTTCTTTGTACGACCTTATTCCTTCTTTACCCGAAAAAAGAGCCCGCCGTCCCATTGGAGAATGGAACCGTGGAATGATTGTGGTGTACCCCGACAATCGTGTGGAGCACTGGCTCAATGGATGGAAGGTGCTGGAATATCAGCGTGGTGCTCCTTACTATTATGCCCTTGTAGCGAGGAGTAAGTATGAAAAATGGCCGAACTTCGGAATGGCACCAAAAGGACGCATCCTGATCCAGGATCATGGCAATGCTGTTTCTTACAGAAGTATCAAAATACAGGAATTGAAATAACTACAAACTATAAACATATCATATGTCTTCACGCAGAGAATTTATTGAACAAACATCAAAAGCCACAGCTGCTGTTTACCTCGGGTCTATTGGATTCAGTGCTAAAAGTTATGGACGCATACTTGGTGCCAACGAAAGAGTGAGGGTTGGCGTAGTAGGTTTTTCAGACCGACACAGAAGTTCTCACCTTCCCTGTTTTATGAACCACTATAAGGAGTTGAATTTTGACGTGGTAGCTGTGTCTGATATCTGGAATAAACGAAGAGAAGAAGGTGTTGCTGTATGGAAGGATAAAATGCAACATGACATTACGGGGTGCCGTAACAATGAAGAGCTGTATGATAAAAAACTGGTAGATGCCGTATTTATCAGCACAGCAGATTTTCAACATGCACTGCATACCATTGAAGCAGTAAAGGCGGGATGCGATGCCTATGTGGAAAAACCGTTTGCTGAAACCATGGAGGATAACCGTGCTGCATTAAAAGCAGTAAAAGGTTCCAACAGAATTATACAGATAGGATCGCAAAGAAGAAGCGGCTCTAATTACCATGCAGCCGATCAATTTATTAAGTCGGGCAAATTCGGACCGATTACTATGGTGGAATTAACCTGGAATGTAAACCAACCCGGACGCTGGCGCCGGCCTGCATTAGTGTCGCAATTAAAGCAGGAGGATACTGATTGGACCCGGTACCTGATGAACCGGCCAAAGGAAGCGTGGGACCCAAGAAAATATTTAGAGTACCGTTTGTTCTGGCCTTATTCCTCCGGTTTGCCTGGGCAATGGATGAGTCACCAGATAGATACAGTGCATTGGTTTAGCGGACTACCACATCCTCGTAGCGTGGTAGCAAATGGAGGCATTTATGTATGGAAAGACGGCAGGCGCAACTGGGACACCATCACTGCTGTTTTCGATTACGGTCCTGGTAATGATCCTGCAACAGGCTTCCAGGTTACGTTTGGCTCACGTATGCATAACGGCGATGAAAGGCCTTCAGAAATTTATTATTCAAATGGCGGCGAGCTGAATCTGATTACGAACAAGGTTTCTCCAAAAGGCGGACTCAATAAAAGATTTGCTGAAGACATGCAAATGCAACCCAACCTGTTGCCCGAACAAAGTCTGGCAAATGAAGAGCAGGTAGTAGCTTCTGCTAATACCGGTGGAGATAAGCTTACCTCCAACCACGTGCGTAACTGGATGGAATGCGTAAGAAGCCGCAAACAACCAAATGCTCCGGTGGAAGCCGGGTACAATCATTCCATTGCCTGCATCATGACAACGGCTGCTGCCCGCACAGGCATGAAAGCGACTTTTGATGAAAAAACTCAGGAGGTGATGGTAGGAGGTAAAGTATTTAAATATTAAAGCAGTACATGAAAAAGACCAGCATTATTTTTTGTGTTTTGCTAGCAGCATTTACAGGCACTGCTCAAAACAAAGCAAAAGGTTTCCAGATAAAAGAGCGTTCGCAAGCAAAACAGGTAGATATTTTATATAATGGTAAACTGCTTACAGCTTATTGTTATTATGATTCTATCCGCAAGCCTTTTCTTTTTCCATTAAATACAGTTGATGGCATCACAGTTACCCGCGGGTTTCCTTTGCAGCCACGGGCAGGAGAAAGGACAGATCATCCTCACCATACAGGTTTGTGGATGAATTACGAATCAGTAAATGGACTGGACTTCTGGAATAACTCTACCGCTATCGCACCGGAAAAAAGGTCAGGGTATGGAACCGTGAAACATGACCAACTGATCACCAAAAAAGTGCAGGGCAATATTGCCGTGTTAACTGCCTCAGCTAACTGGCTGCATCCTGATGGACATGTGCTGTTGAAAGAAAAAACCACCTATACATTTACGGTAAAAGGGAAGGAGTTTTTTATTGATCGTGTTTCCACTTTAACAGCGCAAAATGAAGACGTGGTTTTTAAAGACATTAAGGATGGTTTTTTTGCCATAAGGGTAGCCCGTGAATTAGAAATGCCTTCCAAACAGGCAGATGTTTTTCTGGATGCGCAAGGAAATAAAACAGCAGTTCCGCAAATGAACAATGAAGGCGTTACAGGTATGTATTACAATAGTGAAGGCATAACAGGCGATAGTGTGTGGAGCACCAAAGGCAGATGGGCAGTATTAAAAGGAAAAAAACAGGGGAAAGATATTACAATCGGCATTTTGGATCATCCTTCCAACCCAGGATATCCAACCTACTGGCACGCCCGTGGTTATGGTTTGTTTGCAGCAAATCCATTAGGTAGAAAAATATTTAGTAATGGAAACGAGGAACTAAATCTCAGCTTAAAACCAGGGGCTTCGGTAACCTTCCGATACAAAGTATTGATTGCGTCATGTGAAGAAATACCTGCTGCCAGAATGAACGGCCTGGCTGACGCTTTTGCAAAAGGAAAATGATCACACTTTAGCCAAACGAGTAAGAATTTAAGTAGCCAACTGGTTATACCAAAGGACAAAGTTTATAAAAATGTGGCCAGGGAAATCATTTCCCTGGCCACAGTTATTTCCGCATATGAACCGTGGATAGAAAAGGTTAACGGTCTAAAAATCTATATGCCAGTCCCACCGTCTTTTATCGTCATCGATTTTGATTAGGGCTATGCAATTTGCATTAATCCCCAAATCAAAGTCGGACATAAGCACCTCTTCTTTTAATAATTTTTTTGATTTGGGTAACCGTTTTAATAATTCTGCAACCTTCCTGAGCGAGCCCGGTTTAAAATTTTCCGGGAACTGGGCATATACTTTATAGTTGGGAAACTGTGAAATAAACCGTAACAATTTACGGATGCCTGGAAAGTTAGCGTCATCAAAGGCTATAATTCCATTGGTTTCTAAAAGCTTGTCCAGATAAAAAAAGTCTACCAGCAACCAGTCAAACTGTTTAGTGGAATCAATATAGGCAAAATCAAATTTTCTCCCCGCATCCAAAAGCTTCGGAAGTGTTTCATAACAATATGCTTCCACAAACTCTAACTTTTCCGAATAACCTGATTGTTTAATTAAATCCAGCCCGTTACCATCCCAGTCAGCGTGTTGAAATTTGTCGATCACCAAATGTGAGCCGCCATTTTTTACAACTTCCTCCATAATCGCCAATGTTGATGTTCCATAAGCAAAACCAATCTCGAGTGATCTTTTGCAATGATTGTCGCGTATTATTTTCTGTAAAAACTCACATTGCTGTTTCGATGTTTCAGAATGGATTTTTATTGGCTGGTTTTTACTATTAATAAATTGCCTCGTTTCAAAAATGGATGTCAGGAGTGTATTCATTATACGGCTTTTAAATTAGAGAATGATAAGGGTTTTTCCCAGAACAAAGACTATATCTTTTAGGTCTTGCTGTATCAGATAAATATAAAATATTCAAATGATATTCTTTAGCCATTTTCTATAGCCATCGAATAAGGTAAGGTACTAAACCCTGAACGATAAGAATTAATTGATGAGTTAGGTGGTTTAAGATTTTTTTTGATGCCTTGAACTTGAAATGAATACCATTCTGCAAGCGTATTTCAACACGCGGTGCTTTTTAAAAGTGAACAAATTATTTAATTTGACTTGTTCATTATGTTTCTAAGGATTATCGTCGATACATTTTACAGTAACGATCTGTTGGCAATCTGTCTAAGATGAGGTATAAAAATTGAAAGCGTATTTACGTGTTTTCATAAAACATCCGTCATGCGCAACAGCAAAAAGAAAACAAGTGTTGTTCGGTACCTGGCCATATGGGGCTGTATTTCCACCGGTATCCTGTATGCTGCAATTGGGGTGATCGCCATTCTTTCTTTTTTGAAATTAAAAAAAGGCGGTGCGGACGAAGCCAGCTTCCTTGTTTTTTTGGACAAGTTCATTGTGGGGAAACTTTTCATTTGGGTGATCATGCTGGGTATGGTTTGTTATATTATCTGGAGGATCTATGAAACCATCAACGATCCTTATGGATATGGCAAAGACCTTAAAGGAGTAGCCCGGAGAATTGGTACTGCGCTAAGCAGTTTTGCCGACGGATTGATTGCCTATTCAGCCATCCAGGCTTTGTTGGGAATAGGAGGAATACTCGAAACAGGACAACCTACAGCGGAACGGGAAATGGCAGGCAAGATGCTTCGGGAAAATTGGGGGAATTGGGTGCTTATGTTAATGGGCATTATCACTTCTGTTACTGCTATTGTACAATTTATCTATACCATCAGTAAGGGATATTTGGAAAGGATGAACATTGGCCGTCTCGACCAATGGAAAAAAACCGGTATTCATGTGCTGGCATGGGCAGGGCATTTTGCGAGAGGTATTATTTTAGGCATCATAGGCTTTTTCTTTATTAAAGCGACACTTTCAAAAAATGCGCAGTACGTTGTAAACACCGACAAAGCTTTTGATTTTATTGGCGATGATGTAGGCCATCTATGGTTTATCGTTGTTGCGATTGGAACCATTTGTTATGGCCTGTTTATGCTGGCATTCGGAGCCTATTACGATGCAGATAAAGATTAATTAGCAGGCCGTGTTTTTGATCTGCCAGCAATTATTTCCTATATAACAAATCCACTATCCCGGCTTTGTTTTCGGTCTCAATACGATTTGCTTTTGACAGATAGGCCTTATCATATTTATTTCCTGCCTGCAACAGCAAAGGATAAATTTCGCTTTGACCATATCTCTCTATCTGTTGATACGCCCATTCTTTTTCTCCTAAAGCATAGGGTAACAACCAGTCAAGTGCTGTGCGTAAACTGGCACCTTTGGAAGTTTTATAATTCCAGAGATCAACACCTACCTGTTCGGCCAGGTGGGCGGCCTCAAACCAACCGCGGAGGTTCATGGTGCTATAACCCATCCCCTTGGTCCTTTCTAATTCTAATGGTTGACTTCCATCTTTAGCCAGTTGGCTGTCCAGCCGAAGACGACTTTCTTCAGCCAGTTTTTTTGCCCTGGCTTTATCGCCAGTGAAAAGCGCAAAATCAATAACCTGCACATAATACCAGGTGCCATGATTGTTTTTGGCAGCGTGTTCATCTCTTCCGTTCTTACTGGTCAACATCCAATTCAAAAATTCTGTATACCACTTTTGTAAAGATTTGGTATCACCTGCCGTCCAGGACTTTGAACCGCTTAACAGCCCTGCTGCGTCGGCAATGCCCGTGAATGATCTTGACTCAATGATACCGATCCCTCTTCCATGGTTAATGCCGGGTATTGCCTGCGCATATTCCAGGTTAGGATTCATTTTAGTTTCCGAATTAAAAAACCAATGTCTTAATAATTGGGCAGCCTTTGCAGCATATTTTTCTTCACCGGTAAAATAAAATGCAAGCGCCAGTGTTTTACTGGCATTCTCCAGGTCAACCAGAAATTTTTTATCAGTAATCACATTGATCTCAGGATTACGTACGCCATCCCTGCGCATGTAAGGAAGCCCGTTGGGTTTGGAACTATCGTACCAGAAATATGGAGCCTGGCTCATATAATCATGCTTATTACCGCTTACCGGGGTGAAAGCTTTGTCCACTACCGAAAGGAGCTTCATATTTAATAAAGCATCCGCCTGCGCTTTCAAAGCCTGCACCATTTGCAGGCTTTCCTTATCTTTTTGTTGCACTTTTTTCTTCACTTCCATCAAGCGTTGGCCATCCATGATAAAAACTTTTGGTAATTGAGCTTTTACATTGATAAAAAGAAAAATGGAAAGTGCAATCGCCAGCATCTTTGTTTTCATATTCTCGATTAAATTAGTTCAGTTTATATGCAACAACCTGTTTGCCATTAAAAGTAGGAACATATACGATCCTGTTTACGGGATCAAAGCCAATATCTGCAGTGTTCTTTTTTTCCGCGTAGGTTTCCAAAAGCGTTTCAAATTTACCGTTGGGAGTGACATAATAAATATAACCACCCCATGAAGTCACAATGTAATCACCATTACCTACAGGTTCTATACCATCAATGCTTTGCGGCAGTTCGACAATTGTTGTGATTTTCTTGTTCTTGTCTGCTTTAATAAAATTTTTACCTGCGCCGATCAACAGATCATCACCTACGGCCTTTAAACCATTCACTCCTTTTACACTATCAAGATAAAGACCCGCTTGATCGTTTTCCAGGCGCCAAATCTTCCCGGTTCTTGAATCAGATACAAATACAATTCCTTTATCGTTTACAGTAATATCATTAAGTCCTTTGGCACTGTCAACAGCAATCTTTTTTTCGATTTTTCCTTTGGCTATATCGATCACGATCACTTCGCTGATATCTGCTACATATAAACGATTGCCTGCAATGCCCATTCCTTTGGGTGCGTTTAGGCCAGTGATCCACAAAGAATCATATTTTTTGCCGTCCATGCTAAGTTTCGCCACGCCGCCTTTGCCATCAGCGTTCCATCCGGAGCCATCAATCAGGGAAACATAAAGAATTTTGTCTTTATTCAAATCGGGTAATACCGATTCCGGAATGGCTACAACTGTATCTGTAGCCCACAGTCTTTCCAATTTATGTTGTGCGCCGGCAGCAACCGCTATACTCATTAAAAAAACGGTAAGGGTTTTTTTCATAATTAAGTTTTTATAGAGATCTCATTGTTTGTACAATTTATTGAATTGTTGATTCACTTTATGAAATAAAATCGAAAAACGGCTACAATAAACCTGGAACTGTGCGGGTAGTTTATCAGCTCGACGTGGTGAATTCTTTCTGATACACTAAAGGACTTTTTCCGGTGATCATTTTAAAATATTTATGAAAGCTTGTAAAATTGTTAAAGCCACTTTCATAACATAGCCTTTTAATGCACTGGTTATTTTCAATCAGCAATTTGCAGGCATGACCCACCCGCAATTCAATCAGGAATTGAGAATATGTTTTTCTGGTTCTTGACTTGAAATAGCGGCAAAAAGAATTAGGGCTGATGTTGGCCACCTCCGCAATTTCTTCCAGTTGAATCTTGCGTTTAAAATTTTTAATAGAGTATTCGTAAATGGCATTGATCCGGTCACTTTCTACTTCAACCAGGTCAGGTTTAAAACCAATTGAAGACAGTGGTACCAATTGTTTTGAATTTGAAATAGCAGTAAGCGCCTCAATCAACAATATAATTCTTTGTGGACCTTCAGCGCTCTGTAATTGCTCCAGCAGCTCAGCAACTCTTTGCCTTGTTTTGCCATTGATCTGCAAACCCCTTTTTGCTTTTTCCAGAACTGTTTTGATGTTATTATTCTCAGGCAGGTGCAAGAATTGTTCACCCCAAAAGTTTTC
>Ga0126312_10003925_pt1 | contig 10043 bp, 10 predicted proteins | sample Plot104A_FD_92537 | JGI IMG/M metagenome (GOLD analysis project Ga0126312, IMG submission 92537) | Serpentine soil microbial communities from UC McLaughlin Reserve, CA, USA - Plot104A | ecosystem: Environmental > Terrestrial > Soil > Grasslands | place: USA: UC McLaughlin Reserve, Lake County...
TAAATGGCTTGGATAAAGGGATCCCGGGCCGCGAGGGCTCCAAGAGGGGCGAAAGACCGCTCGCGCGCCAGGCGACATTGGCTTGATTACAGGGATCGCGGCCTCGAAGGGCTCGAAGAGGGGACGAAGAAGGCGCGGATTCCGCCCCCACTGACTGAAACCGGTCTTGGGCCGGCCCCCAAGGCCGCTCCAGCGACTGGAGTAGGACGCTCGTCGTCGCCGTAGTCGCGCTCGTCCTCGTCGTCCCCGCGAGCTTCCCCAAGCATTTCAGCCTGCCGCCGCTCGGCGTCGAGGACGCGCACGCGGCCAACTGTCGCCTGATCACGATCTACTTCAAGGAGACAAGTACGGTCGGAGCGGTTCAGTACAAGATGAAGGAGCGCGTCTACTGGTGCGGTAACGGGCGACGTGTCACCTACTGGCAGGTCACCCTCGCCGTCACGTACACCGCCCCCTTCTGGGGGCTGGTATCGAGCGAGACAGAAAGCCACTGGAAAACCTGGAACGGCAGGCTGCGCGGAAGCCGCTACGTCTGGAAGATGAAGACGATGGGAGCCTGCGTCACGAACGTCGGCGGATGCGTGAAGACGAAGCACCCGTGGATCGAGCTTGAGCTTCGGGCCAACCTCGCGCTCACGATCAACTGGAACACGAGGGACCTGAAGCTCACGCGGGTCGAGATCTGACGGTCTAAAGTCCGGCCCCGTCCCGTTCTCGCGGGGAGGGGCGGGGCTCATCGGCTAGAGCACGTAGATGAGGAAGACGACGACGTAGACGAGCGCCAGCGCGCCGACGACGATCAGGAGCAACCTGAGACCTGTCACGCGGGAGAGCTTACGCCGAGCGGGTCGGCGGCGAGGCGAGGGGCTAAGCTCCCGGCCGTGCGGCAAATCAAGGTATTGGGTCGGCCTTTGATCACCTGGAGCGACGTCCGCTGGACCCTCTTCGTCGTCGCCGGGATCGCATTCCTCTACGGCGTGGGCGCGCTGGCCTTCACCGCAATGGCGGTCGGCGGCATCTGGGGCTGGGTCATCATCGTCGCGGCGCTCACCGTCATCGTCGCCTTGATCGGCCGCGAGCTATGGGCGTTTTGGCTGCGGTTCCGCCGGTGGTGGGACGGACGGGCTAGCGGCCCGCTTCCGCGTTAGCATCGATACCGTGCCGACCGCGCTCGACAACGGCCACCGCTCGCCGAAGAAGCTGCTCGCCGACGTCGTGCGGAGGCTCGTGGCTGCTGAAGCTCTGACTCGGCGCAACGTTCCCGCCCGGGTTGGTGCAGGTCACATCCGGAACACCGGTCGCGGAGACTTCAATGCGGAACGTCGTCCCTCCGAGCCCGGCGACGTTACCGGTGCACTCCACGAGCGGCAGGCTTCCCGTAGTGACTCCTCCTTCGTTTCTCTTGACACGTGGCGACATAACTTTCACACTCGGGCCACGTTGGCGGTCATGCTCGCGCGTCCGAGGGCGTGAGGAGGTGATGAGAGACGAAGGTGGTGTGAGTTTGCTGGCGTTCTTTAGATGCCCCGGGCGCCTGAGAAACGGCGGGGCCGGTCCTCACGCTCCGGGCTGCGGCGATCCAATCGTTCACTCTGACACTGGAGATAGTGAGAGGAGGACTGGCATGGATGCAGAGAAGCGAACCAGGCGTCCGAGAACACCCCACCGCGGGCTCACCGTCCTCGGCGTAGTTTTCCTAACGGTCTGTGTGCAGCTGGCGCTTGCGGCTCCGGCCGCAGCCCAGCCGCTCACAGGAGGTTTCTCGCCGACGATCATCAACGGGGCGGCCGACCTCAACGGTGACGGCGTCGTAAACGGCCGCGACGACTCCAACGCGTTCTACGGCGACACGAGCATCATCGACGGGATGCTCGACTGCGACGCCTGGACGGCGCCGAACGATGGCGTTGCCGGCGACCTAGCGATTACCGTCGACGACGACTGCACGCTCATCGGGTACGACGGCACGCCGGACGGCGTCACCATCGCCGTCGGGGATGGCGAGTTCCAGTGGCCTAATCTGAGCCGGCTGCCAACCGTCTTCAACGCGGCCGATCCCGACAATCCCGACATCAGCGAGTCCGACTTCGCCTGGTCGGCGATAAACGGGCGAGTGGACTCGAACGGAGACGAGGCGATCACCGGCGACGACTGCCACTTCGGCCTCATTGGCGAGACCGTCGACGTCGGCCTCGGAGACCCGACGGACGGAGCCGATGTCCTCGGTAATCCGGGCGCGAACGAATGTGGCTTCGCCCAGCCGCCCGACCTCGCCGACAATGGTCTCGTGGACCTCAACAGCGACGCGGACATCACGGCCGCCGACTCGTGTTCCGGATGCTTCTTCGGCCTCGACGTCGAAGTGGGGGTGGTGCAGGCCCAGGAGTGCCCCGGCTTCGAGGGTGACCCTCGGAACCACGTGGTCGGCACGGCCGGCAACGATGTGCTCGTCGGGACCGCAGGTGCGGACATCATTTGCGGCCTTGGTGGTAACGACACCCTTCGCGGGCGAGGTGGCAACGACCTTCTCCTCGGCGGTGCCGGCGCGGACTTCCTCAGCGGCGGGCCGGGCGCCGACCGTCTCAGGGGCGGGCGTGGCAACGACGTGCTCCGTGGAGGCGGCGGGCGTGACCGCCTCTTCGGCCAGGGCGGCCGTGACCTCCTGGCTGGCGGGCGTGGCAACGACGTGCTCCGTGGAGGCGGCGGGCGTGACCGCCTCTTCGGCCAGGGCGGCCGTGACCTCCTGGCTGGCGGCGTGCGCGCCGACTTCCTCAGCGGCGGGCCGGGCGCCGACGTCCTCCGGGGCGGGCGTGGCAACGACGTGCTCCGTGGAGGCGGCGGGCCCGACAGCCTCTTCGGCCAGGGCGGCAACGACATCCTCCGCGGGGGCTTCGGAAACGACCATCTCGACGGCGGATCTGGTTTCGACCGCTGCTCGGGCGGAGCGGGAAGCGACACGTTCGTGAGGTGTGAAGCGTAGGACGTCACCGCTAGCGAGAGAGCCGGGTCCCCTCGGGGCCTGGTTCTCTCGCGCCTCTCCAAGCTGACGCCTAGCACCAGGTGCCTAAGAGAGGGGGAAGTTGTTTCTCTCGTTCGCCCTCTTTTTTCTCGCCCACTCCCGACGGTAAGTGTTGTAGTGCTCGCGATTCTTCTCCCGCCAGCGCGTCTGATTCTGCCGCACGCACGTGCGGCAGATTCGCTGGCCGTCAGGTTCAGGCGAGACGTACAGATTCTCCCCGCTCAGCGGGTGTCCCCGCTTGCAATGTGTTTTGCGGGCCTTGCGGATGACTGGTCTAGTCTATTCCGGGCAGACGTGCGAGAGGGTACTGCCCGAACGGCTGTGACTAGCCGGACGAGGATTAGCCAGCGAGGTCGAAGCCTGGCGGCTCGGGAGGCTCCGGGTTGCCAGGCTCCTCGCCCGCGTCGAGCCGAGCGCGGTCGGCCGGGTCGGGATACGCGAGCGTCCTCCAGGCGAAGCCGTACTCGGCGTCACATCGTTCCCATTCCCGTTCGAGCCTCACGACGGCCGCGGGCGAGAGGCCGCGGCGAAGGAGGGCGGCGGGCGACATGCCTACCCGCGCGTGCATCGTCTCGGCCGTCGTCAGCTTCCGGCCGCGGTTCCAGTTCTTGTGCCGCGGCATCGGTCGGCAGAAGGGCCGCGGCCGTTGTAAGGATCCCCTCTGCACGAGCACCAATCTTCGACCCCAAAAAGGAGGTGTTCGACCCCTGCTCCGATGGCTTGAATAAAGGGATCCCGGGCCGCAGGGCTCCAAGAGGGCGCGAAAGACGGCTCGCGCGCCAGGCGACATTGGCTTGATTACAGGGATCGCGGCCTCGAGGGGGTCGAAGAGGGCACGAAGAAGGCGCGGATTCCGCCCCCACCGACTGAAACAGGTCCTGCACGATCCTCCAGCTTCGACCCCAAAAAAGAGGATCTTCGACCCCTGCTCCGATGGCTTGAATAGAGGGATCGACACCCTCGCCAGGGGTCGAAAGGGGTCGAAAGATTGACACCCCCTCGGCGTCCGCACCACGCTAACCGTCGGCCCAGTTCGCCGCCGCGGCGATGAGATTCCCGACCCAGCCGACCCCCTTAGGGTCCCGACCCTGGTGAGGACTGCACCCGAGCTCATCTTCGCACCCAAAAAAGGACACTGGTGGGCCCGGAAACGTGGCTTGGATACAGGCACCGCCGTCGCGGGGGCCGACGCGAGGTCGCGCCGCTCAACTCCGGCGGCTGCGGCACTACGCCCGGACGACCAATCATTGATGTGATTCCCGCTCCGTCCCGGCCCCTGGCGTGCCGTCGGTCGGTGAGGCTGCAGCTGAGCCCATCTTGGAGCCCGAAGCGAGGGCACCGACTTCCATCAAGCGCGTCGTGAGCAACCTCCACGAACGACCTCCGTACCTCGCTGTGTTGCTCGATGCTCGGCGAAGAAGCGTTAACGTACGGCTCCCCCGGCGTCTCAAGCAAGGTGACCGAGCAGATCTCAGCGTGATGGAAGCTACGGCCGGTGGCTATGTGAGCGTCGCTGGGCGCATGGTGAACCGTGCCGCCTTCATCGCGTCTCTGCGTGCGAAGAACCCTGAAGCGACCAGGGCGCTTGTCAGGCAGATCAAGGATGACATTGCACATGGAGAGGACGGCTCGCGAGGGCTCGAGCTCTTTTCGGAAGCGTTCCGGGGAAATATTCTCGGCTGGCTCCAATCCCGGCGCTTTCCAGGCGATCCAACCGCAGCCGCAGAGGTTTGGAGCGAGACGCTCTTCCGCGTTTGGCGCAAGGCCAGAGAGTACGACGAGACCCGCAGCGCCTTTCCGACGTGGGCGATGAATCAGGCGAAGTGGGCAGCGAGTGAATACGCGCGGCGAGTCTCCCGGAGACGGGAGGTTTCGCTCCCGCATCAATTCGAAGCGATGCCAGAAGAGAGCGAGCCCGAACGGCTCACCGAAGCACAGCGCCGGGCGCTCCTGCACGCATTCACGCGTCTCACAGAGACACAGCAACTTCTTGTACGCGCCCGCTACGTCTCGGGCCTGCGCCACAGCGAGATCGCCAACGACGTGCTTGCGGAAGGGCAGAGCGAGGCTAACGTCCGCGTCTACGTCAATCGCGCAATGGCGGTCCTCCGTCGCCACTACCAAGACGAGTTCGAAAGGTCTACCAGGGAAGGAGGTGCGAGCGAGTGATGGGTGAGCACACCTATGAAATCGCGATGGATGTTGAGCAGGCGTACGAGGATGGAACGTACTTCCAGCTTGCCTCGAAGGATGCTGAGCGGGAGGTGGCCCATTTGGGAGTAGTCCTGGCGAGCGTCCTTGAGTTCACTGATGAAGATGTCGACGCAGTGCTTGCCTTCACACCCGAAGCAGCCGCCGTTGATGCCGAGACGCTCGCATCCGAAGTGAGGCGTGCCGTTCGGAGCAGTCCCGAGGCATCGGCTTAAAGGGTCACCAGCTCCCTGACGCCGCCTTCGGCGACGCGGGCCCAAGGTAGAAGGAAAGACGGTGTTACGTTTTTCCGAATGCTGCAGATAAGGGGTGAGGAACGGTGGGTTGCCCGAGCGATCGCAGCCCAAGCCGCGCCGCGCCTGTCGGGGGTCTTGGGTCTTTTCGCGTTCTCATGACCGACCGGCCGACGAGGTCGGTAAGACGGCGCTCACCGAAGCGCTCGTTTAGCCATGCGCCCGCTCAGCGATCCGGCCAGCGCTCGTGCGACTGGTGCACCAGGGCGCTGACAGCCAGTCATCCTCGCACCGTGCGACGAGACCGCTGCCCACGCGTTCAACGAACTGGCCGTGGAGTCCACGATCTCGCCCTGCAGATGTGTGGAAGAAGCTCACCAAGGCGGTCTATATCGGCTTGATGACCATCTTGGCAGCCTCGACCGCCACAGCACACGCTGCAGCGCCGTCAGCCGAGCCGCGGTCCAGGCGCTTAGTTGTGCATCTGAGGGCTGACACGCCTGCCTGAACTGGTCAACGCCCTTCCGGATCAGTCGTTCTTTCCGAAGGAGGTGAAGTTATGACGCAGCATGCAAGCACAGAAAGCAGCGTCCGGCTGAACAAGCTCGCGAGCGGCGGCTACAGCTGGACGATTTCGGTAGCCGCACATGGTGAGGCGCTCGACGTCTCGCGAAGGAGGCGGCGCTTCGGTTGTCGAGCGAACTGGAGGCAGAGCTTCTGCACATCCGCCAGACCAACGCCAGCCTCCCCTTCTAAGGCCGTGCGAGCCATGGTCAGCAAAGGATGACCTAGCTGAGGAACCGGCGCCTAAGCACGCCGCACATCGGTTTGGGCGCACCTAAGCAATCGGACGGAGGTGACATCGCAAGCCGCATCCAGACAGAAGCAGACCCTGTCTCCTCCCTGCCGACGTGAGTTCACCCACGTAGATGGGCTGGGCTATCTCGGAAAGACAACACCCAGTCCTGCAGGGCGAGGCAAGAAGGTCATCACGGACAAATGGACACCTTGGCGGTCAGCAACCTGGTGGCTTCAGAGCTGTCGCCACGTCGCCACCGCGGCGTAGTACACCACCGATCAAAGGAGCAACACCTGAATCATTCTCTTGGCGGCCCTCGGGCCGCTGCCCTGCCTAACCAGGCGGGGGAACTTCAAGCGACCGGGTCTGCGCTTCCGGTTGCCGGACCATTTCGGGAGCCGCACGATGGCTCTCCGGGTTCGCACGGCTCTGCGATCGTGCCCAGGCGCGGCTCGCGGGCGATTGCGCTAACAGCGTCGAAGCTTGTATCCCGACCAGTGGCTTGGCTTTGGCCGGGACGCATCCCCTTCGGCGAGCTGACGATCCTGGCCGGCGACCCCGGCCTCGGTAAGTCACTCCTGGCGGCCCACCTGACCGCGCGGCTCACGTGCGGCGGACTTGGGAAGGCTAGGAATGCCCTCGTGCTGACCGCGGAGGACTCGCCTGAGCACACCGTCCGACCGCGTCTCGACGCGGCAGGGGCGGATCTCGAGCGAGTCACCTTCGGCTGGCTCGAGCGTGAGGGTCTCCCCACTCCCTTCATGCTTCCGACCGACGTCGGTGAGCTGAGGGCGATCGCTCATGAGCGAAAAGCTGCCCTCATCGTCATCGACCCGCTGGCGGCGCATCTTGCCGGCGGGGTCAACAGCTGGAAGGACCAGGAGGTGCGAACGGCGCTTGCGCCGCTTAGCAGCCTCGCGAAGGCGACCGGGGCGGCGATCGTCATCGTTGCCCACCTCAACAAGGGGCAAAGCGACGACCCGCTGCAGCGGCTGGGCGGCTCGATCGGGATCCCGGCGGCCGCCCGCAGCGTGCTGCTGTTGGCCCGAGACCCGGACGATCCAGAGGGCGAGCACGGGGGGCAGCGTGTGCTCGCGCACGTCAAGAGCAACCTCGGGCCGTTGGCGGCAAGCCTTCGGTACGAGATCGAGCCCGCAACGGTCGCCTGCGGCTCGGCTGAGATGTTCGAAACGGCCCGGATCCTCGAACGGGGCGAGGCACCGTACACCGGTGCCGAACTCCTGGCGGCTCCGAGGGCCGAGCGGGGAGCCAAGCTCACAGAAGCGATCGGGTTCCTCGAACGTGAGCTCGAGCAGGGCGATCGAGCCGTCGGCAAAATCCAGCGCTCCGCCGAGCAGCTGGGCATCTCGCTCCAGACCCTTCAGCGAGCGAAGAAGCAGCTCGGAATCGAGAGTATCCGAGTCGAGCACGGCTGGGTCTGGTGTCTGCCACCGTCGGCAGGTGACGGCGCGACGCCGTGACGAGACAGCCGCCCGTCACCGCCCCTCGGGACGGTGGCCGACGCGGCGAATCGAGACGATCGCCGTGTCTGACCCAAGCGGCCCGCGACGGCGCCATGGAGGCCTGGCTCGAGATCCTGAGTCAACGCCATCCGGGCTTCGTGTGGATACCGAAGCGGGCCCTGGACCTCGCTCCCGAGAGGTCCTAAGCTGAGACCGGGGAGCGGCTTCGGCCGCTCCCCCCACCCACCAACGGTCGAGGAGGAATGATGAGAGAACGGATGCTCGGCTACGTACGCGTGAGCCGCGTGGCCGGTCGCGGCGACGACCTCGTCTCGCCCGAGATCCAACACAAGAAGATCGAGGAGTGGGCGGCACTCCACGACGTCGAGATCATTCGCTGGTTCGACGAGATCGACCAGCCCGGCTCGAAGCTCGAGCGGCCGCTCTTCCAGGAGGCTCTGCGCCTTTGTGAGGACGGGAAGGCGGATGGGATCGCCGTCTACCGGCTTGACCGCTTCGCCCGCTCGGTCATCCACGGACTTGAGTGCATCAAGCGCCTCGAGGAGGCGAACTGTCGCTTCGTCAGCGTGACGGAAGGATTCGACGCTGGAACTGACGTCGGTCGCCTCGTCCTCACCATCCTCTTTGCCTTCGCCGAGCTCGAATTAAAGAAGATCGCCCAAAACTGGAGCGACGCCGTCTCCCAGGCGATCGAGGCGGGCAAGTACATCAGCGCCAAGCCGCCGGTCGGCTACCGAAAGGGAGACAACGGACAGCTTGTCCTCGACCCCGACGTCGCCCCGATCATCCAACGCGTCTTCCGCCTCCGCGCCCAGGGTAAGTCCTACCGCGAGCTCGCCGAGTTTCTCGACGCGCAGGGGATCCGTTCCTCCTGGGGAAGTCCTCACTGGTCGGCGAGCACCGCTGGCAAGATCCTCACCAACCGCGCCTACCTCGGGGAGGCCGGTTATGGAGACATTGTCAACACCCACGCGCACGAGCGGCTCGTCAGCGAGAAGGAATGGCAGGCGGTCCAGCCAGGCGAAAGGATCGTCCTCCCAAACGAAGAGCACCGTTCCGCGCTCTGCGTCCTCCGCGGCGTACTCGCCTGCGGAGGATGCGGCAAGAGGATGCTCGTGGGCGGTGGCTCGAAGAAGCGGGGCAAGAAAGCCCCGGCCCCGCACTACTACTGCCGGGGTCGCTACGAATCGCTCGTCTGCACAGCCAGAGCTTCAGCTGGACATGTTTGGCTCGACCGCTACGTCGAGGAACAGCTCCTCGCTGCCTTCGGAGACGATGGCCCTCTTGCCGAAGCGCTCCTCAAGAACGACCAAGTCGAAGTGGCCGCCCGCGAACTCGAGGCGGCACGACACGCTCTCATCCAGTACGTGGCGAACGCACGCCTGATCGAGACAATCGGACTCGATGCCTTCAATCTCGGCGCAGAGGCCCACCAACAGCGTGTCGATCTCGCCCAAATAGCGCTCGAAGAGGCACGGAGGCAGCAGGAGGCCGTGGCAACGGTCATGGACGGCGACCTGCTCCGTGCCTGGAGAGCCGGGGAACTCACACCGCTTGAGCGGCGCACGATCGTCTCCAAGATGGTCGATCGGGTCGTCCTCTCCCGCGCGAATCAGAAAGGCAAAAAGACGTCCGCCGACATTGGCGACCGAGTTCAGATTGTACTTCGCGGAAACGAAGTGCTTATTCCAGAAACAGGTTCTGTCAGGGCAGCAAGGCAGATTGAAAGCGTGTCGTAGGTATTCAGACTACGACGCGGCCTTCGGACGTCGACCGCGACGCGCGACCTGCCGTCCCTTCCGTCCAAGCTCGGCGGCTTCGTCGGCGCTGACGTCGAGCTCGTAGGCACCCCGGCGGGCGTCTTCGAATGCGATACGGATCTTTGCACCTTTTCCTTCTTCAATCTCTTCACCAGAGAGATCAGAAACGAGGACTGTCTTGCGAGCCATGCTTTTCCTCCAGAGAACAGGGTACGTCAGCGTAATGTACAGTGATGCTTCTCCTCGCTGTCAAGATCGGATTTCATTCACCAAAGACAGCGGCGAGGCAAATCGGTAACCAATCCGGTGAGCAGAGCAGGACCTGGCTCTCGAGCGCAGGCTCAAGCTCGGCTCCCCACGCGATTCCGAGCCCCGACGGGCATGGGGGAAACAGTCACGTATGCAACGCGCACGAGGGCGCCGCGTGGGAGCTGTCCGGCTCTGAGGCGGGAGTGTCCGGAGGGCACCCCCACGCGGGACTCCAACGTGGTCGAATAAAGAGCAAGCGCCGAGCCATCAGTGCCATAAAGAAAACCA
>Ga0126312_10003926_pt1 | contig 10040 bp, 7 predicted proteins | sample Plot104A_FD_92537 | JGI IMG/M metagenome (GOLD analysis project Ga0126312, IMG submission 92537) | Serpentine soil microbial communities from UC McLaughlin Reserve, CA, USA - Plot104A | ecosystem: Environmental > Terrestrial > Soil > Grasslands | place: USA: UC McLaughlin Reserve, Lake County...
GTGAACTCGGCCGCGCCGGTCTGGCTGACCGTCGCCGTCCACAGCCCGTCGCCGGGCTCGACCTCGCGCGGGTACGGGCCGCCACCCATCTCCGCGCTGAACGCGTAGGCGTAGGACACGCGCACGTCCTGAGGCACGGTCGTCGCGTTGAAGGCCAACCGTCCGAGCCGGACGTCGACCGCCACGTCGTCTGGGTCGGGCTGCGACGCCGGGTTCAGCCAGTCTTCGAGGTTCCGGGCCACCACTCGCTCGACCGGGATCAGGTTCGCCTCGGATGCGACCGTCCCGGCGTGCACGGCCAGGCTCACGCCGTAGTACTCGCGGCGCTGGCGGTGGAACGCGAGCCGCCTGATCGGTCCGGGCACGTGGATCTCCTCGGCGAGCTCCGTCTCGGCCGCCTCTCGCGCCGGGCTCGTGAACAGCTGGGTGGCCGTGCCGAGCGGGTCGAAGTGGAACAGGTGAGCGGCGGGCCCCGGCCTCGGCGTCACGCCGACGAGCGGGTAGGCGCCGAGCCGCCATAGCCAGAATCCGAGCCGCCGCAGCGCCGGCCAGCCCTCGCGGCGCGCCACCGGGCGCACGTCCACGCTGTGGGAGCTCATGTCGAACGGCCCGTCCACCAGCTCGGCGGTCTCGGGGTCGCGAAGGCTCATCGTCCCGACGACGCCGCGCGGGCGCGGCTCCGATGGCTCCGGTGGGGGCTGCGGCTCCGGCTGCGGGTTGAACCGCAGGTGATTCAGGTTCTGCGTCCAGTTGGCGAGCTCGAAGAACGGCACCGCGTGGGCACGCCAGAGCGTCACGTCGCGCGCCAGCTCCTCGAGCATAGGCAGCGTGCCCTTTCGGCGCCGGTAATAGATCGTCTTCGCGACGTCGGCCCGCGGTCTGCGCGCGCGCCCCGGCAGCAGCGTGTTCCCGACCAGGTCGCCGATGTACGGGATCACCCAGTCGGCGGACGTCTCCACGAAGAAGTCGTCGAGCAGGTCGTCGATGTTGCGCTTCACGAGACCGGCCTCTTCGCCTATGACCTCCAGCAGGTGGCCGAGCGGGCGCTTGCGCGACTCGTCGTGGAGGCGGTAGAGCGCCGGCAGCAGGGACTCGAGGTCGAGCTCCGTCCTTCGGGGGTCTACGAGCGGCATCTCAACCCTCGCCCACCTGGACGTCCTCCGGGACGTCGATCACCGCAAGCTCGGACGCTCGGAGCAGGAGGTGCGGCTGCACGGGGGCGCTGGTGCCACCGCGCTCCAGCAGGAAGCGCGCGAACTCCTCATCCGTCTCGAACGGCTTGAAGCGAAGCACGTCGACGTCGGCGGAGACGACGCCCGGAACCTGCTGGAGCGTCCTGTAGACGTCGCTCAGGTGTACGGCCCGGCCGAAGTCGCGCTCCTCGAAGGACAGGTGGCCGCGCAGCGCGGCCCGGGCGGCGGGAAGGACGTCGCGCGCCAGGTGGTCGGGATGAACGCGCACGGTTGCCTCGACCTCCACGGGCACCTCGACGTGTGGCCGCACGACCAGCATGCGGTTCGGGTCGCGCCGGGCGTCGAGCCTCCCGACGAGGCCCTTGAGCGGATCCCCCACGATCGCCGCCCCCTCCTCCCCGGCGACGGTCAGATGCACGGCCTGCGCCGCCCCGTCCCACTCGAATGTCGCCCGCGCCTTCGCGACGCCGGCAGCCTCGCGCGCAGCGTCCTCGAAGTCGCGCAGCGACACGATGCGGCCGAAGGTCCGCACGGTGTTCGGGATGTTCGACCGCGTCATCTCCGGCGTCTCGCGGTCGACCCCGATGCCGGTGGCGGCCGGGTTGTGCGCCGACCGCAGCCCGACCGGTCGGTCGAGCAGGGTCCGCACGGCTCCCGCCGCGACGTTGCCCGCCCGGCCGATCCCGTATCGGTAGGTGGCCGTGATGTTGTTGCGGCCCGTCGGAAGGCGCGCGCCGGTGATGCCGTCGCCGAACTGGATGGTCGTCTCTCCCTCGGCGTCGATCCGGACCGTGTAGACGCGGTCGTCCGGCCCGCTTCCGTAGAAGCTCCTGACCTCGCGCCAGAGCACGCCCTCCACCCGCACTTCGAGCTCCGCGCCCACGTCCTCGGCGGCGCCCGGCCGGGGCACGTACGTGAGCGGCGCCTTCGCGAGCCCAAAGGACTGGAACTCTCGTACCGCGTCCCCGCTCCCGAGCAGCTCGTCCCTGACCGTCTCGCCGTGAGTCGCGCGTGCGAGGTTGGCGTAGAGGCGCACGGACTCGAGCTCGTAGGGCACCGACAGCGGCCTGACGAGCTCCACCTGCGTGAACGGCGGGTCCTCCAACACCTTGGCGTCCTGCACGACCAGGCCCTCGACCTGGGCCTCGTCGCCGCCGACGGGCACGCCCAACAGCAGCATCCGGCGTTCCCCGCGCAGCTCGGGGAAGGCGCCGTCCAGCTCCAGGAAGTACCCCGACGCCTCCGTGAGCAGCTCGACCCGCTCGAGCGGCTCCGCCTCGGTCAGGATCGAGGTCCCCCGCAGCGGGAAGACGTCGATGTGCTCGGGCTGTGTCGCCTTCGGAGGCACGTCCAGGTCGAGGCGCGTCACGGCCGCCGTGAGGCCGTAGGCGCTCCGGACCGTCGGCTCGGCTCGCTCGATGCGGTAGGCCTCGCTGTAGCCGCGAGGATGTGGCTCGCCGTCGACCGTCACGGGCTCGGGCGTCGTGAGCACCGCCCAGTCGCCGCGAAGGATGTCCGGGTAGACGTCGTCGAGGAACAGCCGCGCCGGGTGGTCCGCGTCGTGAGGGAGCTTCGCCCCCTTCGTCGACTCCGTGGTGATCTCGACCGGGTCGTCCTTCCCCTTCCTGACCACCTCCACGAGCCGCTCCTCCAGCGCGTTGTAGCCGAACGGCCAGGCCTGGCGCCGCAACACGTACAGCTGCTGCTCCTCCTCGGCGGGGTCGACGCCGAAGCGGCGTGAGCCGAGCCGCGGCGTCAGGTCGAGCGAGATCAAGCCGTGCTCGGGGTCGCGCTCGGCCGCGGTCACGCGGCGCACGTCCCACCGCTCGCTTCCCGGGTCCTCGCGATGCTCCTTCCCGACCACGAGCACGTGGTCGCCGGCCTCGAGGCCGGCGCCGACGGCGCGCACCCACGCAATCGTGTCCCGCCTCGTCAGCGGCCGTGTCGGTGGCGCCGCGCGGACCGGCCGCAGGCGCATCTCGTTCAGGCCGGTGGCCGCCTCGACCGCTTCCATGGTCTCGAAGGTCTGCGGCTTCTCGTCGCGGCTCTCGGGCACGCTCTGAACCCGCAGGCGCTCCGACAGCTCGATCCGCTTGTCGCGGTCGAGCCGGAAGGCCAGCTCGGCGGCCGCGGCGACCCCGGGCGCGGGCCGGTAGTCGAGCATCCGGGCGAGGTGCACCAGCGAGGCGGGAAGCCTCGCCGTGCGCAGGAACGTCTCGTTCGCGATCCGCTCCTGGTAGAAGGTCAGGATGTCGGCCACGTACGCCCACATCTCGAGCAGGGCGATGCCGTAGTCCTCGCCCGACCGTGCGGTCCAGGTCCGGAGCTCGGGGCGGCTCGACACCTCGGCGAGCATCGACGCGCGGAACGACCCGTAGGTGCCGATGCGGTAGGCGATCGCGCTCAGTGCGGGTCTGTTGTCGATCTCAGCCCGCTCGGGTCTCGAGCCGCAGCAGCCGCACGTGTCCAGCACCGGCGGGCTCACCGGCCCCCCACCATCTTCAGCCGCAGGAGCCCCTGTTCCGGGAAGTTCAGGTCGTTGTCCAGACGGAGGACCTCGGTTCGCGCGGGCCGGACGACGCCGGTCTCGAGCTCATCCGCGGCGACCTTCGCGTAACGCTTGAAGAGCGTCACCTCGGCCGAATCCACGCCCTCGACGCGCTCGATCGCCTCGTAGAGGACGCTCAGGTAGAGCGGGTCGCCGAAGGTGAACCGGTCCGGGTCGAAGAAGCCGCCGCGGGCGCTCAGCGCCTCCATCACGGCCAGCTCCACATCGGCGCGGAAGTGCTCCTCCGCCACGCAGATCGTGATCTCGATCTCCAGCGGGACGAAGACGGGCTCCTCGATCTCGACGTCGTAGCCGGCCTGGGTGTGCGCGTAGACCCAGTCACGCAGCCGCCGCTCGAGCTCTTTCGGGACGTCCGTGCGGCCCTTGGGGTCAATCGCCACGAAGACCGTGTGCCAGCTGCCCGTCCACCGGAACGTGGCCACCGCGCGCGACACCCCGGGATGGCGCTCGGCGATGCGCGCGTAGTCGTCGGCGGTGACCGCGCGGTGCTGCACGGTTCGGAATGCCGTGGGGGCCAGCTGCTTCACGCGCTCGCTCGACTCGGCGTCGACGCCTCCCGAGGCGGGCAGCGGATTGCGCACCGCCGTCACGTCAGGCCAGCCCGGAGCATTCCCCGGATCGATCAGGTGCGCAAGCGCCTCGCCGCCGATGTTCCCGCTGCAACCGACCCCGACCCGGTACCTGGCCTGGATGAACGAGCCGTTGGGGGGCCGGCGGCCGAACCCGCGGTTCCCGAACCGGACGCTGGCACTGCCGTCGTTCTCGGTCTCCACGACGAAGTGGTCGTCGAACTCCTGACTTTCGAGCAGGTTGGGCACCGGCTCCCAGTCCGAGAGCACGCCGGTGGGCGCGAAGACGTCCAGCGAGACCTCCGGCACGACGTCGTGGCCGTCGTCTGTGAGGATCGACGTGGCGCTGGCCGGGAGGCCGCGCTCGTCGCGCGGGACGATGCGCGCGCTCACGGGCCCGCGCCCGAGCGGGAACCGATACGAGGGCCGCGAGACGATCCCGCCCGCTCCGCTCTCGGAGGCCTCGGGATACGTCTCCTCGACCGTGCGGCCGTGGTCCGCGAGCACGAGGTTCCCCCGCGCCACCGCGACCGCTCCCGCCTGCGGCGTGGACACGCAGAGCGGGAACGCGAGAGCGTCGCGCTCGTTCCAGGACACCTCCGTCAGGTCCGCCCCGCGCAGGATGTCGTGGTCGCTCTTCACGTCAACCAGCCGCACCGCCGCCCGGTGCGTGCGGTCGGCGTCCTGCGGCAGGCCGCTCTCGATACCGCGCGTCTCCTCGAAGAGGAGGAAGTCGCCCTCTCGAAGGACGTTCGTCAGGTCTCCGGCCAGGTGCGCCGTGGTCGCGCCGCGTGGGATGCAGCAGTCGCGGTTGCCCCAGGTGTGGATCGCGATCTCGTTCAGGTCGGAGTCGAGCCGGGCGCTCGTCACGGTTTCGAAGACGGCGTTCGCGTGCTCGAGCGCGTGGAAGGCCGCGTTGCCGGCCAGGCGCGGCGGATGCGGCGGCTGCTGCGCGCCGAGCGGCACGTCCACGCGGGTCAGCACCTGCGTGCCCTTCGGCAGCAACCCGGTCGTGCCGGCAGCCAGGGCCACGTGCACGAAGGCGCGCGCGCTCACGCCGTCGTGCATCCGGTAGTCCAGGAGCAGCGCATGCCGGCGCACCGAGGAGCGGCGCCTCGCGGTCTCCAGGAACTGCTCGTTCGCCACGGCGTCCTGGTAGTAGCTGAGCTGGTCGCCCACGTAGGCCAGGAGCTCCACCAGCGCGATCCCGAGATCGGCCTCGTGCCGGTCGCTCCATTCCTGGATCCGGCCCGGGATCAGGTCGAGCAGGGCTCTGCGGAAGCTGGCGTAGTCCTTCGCCAGGTAGTCGATCAGCGGCTCGGGAGGCGCTTCTGAGGGGCACTCCTCGACCGGGCGGCAGTCGAAGCGGCTCGGGCAGCCGGCCTTGAAGCTGAAGTCCACCTGGGCGTAGGGCGGGTCGAGCAGGGCGTGGTCGATGTGAAGCGTGTAGGTCGAGAAGTCGCCCGGCTCGCTGACCCTGACGCGCAGGTGATTGCCCGCCCGCGCCACCTCGGTCACCTGGATGCGTCGAATGCGCTCGCCGCCGGTCACGCGCACGACGGTCGTGTCGCCGTCGAGGTCGTCGAGCATGGCCCCGAGGTTGGCTGCCACGTCGTGCTCGATGAAGTAGACGCGGAGGACGCGCTGGTTGTCGGCCTGGGGCGTCGTGGCGACCTCGAGGTAGTCGATCCCGTGCCGGTTGGCGTCGATCCGCAGCTGCGCGCGCCGCGAGTCGTCGCCGCAGCGCAGGTCTGTGTGGGAGAACGAGGTCTCGGTCATGTCACCCTCGGCGCCGCGAAGCGGTCCTCCTGACGCGTTCCGTCCGTGAGCCGCGTGTAGACGACGTCCACGTGGAGCTCCGCGTCCTGGTTCGTGACGTTCACCGCGTCGACGTGCACCACGTCGGCGAGCCAGCGCTGGAGCGCCGCCATGACCGTGAACTGAGTGGCGCTCGCGAGGATGTCGCTGTTCGGGGCGAACACGAGCCGCAGGAGGCCGCAGCCGAAGTCGGGCCTGTTCACGCGCTCGCCCGGGTTCGTGAACAGGACCTGATGGATCATGTCGCGCACGTGGTCGTCGGTCTCCGTGGTCGCGGCGCGACCGCGCGCGTCGAACGAGAAGGGGAAGTCGAGGTGCCCGCTCATCCGGCCTTGACCTTCTTCGAGAGCATGCTCTGCTGGGGTGTGGGGAGTGCTGGCTGTGGCGGAGTCGGCACCACCGGGTACGGGCCCGCCTGCTGTCCGGGGTGCATGTGCGACCCGTACATCTGGACGACCTGCTGGAGGTACTGGAGGAGGTCGTCGCCGAACACGACCGCGTGGCTCGCGTTCTCGACCAGCTCAATCGCCGGGGCCTCGACGACCGCCTTGGAGGCGCCCTTGATCGTGATCTGGCCGTTCTGGACCTCGATCTTGAGGATGTTGTCCCCGTTCTCGTCGCTCACGGAGATCGCCTGGCCGTCGTCGTCCATCGACACCATCAGGCCCTTCTCGGTGCGCACGATCTTCAGCGGAGGCGTTGCCGCGGTGCCGGCCTCGTTGGACGGGAGCTGGCCGCTGGCCCACCAGCAGCCGGTCCAGATCGGCCGCGAGACATCGCCCGACTCGAACTCGATCCAGACGCCGGCCCCGGCCGGGGGTACCGCGAAGGAGCCGAGCCCGTCGCCGGCATACGGGGCCGACGGCAGCGCCCAGCCCGAGTCGACGTCGCCGAGCACCTCGGGTACGCGCGCGCGCAGGCGGCCCTGGTCGTTCGGGTCGGCGTTGTCGGTGACCACGCCGCGGTACTTGCCGTAGCGCCGCGCCGCCTGCCACCCGCCCGCGCCGTTCGCGCCCTGTGCGGCCGGGACGGTCATGCGGCCTGCCCCTCGGAGAAGCTCTCCTGCCCGGTCAGCCCGATCCCGTTGCGGCGCAGCGTGAAGCGCTGCGTGTACCCCTCCGGCGTGAAGCTGTGAAGGACGCGCTCGACGTAGTAGCTGCCGCTGAAGCGCGTTCCGGCGCCGCGCACGAGCACCGGCCGCTTCGCGCGCAGGATGCCGCCGTAGGCGACCGCGTTCAGCTCGCCGTCTGCGCTGATCGCGAACGCCGAGCTGTCGACCACGGCCTGCGCGAGCGTCTTGAGCTCTCCGGACTGCGCGAGGCCGGTCTCGGTGAGCAGGACCTTGCGGGGCTTGTCGGTCGACGCGGTGGACTCGCCGCCGAGCTCCTTGAGCGCCGTGCTCGCGATCTCGGCTGGCTGGTCGGACTGGTCGTCCACGTCGAGGCCGGTGACCTTCGCCTCGACGGGGCGCAGCATGTCGAAGCGGGCGCTGAAGGAATTGACGTTGGTCGCCTCGCCCATGCTCACCGACAGCACCCCCTGCGCCGTCTCCTCCACGCGCGGCGGGTGGAAGTGGCCCTTCACGGTCCCGCTCGCGGGGTCCACCTCGACGAAGCACTCGTATCCGTTGCGGGCGGCGAGCTGCTTCAGGAACTGGATGTCGCTCCCACGCTGGATCGTCGTGTGCTTCGCCTCGTCCCGTGACGGCTGGGTGCTCTCGACGTCCGGGGTAAAGCCGTGATCCCCGAAGATCGCGGACGCGATGGCGCTGTCGGCCATGTTCGGCCAGGGCTTGATGCGCTCCTCGAGCGTCATGAGGACCGTCGGGTCCATCGCCACGACCGTGAGCGTCGAGCGGCCCGGCTCATTCGAAAGCGAGGCCGAGGTCTCGATCACGTGGGCCTCGATCAGCGCCTCGGCGTTGCCGCTGCCCACCGTCGCCTCCACCTTCAGCTTCTTCAGGCGCGTGAACGGGCCGTCGTCGAGGGTCGTCCAGCCGGAGCCGTCCTCGCTGACGCTGACGCCCACGCGCAGGCGCAGCATGTCCGCGAGGTCGGCGTGGTCCTCGACCTCGACGTTCTCGATCGCGGCGAGCAGGAGCGGGTCGGGCGCCCGCCCGTCGATCAGGAGGCGGTACGCGACGTCAGGCACTGGGCTCCTCCGACGCCGGGATCCCGATCACCCTGCCGGGCTGCCTCACGAGGTCCTCGGGCCACATCGCCACGTTCGCGTCGCAGATGCGCCAGAAGCGCTCGGCGTCGTGGTAGCACGTGTCCGCGATCAGGTCGAGTCGGTCGCTCTCCGCCACCAGGTATCCGGAGACGAAGTCGCTCCGCGGGATGAGGCGCGTGGCGATGTACGCCACCTCTCGGCCCTGGCTGTCGCTGGTGCGGAGCACCGGGAGCCGCTCGTACCTGCTGCCCTTGAAGAACACGTCAGACCTTCCCCACCGGAGGGAGCAGGTCGCGGATCGGCTTCTCCTTGAAGCCGTGCGCGTATTGCGAAGCGAGGTTCTCCTTCGCCGCGTGGTACGCCTTGAACGCGTCGCGTCCAGGGCTCTTCTTCAGGAACTCCACGTACGTGAGCACGCGGAGGCCCAGGTCGACCTTGGCCTCAATCGGATTGAGCCTCGGGTCGAACGCGTCCTCGCTCACGGAGAAGCTGGTGACCAGCACCGGAACCACGCGGTCCTTGCCCCAGACGAGGAGCGTGAGCGGCACGCTCGCCTTCGACACCTGCACCTTGCCCTCGGCGGCCTTCTTGCCGGCGTCCTCGACGTCCTTGCTCGGCGGGTACATGAGGAGCTCCAGCTTCGCCAGCGCGGGATGCACGCCGTGCGGGAGCTGGCGGTTCTCGTTCTGGGCCAGCTGGTACTGGTCGGTTGCGCTGAGCAAGACCGAAAGCTGAATCGTCTCGACCGGCGGGCCGAAGACCCGCAGCACGTCCTCGCGCTGAGCGCCCTGGTTGCCGCCGCTCCCGCTCTTCGGCGGCGTGCGGGCGGCAAGTGTCCGCTTGACCTGGTCCGGGTTGTACTGGAACACCACCAGCTTGGGGTCCTGCCCCTCGACCTCGTAGATCGCAAGCGCCCCCTTGAGCACCTGAGGCCGGTCCATGGGCTCGCCGGCGGTCACTTCGGCTCTCCCGGGTCCAGCTCTTTCGCGCGACTCAGGTCGACCTTCCAGCCGGCACGGTCCATCATGTCCAGGAGCTCGGACTCGCTGGTCTTCGGGTGGAGGGCGACGATTTTGACGATCACGCCGTCGCTCGCGACACGCACGATCCCGCGAGGCATCACCTTGGCGGTCGCCCTGGAGCCGCCGACGACGAAGTTGTATTCGGTAACGCCGGCGCTCGGGCTCGTGCTCCTCTTGAACTGACCGGCCTCGAGCTCGTGGAAGACGAGCGCGGTGTCGGACAGCGGCGCCTTCTCCTCACCCAGGTAGACGAGCCGATTGCGAATGTCGGACGGAACCGGCGACCCGACCGCCGCCATCCCGACTCGCCCTTCCTCCATGACGTCCTCGAGATAGTCGGCTGGATCCTCGTTTCCGACGCCCTTGGCGCGGGCGAAGGAGAGGAGCAGGTCCCCGAGGCCTCCGGTTGCCTCCTTGAGGACAGCCCGCGCGGTGATCGTGTCGATACCGAGGCCGTTGACGAGGGATTCGAGCTGCTTCAGAGGCGACATCCCCTCCTTCAGCCGGACCTCCTCCTCGTCCAGCTCGATGCGCACTTCGCCGTCCGGCATGTTGAAGACGAGGAACTGGTCGCCCTCGATAGCGACGACCTTCGGCTCCTCGGTGGCCTTCTTGGTCGGGTTCATTGCCGCCGCGATGCCCCACTCGTCGCCGAACCGCTGGGCGGTCAGCTCCGTGAAGCCGTGCTCCTCGCGGA
>Ga0126312_10003928_pt1 | contig 10039 bp, 8 predicted proteins | sample Plot104A_FD_92537 | JGI IMG/M metagenome (GOLD analysis project Ga0126312, IMG submission 92537) | Serpentine soil microbial communities from UC McLaughlin Reserve, CA, USA - Plot104A | ecosystem: Environmental > Terrestrial > Soil > Grasslands | place: USA: UC McLaughlin Reserve, Lake County...
GTAGACTCCACCGAAGAAGCACCGTAGCCCAATGTTCCACCGCTCTCTCGTCCCGGCGCTGGCCGGAATGGCCGTCCTGGCCCCCGCAGCGCCCGCCGCGGCGGATCCATCCCCCGAGTTCGCACCCCGGCACGTCGTCGTGCGCTACGACGCCGACGCCTCGCGCGCGGACCGGGCGCAGATCCAGGACGCGACCGGCACGAGCTTCGATGAGGACCTGCCGGGCGGCGCCCGGACGCTGAGGATCGAGGACGGCGAGTCCGTGCGCGAGACGCTCGACGAGCTGCGCCGGCACGACGAAGTGGCCTACGCCGTGCCCGACTACGAGGTGCGCGCGGCCGGCTTCATCCCCAACGACCCGGGCCGCCGGGGCGACGGCGTGGGCGGCTGGACCAAGCTGCAGTGGAACTTCTTCGGGCCGGCGAGCGTCAACGCCCCGGACGCCTGGGAGTACGCGCGCGCGGCCGGCGTGCCGGGCGGCCGCGGGGTGACCGTGGCGGTGGTCGACTCCGGCGTCGCCTACGAGCGGCGCGGGCGCTTCCGGCGCGCGCCCGACCTGTACGCGGGACGGTTCGTGAAGCCCTACGACTTCGTCGAGAACGACCACCACCCCAACGACGAGGAGAGCCACGGCACCCACGTCTCGGGCACGATCGCCCAGAAGACCAACAACGGCTTCGGCGTGACCGGCCTGGCCTACGGCGTGAAGATCATGCCGCTGCGCGTGCTGAACGCCGACGGCGGCGGGCGCGCGTCCTACATCTCGCGCGCGATCCGCTACGCCGCGCGCAACGGGGCGGACGTCATCAACATGAGCGTCGAGTTCGACCTCCTGCAGAAAGCGAGCGGCATCCCCGAGGTGATCTCCGCGATCCGCTACGCCAACAAGAAGGGCGTCGTGATGGTCGCGGCGTCGGGCAACGACTTCGTGAACCGCGTGACCTATCCCGCGCGCGACCCGCGCGTGATCGCGGTCGGCGCGACCACCGACAACCTGTGCAAGGCCGACTACTCGAACACCGGCAAGGAGCTCGACCTGGTCGCGCCGGGCGGAGGCGACGACGCCCCGCTCGACGACAACGCGGCCGACGCGCAGAACTGCGACCCGGCGTCGCGCGGGCGCGGCATCGTGCAGGAGACGTTCACGACGAGCTTCCGCCGCTTCGGGCTGGTAGCCGACCAGGGCACCTCGTTCGCGTCGCCGCACGTCAGCGCGGCGGCCGCGCTGCTGATCGCCAGCGGGCGCATCGGCACGGACCCGACGCCCGAGCAGGTGGTCCAGCGGCTGAAGGAGACGGCGCGCGACCTGGGCCCAGCGGGCGCGGACACCCGCTACGGCGCGGGCCTGCTCGACGCGGCGGCGGCGCTGGCGCCGGAGACGCCATCGCAAGGCGGGACAACGGCACCGCCCGCGACGAACCTCGAGTAAAGCGCCGCTCTACGTAGTACGGATGATCATCACCGTGCACGGCGCATGGTGCGACACCTTGTTCGGCACGCTCCCCAGCAGGAACCGCTTGGCGCCGGTCATGCCCTTGTTGCCGACGATGATCAGGTCGGCCCGCTGCTCCTCGGCCACGTCGAGGATCGCGTCGGCCGGATCGCCCTGGCGGGCGTAGGTCGCGCACTCGACGCCCGCGTCACCCATCGTCGAGGCCGCCGTGGTCAGCGCCTCCTCGACGTCCTCGCGCGGGTTGACCATCCACTGCATCTCCTCGGGCACGCGGTCGCGCTCCTCGCGCAGCCGCGCTGAGCCGACCGGCTCGTACGCGCTGACCACATGGACGCGCGCGCCGTGGATCCGGGCGAGCTCGGTCGCCTGGCGGACAGCCTCCGAGGCGGTCTCCGAGCCGTCCGTGCCCACGACGATCGATCCGAACATGGCGCGGGCGATCATACGTCTGCACCCCAAACCGGGGACCCGCATGCCCTTGACGCGCGCGTATGCAGTAGAGATGGTTCACGTATGGCCGCAGGGACGCGCTGTCTGGTGGTGGACGACCACTCGGTGCTCGCCGAGGGGCTCGCGATCCTGTTCGGCGACGTCGACGACCTCGAGCTGGTCGGCCGCGTGTCGAGCGGCGAGGAGGCGATCGAGGCCGTCACCAAGCTGAAGCCCGAGGTCGTGCTCATGGACGTGCGCCTGCCGGGCATCGACGGCGTGTCCGCGGTCAAGCGGATCCACCAGGCATCGCCAGGCACGCAGTTCGTGATGTTCACGGCCTACGGCGACAAGCGCCTGCTGTCCGACGCGATCGCCGCGGGCGCGCGCGGCTACGTGATGAAGGGATCGCCGCCGGCCGACCTGGTACGCGCGATCCGCACGGTGGCCGGCGGCAAGGCGTTCGTCGACCCGTCGTTGTCGCCCGCATTACTGATGACCGACTCGACGCCCAACGAGCAGCCGCTGTCGGAGCGCGAGCGCGAGATCCTCCAGCTGCTGGCCGAGGGCTTCCACACCGAGGAGGTCGCCCGCCGCATCGGCCTGTCGGTCGAGACGGTGAAGTCCGACACCAAGCGCGTGATCGGGAAGCTGCAGGCGGATACGCGGACGCATGCCGTGGCGATAGCGCTGCGGCAGGCGATCATTGAGTGATTGGGCTCGCGCGAGCCGTCAACCGCGGGCCCGAACGCACCTGCCATCCTGAAACGGACGTGAGCGACCTCCCCCGCTTCTGGATCTTCATGCAGATCGCGATCGTGATCTGCGTGATCATCTCCGCGGTCATCGTCGTCATAAAGCTCTAGGCGCAACCGGCTCGCGGCGACCACCTTCTCCTTTAGGCTCGCGCCGCAGGAGAGGAGAGTTGCCGCCCGACCAAAGGAAAGGGGGCGGCGCGGTCGCGCGCGTCGCAGGGGTCGTCGCCATCGTCGGCGCGATCGCGCTGGCCGGTCTGCTGCTCTTCTACGACCGGGGCGGCGGCTACACGGTCAAGGCTCGCTTCACGAACGCCGGCCAGCTCGTCCGCGGCAACCTAGTCGAGGTGGGCGGCGTCAAGGCCGGCACGGTTACCGGCTTCCGCGTCACGCAGGACGCGCAGGTGGAAGTCGACATGAAGATCGACGACGAGTACGCGCCGCTGCGCGTCGGCACCACCGCGACGATCCGGCAGAACTCGCAGTCGTCGACGTCGGGCCGCTACATCGAGCTGTTCCTGCCCAGCGAGGACCAGGCCGGCGGCACGATCCCCGACGGCGGGGTGATGGGCGTCGACCGCACGACGTCGACGGTCGAGCTCGACCAGCTGTTCAACACGCTCGACCCGGGGACGCGCCGCAACCTGCAGGACCTCTACGCCGGCCTGAACGCCTCGTACACCGGCCGGGGCGAGCAGGCGAACGCCGGGCTGCGCTACCTGAGCCCACAGCTGGCCACGACCACGCGGCTGTTCGAGGAGCTGCGCCACGACCCCCAGGTGCTCGAGCGCTTCCTGGTCGACTCGAGTCGCCTGGTGACGACGCTCGCGTCCCGGCGCGACGACCTGGCCGCGCTGGTCGGCAACCTCAGCACGACGACGCGCGCGCTGGGCGCGGACCGCGAGGCGCTGACCGAGGTGCTCGAGCGCTTCCCGGGTTTCATGCGCCAGGCCAACACGACGTACGTGGACCTGCGCGGGACGCTCGACGAGCTCGACCCGCTCGTGGAAGCCTCGAAGCCGGTGGCCCGGCGCCTGCGGCCCTACCTGCGCGAGCTGCGCCCGTTCGCGCGCGACGCCCGCCCGACGGTCCGGGACCTGAGCGCGATCATCCGCTCGCCGGGCGACAACAACGACCTGGTCGAGCTGGGCCGCACCTATCCGCCGCTCGCCCGCATCGCGCTGGAGACCGAGCGCCGCTCGATCGACTACGGCACCGGCAGGCGCGACGTCGGCGTGACCCGCGGCGCGTTCCCCGAGCTGGCCCGCGCGTTGGCCGGGTCGACGCCGATCATCGCCCACGGCCGTCCGTACACGCCGGACTTCGTCGGCTGGATGGACGACTTCTCGCACACCGGCGGCTACGACGCGAACGGCTCGTTCTCGCGCACGCAGACGCTGCTCAACGCGTTCAGCCCGTCGGACAGCTCCGGTGCGCTCGGCGCGCTGATCCCGCTGCCCGACCGCGCCGACGTGCTCAAGAACTTCACCCGCACCCAGCAGGTCAAGCGCTGCCCCGGCGCGTCCGAGGAGCCGGCGCCGGACCGCTCGAACGTCTGGAGCCAGGAGGAGCAGCGCGAGCTCGACTGCGTCGAGGCCCACCGAGCCACGGGGCCGTTCAGCCCGTGATCGCGCGGCTCACCACCGTGGCCCTGCTGCTCGTCGCGAGCGTCGCGGCGGTGCTCGTCACGGGCGCGGGCGACGGCGGCGGCGGCCGCAGCTACGAGATCGAGTTCGACAACGCGTTCGGGCTCTCGAAGGGCGGCGACCTGAAGATCGGCGGCGTGAAGGCCGGACAGACCACCGGCTTCGAGCTCGACCGCAAGCCGCCCTACCGGGTGATCGTCAGCGCCAAGGTCACCCAGCCGGGCTTCGACACGCTCAACACCGACGCCCACTGCTCGGTCCGCCAGCAGTCGCTGATCGGCGAGTACTTCGTCGACTGCGACGTGGGCAAGAGCGGCCGCGAGCTCGGGGACGGCGCGCGCATCCCGGTCAGGCAGACGTCGTCGACGATCCCGCTCGACCTGATCCAGAACGTCATGCGCCGCCCCTACCGCGAGCGCTTCCGCATCATTCTCTCCGAGCTCGGTACCGGGCTGGCCGGGCGGCCGCAGGACCTGAACGAGGTCGTCCGCCGCGCCCACCCGGCGCTGCGCGAGACCAACCGGACGCTCGCGATCCTGCGCCGCCAGAACCGGCTGATCACCGAGTTCATCGAGAACGCCGACAAGGTGTCCGCGGCCGTCGAGCCCCACCGTGAGGACGTCGCCCGCTGGGCCCGCGAAGCGTCGCAGACCGCCGACATCCAGGCCTCGCGCTCCGACGAGCTGGCCCACTACTGGAACCGGCTGCCGGTCTTCCTCGACGAGCTCGAGCCGACGATGGCGCAGCTCGAGGCGACGGCCGACGAGCAGATACCCACGCTGCGCAAGCTGGGCGCGGCCGCCCCCGCTCTGGAGTCGTTCCTGGCGGCGGTGCCGGACTTCGCACGCAACTCGCGGCGGTCGTTGGGGGCGCTGGGCGACGCCTCCGAGGTCGGCCGTGGCGCGCTGCGCGAGTCGCGCGAGGAGATCGACGAGCTCGCCGACCTGTCGCGCAACGCACCGCGACTGGGCAAGCCGCTGCGGCAGTTCCTGCAGTCGCTCGACGACCGCCGGCGCTCGATCGACGACGACCCCGAGGCCGGGCAGCGCGCGCCGCCGGCGCCCGACAAGACCGCCTACAGGAAGGGGCAGGGGTACACCGGCTTCGAGAGCCTCCTCAACTACGTCTACTGGCAGACGACGGCGATCAACGCCTACGACGACATCGGCCATGTGCTGAGGATCGTCCTGACGGTGGGCTCGCCCTGCTCGCGCTACCAGGCGCGGCCCCCGAAGAACCTCCCGAAGGAATGCCGGTCCTGGACCGGGCCGTTCCAGCCCGGCGTGACCGCGCCCGACCCGACCGAGAGCGACGAGTCGCGCAAGGAGCTGGTCGAGCTGGCGCGCATCAACGAGAAGCGCCCGGCCGGCGACAAGATCCCGAACGCGCCGGGCGGCCTGCTGGCCACCGAGCCGAAGCCGGGCCAGCGCGACCTCTCGCAGCCGCACGTGGTGCTGCCGGACGGCATCCGCGAGCTGCTCGGCGGACGCCCGGTCGATCCGGCGCCGGCCGACCCGCGGCTGCCCGGCCTGCCGTCCGCGCCGCAGTCGGCGCCCAGCCCGGTCATCGACTTCCTGCTCGCGCCATGAGCCGCCGGCCCGCGTCATCGATCGTCGCCAGCCCGCTGCTCGTCGGGGCCACCACGCTGATCGTCGTCGTCGTCTCGATCCTGCTGGCGGTGCAGGCCAACTCGGGCCTGCCCTTCGTGCCGACCTACGACGTCAACGCCGAGCTGCCCGGAGGGTCGAACCTGATCGTGGGCAACGAGGTGCGCTGGGGCGGCTTCCAGATCGGGATCATCGACGACATCCGCCCGGCGACCCGCCAGCGCGGCGCCACGCGGTCGATCGCGGTCGTGTCGATGAAGCTGGACAAGGCGGTCGAGCCGCTGGCCACCGACACGGTCGTGCGCGTCCGCCCCCGCTCGGCGCTCGGCCTCAAGTACATCGACATCAAGCCGGGCAACGGCCCGGAGTCGTTCGCCGCCGGGGCCACCATCCCGCTGAAGAACTCGGTCAAGCCGATCGAGCTCGACGAGTACTTCGGACTGTTCGACCGCGAGTTCCGCCGCAACCAGCAGCGCGTGCTCGAGGGCTACGGCAACGCGTTCGCGGGGCGCGGTGTCTCGATCAACCAGACGATCGACGACCTGGTGCCGTTCCTCACGCACCTGGAGCCGGTCATGCGCGCGCTGAACGACCCGACCACCCGGCTCGCGCGCTTCTGGCGCCAGAGCCGCGACTTCGCCGCGCAGGTCGCTCCGGTGGCGCGGACCTACGCGCAGCTGTTCGTCGACATGGCCGACGTGTTCGAGGCGCTGTCGCTGCGGCCCGAGCGGCTCCGGCAGACGATCGAGCGTGGCGCGCCGACGCTCGAGCAGGGGATCCGGTCGTTCCCGATCCAGCGGCCGTTCCTGGCCGACACCGAGGAGCTCATGCGGCGGATGGGGCCGGTGGCGGACGAGATGCGCGTGTCGCTGCCGCCGACCGCCCGCGCGCTGCGGGTCGGCGCGCCCGTCCTGCTGCGCGCGCCGACGCTCTACCACGAGACCGAGGACGTCTTCCGCGCGCTCGACGAGACCGCCTCGAACCCGGCGACGCTGCTGGCGCTGCGCAACCTTGACGACCTGCTCGACGTGGCCACGCCGCTGGTCGAGCACGTCGCTCCCTACCAGACCGTCTGCAGCTACTGGAACTACTACTGGAACGCGCTCGGCGAGCACGCCTCCGAGAACGTGCCCGGCGGGACCGCGCAGCGCGTGCTGCTGCTGTCGGACAACCGCACGCAGGACAACCGCTGGTCGAGCACGGAGGCCGACCGGCCGGGCGACATCCCGGAGGGCCAGCGCTTCGACGGAACCGACCCCGCCGGCGACCCGCTTGTGGCCGTGCACTCGGGCGCCTACTCGCCGGCCGTCGACTCGCAGGGCCGCGCGGACTGCCGCGTGGGCCAGACGGGCTACCTGGCCGGGCCGGTCGTGCCCGACGGCCGCTACCCACCCTCGCGCGACCCCAACGAGGGCGGCGGCAGCCACGTCGTGCGCTCGACCACCGTGCCCGGCGGCGTGCGCCACGGCGGCACCTACAAGTCGCGCGAGCTCGGCATCGACTCGATCGAGGACGTCCCGTGAGGCGGCGCCGCCGCGGCATGAGCCCGATCACCGCCGGCGCGATCGCGGTCGCGCTGGTCGCGGTCGCCGTGTTCTTCGCGTTCACCAGGGCCAACCCGTTCCATAACCCGTACGAGCTGAACGCGGTCTTCGAGTCGGCCAACAACCTGGGCACGGGCTCGCCGGTGCGCACGGCCGGCGTCGACGTCGGCAAGGTCACGAAGGTCGAGTCGATGGGCAACGGGTCCGGCCTCGTCAAGGTCACGATGGAGATCGAGGACCGCGGGCTGCCGATCAAGCGCGACGCCCGGCTGAAGGTCCGCTCGCGGCTGTTCCTGGAGGGCAACTACTTCGTCGACCTCCAGCCGGGCACGCCGTCGGCCGACAAGCTCGGCTCGGGCGGGACGATCCCGCCCAGCCAGACCGCGTTCCCCGTGCAGTTCGGGCAGGTCCTGACCGCGCTCCAGTCCGACACGCGCGAGGACCTGCAGATCCTGTTCCGCGAGCTCGCACGCGGCTACAGCGGGACGGGCCCGGCCGGCCTGCGCCAGCTGTTCGAGTACCAGGAGCGCGCGTACCGGAACACCGCGCTGGTGAACGACGCGCTGCTCGGCCGCGAGCGCCACGACCTGAGCCGCCTGCTCGCCGGCCAGGCCAAGGTGTTCGGCGCGCTGTCGCGCGACGAGCGCGCGCTGGCCGACCTGGTGACCGACCTGAACACCACGGTCGGCGCGCTCGCCTCGCAGAGCGACAACCTGCGCGCGACGATCCCCGCGCTGCGGGACGTGCTGAAGGTGGGCGAGCCGGCGCTCCGCTCGCTCGACTCGTCGCTGCCCTCGGCGCGCGCGTTCGCCCGCGACGCGCTGCCGGGGGCGCGTACGTCGAGTCCGACTCTGGACGCGCAGATTCCGTTCATCCGCCAGGCCCGCGGGCTCGTGTCCGAGCAGGAGGGCCGCGGGCTGGTGCGCGACCTGCGCCCGACGGTGCCGGCGCTGGCTGGGCTCAACAAGAACTCGGCGCTGACCTTCGAGCAGACGCGTGCGCTCGCGTCGTGCCAGACCAAGGTGCTGCTGCCGTTCTCGCGCACGCCGATCCCCGATCCCGCCTTCGCCGGCACGCACTCGGGCGACCCGTTCTTCGAGGAGTCGCCGCGCGCGTTCGTCGGCCTCGCGGGAGAGAGCCGCCAGGCCGACGCCAACTCCGCGTTCTTCCGCGTGCTGGCCGGCACCGGTCCGACGACGATCTTCTCGACCGGCGAGCAGGGCGAGCGGCTGTTCGGGCAGCTGCCCCAGGCGTTCGCGGGCACGCGGCCGCCCAAGCCGCCGAGCGCGCCGGTGTTCCGCCCCGACATCCCGTGCGAGACGCAGGAGACGCCCGACCTGAACACGCCCACAGCCCCGGGCGACGCCACGATCAACCCGGGCGGCGGCGGCGGACTGCCACCGCTTACCGACCTGCTGCCCAAGGACGCCGAGGACGTGCCGATCGAGCTCATCGAGCAGCACCTCAAGGACCAGGCCGCAGGCCGGCCGACGATCGACCCGCTCGAGTTCTCGGAGCGCGGCCGCAGGTTCCGGGCCCGCCAGCTCGGGCTGAAGCCGCTGCCGGGCGGGCGCTACGAGCGGATCGGCAAGGAGCGCCACCGGTGAGGACCGCGATCTCCAAGCACGTACGCGACTTCGTGGCCATCGTGGCGCTGTTCGCGGTGGCGATGGGCGTGCTGGGCTACATCCTCACCCAGCAGCGCCTGCGCTTCCCGCTGATCGAGGACGAGCCGTTCGCGGTCTGGGTCGAGCTGTCGAACGCGCAAGCCGTGACCCCCGGCCAGGGACAGACCGTGCGCGTGTCGGGGATGCGGGTCGGCGACATCGGCGAGGTCAAGCTCAAGGAGGGGCGCGCGCTGGTGCGCATGGACCTCGAGCCCGAGTACGACGACCTGGTGCACGAGGACGCCAGCGTCCTGCTGCGCCCGCGCACCGGCCTCAAGGACATGTTCCTCGCGCTCGACCCGGGCTCCCCGTCGGAGCCGCTGCTCCGCGAGGGCGGCACGATCCGCATCAACGCGACGGCGCCGGACGTCAACCCCGACGAGATCCTGTCGGTCCTCGACGCCGACACGCGCGACTACCTGAAGCTGCTGATCAACGGTGCGGGCAAGGGGCTTGAGGGCCGCGGCTTCGACCTGCGCGAGGTGTTCACGCGCCTCGGCCCGCTGCACCGGGACGTGGCCGAGCTGAACGAGCTCGTGGCCACGCGCCGGCGCAACCTGCGGCGGTTGATCCACAACTACGGGTCGACGGTCGAGCGCCTGGGCCGCGAGGACCGCGCGCTCACCGACCTGGTCCGCAACAACAGCGAGGTCTTCGGCAAGCTGGCCCGTCAGGACACGCAGATCTCGGGCGCGATCGCCCGGCTGCCGTCCGCGCTCGAGCAGTCCGAGCGCACGCTGGTGCGCGTCGACGAGCTCGGCCGCGTGGCCGGGCCGGCCTTCGAGGCGCTGCGCCCCGCCGTCCGCCGGCTGCCGGCCGCGAACGCGCAGCTGCGCCCGCTGGCCGAGGAGATCGAGCCCGTCCTCCGCACGAAGATCCGCCCGTTCGTGCGCGAGGCCCGGCCCTACGTGCGCGACCTGCGGCCGGCGGCCGAGAAC
>Ga0126312_10003929_pt1 | contig 10039 bp, 7 predicted proteins | sample Plot104A_FD_92537 | JGI IMG/M metagenome (GOLD analysis project Ga0126312, IMG submission 92537) | Serpentine soil microbial communities from UC McLaughlin Reserve, CA, USA - Plot104A | ecosystem: Environmental > Terrestrial > Soil > Grasslands | place: USA: UC McLaughlin Reserve, Lake County...
ATCCCAAGCTCCCTGCCCTCGCCGCCCTCCTCTCAGGCCTCTTTATAGGGGTTTTCTCCGGCCTCCTCCCCGCCCGCTCCGCCGCCCGCAAGAGCATCGTCGAAGCCGTCCAGTACGAGTAAGGGTGCGTTCATCGGCAACGGGGCCCCAGGGCTCGATACGGAAGACCTTACCGCCTCGAACATGGTCTCCACGGCTTCCTGCTGCTCAAGCCGCCTCGTCGTTCGAGCGCGCGCCAGGTGTGGAAGTCGAGGTTCTTGGCTTTATGCAACCAACAGCGGAGAAGGGGTCTTCTCCGAGGTCAGGAGCGAGGGCGCTATTCACTGATCACTGCGCCTGACCCGTATTGTTGGATACGAGCAATACAGGAACCGCGCGGTACGCACGATGTCTGGGATGTTAACGTTTACGGACTCGCAGGCCGAGCGGGAGGAGAGATCTGAGCGTAGGCGAGAGACCTGGCCCCATAGCGCCACCCTGGTGGCCGCTGGTGGCTGGGGTTCCTGTTGTGGTAGGGGCTCTATGGCTGTGGTGGGATGTGCGAAGTGGCCTGCCGGGGGTGCTCGTTGGCGGGTTGCCTGGAAGCCTGCTGTTGGCCACGGGGCTCTCCAATCTGCTCTGGGCTGGCGACGCTCGCATCTTTCATTTCATGTCCCTTGGGGCGGTCTCGGGTTTCGCGCTATCCTTTCCAGCCCTTCTGGTGCTTGGCCCGCTCGCGGCCGCGGCGCTGCTCGTCCTCTCGCTCGTGAGCTTCGTCGCCGCAGGGTATCTGGCCGTAGGACAGGAGCCGGTGCCCACCGATGTGCCGGCTCCCCGGATGAGCCTCGGGATGGCGGCGAGGGCGGCTGAGGACGAGCTCTCCATGTGCGGCATAGTTCTAACAACCTGGCCGCTCACGGTCGGGAGCGGAGCGATGCGCATAGCTCGAGAACTCGAGGAGGCTCTGACGCTGTTCGGGGAGAAGGGATGGCTCGAAGAGCCGGCCAGCTACCATCGTGCCCCGCTGCCGGTCGAAAGCATGAATCGCGGGGATCTCCGCCACAGAGAGCAGGGCTTCGAGCACCTCACCTTCGAGAGTTCCTACGAGCCGTGGCCGGAGGAGCCGGGCAGGGACCGCTGGATGTCGTACGAAAGGAACCGCACCGCTCACGCCTGGGTCTTGAGGCACCCCGGCGAGCCGCACCCCTGGCTTGTGTGCGTGCACGGGATCAGGGTCGGCACCCCGCGCGGGAACCTTGCCTTTTTTCGGCCAGACTACCTGCATCACGAGCTAGGGCTCAACCTGCTGTTCCCGGTCCTCCCTATCCACGGCCCGCGCAGGATCTCGCCCGTCAGCGGCGACCGCATCCTCTCCGGCGACATCATGGACACCTTGCACGCCGCGTCGCAAGCGATGTGGGACATCAGGCGCCTCCTCGCCTGGCTTCGCACCCACGAGAGCGCGCCGCCGGTCGGGGTCATCGGTCACTCCCTGGGCGGGTACGCCGCCGCCCTGCTCGGTTGCCTCGAAGGTGGGATCGACGCGGTCGTCGTCGCCAACCCGGCCGTTGACCCCTCGCACCTCTTCTGGCGCAACGCTCTCTCGCTATCCACTCGATACCTGAAGACCGCAGGGGTGACGCAGGAGAAGATGGGCACGCTGATGCGCGCCATCTCACCCCTCGCGCTGCACCCCTTGATACCCAGCGAGCAGCGCGCCATCTTCGCCGGGGTCGCCGACCGAGTGGTGCCGGCCGTCGAGGCGCGCACCCTCTGGCGTCACTGGGGTGAGCCCCGCATCGCCTGGTACCAGGGCTCACACAGCGCGTTCCTCAGTACCCGCGAAGGGAGGACCTTTGTCTCCGCGGCCCTGCGCGCCGCTGGCGTGGTCCCGGCCGAGAACGGTTAGCCGGGCCTATGCTCAGGCCGCAGAGGGTGGGATGTTGCGGTTGAAGCGGAACATGTTGTGCGGGTCGTAGCGGTCCTTGAGCTCTACCAGGCGCTCCCAGTCCTCGGGCGAGTATGCGGCCTTCACGCGCTCCGGCGTAGCCCCGTCGAGGTCCATGAAGTTAACGTACTGGGCGCCGCTGGTGTAGGGCTTGACGGCCTCGGCCACGTAGGCGAGGTAAGCCTGCACCGCCTGGGCCATCTCGGGGCTGAAGGTGGCCCCAATGCCGTTGAGGATGTACCTCGCGTCGGTGCGTCCCATAGGATTGAGGTCCGCTGGCGGGCGCGACATGGCACCACCGAGCTGCCGCATCTCCAGCATGATCAAGGGCGAGTCGGATCCCGCGCCCGCCAGCTTTATGAGGATCTCGCAGGTTTCGGGGGAGAGGTCGCGCAGCGTCTCACTGTGACCATAGGCTCCGAGCGGGTCCACCGGGTCCATGCTGATCATGTCCATCATCTCGTAGGGCATTACCCCGAAGGTGTCCATTATGGGCTCGCCGAGCTCCCGCCAGGGTGCGAGCAACTCCTCGCCTCTCTCATGGAGGTCCTCGCCGGTATAGCAGAACCTCACCGTGATCACAGACCTCCCCCGTAGCGGCTCCGGTATGTCGGGCATAGGCGGGATGTTCAGGAACGCCACAGCCGAGGTCACCTCTTCGGGGAGGTCCTCCGACCAGCGACTGTAGAGTTCGAGGACTTCCCCGGCCTTCTCCATGGGGTAGAAGAGGTTCCCCCCGAAGACGTGGGTTATAGGGTAGAGGGCGAACTCCAGGGAGGTGACGATCCCGAGGTTTCCCCCTCCTCCCTTGAGGCCCCAGAAGATATCGGGGTTCTCGTAGGCGCTCGCCTTGATCAGCTCCCCATCTGCGGTGACCACGTCGGCCTCCTTCAGGGAGTCGGCGGCGAAGCCGTACTTGCGCCCGAGCCAGCCAAAGCCCCCGCCCATCGTGTAGCCGACGATGCCGACCCCCGAGGTCGAGCCCTGCAAGCCCGCCAGCCCGTGGGTGGTAGCCTCGCGGACCAGATCGGCCCACTTGGCGCCGGCCTCGACTCGGGCCGTCCGGGTCTCCGGGTCGACCCGGACGCCCCTCATTCGGGACGTGTTGATCAGGACCCCGCCGTCGGCGGGGGCCGCGACGCCGTGTCCTGTGGCCATCACGCCGACGCCCAGGCCCTCCTCGCGCGCCAACCTTACCGCGGCGATGACGTCGGACGCCCCCTCTGCTGCCACTACCAGGGCAGGGCTCTGGTGGGCGTTCAGGTTCCAGGCCGCGCGCGCCTCCTCGTAGCCCTCCTCGCCCGGCGCGTAGGCGTCGCCTCGCAGAGCTGCCCTGAACCCCTCGAGCACAGAGCCGTCGATGATCGTCTCCACGTAACCTCCTGTTCCATGCCGGGCTCGGATCCTCCCAAACCCGCCGTCAGGGCGGGCAGAGCCGCACCCGTCTCCAATGCACACAGGACGAAAGCTTACCTACACGGGACGCCGCGCGCATCCCCCCGTTTGCATGACTCTTGCTAGTAGCGTTCCGCCAGGTCATTGGGGCAGACCTCGAAGTCCGTCTTTCCGACTAGCTCTTCTTCTGTGTAGCCCATCATCTCCCCAGGGTCTTGAGGGAGACGGGTCTGCCCCCAGAGAGCCTGCAGCTGAAGATCACGGAGCGAGCCGTGATGGACGACGCGGAGTTCTCCATAGGCAAGCTTCAAAGGTTGAAGGACCTCGGCACAGGTTTCGCCATAGACGGCTACGGCACGGGCTACTCCTGCCTCTACTACCTCAAACGCATGCCTGTCGATATCCTGAAGATCGACGGCTGCTTCGTCTCCGGCCTGGGAAAAGACCCAGGCGACGAGGCCATCGTGTCAGGCACGATAGACCTGGCGCACGCCCTCGGTCTGAGGATAGTAGCCGAGGGGGTTGAGACCGCGGAGCAGCTCGCCAGGCTCGGGGAGATGCACTGCTACATGGCCCAGGGCTTCTACGTCTCCAAAGCGGTCCCCGCAAGTGAAGCCGCTGACCTCCTGATGGGTGATCGCCGCTGGTAGCAACTCAGCTCAGACGCTCGAGCACTGCGCACTTGAGGTAACGCGTCTCGGGGATAGTGAGGACCTCGGGGTGGTCCCCCGCCTGGCCCCGCCACTCGCGCACCCGCAGCGTAGCTCCCGCGTCGGCGGCCGCCGCGCGCAGGGTCTCCTCCATTGCCTCCCGCGAGAAGTGGTGGGAGCAGGAGCACGTGACGAGGGCGCCGCCGGGGTTCAGAAGCTTGATAGCTCGAAGGTTGATCTCCTTGTAGGCGCGCCGCGCCCTTGGAAGCTCACGCTTCGTCCTGGCGAAGGCAGGAGGGTCCAAGACTACCATGTCGTAACCCTCCCTAGCATCCGAGCGTTCGCGCAGGAGGTCGAAGGCGTTTGACCTGGTGAAAGCAATGTTCTCGCTACCGTTGAGCCCGGCGTTGGCGCGGGCCGCTTGTAGAGCGAGCTCGCTCGTGTCGACCACTTCGACGGTCTCGGCGCGACGGGCGGCGTGCAGGGCAAAGCCACCGGCGTAGGAGAAGACGTCGAGTACCCTCCCCCGAGCGTAGCGTCCGGCTGCGAGGTGGTTCTCGCGCTGGTCGAGGAAGCCACCGGTCTTCTGTCCGCTCCACAGGTGCGCCCTGTAGCACACGGTCCCCTCGCGGACTACGACGGAGTCGGGCACCTCCCCATAGAGGACGCGCACCGCGGTGTCGAGCCCCTCCCTCTTGCGAGCTCTAGAATCGGCCCTGAGCAAGACCCCGTGGGGCGAGAGCAACTCGACGAGCGCCTCCACGGTCCACCCGAGCCGCTCATCTACCGCTGCGGAGCCGACCTGGAGTACGAGGTGCTCGCCGTAGCGATCGACGACGAGGCCGGGGACGCCGTCGGCTTCGGCGTGGAGAAGCCGGTAGGCATCGGCATCTATCTCCAGAAGATCCCGGTACGCAATCGCTTCTTCCATCCTCACGCGGAACCACGGCTCGTCCAATGGCTCGTCCTCGCGAGTAGCGACGCGGAGCGTGATCTCGCTACGTGGGTTGTAGAAGCCCATGCCGAGTAACGTGCCCCTGCGGTCCAGAACACGCACCACGTCGCCCGCCCTTCCGTGGGCTTCTGCGATGTCGGAGCGGTAGACCCATGGGTGCCCCGAGCGCACGCGGGATGCGCCCCTGTCTTTGAGTACGGCCCTCGGCTCCAAGCTTTTGTAAGCTCCCTTACCCTATCCTCGGGTGAACCCTGCTAGCATCTGCACCGTATACTCAATATTACCCTCGGAAGGAAGGCGAGCGTTCTGGCGAAGCGCGTAGCGGTTGTGGGAGCTGGGATGGGCTCTATGGCGGCTGCCATCCGGCTCGGCGCCATGGGCTTCGAGGTCGAGGTCTTCGAGAAGAACGACCGGGCTGGTGGGCGCATAAGCCGGCTAGAGGAGGGCGGCTTCACCTTCGACACCGGGCCATCGCTCCTCCTCATGACCGACACCTACCGCGAGCTCTTCCGCTTCGCGGGGCGGGAGCTCGACGACTACGTGCGCCTGATCCCGCTCGACGGCGAGTACCGCGTGACCTTCGGGGACGGGGACTCCCTGACTATCTGTCGCGCCCTGCCCGAGCTGATAGGGGAGCTAGAACGCATAGAGCCCGGTGTCACCCCGCGCTTCTACCGTTTCCTCGAGGACGCCTGCCGGAAGTACCGCACAGGCCGCAGCGAGTTCGTAGAGCGCGACTTCGAGAGCGCCAGCGACTTCTTTGGAGCTCGCAATCTGCGTTTGCTCTTGAAAACCAAGGCCCTAAACAACTACTACCGCTCCATCTCGAGGTTCTTCCGCACGGAGAAGCTCAGGCAGGCGTTCAGCCTGCAGACGATGTACCTCGGCCTCTCGCCGTTCGATGCGCCAGCCGTCTACTCCCTCCTCCCCTACACCGAGCTCGCCGAGGACGGCATCTGGTTCCCCAAGGGTGGTATGTACGCCCTTATCCAGGCGATGGAGAGCCTCGCGACCGAGCTCGGCGTGAGGTTCCATCTCAACAGTCCCGTAGAGGAGATAGTAGTCACCAAAGGCCGGGCACGCGGCGTGCGGGTAGATGGGAACGAAGCGGAGGCAGACACGGTGCTCGTTGGTGCCGACCTCCCCTACGCCTACCGCGCGCTGCTAGGGGGCTCGGCGGACGGGGACTTCAGGCTGCGAAGGCGCGAGAGGCTCGAGTACACGTCCTCAGCGTTCATGCTCTACCTCGGAATAGACCGGAAGCTGGATCACATGCTCCACCATAATTTCTACCTCTCCGGACGCTACAGGGAGAACTTCGAGGCGATCTTCCGCGATCGCAGGCTGCCGGACGACCCCTCCTTCTACGCCGTCATCCCCTCGCGCACCGAGCCAGGCATGGCGCCGACAGGGATGGAGAGCCTCTTCGTTCTCGTCCCCGTGCCGCATCTGGGCGACGGTGTGGACTGGCGAAGCGACGCAGCGGACTTCAAGGAGAAGGTCTATGAGCTTCTGGAGGAGCGGTGCGGGATAGAGAGGGACATGGTCGTATTGGAGAAGGTCAGGTCCCCCCTTGACTGGCGCGACGAGTACAACCTGGAAGAGGGCGCGGCCTTCGGCATAGGGCACGGTATTATGCAGGTCGGGTACTTCCGCCCTCCGATGGTCTCGAGGAGCGTGAAGGGGCTTTACTTCGTCGGGGCGAGCACCCGTCCTGGGACGGGGGTGCCGCTCGTCACCATAGGGGGGCGGCTGGTCGCTGAGCGGATCGGGCGCGAGGTATCAGGGTAGTGCGGCTGAACCCCGCGGGCGGGATGAAGCTTGACAGCGGTCTCTCGCTCGCCGAGAGCTACGACCTCTGCCGCAAGGTGCAGCGTTCCCACAGCAGAACCTACTACTTCTCCACGCGGCTCTTTCCTACCGAGGTGAGGCCTCACGTCTACGCGCTCTACGCCTTTATGCGCTACGCGGACGAGATCGTGGACAACCCCGGCGTCTCGACCCAGGGCGAGCAGCTCGAGGCCCTCGAAGCCTTCGAAGCGCAGACGCTCGCGGCGGTGACCGGCGAGAGGGTCCCAAACCCCGTCCTGCGCGCGTACGCGAACACCGTGCGCGATCGCGGTATCTCCCCCGAGAGCATAGCGGCCTTCATGTACAGCATGAAGATGGATACGCGCGTTCTCCGCTATCCCACATACGCCGACCTCGAGGTATACACCTACGGCAGCGCGGCCGTCGTCGGCCTCATGATGTGCAGGGTAGTAGGGGTATCTGACGAGAGGGCCGAGAGACCCGCCGAAGCCCTCGGTGTCGCCATGCAACTCTCCAATTTTCTGCGGGACATAGGGGAGGACTGGGAGAGAGGGCGTGTATACCTGCCGCTGGAAGACCTCACCCGTTTCGGATACGCCGAGGAGGACCTCGGGGCCGGCGTCGTAGACGAGAGGTTCGTCGAGCTCATGCGCTTCGAGGTAGAGAGGGCAAGGAGCCTCTACGCCATCGCAGACGAGGGCATGGTTCACATCCCACAGGGACGGCGCTACCCCGTGATGGTCGCGCGTGCGCTCTACGCGGGGATCCTCGACCGCATCGAGGCGCAGGGATACGACGTTTTCTCGCGGCGGGCGGAGACCTCTCGCCTCGGCAAGCTCGTGGTCGCGGCAGCATGCGCCGCGCGGGACCCAGGGGAGACGCTAGCCTGCGGACGAGGCGCCCGCGGGGCTGGCATTGCATTCGTCCCGCGCTCATGATGTAATTGCCGCCCAGACACGCCGGGCGACCGGCGGCGCTCATCGAGAGCGGTGGAGGGACGGGCCCTGCGAAGCCGCGGCAACCGGCGAGGTTCTCTAGGAGCCTCGTGTCAGGTGCCAACTCCCGCGGAGGAGACTCCGAGAGATGAGTCGAAGCAGACTAGCGACGAAGCCTCTCTCCTCCGCGCGAGCGTGAAGCAGAACTATGGAGAGGGGCTGATCCTTGAGTCTGAACCTCAGAGAAGTGCTCGAAGACCGGATCCTCGCGGGGGACGGCGCGGTGGGCACGCTCCTCGGCGAGCGCGGGGTCGGCTTCGGGCATCCCTACGCCAGGGCGAACCTCTCCCACCCCGAGATGGTCGCAGGCATCCACGATGAGTACCTGCGCGCCGGCGCCGACGTTATCGAGACCAACACCTTCGCGGCCAACCGCTACAAGCTGGAGGTCCACGACCTCGAAGACTGCGTGCGCGAGGTAAACGTCGCTGGCGCCCGCCTCGCCCGCAAAGCCGCGAACGAGGCGGCGAGCGGCGCGCTGGTAGTCGGCGCGATCGGCCCCCTCGGCCGCTCCCTCGCCCCGATAGGCCTGGTGAGCGTAGATGAGGCTCGCGAGGTCTTCCTCGAGCAGGCCGAGGCCCTGCTCGACGGAGGCGCCGACGCCATCTTGCTCGAGACCTTCACCGACCTCGCGGAGCTGCGGCTGGCCTACGAGGCGGTGCACACTCTAGGCGCGCCCGTGCTCGCCTACAAGACCTTCGTCGAGGACGGGGAGACGCTCGCAGAGGGTTTGCCAGGAAGGGCGGCGCGCGAGATCTCCTCCTGGGGAGCCGACCTCACCGGCGCTAACTGCACAGTTGGCCCGCAGCGGATGCTGGATATCGCCGAGCAGATGTCAGCCGCCGCAGGACCGGTCGCCGCCTTCCCCAACCCTGGCCTGCCCCAGCTCGTTGGCGGCTTCGTCCGCTACAACAGGGACGTGAGACACTTCGCCGAGTACGGCGTGAGGCTCGCCGGGGCTGGCGCTCGTCTCATCGGCGGCTGCTGCGGCACCACCCCGGCCCACATCTACGCCCTCTCCCAGGCGCTGAAAGACTCGAGGGTGGAGAAGCGGACCACAGGCAAGCGGGCCTCCGTAGTAGACGTGGTGGAGCGGCCCCCGATCTCGAGCGGGCCGGTCTCGAGGTTCGCGCAGAAGCTAAGGAAGGGCTTTGCCGTCACGGTAGAGCTGGACCTCCCGCGGGGTAACGGCATCGAATCCGTGGTCGAGGCCGCCCTGCGCCTCAAAGAACGCGGGGTAGACGCCATAGACGTCTCCGACGGGGCACGCGCCAGGCTCAGGATGCATCCCGTGGCGGCGGCCAGGATCGTGCAGGACGAGGCCGGTATAGAGGTAGTCGCACACCTGTCTTGCCGCGACAGGAACATTATCGGGCTGCAGGCAGATCTGCTCGGGGCGGCGGCCCTCGGGGTAAAGAACATCCTCGCCATCACGGGAGATCCGGCCCAGATCGGGGACTACCCCGAGGCAACCTCGGTCTTCGACACGGACTCCGTGGGCCTCATCCACATCCTCTCGCGAATGAACGCGGGCAAGGACCTGGCTGGCAACCCGGTCGGCGAGCCACCCGGTTTCCTAATAGGAGCCTCGTTCAACCCTACGGCCGAGGACCTGGGATCCGAGGTGGACAAGCTGCGGCGCAAAGTCGAGGCAGGGGCGCACGCCTTCTGGACCCAGCCCGTCTTCGAGCTCGCGGCCCTGGAGAGGGCACTCGAGGAGATCGAGGATCTGGACATCCACATCCTCCTTGGCCTTATGCCCCTTAGGAGCGTCCGCCAGGCCGAGTTCCTCCACCACGAGGTTCCCGGCATCAACATCCCCGAACGTATCAGGAATACACTCGCGGAGCTCCCCGCCGCAGACGCCCCGAAGTACGGCGTCGAGGTTGCGCAGAGGCTGCTGGTAAAGGCCAGGCCCCTGGTAAGCGGCGCGTACATCATGCCGCCGGCGAACGCGCCGTACCTCGCAGGAGACGTCATTGAAGCTATCAGCTAGTCAGCAAACCGTGAGAGGTGGAAGGGTAATTCGTTTGAGCAGACATACTGGGGAAAACGGGCGATTCGCGAACGTGAACCTGTGATGAGCCGAAAATCAAAGAGCTGACAAGCTGAAATGCTGACTAGCTGACCGGCTGCCGACTGAAGGGAGGCACTATTGCCTGAGATCAAAGCGTACGCACCAGGCATCTACGCCCGCTCGGAGGAGCTCGTGCAGGCGACCCGCGACCTGGACCGGGACCGCACCACAGAGGAGGCAGTGGAGAACCAGCGAGAAGCCGATCTCACTTCCTTCCTCGACGTCCAG
>Ga0126312_10003930_pt1 | contig 10039 bp, 8 predicted proteins | sample Plot104A_FD_92537 | JGI IMG/M metagenome (GOLD analysis project Ga0126312, IMG submission 92537) | Serpentine soil microbial communities from UC McLaughlin Reserve, CA, USA - Plot104A | ecosystem: Environmental > Terrestrial > Soil > Grasslands | place: USA: UC McLaughlin Reserve, Lake County...
ACGCTCGCGCGCGATGCCCGCGCGTGCTTGGCGACGTTGGTCAGCGCCTCTGCGATCAGGAAGTAGGCGCCCGCCTCCGCCGGCGCGGGGAACCGCGCGTCGGGAAGCTCCAGATCGACCGGGACGGGGCTGCGGTCCGCGAGCGCCTCGACGGCCGCGCGCAGACCGCGGTTGGTGAGCAGGCTGGGATGCACGCCCGCGGCCAGCTCGCGCAGCTCGGCCAGTCCTTCGCGGGTGTGGACGAGCGCCTCGCGGAGCAGGCGCGCGCCCGCCTCGACGTCGGTGTCGATGCGCTGATCGGCGAGCTGGAGACTCATGAGCGCTGTGACCAGTCGCTGCTGCGCGCCGTCATGGAGGTCGCGGGCGAGCCGCCGGCGCGCGGCGTCGGTCTCTGTGACCAGGCGAGCGCGGGAGGCGATCAGCTCCGACCGTGCGCTGGCGTTCGACACCGCCGTCGCGATCAGCTCGGCGAACTCGGCCAGCCGGTGCTCCGTGCCGGCCGGCAGCGCATGCGGCTCGTCGGTGCCCGCGATCAGCGCACCCCACACGGCGCCGTCGACGAGCACGGGCGCGCCCACCTCCGAGCGAACCCCCTGGCGCCGGAGCAGCGCCGCCAGCTCCCCCGCGGCGCCCTCGTAGGAATCGAAGCGCCCGGGCGCGGCTGTTTCGCGGACCAGGGCGTTGATCGTGTCGCCCTCGAGCGCAATCCTCGTGCCCGACGGGACGTGCACCCCGCGCACGCTCCATCCCGCCATCGTGACGTTGACGCCGTCCGGCGTGAAGTGCGCCAGGTTCACGCTCGTCGCTCCGAGCAGCCGGCCCGTCTGTTCACATACCGCGTCGAAGATCGTCTCCGCCGGCGCGCCCTGGGCCACGAGGACGGCGACGCGTCGCAGCGCCGCCTGCTCTCCCGCCAGCCGGTGGAGGCCCTCGCGGGCCTCGGCATTCGCGATCGCCGTTGCCACCAGGTCGGTGAACTCGCCCAGCCGCGTCTCCGCGCCCTGCGCGAGCGGCACCTGTGCGCCGCCACCCGCTGATACGACACCCCAGAGGCGCCCGTCGACCACGATCGGAGCGCCGACCCCGGCGTGGACCCCGGACCCACGTGCGGCCTCGCCGATCGCGCCGTCGACGCCGGCGTAGTCGTCGATTCGCGCTGGGCGGCCCGTACGGTGGACCTGCGCCGTCAGACTCGGGCCGTCCAGCGTCCACCGCGTCCCCGGCTGAAACGCGTGCTCGCCCGTCGCCGCCAGCACCGTCGCCGTCCCGTCGGACTCATACCGGCACATCTCGACCAGCGGCAGGTGAAGAAGCTCCGAGACCTCGGCCGCGACCGCGGCGAACACCTCGCTCGTGCTGGCGCGGCGGGCGACCAGCGTCGCGACGCGGCGCAGCGCCGCCTGCTCGGCGGCGAGCATCTCATCGTGGTCGCGCAACACCTCCTCGGCGCGAAGGCGATCCTCGATGTCCTCGAAGGCGACCACCGCCCCTCGGCCCGCCGGCATCTCGATCGGCAGCGACACGTAGGAGACCGGGAACATCGACCCGTCGTGGCGGAAGAACCAGTCGAGCTCGCTCGACACCCGCTCGCCCGTCGTACGCGGCAGCAGCATCGGACACTCCGCCGTCGGATACCGCGACCCGTCGGGCCGGTGGTGATGAATCGTGTCGTGGCTCGGGCGGCCGAGCAGCTCGTCCGCTGCGTCGTAGCCGAGCACTGCCACGGCGGCCGGGTTGGCGTACCGGATCAGCCCCTCGGGATCGACGACCCAGATCGGCTGCGCGACGGTCTGCAACACCGCGCCGAGGAAGTCCTCGGCTCCGACCTCCCAGCCGCCGAAATCGGTGAGCGAAGTTGGCACGGCGCTGCCGAAGCCTGACCCGGGTGCCGGGCGAGGTCAAGGCCCCACGTCACGTGCGGCGACCGCCAACGCAGTCCGGGGCTCGACACCAACCGGGTTGCCCGGACCGCCCGGCCAGCGGCTTGATCGTCACGATGTTGCCACGACCGTTGCCACCGCCCTGAACCACCGGTCGGCGCGGTGCCCGGCTAAAGCCGGAACAGCGCGCTGAGCGGGCGATTCGCCATGCGCCGAAGAGGACTCGAACCTCCACCCGGTTATCCCGGACCAGGCCCTCAACCCGGTAACCCGCGTGTCAGATACGTCCTATGCGTCCATAGCGTCCAGATCGTCCGGGAATCCGGACGCAGCGGACGTGATGGACGATCTGGATGTTGCCGCGAATGTTGCCACGAGAGCCCGGTAAGCCGCCGAAGTTCGCGCCAAGCGGATCCACCAGATTGGCCGCGGAGGGGACCGCCGCCTAGTAGGCGGAGTGGGTCCCGCCAAGAGCGACTCGCGGGCGGGTCAGTACCACTTGCCCTTCGCGAACCCGCCGAAGGCGACGAGCCCGACGAGGGTCACGATGAGGCCGACCCAAAAGCTCCAGACGATCATCAGGATGATGCCGACGATGACGAGGATCCCGCCGAGCCCGATGCCGCCCATGCTGCCGCCGGAACGATCGGTTGCCATATCTACCTCCCTTTGTTGGTCGCCCGAGTGGGCCGGCGCCATACTTCCACACGTAGATCTCCGTCCGAGCGCGCGACCGAGCAATCCGGACGGGTTCAACGTGTTCAGGCCGCGGAGCGGCGCGCATAAGCTCGCCGCCGCCGGCACCGAGCGCGCCGAGAGCATCCCGCCTGCGGTGTGCGCACTGCGACCGGATCGTCACGTCTGGTGCATGCGCCGCATGCGCGCCCGCCGGACCTCCTCCACCCGGGTGCGAGTGGACTCCGCCGCAACGACGACGGCGGACTCGCCGATCGCGAAGAACGCGTCGCCGGCCACCGCCGAGCGGGCGGGCGTTGATCGAGAGCTCGAGTCCGCGGTCGATCCTGCGGGGCGGAGGACGATCTTGCACAATGTGCTCGTCGGCCGAGAGGTGGCCGACGTGTCGTGGTGGAAGCCACCGAGGGCCGTGTCGTCGTTGCTGCGCTCGGCGTTGATTGTCGTCGGCCGAGCCGCCGTCGATGACGTCGTCGCCGCCTGTCCCGAGAACGGTGTCGCCGCCCCGCCGTAGCTCCGATCGGGTCCGGGCGCCGATACTCGACCTGCTCGACGGGTCATGGGCAGCATGCGTGACGTCACGCGCGGTGCCCAAGAGAGGCGAGTCAAACGTCGTCGGGACGGCCGATACCCTTTCGTCCCCTGTCGGGGGCGTCATCGTGAAGCTGCTCCATCCCGGACTGAACGCACGGCGCGCCGTGCGCGCGCTCGCGCGGCGGGCGCTGCTGCGCTATGTCCAGGTGTCGGCGACGCACACGCACACCGAGTGCGATCGCGTCGTCATCCTGCTCTCGAGCGCATGGGGCATGGGCGGCACGATCCGTGCCACGCTGAATCTCGCAGGTTGGCTTGCGCAGCGCCGTGAGGTCGAGATTCTCACCCCGTACCGGCGCCGCGACGAACCGTTCTTCGGCGAGTTCCCGAGGGGAGTCGCCGTGACCGCCCTTGCCGACCGCCGTCCAGGCCGCGCGCCGTCTGGCGTCGCGGGTCTCGCATACCTGCTGCTGGACCGCCTGCCGAGCGTCCTCTTCCCGAAGGCGGACCGGCTCCATCGGGACCACAGCCTCTGGACTGATCTGAGGCTTGCACGGCTGCTGCGTCGACGCGGCGGGATCCTGATCGGGACCCGGCCAGGACTGAACGTCATGGCCGCCCAGATGCGGCCGCCTGGCTTTCTGTCGATCGGTGTGGAGCAGATGAACCTTGACCATCACCGGCCGAACCTCAAGCAGTCCATCGAGCGGTGGTATCCGGGCCTCGACGCGGTCGTCGCCCTCACGGACCAGGACAGCGAGAGCTATGGGAGCCTGCTGCCGCGCCGGGTGAAGGTCGCGACCATTCCGAACACGGTGCGCCCGTTGGGCGGTCCGGGCGTCGACTCGTCAGCCAGGGTTGTCGTCGCCGCAGGCAGGCTCGGACGACTGGGACAGAAGGGCTTCGATCTTTTACTGCTCGCCTGGGCCGGGGTGGCGAAGCGCCACCCGGACTGGCGGCTGCGCATCCACGGCGAAGGCCCGCTTCGCCCGGAACTCGAATCCATGATGCGCGATCTGCAGCTGACCAGCACTGTGGAACTTGCCGGGGCGACAGACGACATGGGCGGCGCCATGGCTGAGGCCTCGATCTTCGCGCTGAGCTCACGTTACGAGGGCTTCCCGCTGATCCTGCTCGAGGCCATGAGCAAGGGCCTCGCGTGTGTGAGCTTCGACTGCCCGACCGGGCCCGCCGACATCATTCGCGACCACGAGAATGGCATCCTCGTCCCGGCAGAAGATGTCGACGCGCTCGCAGGTGCGCTGCTTGAGGTTGTCGCGGACCGCGAGCTCCGCGCCCGGCTCGGCAACGCCGCACGTCTCACCTCCGCCGCCTACACCATGGACTCGATCGGGCCTCGATGGGATGCGCTGGTCGACGACTTACTGCACGTTCCCTCGACGCCCTCCCCGGCACCGAGCGGGTCTTCGGGCGGCACCGTACTGGCGTGACGCGGGACGAGTTCGCTAGCGCTTGTCTCTCCGCACGCATGCCGCCTGGGGACGAAGTACCGCCTGCTCCGACCCGGGCGTCATGGGATTGAGTGAGGGCGACCGGGGGCCACGCACGCCGGTCTGTCCCCCTCTACTTCGCCCAGCACTAGGCACGCCGCTTCTCGGATCGGCGAGGCGATGCGCCGCGATCCCCCGCCCAGGGGCGGCGAGCACCACGCCGTGCCCCGCGATCACCCCGCCAGCCGACGATCATCCATCGGCCGAGCCTCCCCAAGAGGACACTTGGGTTCGGGCGCTAACCGCCGGCTCGAACGAAGTCCCAAAGCGCCGCGATGTCGGCTGGCGCCAGCACGAAGGACAGCAACGGCGGTCTCGGCGGTGCACATACCGGTCACGCGTCTGAGACGTTTGGATGACGATGGAGGGGGCCGCGGAATGCTCCGGATACTCATTGCAGTCGATGCGAGTGCCTGCTGCGCTTCAAAGCACTGTCATCCCGGGCGCGTCATGAGGGCGCGGAGCGCCCTGACTTGGGAACCCGAGCGGCTGTTCGAACGCAGCGGAGTGTCGAGGCGCGGTGCGATCATCAGGAGCGCTCCAGGCTCATGACGTGGATGCTCCGCTGTGATGCGGCGATGCATCGGCCACATCATGGCGTTCGTTGATCCAGACCCGTGGGGTCGCCCAACCGGAGCGGACACGGCGCTGTGGATCCGCTGCACCGTCCGGCAGAATGCCGCGGTGTCGCTCGATCGGCTCGCTTGGCTCATCACTGTGTTGGCGTGTCTGGTGACCTCGGCCCTCCTGCTGCTGTCGGGGTATCTTGGTTACGCCGGTGTCTTGCTCGCTGTCGCGGCGTCGGCGGCGGTCAACTTGCGCCCGTAGTCACATGACGCCCGTGATCGGCTCCTCCTGCACGTTTGAATGGTTCTGCGTACGTCCGGGCAGCGTGTGACGGATGTCCGAGGTGCTCCGTGTCCTCGCCGTCTTCGCGCTTGTCGCCGGGAACGCGTTCTTCGTCATCGGCGAGTACGCCGTCGTCACCGCGCGCCGCGCCGCGCTGGCGCCTCGCGCCGAGGCTGGTTCTGACGGGGCGCGGGCTGCACTGCGGCTGATGGACGACCCCGTCCGCGTCATCTCCACGGTGCAAGTCGGAATCACGGCCATCGGCATCTTGCTGGGTGCGCTCGCCGAGCCGACGGTGCGCGACATCGTGGGCGGTGATCTGCCGGGCTTGGCGACGTTTGCGATCGCGTTCGCCGTCGTCACCTACCTCTCGGTGGTACTCGGCGAGCTCGTCCCCAAAGCCCTGACGCTGGAACGCGCCGAGGCGCTTGCGACGCTCATCGCCCGTCCCATCGAGCTGGTCTCCGTCGTCCTCTGGCCGGCCGCATGGATCTTGCAGACTTCGGCGAGCTACCTGCTCCGGCCCTTCGGCATCCGCGAGGTGGTCGCGGGCGAGTCCGTCCGGACGCCCGCCGAGCTGCGTGCCCTCGTCGACGAGGCGGAAGGCTCGGGCGTGATCCCGCGCGCTCAGGAAGAGCTGCTGCACAACGTCTTCGACTTCGTCGACCGAGAAGCCGGCGATGTCATGGTGCCCGCCCTCGACGTCGACTGGCTCGACGCGGGACTCACCGCTGAGGCCGCCCTCGACCGCGTGCTCGAGGCGCCGCACGAGCGCTACCCCGTCGGCAGCGGCAGCCTCGATCGGCTGGATGGCGTCGTCCACGTCCGAGACTTGGTCGCCGCGTCGCGCCAGTCTTCGACGAAGACCCTCGGTGAGCTTGCGAGACCGGTCTTCGGGATCCCTGAGAACAAGGATCTCGGTTCCCTGCTGCGCGAGCTGCGCGAGAGGAGGGAACAGCTCGCCGCGGTCCTCGACGAGTACGGGGCGGTCGCGGGCATCGTGACGCTAGAAGACATCCTCGAGGAGCTCGTGGGCGATATCGCGGACGAGTTCGACCTCCCAGACGCCCGCGCCACGTGGGTCGACGAGCGGACGCTGCTGGTCGCCGGATCCATGACGATCGGCGACTTCAACGAGACGGTCGGCACGCGGCTGCCCGAGCACGACGCCCGTACGTTGGCCGGGCTCGTGCTCGTTGCGCTCGGTCGTCGCCCCGACCCGGGTGACGCCGCGGCGATCGACGGCGTCGAGATCCGGGTCGAGGCGCTCGATGGGCTGAGGATCACGGACCTTCGAATCACCCTGCGCAGCTGACGCCCGCCTCGTCGGGGCCAGCCGCGACGGGAAGGCGTACGCTCCCGGCCAGGATGGCGGCACAGATTCCCTTCGTCGGTCGCCGCTGGCCGCTGTTCGCCGGGGTCCTCGTGCTCATCTGCGTGGCCGTCGTCGCCCTGGCGCTGGCGAGGGGAGACGAGGAGGTTCGAGCGACCACGACCGTCGCGGTGAGCGCGTTTCCGAGCCCGGGCGACGCCGTCGCGTCGCCGAAGACCCAGATTTCGTTCCGGGGCGTGCCGCGCTCCGAGCTGGGCACGGTCCGGGTCGAGGGCTCTGACAGCGGCCGGCACGCCGGTCGCATGCGCGAGCATCCCGACGGCCGCGGCGCGAGCTTCGTGCCGGACGAGGCGTTCGAGGCGGGCGAGGAGGTGAAGGTGGACACCGGGCTGACTATCCGCGGGACTCGCGAGGGTGACTTCTCGTTCACGATCGCCGACACGCCGGCGCGTAGCGGCTTCGCCGTCGCCCCGGCGAACGAGCTGACGAAGGGTGACGGCGAGGTCCAGCGCTTCCGGTCGCGCCCGGACCTGCAGCCACCGGCCGTGGAGGTCGCGACGCGGGAGCCGGGCACGGCGCGCGGCAGGGTATTTCTCGCCCCGAAGGGCGGCCAGGGCCAGGACGGGCCGATGATGCTCGACGACCGCGGCGAGATGCTGTGGTTCCGGCCTCTGTCGGGAACCGACCAGGCGGCCGACTTCCGCGCTCAGCGCTACCAGGGCCAGCCCGTAATCACGTGGTGGGAAGGCCGGATCGGAATCGGGCAGGGCCTGGGCGAGGGCGTCATCCTCGATCGCAGCTACCGGGAGATCCAGCGTGTCCGCAGCGCCAATGGCTACACCGCCGACCTGCACGAGTTCGTGCTCACGCCGCGGGGGACTGCGCTGCTGACCGTGTACAACCCGGTGCCGCGAGACCTCTCCGCGGTGGGCGGCGCCGAGGAGGGCATCGCCATCGAGGGCGTCGTGCAGGAGGTGGATGTCGAGACGGGACTGGTGCTCTTCGAGTGGCACAGCCTCGACCACGTCAAGCCGGAGGAGTCGTACTACACCGTGCCGCGCGAGGAGAACCGGCCGTGGGACTACTTCCACGTCAACTCCGTCAATGTCGACACGGACGGCAACCTCATCGTCTCCGCGCGCCATAGCTTCGCGGTCTACAAGGTCGATCGCACGACCGGCGAGGTGATGTGGCGCCTCAACGGCAAGCGCAGCGACTTCAAGATGGGCGAGGGCGCCGCGTTCGCCTGGCAGCACGACGCCCGGCGGGCTCCCAACGGGGCGATCACCGTCTTCGACAACGCGGACACGCGGTCAGCTCCGAGACCGGCGCAGGCCGTAACGACGGCCAAGGAGTCGCGCGCGCTCGCTCTGCGCATCGACGAGGCGGCGCGCACGGCAACGGTCGAGCGAACCGCGACCCATCCCCGCGCGCTGCTGGCCGATCACCAGGCGAATGCGCAACCGCTCCCGAACGGCGACACCTTCGTCGGCTGGGGCCAGCAGCCCTGGTTCTCCGAGTTCGCCCCCAACGGCAGGATGCTCTTCGACGGGCGGATGGCAGAGGGCAACGACAGCTACCGCGCCTACCGCTTCCGCTGGAGCGGCAGGCCTCAGACCGGGCCACGCCTTTTCGTCGCTTCCCGGACGGACGGGTCGATCGACGTCGCTGCAAGCTGGAACGGAGCCACGGACGTCGCGCGCTGGGTGGTGCTCACGGGCCCGAGTGCCGGACGGCTGCGTCCGGTGACCAGGGCGCCCCGTGACGGCTTCGAAACGACGATCTCGGTGCGCACCCGCGAGCCGCTGATCACCGTCCGAGCGCTCGATGCGCACGGGACCATCCTCGGAACCGCGGCGCCGATCGAGACGCCGGCGGGCTAGCGGCTCGGCTCAGGGTCGGGTATCGCCAAGATCAGTGGTGTTCCGCGCCGTGCATGGTCCGCCATGACTGCCAGGTGATGCGCAGGATGACGAGGGTGATCGCAAGGCCGATGAGGGGATCGGCGATCGGCAGCCCGATGAGGACGACCCCTGCGGTCGCGACGACGGCCAGGCTGACGTAGGCGTCGGCGCGCGCATGCGCACCGTCGGCGATCAGCGCCGGGCTGTCGAGCCGGTGTCCGGCGCGCGTGCGGATGAGGGCGGCGATCCAGTTGCCGGCGAAGCCGAGCGCGCCGGCCAGCGCGAGCGCGCCGAGGGCTTGAGGATCGTGGGGGTCGATCAGCCGCGTGATCGCCTCGTAACCGGCGACGCAGGCTGAGACGACGATGGCGAGGACGACGAAGAGCCCGGCCGTGCGCTCGGCACGGCGTGAGCGCAGAAGGAACGCGATGCCGAGTGGGATGGCGGTGGCCGCGTCGCCGGCGTTGTGGATGAGGTCGGCGAGCAGCGCGACGGAGTCTGTGAGCACGTAGACGAGCACCTGTGCCGCGGCGGTGAGGGCGAGCACGAGAAGGGAGAGACCCACGGCGCGTAAGCCGTCGCGCGAGCGCTTGATCGATGCGTCGATGAGACCGTGCGAGTGCGCTCCATGCGAGTGCGACTCCGCGTGGTCGTGGGCGTGCGAGGCGCTCATCGGCGACTGTCGGTTGGAGGGAGGCTCGAGCGCTCTCGCCGGTCCTTGAGACTCCCGCGGAGGACGACCACGCCCAGAAAGAGCAGCGGGGCGAGGTAGGCGACGTTGACGAGCCAGTGACCTGCGTGCGCGAGCGGGGCCGTCATGAGCTCTGCGACTTCAGCGACGCCGGTAGATCGATACCGGCTGGCGGGTGAACGTGCTCGTGGTGGTGGCGGACGGCGGCCAGAAGGTCGGCGACATGGTGGTCGTACAGCTCGTAGCGGACGTAGCGGCCATCGCGGCGGGCGTGTACGAGGCGCAGCGAGCGCAGCAGCCGGAGGTGGTGCGAAGTGGCGCTGAGGCTGAGCGCGGCGGCGGCAGCGAGGTCCTCAACCGTACGCTCTCCGCCAAGCAGCTCCGTCAGAAGCCGCAGCCGACCGGGTGAGCCAAGTGCCTTGAGCGTCTCGGCGAGTTCCTCGGCGTCGCGTTGACCGAGGCGGCGGTCGGGCGGTGAGTGTTCAGCTGGGTGCGGCATGACTTGATAAGAATACGTCAGATGAGCAAGTGCTCAAACATCGCGGCGCGCGCGCTCTTGCTCGCCGTCTCCGCGTCGCTGATGCTGCCCGCCGTTGGCTTCGCGCACGTGCTGCCAGGCCCACGCGATCAGCTCAGGCCGCACG
>Ga0126312_10003931_pt1 | contig 10038 bp, 10 predicted proteins | sample Plot104A_FD_92537 | JGI IMG/M metagenome (GOLD analysis project Ga0126312, IMG submission 92537) | Serpentine soil microbial communities from UC McLaughlin Reserve, CA, USA - Plot104A | ecosystem: Environmental > Terrestrial > Soil > Grasslands | place: USA: UC McLaughlin Reserve, Lake County...
CGGCGTCGGGGACGAGCTTGGCCTCGCCCGCCCGCAGCAGCCCGAGCGTGCCCCGCGCCTCACCCGAGGCGATACCCGGCAGCCAGCGTTGCCTCTGCTCCTCGGTTCCGGCGATCTGCAGCGCCAGCCCGGCGGCGGCGTTCGACAGGAACGGCACCGGCGCCAGCGCATAGCCGAGCTCCTCGCAGAGGATCGCCAGCTCGACAAGGCCGAGTCCCTGGCCCCCGTGCTGGTCGTCGATGAAGATGCCCGCCCAGCCGAGCTCGCACATCTCCGTCCAGGCCTCCTCGTGGTACTCGCCGGCTTCGGCCAGCTCGCGCACCTTCTCCAGCTTGAAGCGCTCCGCCAGCATCTCCTTGGCGGTGCGCTTGATCGCCTGCTGGTCGTCGGAGAAGTCGAAGTTCATCGTCCGCTGCTCGCCCCCTCACCGATCGGGCTGCGCCCCTCCCGCTCGTTCATCGCAGCTTGGGCAGCCCGAGCACGCGCTCGGCGATGATGTTCTTGAGGATCTCCGTGGTGCCCCCCTCGATCGAGTTCGCGCGGGCGCGCAGGAAGCGGTAGGTCCACTCGGAGCCGCGCACCGGGGCCTCCTCGCCGCGAATGTCCATCGCCAGCTCGGTCATGGCCTGGTTGACCTCGCCCCACTGCCACTTGGGCAGAGAGCCCTCGGGGCCGGGAACCCCCGTCTTCATGATCTGCGTGAGGCCGCGCCACGAGTTGAGGCGCAACGCCTCGGCCTCGATGTGGATCTGCCCTATTCGCTGGCGGATCAGCGGGTCCCCGTCCACGCCGCGCTCGCGGGCCAGCTCCATCAGCTGTCCGAGCGCGATCTTCACGCTCGCCGCGGCACCGGCCCCGAGCCCGGCTCGCTCGTGCATGAGCGTGGTGATGGCGACGGCCCAGCCGTTGCCCACCCCGCCCACCACGTTCTCGTCGGGCACGCGTGCCTCTTCGATGAACAGCTCGTTGAACTCTGCCTCGCCGGTGATCTGGCGCAGCGGCCGGATCTGCACGGCGTCCTGCTGCATGTCCATCAGGAAGTAGGTCAGCCCCTGGTGCTTCGGCACGTCGGGATCCGTGCGCGCCACTAGCATGCACCACTTGGCCTTGTGGGCGAAGGTGGTCCAGACCTTCTGGCCGCTCACCACCCACTCGCCGTTCGACTTGACGGCCCGCGTCTTCAGCGAAGCCAGGTCGGAGCCGGAGTCCGGCTCGGAGAAGCCCTGGCACCAGATCTCCTCGGCGGAGAGGATCGGCTCGAGGTAGCGCTCCTTCTGCTCGTCGCTGCCGTGGGCGATCACCACCGGGCCTCCCATCGCGAGGCCGAGCACGTTCGCCGCGGGGGGCGCCTTCGCGCGGGTGAGCTCCTCGCCGAAGATCGCCTGCTCGATCAGCGTGGCGCCGCGGCCGCCGTACTCCCTCGGCCAGGACAGCCCCGCATACCCGGCCTGGTGCAGCCTGCGCTGCCAGTCGCGGCGGAACTCGAAGGCGGCATCGTCGCCCTTCGGCTCCTCACCGGGGTGGTTCTCGGCAAGCCAGCCGCGCAGCTCGTCACGGAACTCCTGCTCGGTGGGCGACAAGGTGAGGTCCACGACGGCCGCGCATGCTAGCGCCCCCCAGGGCGGGTGAGCGAACGGGCAGCGCGCGGTCTCAGTAGCTCTTGGGCAGTCCGAGCGAGTGCTCGGCGACGTAGTTGAGGATCATCTCGCGCGAGACCGGCGCCGTGCGCGCCAGGCGCACTCCCCACCACATGTCGCTCAGGCCGTACTCCAGCGCGAAGCCGTTGCCGCCGTGCGTCTGGATCGCACGGTCCACGCACTTGATCGCCGCCTCCGCTGCGGCGTACTTCGCCATGTTGCTGGACTCACCGGTCCCCGGCGCGCCGGCATCGTAGAGCGCGGCCGCCTTCTGGGTCATCAGCCGTGCCAGCTCGAGCTCGATCTTGGCCTCCGCCAGCGGGTGCGAGAGGCCCTGATGGGCGCCGATCGGCACCCCCCACACCACCCGCTCGCTGGCGTACGCGGCAGCGCGCTGGAGCGCCCGCCGGCCGGCGCCGCAGGCGATGGCGGCCCCCATGATCCGCTCCGGGTTCAGGCCGTCGAAGATCGGGCCGAGTCCGCCGTTCTCGCCGCCGATCAGGCGCTCCTCCTCCACCTGCACGCCGTCGAAGAACAGCTGCCACTGCCGGTCGGGCCCGAGGTAGGGCATGGGGATGGACTCGCGGGTGAAGCCGGGCGCGTCGACGTCGACGATCGCCAGGGAGGGCAGCCCAAGCGAGCCGTCCGGCAGGCGTGTGCGCGCGACCACCAGCACCGCGTCGGCGTGCTCGATGCCCGAGATGTAGGCCTTCTGCCCGCTCAGCAGGAAGCTGTCGCCGTCCCGCTTCAGCGCCGTCTGGAGGTTGTGGGAGTTCGTGCCGGCGTCGGGCTCGGTGATCGCGAACGCGATCTTGGTGCTGCCGTCGGCGATGCCGCGCAGCCAACGCTCCTCTGCTCGTGCGTGCCGTGGCGCGCGAGGATCGAGCCGACGATCGCCGGCGAGACCACGATCAACAGGAGCGAGCTGCCGGCCCCCGAGATCTCCTCGCCGACCGCCGCCAGCCCGGACATGCCGAGCCCCCCTCCGCCCCACGCCTCGGGCAGGTTCACGCCCAGGTAGCCCTTCGCTGCGAGCGCGTCCCAGAGCTCGCCGGGCGGCTCTCCGGCTGCATGCTTCTCCCGCGAGTAGCGCTGTCCGAAGCCGGAGCAGATGCCGCGCACCGCCTCCCGCAGCATGCGCTCCTCGTCGCTGGGCACGAGCTGCAGCACGCTGCCTAGTATGCCGCCGTGCGCGTCGGCCTGTTTCTCGCCTACTGGCCCTGGTTCTCGTGGCAGGAGCAGATCGAGCTGGCACGGCTGGGCGACCGCGAGGGCCTGGACTCGGTCTGGATCTCGGAGGCCTGGGGTCAGGACGTGGTATCGGTGCTGGGCCACCTGAGCGCTGTCACCGAGCGCATCGCGCTCGGCTCCGGCCTGCTGCAGATCCCGGCCCGCACACCGGCGATGACCGCGATGACCGCCGCCACGCTCGACGTACTCTCGAGCGGGCGCTTCAGGCTCGGGCTGGGCGTGTCGGGCCCGCAGGTCTCGGAGGGCTGGCACGGCGTGCCCTTCGCCCGCCCGCTGCGGCGCACGCGCGAGTACGTGGAGGTCGTGCGTGCCGCGCTCGCCCGCGAGGCGCCGCTCGAGTACGCGGGGCGGGAGTTTCAGCTGCCGCTCGGCGGCAGTGAGCTGGGCAAGCCGCTGAAGCTCCTCGCAAGGCCGGTGCAGGAGCGGATCCCGGTCTACCTCGGAGCCATCGGCCCGAAGGCCGTGGCGCAGACCGCCGAGATAGCCGACGGCTGGCTGCCGTTCATGTTCTCGCCCGAGCGAGCCGCCGGGCTGCTCGAGCCGTTCGCCGGCCGCGACGTGGACATCTCGCCCGTGGTGATGGTGTGCGTGGACGAGGACCGCGACCGCGCCCGTGACCTCGCGCGGCCCTGGCTGGCGCTCTACATGGGCGCGATGGGCGCGAAGGGCAGGAACTTCTACGTGGACACCGCAGAGCGCTTCGGTCACGGGGCGTCCGCGCGAACGGTGCAGGAGCTGTTCTCCGCCGGCGACCGGGAGGGAGCCGCCGCCGCGCTCAGTGACGAGCTGATCGAGGGCTCGGCGATCGTCTGCCGCCCCGGCGAGCTGGAGCAGCGGCTTGGCGACTACGAGCGGGCCGGCGCCACGACACTGCTGGCCATGCCGTTCGGTGACCGCCCGGCGATCGTGCGGGAGCTGGCCGCGGCGGTCAGCTCCACCGCCGTCTAGCTGCCGGCGGCCCTGCGAGCGCGCTCGAGCTCGGCGCGCACGACCTCGGGCCGGTCGTTTGAGAAGCGCAGGCGCTTCTCGAAGTAGGGAATGGCCTGCTTCGGATGCCCGGATCGGCTCAGCGCCGTGCCGAGGTTGAAGAGCGCGTAGGCGTAGTTCGCGGAGGTGTCGTTCTCGGGGAACGACGCCACGGCGCGGCGGGCGATCGGCACCGCCTCGGCGTACTTGCCCTGCTTTATGAGCCCGAAGGCCTGGGCGTCGAGCTGGGCTCCGCGGGCGGGATCGCGGCCACCGCCGGAGGCGGGCGCGGAGGGAGCCTGCCGGGGCTGCTGGTCCTCCGCGGCCGGCTGCTCGCCGGACCGCTGCTTGCCGTCGCCGCCCTTCTCCTTCGGCGCCTGCTTCTGCGAGCCGCTGTCGGCGGCCTGCCGCTCGTCGTCGCCGCCGGAGCTCAGCGCAGCGAGTCCCACGACCGCCGCGAGCGCCAGCAACAGCGCCGCCAGCACCACCGCGAGGCCGGGCCGCGGCTTGCCCGCGCCGGCGGGCTTGGCCGCCGGCGCGGGTGCGCGCCTCTGCGCGCGGGGAGCCGCGGGCTTGCGCTGGCGCTCCGCTTCCGGCTCGGGCGGCGGCTGGGCCTGCGCACGCCGCGCCTGCTGGGGGGTCGGTGTGGGATCGGCCGCCCTTGCCCCGTCGGCCTCGGCGGCGCCGGCCGCTCCGGCTGCAGCTGCGCCCAGAGCACCGGTCGCGCGCCGCGTGGGCTTGGTGTCACCGACACCCTCGAGCGCCTCCTCGAGCTCCTGCGCCAGCGCGCCGGCGCTGCCGGGCCGGTCGGCCGCGTTCTTCGCCATGCCCCGGCAGAGCACCGCGGCCGCCTCGGGCGGCGCCAGCGACCACACCTCGTTCAGGTCCGGTGGGCCCTCGGTGGCAACCTGGTGGGCGATCTCCATCGGCGTGCGCCCGCTGCGGGCGCGCTTGCCGGAGAGAGCCTCGTAGGCCACCACCGCGAGCGAGTAGATGTCCGTGTGCGGGCCGGTCTCGCCGCCCTCGAGCTGCTCTGGCGCCATGTAGGCGGCGGTGCCCAGCACGATGCCGCTGCGAGTGATCTTCGTCTGGTCGGCGGCGGTGGCGATGCCGAGGTCGACGAGCTTGGTGAGTCCGTCCTCGCGCAGCAGCACGTTGGCCGGCTTGATGTCGCGATGGATGACACCGTGGCCGTGGGCGTGGTCGAGGGCGGCCGCCACGTCGTGCACCACGCTGAGCGCTCGCTCGGTACCCAGCGGGCCCTTGCGCAGCGCGTCGGCGAGGTTCTCACCAGGCACCAGCTCCATCACGATCAGGACGCCCTGCTCGTCGGTGACCGTGTCGTAGACGGAGACGATGTTGGGGTGGTTCAGCGAGGCGCCCAGGCGCGCCTCCCGCACGAAGCGCTGAGCAGTCTCCGCCGGGCTGTGGGCATGCAGCCGCTTGACCGCGACGGAGCGGCCGAGGCGGTCGTCGTCGCAGAGGAAGACGGTCGCCATCCCGCCCGCACCGAGCACCCGGATCACCCGGTAGCGACCGCCCAGCAATGAGTCCCTGGTCTCCACAGGCACCTACGACGTGTACCCGCTGGGTAATACGGGTAACCGCGCTACCAGCTGTCGCCGCTGCAGCCGGCCGATCCGGTGCAGGTGCGGGAGATCTTGCCGTCCGCGGCCCTCGTCCAGACGAAGCGGTTGTAGGCGTTGCCGGTCGTCCCGGTGGAGACGGCCTCGACCGAGAACGACTTGTCGTCCGCGGCGGTGACGCTCGCCTCGCCCGGCTCGCTGCCCCAACGGATCCCACCCAAGTCGCTGCCGAGCTCCCCCTGCGTGTCGCAGTCGGTGTAGTCGTCGTCGCGGCCCTTCGCGCAGCTCTCGACGGCGATCGCCATGTTGCGCGCGGTGGACTTGGCGTCCGAGTCCCTGGCCTTCTCCCGCTGGCTCAGGAACGCCGGCAGGGCGATCGCCGTCAAAATCCCGATGATCAGCATGACCACGAGCAGCTCGATCAGCGTGAAGCCCCGCTCGCATCGGATCCGGTCGGCGAACGTCTCCATTCATGGCCCTATCGGCCGCCGCCCCGAGCGGCATTAGGCTCTCAGAGCCGCTGGATGAGCGTGCCCGTGCCCAGGCCGCCGCCGCAGCACATGGTCACGAGGCCGATCTCCCGGTCGGAGCGCTCGAGCTCGTGCAGCAGCGTGGTGATCAGGCGCGCCCCGGTCGAGCCGAGCGGGTGACCGAGCGCAATGGCGCCACCATTCACGTTGACGCGATCCCAATCCGGGTCGAGCTCCCGGCGCCAGGCGGCGACGACCGACGCGAACGCCTCGTTGATCTCGACGAGATCGATGTCGCCCATCTGCATGCCGTTTCGCTCGAGCAGCTTCCTCGTGGCCGGGATCGGGCCGGTGAGCATGATCACCGGGTCCACGCCGACGGTCGTCTGATCGATGATCCGCGCTCGGGGCTTCAGCCCGAGGGCATCCGCCTTCTCGCGCGTCATCAGCAGAACCGCAGCGGCGCCGTCGGAGATCTGGGAGGAGTTGCCCGCGGTCACGCGGCCGTCCTCCTTGAACGCCGGCTTCAGCTCGGCCAGCTTCTCGATCGTCGTCTCCGGGCGGATGCCCTGGTCCGTCACATAGGTGTCGCCGTTCACCTGGAAGGGGATGGTCTCGCGCTCGAAGCGGCCCTCCTCGGTGGCCTGGTGGGCCAGCTGCTGGGAGCGCACGCCGATCTCGTCGAGCTCGGAGCGGGGGATCTCCCACTTGTCGGCGATCATCTCCGCCGAGATGCCCTGGGGAACGAGGTTGTACTTCGCCATCAGCTCCTCGGGCCAGGGGCTGCCGACCTCGTCGACCCACTTGAAGCCGACGCCCATCGGGATGTGTCCCATGTGCTCGACGCCCGAGCCGATCACCGCGTCGTGCGCGCCCGACGCGACCAGCGCCGCGCCGAAGTTGACCGCCTGCTGCGCCGAGCCGCACTGTCGGTCGACCGTAGTGGCCGGCGTCTCGACCGGGAGGCCGGCCTGCAGCCAGGCGTTGCGCCCGACGTTGAACATCTGCTCGCCGTACTGCTGCACGCAGCCCGTGATGACGTCCTCGACCTCGTCGGCCGGGATGCCGGCGCGCCCGATGACCTCCGTGTAGCACTTCCCGAGCAGCTCGTTCGGGTGGGTGTCCCTGTAGTAGCCCTTCTCCGGATGGCCGCGCCCGATCGGCGTCCTGACGGCCTCCACGATCACGACTTCGCGCCCGTTTCCGTTCTGCATTGAGAAGCTTCCTCCGCGGTCGGTTGTGGTTAGGGTACTCGATTGACTGACCAGTCAACCAACGTCATGATCAGGCTTGGAATAGCGGGAAGCGGGGCCATCGCACTGGGGCTGGCGAAGGCGGCCACCGCACACGGAGAGACCGTGGTGTGGGCCCGCGGGAAGGCGTCGGCGGAGCGGGCGCGCGACCGGATCGAGGGCGCCGGCACGGTGGTCACGGACCTCTCCGGGCTGTCGGGCTGCGATGTGGTGGTCGAGGCGGTCGCCGAGGATCCCCAGGTGAAGGCGGACCTTCACCGGCGGCTCGGACAAACGCTGCCGGAGGATGCCGTGCTGGCCACGACCACCTCCTCGCTGTCGGTGGCCGAGCTGGCGGAGGCCAGCGGCCGCCCGGACCGCTTCGGCGGCCTGCACGTGTTCAACCCGGTCGAGAAGATGCAGCTCGTGGAGCTGGCGTTCCCGGGCGCCGCCAGCGAACGCACGCGCGCGCGCCTGCACCAGCTCTGCGAGGAGCTCGGAAAGACCGCCGTGGAGGTGCCGGACGCCGCCGGCTTCGTCGTGAACCGGCTGCTGTTTCCCTACCTCTTCGACGCCGTGCGGCTGGTGGAGGACAACGGGCTCGACGCGGAGGCCGTGGACACCTGCATGAGGCTGGGCGCCGGCCACCCGATGGGTCCCCTGGCTCTGCTCGACTTCGTAGGCCTCGACGTGGCCGCCGCGATCGGCGAGCAGATCGGCGCCGAGGTGCCCGAACGGGTCCGCGAACTGATCGGCGAGGGCCGCCTGGGCCGCAAGTCGAGCGCCGGCTTCTACGACTACTAGCCCCGCGCGATCCTCTTGACCGGGCGCTTGTGCGGCACTGGCCCGGGGTTCGGCGCCGACGGCATGCCGGCCGCCAGGTCCCAGACCACGTCGGCCTCGCCGATGTTCTGGACCAGCGCCAGCTCCGAGACGCGGTCCCATGGCAGTGTCGCATCCGGGAGGTCGTCCCAGCGCGAGTAGTCGAGCGCCTCCAGCGCCCCCTGGAGGGCCGTTCCCAGCTCCTCCTGGTCCTTGATCAGGTCACGCAGCGCATTGCGCTGCGAGTCGCTCAGCCTCAAGCACCACATGCGGCAAGACCTCCATGGAGGGGGAAGGGACTTGCCGGTCGAAAGTAGTCGCCCGCGCGGACGGATCAGGCCTGCTCGTGCGCGCCCGGCTGCTCGCCGCGCGGGGTGGCCGCCGCCTGCTCGATCGGGCGCGGCCGCCCGGGGGTCTCGTGCTCCCCGTCACCGTCGCGTCCGTGGTCGCGGATGCGAACGGCCTCGATGCGGTTCTGGCGGACGGACTCCACCCTCAGCGAGTAGCCGTTCGCGCGCACCATGTCGCCGCGCTTTGGCAGCCGGCCGAGCTCGCCGAACACGAAGCCGCCGACCGAGTTGTAGGCGTCGGAGTCGTGCGGCAGGTCGAGCCCGTAGTCGGCCAGGTCGGTGATCGGCACGTGGCCGCGCACCCACCAGTCCCCATTGGCCAGGCGCCGCACACCGGCCACGGCGGAATCGGTCTCGTCGGTTATCTCCCCGACGACCTCCTCGATGATGTCCTCCACGGTCACTATGCCGGCGGTGCGGCCGTACTCGTCCACCACCACTGCCATCGACGCGCGCTCGCGCTGCAGGTCGGCCAGCAGGTCGTCGAGCGGCTTGGTCTCGGGCACGATGAGCGCGTCCTTCACGCACGGCGCGATCTCGGCCCCGGGCCCCTCGGTCATCAACCTCCGGGCGAGTGAGTTGTTGTGCACGATGCCCTTGATCCGGTCGGTGTTCTCATGCTCTGTGACCACCAGCCGCGTGTGGCCCGAGTCGACGCAGCGGCGCAGGGCGGTCTCCGCGGTCTCCGACGCGTCCACGGTGACCACCGCGGGGATCGGCGTCATCACCTGGCGCGCCTCCTGCTCGTGCAGGTGGAAGACGCCCGAGAGCATCCCGGCCTCGCCGGGGTCGAGCGTGCCGCCCTGCGAGCTGCGCGCGATCAACAGCTTCAGGTCCTCCGAAGAGGTGGCCTCCTCGAACTCCACGCGGGGGTCGACCCCCACCAGGCGGAGGATCGCGTTCGAGGTCGAGTTGAGCAGCCAGATGAGCGGGCTCAGGCCGACCCGGAACCACTGCAGCGGCCGCGCCACGCGCCGGACCGTGCCCTCGGCGTGCACGATCGAGTAGATCTTCGGCACCTGCTCGCCGACGGTGATGTGCAGCGCGGTCGTGGCGAAGTAGGCAAAGGCGAGCGAAATGGCGACCGCCACGCCGTGGCCGAACGCGCTGCCCAGCGGGTCCTCCAGCAGGCTCGCGATCGCCGGCTCGCCCAGGAAGCCGATGCCGAGCGAGGCCATCGTGATGCCGAGCTGGCAGGCCGACAGGTACTCGTCGATCCGCTCGATCTGGCGCAGGGCCAGCGCGGCCCCGCGCAGACCCTCGTCGCGCATCTGCTCGACGCGGCTCTCGCGTGCGCGCACGAGCCCGAACTCGGCGGCCACGAAGAAGCCGTTCGCGCCCACCAGCACGAGCACCCCGAGGAGGAGGACCAGCTCCGTCATCTCAGGCCCGGCCGTCGCCGGGTGCTACTTCGAGGAGGATCGTCGTCGCTCATCCGCGGACGCGCCAGAACTTAGCAGCTACCCGAGCGCGTCAACCCGGGACGCAAGCTCGAAGTCATTGGCGGTCAAGCCGCCCTCGGAGTGGGTGCTCAGGCGCACCGTGACGGTTGCCCATGAAATCTCGAGATCAGGGTGGTGGTTCATCGCCTCGGCCACCGCAGTGAGGCGGTTCACGAAGTCCACCGAGCCTTTGAAGTCGCCGCAGTCGAACTGCCGGCGGATGGCGTCGCCGTCGCGCTCCCAGCCCTGCAGCGCTCCAAGGCGCTGCTCGATCTGCTCGTC
>Ga0126312_10003932_pt1 | contig 10038 bp, 8 predicted proteins | sample Plot104A_FD_92537 | JGI IMG/M metagenome (GOLD analysis project Ga0126312, IMG submission 92537) | Serpentine soil microbial communities from UC McLaughlin Reserve, CA, USA - Plot104A | ecosystem: Environmental > Terrestrial > Soil > Grasslands | place: USA: UC McLaughlin Reserve, Lake County...
CGAGTCGGCCAACGACCCGCAGAAGCAGGCGCAGCTGATCGACTCCGCGGTGACCGAGAAGGTCGACGGCGTCGCCGTCTCGGCGCCGAACCCGGACGCGATCCGCGACTCGCTCAAGAAGGCGACCGCCGCCGGCATCCCGATCATCACGCTGAACTCGGGCGCCGAGGACTACCAGGAGCTCGGTGCGATCACGCACGTCGGCCAGACTGAGACGATCGCCGGTGAGGGCGCGGGCGCCAAGCTCAAGGAGGCCGGCGGGAAGAAGCTGCTCTGCGTCATCCACGAGCAGGCGAACATCGGGCTCAACCAGCGCTGCGACGGCGCCAAGAAGGGCTTCGGCGGCGAGGTCGAGGACCTCCAGGTCAAGGGCGTCGACGACATCCAGACGACGCTCACGGAGATCCAGTCGAAGCTCCAGTCCGACAACGCGATCGACGCGGTCCTCGCACTCAACCCCGACATCGCGATCGCCGCGCGCGACGCGGTCAAGGGCGCCGGCTCGAGCGCCAAGCTCGCGACGTTCGACCTCAGCGGCGACGTCGTGAAGGCGATCCAGGCCGGCGAGATGGAGTTCGCGGTCGACCAGCAGCAGTACCTGCAGGGCTACCTGCCGGTGGTGTTCCTGACGCTCTACAAGAACAACGCGAACACGGTCGGCGGCGGCCAGCCGGTGCTCACGGGCCCAGGCTACGTCACCAAGGACAACGCCGACACGGTCGCGAAGCTCGCGGAGGAGGGAACGCGGTAATGACCGAGGCCATCGGCGGCGGCAGCTCGGCTGCCGCCGCTCCGGCCGGCGCCGCGCCGCCGCCCGTCCCGGTGGCGGACGAGCGCCTGGCCAACATCAGCCTGTGGGCGCGGCTCATGCGGCGCCCGGAGGTCGGATCGCTGCTCGGCGCGCTGGTCATCTGCGTGTTCTTCTGGGTGACGACCGAATCGTTCGGCACGCTCAGTGGGATCGCGAACTGGACCGACGTCGGCTCGACGATCGGCATCATGGCCGTCGCGGTGGCGCTCCTGATGATCGGCGGCGAGTTCGACCTCTCCGCCGGCGTCATGACCGGCACGACCGGCCTGCTCATGGGCCTGCTCACGACCGAGTGGGGCTTTTCGATGTGGCCGGCGATCGTCGTCACGTTCGCCTTCGCCGCGCTCGTCGGCTTCATCAACGGCTACATGGTCATCAAGACGAAGCTGCCGAGCTTCATCGTCACGCTCGCGACGTTCTTCGTGCTGCAGGGCGTGAACCTCGGCGTCACGAAGGCGATCACGGGCACCGTCCGCGTCGCCGGCTTGACCGACGTGGCGGGCTTCGACAGCGCGTCCAAGATCTTCAGCAACTCGTTCTGGTCTCCGCACAACTTCCGCCTCAGCGTGGTCTGGTGGATCGTGATCGCGGCGCTGGCGACGTGGGTGCTGGCGCGCACGCGCGTCGGCAACTGGATCTTCGCCGTCGGCGGCGACGCGAACGCGGCGCGCAACGTCGGCGTACCGGTCGCGCGCGTGAAGATCGGCCTGTTCATGACGACCGCGATCGCGGCGGCGCTCGTCGGCATCATGGTCGCGCTGCGGCTCGCCTCGGTGCAGGCCGGACAGGGCGTCGGCGAGGAGTTCACGTACATCATCGCCGCGGTCGTCGGCGGCTGCCTTCTGACGGGCGGCTACGGCTCCGCGATCGGCGCCTCGCTGGGCGCGCTGATCGTCGGCATGGCGTTCATCGGGATCTCGTTCTCGGGCTGGAACACCGACTGGCGCTTCCTGTTCCTCGGCGTGATCCTGCTGCTCGCCGTGCTCGTCAACAACCTGGTGCGCCACCGCGCGGAGGGAGTCCGGAGATGACCGCGACCGCGCAATCCGAACCACTGCTGGAGGTGCGGGGCGTGTCGAAGTTCTTCGGCAACGTGATCGCGCTGAAGGACATCTCGCTCGGCGTCAACGCCGGCGAGGTCACCTGCGTGCTGGGCGACAACGGCGCGGGCAAGTCGAGCTTCATCAAGATCCTCTCCGGCGTGCACCAGCACGACGAGGGCGAGTTCCTGGTGGAGGGGGAGGAGGTCCGCTTCAAGTCCCCGCGCGAGGCGCGCGACCGCGGCATCGCGACGGTCTTCCAGGATCTCGCGACGGTGCCGCTGATGTCGGTCTGGCGCAACTTCTTCCTCGGCTCCGAGCCGACCACCGGGAAGGGGCCGCTGCGGCGCATCGACGTCAAGCGGGCCCAGGACACGATGCGCGACGAGATGCGCAAGATGGGGATCGACGTGCGCGATCCCGATCAGCCGGTCGGCACGCTCTCGGGCGGCGAGCGCCAGGCGGTGTCGATCGCGCGCGCCGTGTACTTCGGCGCCAAGGTGCTGATCCTCGACGAGCCGACGTCGGCGCTCGGCGTGAAGCAGTCGGGCGTCGTGCTGCGCTACGTCGTGCAAGCGCGCGAGCGCGGGTTGGGCGTGATCTTCATCACGCACAACCCGCACCACGCCTACCCGGTCGGCGACCGCTTCGTCGTGCTCAACCGCGGCAAGCTGCTGGGCGACTGGCGGCGGGGCGAGATCAGCCGCGACGAGCTGGTCAAGATGATGTCCGGCGGCGCGGAGCTCGACCAGCTGACGCACGAGCTCGAGCGCCAGCTGGAGGCGACATGACGCACGCGCTGCAGGGGCGGACCGCGAGCGCGGGCGCCGCTGCGGCGCGGCAGCGCATCGGCGTCGGCGTGATCGGGCTCGGCTGGTTGGGGAGGGCGCACACCCGCTCGTACGCGCGCCTGCCGATGCTGTTCGGAGACCGCAGCTACGACCCGGAGCTCGTGATCTGCGCGGATCCGGCTCCGGGCGTCGCCGACGAGGCGGTCGCCGCGTTCGGCTTCGGGCGCGGCACCGCCGACTGGCGGCGCGTGGTCGACGACCCGGGCGTCGACGTCGTCGTCATCGCGGCGCCGAACATGCTGCACGTCGAGCTCGTCGAGGCCGCCGCGCAGGCCGGCAAGCACGTTTTCTGCGAGAAGCCTGTCGGCGGCACCCCCGAGCAGACGGCGCGCGCCGAGCGCGCGGTGCGGCGCGCCGGCGTGATCGGCGGCGTCGGCTTCAACTACCGCTGGGCGCCGCTGGTGAGCTACACGGCGGAGCTGATCGCGGCCGGCGAGCTCGGCGCGCTGACGAACTTCCGCGGCCGCTTCTTCTCGATGTACGGCGCCGACCCGCTGGGCGTGCTGTCGTGGCGCTTCCGGCTCGACGAGGGCGGCTACGGCGTGACGTCGGACCTGCTCTCGCACGCGGTCGACCTCGCGCACTTCCTCGCCGGCCCGATCACGCGCGTGGTCGGAACGACCGCGACGTTCATCCCGCGGCGACCGGTCCGCGCCGGCTCGCACTACGGCCGCGGCCGCGCGGACGACCCGCACGGCGAGGTCACGAACGAGGACTACGCGGGCATGCTGTGCGAGTTCGCGAGCGGTGCGCGCGGCTCGTTCGAGGCCAGCCGCTCGATCGTCGGGCCGGAGAGCCAGATGGCGTTCGACGTGCACGGCACAGCCGGCGCAGCGGGCTGGAACCTGGAGGCGCTTAACGAGCTGCGCCTGTACCGGGCGACCGACGACCGCGGCTCCGGGTACACGACCGTCTATGGCGGCGAGCGCTTCCCGCCGCACGGCGCGTTCGTGCCCGGCAGCGCGAACGGGATCGGCTTCGAGGACCTGGTCACGATCGAGGTCGCCGAGTTCTGCGCGGCGATCGCCGACGGCCGGCCGTTCAGCCCGGGCTTCGACGACGCGCTCGCCTGGGTCTCGGTCCAGGCGGCGCTGCTGCGCTCTGCGGAGTCGGGCCGCTGGGAGGACGTCGTCTCACTGCGGGAGGAGTAGTGGTCCCTCTCCCGCGAGTCATAACGTCCGTGGATCGGCCCACGAACGCCATGACCCACGCGAGGAACCACTAATGCTGCGCGTCGGCGTGATCGGGGTCGGGCGGATCGGGCGCATGCACGCCGAGCTGCTCGAGCGCCGCGTCGAGCGGACGACCGTGACGGCACTGGCCGACGCGCACGCGGAGACGGCAGCCGCCGTCGCCGCCGAGTTCGGCCTGCGGGCGATCGGCGTGGACGAGCTGCTCGCCGCGGATGACGTCGACGCGGTGGCGATCTGCTCGAGCACCGATACCCACGCCGACCTGATCGTCGCCGCGGCGCGAGCCGGCAAGGCGATCTTCTGCGAGAAGCCCGTCTCGCTGGAGCTCGCCGAGCTCGACCGTGCGCTTGCCGCGGTCGACGCCGCCGGCGTCCCGTTCCAGATCGGCTTCAACCGCCGCTTCGACCCGGCGCACCAGGCCGTCCGCGACGCCGTCGCCGCCGGCGAGGTCGGAGAGCCGCAGCTCGTGCGCATCTCCAGCCGCGACCCGGCGCCGCCGCCGCTCGAGTACGTGCGCGTCTCCGGCGGGATCTTCCTCGACATGACGATCCACGACTTCGACATGGCGCGCTACGTCGCCGGCTCCGAGGTCGTCGAGGTCTTCGCGCGCGGCGCGGTGAACCTGGACACGGGATTCGCCGATGCCGGCGACGTCGACACGGCGCTCGTGACGCTCGTGCACGAGACCGGCTGCCTGACGGCGATCGACAACTCGCGCCAAGCGGTCTACGGCTACGATCAGCGCGTCGAGGTGTTCGGCTCCGCCGGCATGGCCGCGTCGGAGAACCCGCTCGCGCACAGCGCGGTCGTGCGTACGGCGGACGGCGGGCGGCTCCCGACGCTGCCGTACTTCTACCTCGAGCGCTACGTGCCAAGCTACCTGCGCGAGTGGGACGCGTTTGCGGCAGCGGTGAGCGCCGGGCGCCCGCCGCTGGTGACCACGGACGACGCGCGCGCGCCGCTCGTGATCGGGCTCGCCGCCTGGCGCTCGCTGCGCGAGGGCCGGCCGGTCGAGGTGGCGGAGGTCGACGCGCGCGCAGGCTCGGAGGCGACCGGGTGAGGATCCTCGTGACGGGCGCGTCCGGCTTCGTCGGCTCCAACCTCGCGGCGGTCTTCGCAGCGCGCGGCGCCGACGTCGCGGCGCCCGCTTACGCCGACCTCGACCTGACCGACCGCGACGCCGCGCTGCGCTTCGCCGCGGACGAGCGGCCCGACGCGATCGTGCACGCCGCCATCCTCAACGACCCCGCGGCGATGGCCGCCGACCGCCGCGCCGCGTGGGATGCGTACGTCGGCGCGACTCGTAACGCGGTCGACGCGGCGAACGAGGCCGGCGCCCACGTCGTGCTCGTCTCCACCGACTGGGTGTTCGACGGCACGCAGGGACCCGCGACCGAGGACGCGCCGCCCAACCCCGTCAACCAGTACGGCTTCCTGAAGGCGGCGAGCGAGCTGGTGGTGGCCGAGCGCGCTGAGCGCGGGACGGTCGCCCGCGTCGCCGGCGTGCAGGGCGTGCATCGCGCGCGGCCGAGCGCTCCGCGCCGCCAGGACCACGGCTTCGGCTACCTCGTCGCGTCGGTCGTCGAGGCGCTGGCCGGCGGCGAGACGTTCACGGTCTGGGAGAGCGATGCGATCAACATGCTCGCGACGCCGACGCTCGCGACCGACGCGGGCGAGCTGATCTGGCGGGCGCTCGGCCTGGCGGCCTACGGCGTGCTGCACTGCTGCGGCGGCGAGCACGCCGAGCGCGTCACGCTCGCGCGCCGCGCGGCCGAGGCGTTCGGGCTCGACCCCGAGATGGTCGTCGGCGGCCCGCCGCCGGAGCCGCCGGCCGGCGCCGTCCCGTACGACACGCGGCTGGACGCGACGGCGACGGCGCGCCTGCTCGGCGTCGAGCTGCCCGACCTCGACACACAGCTGGAGCGACTGCGTCACGAGATGGAGACGACGGGATGCCTTACGACCTGATCACGATGGGACGCGTCGGCGTCGACCTCTATCCGGAGCAGATCGGCGTGCCGCTCGCGCAGGTGCGCACGTTCGCGAAGTCGCTCGGCGGGAGCGCGACGAACGTCGCGGTCGCGGCCGCGCGCCTGGGCGCCCGCGCGGCGGTGATCACCAAGGTCGGCGACGACCCGTTCGGGCCGTACGTGCGCGGCGCGCTGCGCGGGTTCGGCGTCGACGACGCATACGTGGGAACCCATCCGGCACTGCGCACGCCGGTCGTCTTCTGCGAGATCTTCCCGCCCGACGACTTCCCGCTGCTGTTCTACCGCGAGCCGACCGCACCCGACATTACGATCGCGTCGGACGAGCTCGACCTCGACGCGATCCACGCCGCGCGCGTGTTCTGGACGACCGGCACCGGCCTGTCGGCCGAGCCGAGCCGCTCGGCGACGCTGGCCGCGCTCGCCGCCCGCGAGCGCCCGTCTCGGGAGGCCGGACGCCGACCGTCCGTTTCAGAACGCGGGGCCGGACGCCTCGCGGAGGGGCCTATAACCGTCCACGACCTCGACCACCGCCCGATGTTCTGGGACGACGAGAGCGAGGCCGGGCGCTGGGCGCGCGCGGCGCTCGCGCACGCGACCGTCGCCGTCGGCAACCGCGACGAGGCCGCCGTGCCGACCGGCACGCGCGACCCGGAAGAGGCGGCCGAGGCGCTGCTCGAGCTCGGCGTCGAGCTTGCGATCGTCAAGCGCGGGCCGGAGGGCGTGCTCGCGCGCACGCGCGAGGAGCGCGTCGAGGTAGCGCCGGTGCCGGTCGAGGTCGTCAACGGCCTCGGCGCGGGCGACGCGTTCGGCGGCGCGCTCGTCCACGGACTGCTGCACGACTGGCCGCTCGAGCGCACGATCCGACTCGCGAACGCGGCCGGCTCGTTCGTGGCCGGGCAGCTCGCGTGCGCCGACGCGATGCCGACGCTGGAGGATCTCGACGAGATCGCGCTTCGCGGGGTCGGCGCCGCCTCGCCGGGGGCGCGGGCATGAGCGCCGTCCGCCTCACCGTCGCCCAGGCGCTCGTGCGCTTCGTCGCCGCCCAGCACGTCGAGCGCGACGGCGAGCGCCGGCGCTTCTTCGCCGGCTGCCTCGGCATCTTCGGCCACGGCAACGTCGCCGGGCTCGGCCAGGCGCTGCGGCAGCACCACGACCTGCTGCCCTACCACCCGGCCCGCAACGAGCAGGCGATGGTCCATGTCGCCGCCGGCTACGCGCGCCAGCGCAACCGGCTCGGAGGGTTCGCGTGCACGTCGTCGGTCGGGCCCGGGGCGACGAACATGGTCACCGGCGCGGCGCTCGCGACGATCAACCGGCTGCCGGTGCTGCTGCTGCCCGGCGACACGTTCGCGACGCGCACGCCGCACCCCGTGCTCCAGCAGCTGGAGGCGCCGCACGACGCGACCGTCTCCGTGAACGACTGCTTCCGCCCGGTCTGCCGCTTCTTCGACCGCGTCTCGCGCCCCGAGCAGCTCGTCGACGCCGCGCTCTCCGCCATGCGCGTGCTCACCGACCCGGCCGAGACCGGCGCCGTCTGCCTCGCGCTGCCCGAGGACGTCCAGACGGAGGTCGTGGAGGTCCCCGCCGCGTTCCTCGACGAGCGCACGTGGACCGTCTACCGGCGCCCGCCGGCGCCCGCGGCGCTCGCGCTTGCCGCCGCGCTCGTGCGCGCGGCGAAGCGGCCGCTGGTCGTGGCGGGCGGCGGCGTCGTCTACTCCGAGGCGACGGCCGCCCTGCGCGCGTTCGCCGAGGCGACGGGGATCCCGGTCGGGGAGACCCAGGCCGGCCGCGGCGCGCTGCCCTCGGCGCACCCGTTCGCGCTCGGCGCGATCGGCGCGACCGGCACGCCGGCCGCCAACCGGCTCGCGCGCGAGGCCGATCTCGTGATCGGCGTGGGCACGCGCTGGAGCGACTTCACGACCGCGTCTAAGTCGGCGTTCCAGGACCCCGAGGTGCGCTTCGTCAACGTCAACGTCGCGGCGATGGACGCGGTCAAGCACTCCGGCGTCCCGCTCGAGGCCGACGCGCGGCTGGCGCTCGACGCGCTTCGTGAGGCGCTCGCCGGATACCGCGCCGACGCCGGATGGGGGCGGCGCGCGGCCGAGGAGTGCGCCGCCTGGCAGGCGGAGGTGGAGCGGCTCTACGCGGCCGGCCACGGCCCGCTGCCGAGCCAGGCCGAGGTGATCGGCGCCGTCAACGCGGCGGCCGGCGAGCGCGACGTCGTGGTCTGCGCCGCGGGCTCGATGCCGGGCGACCTGCACAAGCTCTGGCGCGCCACCGACCCCGACGGCAAGGGCTACCACGTCGAGTACGGCTACTCCTGCATGGGCTACGAGATCCCGGGCGGGATCGGCGTCAAGCTCGCCGCCCCCGACCGCGAGGTGTTCGTCATGGTCGGCGACGGCTCGTACCTGATGCTGCCGGGCGAGCTCCCGACCGCCGTCGCCGAGGGGATCAAGATCGTGATCGTGCTGGTGCAGAACCACGGCTATGCCTCGATCGGCGCGCTCTCGCGCTCGGTCGGCGGGGCCGGCTACGGGACGCACTACCGGATCGCGCGCAACGGCGACCTCCCGCTCGACGACGGCGGCAGCTACGAGCCCGTGCCCGTCGACCTGGCCGCGAACGCGGAGAGCCTCGGCGCGCGCGTGCTGCGCGCGCACACGATCGCAGAGCTGCGCGACGCGCTGGCCGAAGCCAGGGCCCATCGCGGCGGCCCGGTTGTCGTGCACGTCGAGACCGACCGCTACGCCGGCGTGCCCAGCTACGAGAGCTGGTGGGACGTGCCGGTCGCGGAGGTGGGCGGCGACGAGCAGGTCCGGGCCGCGCGCGCCGCCTACGAGGACGCGCGCGCGAGGCAGAGGACCTATCTGTGAGCCGGCTCGTCGTACCGTTCGGCACGGCGGTCACGCCCGAGTCGGCCGGCTGGTCGTACGTCGGCTTCGAGCCGCTGCTGCTGAACGGCGCCGAGGCCGTCGAGCGCGACACCGGCGAGCGCGAGTGCTGCGTCGTCGTGATCTCCGGGCGCGTCGACGTCCGCTCCGCGCACGGCGACTGGCGCGGCCTGGGCTCGCGCGACACGCCGTTCGAGGGAGCGCCCGACGCCGCCTACCTCCCGCCGCGCACGCGCTTCACGCTCGCCGGCGCGGGGGAGGTCGGTCTCGGCTTCGCGCCGGCGGACGGCGGCGCCGAGCCGCGCGTGCTGCCGGGCGGCGCGATCGCGCCCGAGACGCGCGGCCACGGCGCGCACGAGCGTACGATCAACGCGATCCTGATGGGCGGCGAGGAGGCCGACTCGCTGCTCGTGTGCGAGGTGCACACCCCGCCCGGGCACTGGTCGAGCTACCCGCCGCACAAGCACGACCGCGACGCGATGCCCGCAGAGTCCCTGCTCGAGGAGACCTACTACTTCCGCATCGACCCGCCACAGGGCTTCGGCCTGCAGCGGGTATACACCGACGACGGCAGCCTGGACGAGACGCTGTCCGTGCACGACCGCGACACCGTGCTGGTGCCGCGCGGCTACCACACGGTCTCGGCGCCGCCCGGGTACGCCGTCTACTACCTCAACGTGATGGCCGGGCCGACGCGCGCCTGGGCCGTCGCGAACGATCCCGACCACGAATGGATGCTCGCGCCATGACCGCTCCCACCGCCACCCGAACGCTCGACAACTACGTCGCCGGGGCCTGGACGCCCGCCGCCGCGGACGCCGAGACGCTCGACGTCACCAACCCCGCGACCGGCGAGCTGCTGGCGCGCGTGCCGCTCTCGACCGCCGCGGACCTCGACGCCGCGGTCCAGGCAGCGCGTGCCGCGCTGCCCGAGTGGCGCGCCGTCAGCGTCATCGCGCGAGCGCGCAAGCTGTTCGCGCTGCGCGAGGGGCTGGACGCGCGCAGGGAGGACCTCGCGCGCTCCGTCACGACGGAGATGGGCAAGACGCTGGTCGACGCCCGCGCCGAGGTCGCGCGGATGATCGAGATGGTCGAGTGCGCGTGCGCGATCCCGACGACGATGCAGGGGCGCGTGCTGGAGGACGTCTCGCGCAACGTCGACGCCGAGACCGTGCGCCAGCCGGTCGGCGTGTGCGCAGCGATCGTGCCGTTCAACTTCCCGGCGATGGTGCCGTTCTGGTTCCTCCCGTTCGCGATC
>Ga0126312_10003933_pt1 | contig 10032 bp, 9 predicted proteins | sample Plot104A_FD_92537 | JGI IMG/M metagenome (GOLD analysis project Ga0126312, IMG submission 92537) | Serpentine soil microbial communities from UC McLaughlin Reserve, CA, USA - Plot104A | ecosystem: Environmental > Terrestrial > Soil > Grasslands | place: USA: UC McLaughlin Reserve, Lake County...
CGCAAGGACACACGCAGCCACCCCCATCGCCCGCGCTCCCATGCCCATCGCGCCGAGGCTAGCCCGCGCGTCGCGCTCACGCGCCGGTTCGACCCGCCACGCGAGGGACTCAGCCGGGGTCCAGCTCGAACGCCTCGTCGCCTATGCGGACCTCGTCGCCCGGCTCGAAGCCCGCCCGCTCAAGCGCGGCGACCACGCCCATCTCGACGAGACGCTGCTCGAGGTAGGAGAGCGCCTCGTGATTGGAGAGGTCGTGGCGCGCAACGAGCAGCTCGACGCCTCGCCCGTTGACGCGAAAGGCGCCCTCCTCCTCGGCCGTGACCTCATAGCCCTGCTCGGCCGCCGGCCGATAGGTGATGTGCTCGGCCTCGAATCTCGCCTCCTCCTCCGCTCGCGGGGCCGCCGGCTGCGGCCGCTCGGGAACGGCGCCGAGGATGGCGCCGCGCAGCTCGTCGAGCCCCGCGCCGGTCGCCGACGAGACCGCCAGCACCCCCAGCACGCTGTCGCCGAGGCGCCGGCGGAACGCCTCGGCCCGCTCGGCCACCCCCTCGGCCTCGAGCAGGTCGGCCTTCGAGAGAACCACCAGCTCCGGCAGCCGGTCCAGCCCGGCGCCGTACGAGCTGAGCTCCCCGCGCACGATCTCGTAGGCCTGCTCGGGCGACGGCGCGCCCTCCGGCGGAGCGAGCTCGACCACGTGCAGCAGCGCCCGGCAGCGCTCGACATGGGCGAGGAACTCGTCGCCCAGCCCCGCGCCCGACGCGGCGCCCTCGATCAGGCCGGGCACGTCGGCGAGCACCAGCTGGCGTTCGTCGCTCTCGAGCGTGCCGAGCACGGGGTCGAGCGTGGTGAACGGGTAGTCCGCGACCTTCGGCGCCGCCCGCGTGAGCCGGCCGAGAAGCGACGACTTGCCGGCGTTCGGCAGCCCCACGAGTCCCGCGTCGGCCAGCAGCCGCAGCCGCAGCTCGATCCAGCCGGACTGGCCATCGAGGCCGTGCTCGGCGAAGCGCGGCGCCTGGCGGGTGGAGTTCGCGAAGCGCTTGTTGCCGTGGCCCCCGCTGCCTCCGCGGGCCACGACCGCGCTCTGGCCGGGCTCGACGAGGTCGAACCGCTCGCCGTCCAGCCCATCGATCGTCGTCCCGGGCGGGACCTGGATCAGCGCCTGGTCTCCCCGGGCGCCGTGGCGCTGGGCGCCTTCCCCGTGGCGCCCGCGGCCTGCGCGGAAGTGGCGCGCGTGACGAAGCGCGGCCAGGTCGCGCTTCGACGCATCGGCGAGCACGAGCACGTCTCCGCCGCGCCCGCCGTCGCCGCCGTCGGGGCCGCCGCGCGGCACGTGGGCCTCGCGCCGGAAGCTGACGACGCCGTTGCCGCCGCGCCCACCCTCGACCCAGATCTTCGCCCGGTCGTGAAACACGGCGCCACGCTAGCGCGCGGTCGCCCCGCCTATCGCCGCCTGCGCGCCTTCCAGATGTTCTCGGCCGGCCAGCGGCGCGCCCACTCAGCCGGGACGAGGTCGTAGCTCGAGGTGGCGCCGTCGGGGGCGCGCAACTCGATCAGGTCCTCCAGAACGAACCCGTGCTCGCGCAGCAGCCGGACGGTTTCGCCGTAAGGGAGCTGGAAGTCAACCGTCTCGTCGTCCTCGAAGCGCTCGAGCGCGAAGTAGTCGTTCTGGAGCCGGTCGCTCAGCTCGTCCGCCTCGATGTCGTAGAAGAGGTCGAAGATCGGCGTGACCTTGCTGAACGCCAGAAGGCCGCCGTCGCGCAACAGCCGCGCGCACTCCGGGACGAGCCTGCACGGGTCGGCGAAGTTGAACGCGCCGTGGTCGCAGAAGACCACGTCGAAGCTCTCGTCGTCGAGCGGAACGTCCTCCCCGCTCGCCTCGACCAGCGGGAAGTCGACGCCGGCGGCGTCCAACGCTTTGCGCGCGTGCTCCAGCTGGCGCGCCGAGACGTCGAGGCCTACCGGCCGCGCTGCGAGCTTCGCGAGCGAGATGGACCACTGTGCGGCCCCACAGCCCAGCTCGAGGACGTCGAGGCCCGAGACGTCGCCCAGCACCGCAAGCTCGGACTCCGGGATCTGCCACACGCCCCACGCGAGCCCCCGCTTCTCGGCGAGCTGCGGGCCGTGGCGCTTCTGGTAAGCGTCGCTCTCGCGCTCCCAGTAAGCGCGGTTCTTGGCTACGTGGTCGGGTAGGGCGGCCAGCGCTACTCGGCGTCGGCCACCGAGACGACTCGGCCCTTGCGCGCGGGCTTGAACTCGACGACGCCCGCGCGGGTGGCGAAGATGGTGTGGTCGCGGCCGATGCCGGCGCCCTCGCCGGCGCGGAAGCGGGTACCTCGCTGGCGCACGATGATCTCGCCTCCGCCCACGCGCTGGCCGGCGAAGACCTTCACGCCCAGGAACTTCGGGTTGGAATCGCGGCCGTTGCGGCTGGAGCCGAGGCCCTTCTTGTGAGCCATCTCGCTAGCTCTCCTTCTTCGTCCGGGTGCTGGAAGTCTTGCGCGTCGCCGGCTTCTTCGCCGCCGGCTTCTTCGCAGCGGTCGTCTTCTTGGCCGCCGGTTTCTTGGCGGCGGGCTTCTTCGCCGCCGGCTTCTTGGCGGCGGGCTTGGCCTCCGACTTGGCGGCCGGCTTGCGCGAGAGCATCTTCACGTCGGTGACCTCGAGCCGGGTCAGCGCCTGGCGATGCCCGGACCGCTTGCTGGAGCCCTTCTTCGCGCGGTAGGTGAAGACGCGGATCTTCTCGCCGCGCAGGTGCTCTGCCACGACCGCCTCGACCTTGACCTTCTCCAGGTCGTCGCCGGCGGCAACGAAGTCGCTGCCGCCGCTGTAGGCGACGGGGCGCAGCGTGACCTTGTCGCCCTCTTCCGCGCGCAGGCGCTCGACGACCAGCGACGCGCCCTTCTCGGCGCGGTACTGCTTGCCACCCGTTTCGACTATCGCGTACGTGTCAGCCATCGTTCTTTTCGCCGCTTGCAGCACGAGAGCGGCGCCGGCCGCCTCTACGGCCCCTGCGCCGCCCGCTCGAGGCCGACGATTCTACGGGAGCCGCGCCGTCTCCCGATGACTCGGCGCCGTTTGCGTTTTCGAGCAATGAGGCGGTGGCGACGGAGCGCCCGACCTCCTCGATCCGGACCAGGCGCCGCTCGCCCACGTGCCCGCCGCCGCCGGTGACGCTGACCACGTAGGAGTCGACGCGCGCGACGGCGTCGTCGACGTTGTACATGTGCGGCTCCTCGATCGTGACGAGCACCTCCTCGCCCACGCCGAAGGGGAGCGCGCGCCGCTCGATCTCGTCGCGGCTGCCCTCCTCGGCGACCTCGTAGGTCGACAGCTTCAGCGCCTCGCCTCCCTCGAAGTGGAAGTGCTTGCCTGACTCCTCCTCGAGCTCGCGCAGCCCGCTCTCGGGGTCGATCAGCTTGCGTGCGACCTTCGGGTGTACGCGGATGAGGAAGGCCTCGGCCTTGGTCTGCCCGCCGACGAGCTCGCGCAGCTTGCGCAGGACGTCGATCGCGACCGTCTCCTCGGACTCGACCACGCCCTCGCCCTCGCAGGTCGGGCAGGGCTTGGTGAGGATCTCGCGGACGCCGTCGGTGATGTTCTGGCGGGTCATCTCCACCAGCCCCAGCGGCGAGACCTCGACCACATAGGTCTTGGTCTTGTCCTCGTCGAGCGCCTTGCGGAGCGTCTTCAGAACCTGGTCGCGGTTGGACGACCGCGCCATGTCGATGAAGTCGATGACGATGATCCCGCCGATGTCGCGCAGCCGCAGCTGGCGCACCACCTCGTCGGCGGCCTCGACGTTGACCTTCGTGATGGTGTCCTCCAGCCGCCCCTTTCCGCGGCCGGTGAAGCTGCCGGTGTTGATGTCGATCACGGTCAGCGCCTCGGCGTAGTCGATCATCAGATAGCCGCCTGACGCCAGATCCACGCGACGTGAGAGCACCGAGCGGTAGGCCTCCTCGACCTTCTCGCGCTCGAACAACGGCTTGCGACCCTCGTACAGCTCGACCAGCTCGACCAACTCCGGCGCCGTGCGCTGGAAGAAGCTGGTCACGCGATGGTGCTGCTTGGGATCGTCGATCACGGCGCCGTCGAACTCCTTGGTGAGGACGTCGCGCAGCACGCGGATCGAGAGGTCGGCCTCCTGGAAGACCATGGCCGGGGCCTTCACCTCCCCGCCGCGCTTCTCGACGACCTCGTGAAGCTTGTGCAGGTACGCGAGGTCGCGCTCGAAGTCGGCCTTCGTGGCGCCCTGCGCCGCGGTCCGGACGATCACGCCGCCGTCGGCCTTGTGGAGCTTCTGCAGCAGCTTGCGCTGGCGGTCGCGCTCCTTGTCGGACAGCCGCCGGCTGGCGCCGACGCCGCCGCCCTGGGGCATGTAGACGAGATACCGGCCGGCGATCGAGAGCTGCATCGACAGGCGCGCGCCCTTCGTCTTCAGGGGATCCTTGACGACCTGGACGAGGACCTCCTGCTTGGGCTTGATCAGCTCGTCGATGCGGCGGCCCTTGCCGTGGCCGCGCCGCGGCGCCTTCTGGCCGTCGGGCAGAACGATCTCGTCGACGTGCAGGAAGCCGTTGCGTTCGAGGCCGATGTCCACGAACGCGGCCTCCATGCCGGGCAGGACGTTGTCGACGACGCCCTTGTAGATGTTGCCGACGATCGAGCGCGCGCCGCGGCGCTCGACGTACAGCTCGCCGACCTTCCAGTCGCCGTTCTTCTGGGCGCCCGAGCCGGCGCCGCCCTTACGGCGGCCGCCGCGCGCGGCGCCCTTCGATTCGAGTACGGCGACACGGGTTTCACCCGCGTCGACCGAGACGATGATTCGCTTCTTCAAGTGGGTCTCACCTCACAGGAGAGGGTTGCCCGCGGTGAGCGCTCAGCGGCGCTCATCTACAACGCGGGAGCCCTGGTCCTGGAGGAGAGCCGCGCTTGGACGTAGATGCTCTGTAGGACGCCGATCGTCATCAGGGTGACGACGACGGACGATCCTCCGAAGCTCATCAGCGGCAACGGGATGCCCGTTACGGGGGCGACCCCGAGGTTCATGCCGATGTTGACGAACAAATGGAACATCAGCATCGCGGCGATACCGCCGGCGATCATTGCTCCATACAAGTTCTTCGAAAGCGTCAAGATGCGCAGCGCCCTCCAGATCAGCAGGGCGTAGAGGGACAGTAGGAACGCAGCTCCGACGAACCCGAAGCGCTCCCCGACCACGGCGAATATGAAGTCCGTGTGGCGCTCCGGCAGAAAGCCGGCCTGTGTCTGGGTCGCCTCCCCGCCGCGGCCGGTCTTTCCACCGGAGCCGACGGCGATCAGCGACTGATTGATCTGATAACTCGAGTCTCGTGGGTCCTCACTCGGGTTGAGGAAGGAGGTGATTCGTTCCTCCTGGTAGGACTCAAGGATAGGGGTACCGAGGGCGGGAGCGATCACCAGCACCATTGCGACCGCCACACCGACGCCCGCGCCGAGGGCGGCGAAGTGCTTCCAGCTGACCCCCGCGATGAACATCACCGCGAGGGTGATCACCCCGTATACGAGGCCGCTACCGAGGTCGGGCGCGATGAAGACGATCAACGCCGGGGCGAAACCGAGCGCCAGAAGGCGCGCCGTCCGCCGCCCTTCGCTGGTCCGCCTGGTGCGCTCCAGCGCGAACGCGGCCAGCGTCAGGATCAGCAGCAGCTTGCCCAGCTCCGACGGCTGGAAGGTGAAGAACGGGAGCTCGATCCAGCGCCGCGACCCGCGCGTCGCCTCGCCCAGCGCCAGCACCAAAACGATGCTGGCGATCATCGCCGTGTAGAGGCCCACTCGAAGCTCGCGGAAGCGCGAGTAGTCGATCCGCGCGAGCGTGAACATCAGCCCGAGGCCGATCACCGCGTAGATGCACTGGCGGATGACGTAGAAGTAGGGGTCGCCGGCGATGTCGTCCTTGGTGGTCACCCCGAGCGTGTAGGCGCTGAAGGCGATGATCCCCACCGCGGCCGCGAGCAGCAGCACGTCGAGCCCGAGGAACGAGCGCTCGAAGACGCTCTCGCGGGCCTCGCCGAACGGTTGCGGGTGCGCCTGGCCGCCCGCGAGCGTGCGCGTGCGGGGGACGGGGCGCCTGGGCGTCGCGGTCCCGATCACTCGTAGATCCCCCCGGCCTCGGAGACCTGCTCGATCTTCTCGGCCTTGACGTCGAAGTAGTTGCTGAGGATCTGCTGCACGGCCGGTGCCGCAGCGTCGGCGCCGAAGCCGCCGCGCTCGATGGTCGCGACGACGACGACGTCGGGGTCGGGGTACGGCGCCATCGCCGCATACCAGGACTGGTCCTCGACCGTCTCGCCGCGCTCCGCCGTGCCCGTCTTGCCCGCGATGTCGACCGGGAAGCCGCCGAAGACCTGGTAAGACGTCCCGCCCGGCTCCTGCGCGGCCGCGTGCAGGCCGTCGAGGATCGCGTCGCGGGTTTCCGGGTCGATGTCGACCTGGCGGCGCGGAGCGGGATCCACCTCCTGGATCACGCGGCCGTCGGGGTCCTCGACCCGCATCCCGACGTGGGGTCGTACGACGCCGCCGCCGTTGGCGATCGTCGCGTAGGCGACCGCCAGCTGAAGCGGGCTCGCCTGCAGGTCTCCCTGCCCGACCGCCAGGTTGACGTTGTCGCCGACCGACCATGGGCGGTCGGTGAGGTTGTCGGCGTAGAGCTGGTTGCGCCAGCCGGGAGTCGGCAGCAGGCCCTCCCCCTCGGACGGCAGGTCGATACCGGTATAGCCCCCGAGACCGAGCTGACGTGCCCAGTCCTGGAGCGCCCCGCCCTCGGGGTTGTCGTCTGTGTCCATGTCGGCGCCCAGCGTGTAGAAGTAGACGTCCGACGAGACCTGGAGGGCCTGGCGCAGGTCGATCGAGCCGTTGACCGCATCGCCGGCGTTCTTGAACTCCACCCCGCCGTACGTGACCGAGCCGGTGTCGTTGACGACGTGGTCGGGGGTGATGAGCCCGCTCTGAAGCGCGGCGGTCGTGGTGATGAGCTTGAACGTGGACCCGGTCGGATAGCCGCCCTGGATGGCTCGGTCGAAGATTGGCGCCTCGGTCCCGTCGGTACCGTCGAAGATCGAGTCGGCGACCGACTGGGGGATCACCGGCTTCGCGAACACCGAGGGGTCGAACGTCGGGTTCGAGCCCATCGCCAGGATCTCGCCGTCGTCGACGTCCATGGCGACGAAAGCGCCGGGGAGGCCGAACTGCGCGATCGCGGCCTCGCCGGCCGCCTGGAGGCCGGAGTCGATCGTCATCCTGAGGTTGTTGCCCGCGCGCGGGTCCTGGAGGCTCAGGCGGCCGCCAGTCGGGCGCCCGGTGGCGTCGACCTGGACGCGGGTGGCGCCGTTGATGCCGCGCAGCAGGCTGTCGTAGGTGTACTCGACCCCCGCCTGCCCGACCTGGTCGCCCGGCACGAGCGACTCGTACTGGGGCTCCTCGAGCTGGTCGGCGTTGACCTCGCGGACGTAGCCGAACAGGTGGGCCCCCAGCGTTCCCTGCGGGTACTGGCGCACGTAGACGCGGTCGACGCTGACGCCGGGGAAGTCCTCCTGGTTCTCGCGGAGGTAGTAGACGAGGTCGTAGGGGACGTCGCGCTGCAGCGTCACCGGACTCGCCGGCGACTCCTTCGTCTGCTTGCGGACCTGGCTGCGGATGTGCTGCGGCGTCATCCCCGCGACGCCGCCGAGCTTGCGGAGCTCCTCGGCGAGCACCTTGTTGCCCCGCGGGAGCTCAGTGGTGCGGACCTGGAGCGCGAGCGCAGTGCGGTTGTCGACCAAAACCTTGCCGTCGCGATCCACAATCTCGCCGCGCGGCGCCTGAACCGTGATCTCACGGACCTGGTTGTTCTTCGCCTCCGCCAGGTAGCGGTCGCCGGAGAGGACCTGGAGATACCAGAGCCGGAAGAAGATGATCGAGAAGATCACCAGCGCGCCTCCGCCGATGATCGCCACCCGCAGCGCGAACTGCGACGGAGGCACCGAGCGCTCGCCGTTGCCGAACATCAGACGGTTCCCCCACGCACGCGGCGGGCCGGGACGGCGCCGGTCAGCCGCCCGCCGCGGCGGCGCCCGCGCACTCTGCGCAGCGAGCGCCCCGGCGAGAGCACGCGCGATCCGCCGGCGCCCTCGACGAGCGCCGGGCGCAGGATGCGGCGGATCAGCGGGTACAGCGGCATCGCCAGCAGGAACGCCAGCAGCCCCTTGACCAGGATCTCGCGGACGACCAGCAGGCTGACCTGGGTGTCAACGCCGAGCATCAACTGGATCGCGCCGAAGATCGACGCGCCGAGCACCGTCAGGCCGCCGGCCAGCAGCGCCGGTGCCAGCGAGGTGGAGATCTCGAAGCCCTCCCGGTAGCGGCCCGCGAGGTAGCCGATCGTCAACAGGACGATCGAGGAGACCCCGAGCGTCTGGAGCAGCACGGAGTCGAGCAGAAGGCCGGTGACGAAGCCGCAGACGGCGCCGATCACCCCGCCGCCCAGAAGGCCGAGCGCGACGATCACGACGCCGACCACGTCGGGCGTCGCGCCGAGAATCGACAGGTAGGAGAAGAACGAGACCTGGAGGACCACCGCCGCGAGGACGACCAATCCGATCCGCAGGCCGATGCGCCAGGTGACGATCATCCGGGCACCCCCGGGCGGGCGGGGCCGCCGGTCAGCACCTGCACGTAGTCGAGGTTGCGGATGTCGGCGAAGGGCTGGACGTGAACCTGCTGGAAGGTCTGCTCGCCGGAGACGGTGGCGTCGGAGATGCGCCCGATCTCGATCCCGTAGGGGTAGGCGGACGAGATGCGCCCATTGGACCACCCGGCGGTGACCAGCACCTGGTCCTCCTTGACCTCGGTGTTGGAGTCGATGAAGTCGAGCAGCAGGTCGTCGGGATCGCCGACCTCGGGCTCGACGATCCCGTCGGGGCCGTCGGGCAGGAGCTTCGCGGAGACGGCGCTGCGGTGGTCGGTGATCAGCGCGACCACGGCGCTGCCCCGGGTGGTGTCGCTGATGCTCCCCACGAGGCCGTCGCCGGTGACGACGGAGTCGTTGACCGCGACGCCGGAGCTCGAGCCCACGTCGACCGTGACCTCCGAGTACCACACCGTCGGCGAGCGGCCGATCACGCGCCCGGTCACGCGGTCGTACTCCGCGAGCGCGGCATCGGCGGGGTCGAGCTTGAGCATCTTGCGGAACTGGCGGTTCTCCCCGACCGCCGACTGCGCGTCCGCGACCTCGGCGCGCAGCTGCTGGACCTCATCGCGAAGCGCCTCGTTGTCGCCGCGCGCGTCGAAGGTCTCGTCGAACCAGTTGACGAAGTCGCGGGCCGGCTTGAGCGCCCTGCTCGCCCCCTCCTCGAGCGGCGAGAGCACCGCCGAGAGGCCGCGCTGGATCGAGTGCAGCGGGCCGCTGTCGGCCTCGCTGAAGCTGATCGAGAGGAGGATGAGCGAGACCACGATCAATGCCACCAGGACCGCCCGGCGCCTCCTGACCTGCTTGCGGTACACGCGCCCGCCTCGCTAGGCCACCGCGCCGTCGCCCATCCGGCGACGCCGGTTCGAGTTCCGGTTCATGCGGTGAATCACCTCGAACTCCTCGAGCGAGCGGCCCGAGCCCACCGCCACGCAGGTGAGGGGCGACTCGGTGAGCTGTGCCGGCATCTGGCATTCGGCGCGCATCCGCTCGTCCATCCCCTGAAGCAGCGCGCCGCCGCCCGCGAGCGTGATCCCGCGGTCCATGATGTCCCCGGCCAGCTCGGGCGGCGTCCGATCGAGCGTGTCCTTCACCGCGCCGACGATCTGACTGACCGGCTCCTCGACCGCGGCACGCACCTCGGCCGAGGTGAGCATGATCGTCTTGGGCAGGCCGGTGACCATGTCGCGCCCGCGGATCTCGGTCGTGAGCTCCTCGGCCGGGGTGGCGGCCGATCCGACCTCGAGCTTGACCTCCTCGGCCGTCTGCTGACCGATCAGGAGCTTGTGCTCGTGCTTGCAGTGGTTGACGATCGCCTCGTCCATCTCGTC
>Ga0126312_10003934_pt1 | contig 10031 bp, 8 predicted proteins | sample Plot104A_FD_92537 | JGI IMG/M metagenome (GOLD analysis project Ga0126312, IMG submission 92537) | Serpentine soil microbial communities from UC McLaughlin Reserve, CA, USA - Plot104A | ecosystem: Environmental > Terrestrial > Soil > Grasslands | place: USA: UC McLaughlin Reserve, Lake County...
ACGGAACCGCGCGGCCCCGTCCGCGCGCAGGTCACCGACGTCATCGACGGCGATACGATCGAGGTCCGGCTTCCCGACGGCGGCGAGGAGGACGTCCGCTACATCGGCATCGACACGCCGGAAACGGTCAAGCCGGACACGCCCGTGCAGTGCGGCGGCCCGAAGGCGCACGCCGTGAACGAGCGGTTGGTCGGCGGGCGGACGGTGACGCTCCGCTTCGACGAAGAGGACCGCGACGCCTACGACCGCCTGCTCGCCTATGTGTACGTGCCCGGAGGCGGGACTAGAGGCGGCCCGCTGTTCGTCAACGCCGAGCTGGTCCGCCGCGGGCTCGCCCGCACCCTGACGATCGAGCCGAACGACTCCTTCGCCGCGCTGTTCGACCGGCTGGCGGCCCGCGCCGGCGCCGCCGGGCGCGGGTTATGGGGACGCTGCCCCTAGCGGCCGCTTGTGGCCGCGATCTGATGGCGAAGCCGTCGTCGACCGGTTGTGCGATTAGGCTCTTGCAAGATTCGTTGCTAGCCTGCACGGCCGCCCGGGGGCGATACGCGATGGCTCAGATGCGGATGCGACAGAGCATGGCTCAGATCGAGCTGGCGTTCGAGCAGGAGATGGCGCTCGAGCGACGCCGGCGCGATCAGCTGCGTAAGCGCGCGGTCAACCGCTCGCGCGCCCGCCGCATCTCGCGCAACGAGTCCAAGGGCAAGGTCCGGTTCAGCGTCCTGCTCGTCTGCCTGACGGTCACGGTCGTCACCGTGGTCGTCGCGATGTTCGAGACGCTGGCCTGGCTGATGGGCTAGCCGCGACCAGGCCGCAGCACCCTGAGCGAAGGGCGACGCCCTGAGCGCTTATGTGGGGCGGCCGCTTGCCGCCGCGATCTGATGGCGAAGCCGTCGACCGACCGCTTGGACGGTTGACAACCGGATGAACGTGTGCTTTAGTGACTGACTAAGTCAAGTGACTAAGAAGGTTGCCACAGCGGATGCAGCACCGGGTAACGGCAGGCCCTCGATCAGGGAGGTCAACGTCGAGGCCTTTCTCGACGCCGCGGAGCGACTGCTGATCAGGGAGGGCGCAGCCGGGATCTCGACGCGACAGCTCGCGATGGAGGCCGGGCAGAACCACGGCCTCGTGCACTACTACTTCGGCTCGGTCGACGAACTGCTGCTGCAGACCCTGGAGCGATTCACGCGCCGCATCCTCGATCGCCAGCGGGCGATGTACACGACCGATGTCCCCTTTGCCGAGAAGTGGCGCACCGCCATGGGCTACATCGAGGAGGACCTCGCGGCGGGCTACCCCAAGGTCTGGGCGGAGCTCGAGGCGCTCGCCTGGAATCACCCCGAGATGCGCGACCGCCTCAACCAGGTCAACGAGGACTGGCGCACATTGCTGCGCGACGCGCTCGCCGAGGCGATCGACGAATACGGGTTCGACGACTTCCGCTTCTCGGCTGAGGCACTCGCGGCGCTGGTCATGCAGTTCCAGAAGGGTCTGCTCAACGAGCGCCTCCTGGGCTTCGACCGCGGTCACGCGGAGCTGCTGGCGGCGATCGAGGGCTGGCTGGCGTCGCTGGAGGCGGCAAGGCCGTGAAGGCGATGTTGGAGACCGCGGTCCCTACCGCGCCAGCCGAGCGATCGATCGGACGCGACGGCGAGCAGAGCCGCGCTGCCTACCCGGATAGCGAGGGATTCGCCGAGCGGGACGGCCAGCGGCTCTTCTACGAGGTCTATGGCGAGGGCGAGGGAGACGATCTTCCTGCTCCCGACCTGGTCGATTGTCCACTCACGTCACTGGAAGATGCAGATCCCTTACTTCGCGCGCCATTTCCGCGTCCTGACCATGGACGGGCTCGGAAACGGGCGCTCGGATCGCTGCCTCGACCCGCGGCGTTATGGAGCCGCGGAGTTCGCCCGCGACTGCCTGGCGGTGATGAATGCGACCGAAACCGACCGGGCGGTGATGGCGAGCCTCTCGCGCGGCGCCCAGTACCAGTTGGAGCTGGCGCGCCTCGCCCCCGAGCGCGTTGCGGGCGCCGCCTTCATCGGCCCGTTGTTCCCCTACAACCCCTCCCACTGGTCGGTCCTCCTGAACAAGACGCTCCTCTCCAAGACCTTCCATCGACGCGCGCCGCGCGTCTGGTGGGGCCACCTGAACGGCGTGAACTGGCGGGACGACTACCCGGAGTTCGCGGAGTGGTGGATCTCGCGATGCTTCACCGAGCCCCACTCGACCAAGGGGATCGAGGACGGCGTGGACTGGGCGCTGGACACCGACGCCGAGACGCTGATCGCCACGGCGTACGGTCCCATCCACAGCGACCGGCGCGCTCTACGCAGCCTGGCGGAGGGGCTGGATTGCCCGGTGCTGGTGGTCCAGGGGAGCCGCGATCGGATCGCGCCGCCCCGCGACGGCCGCGCACTGGCCCGGCTTGGCGGCGGACAGCTCGAGGTGGTCCGCGGCTCCGGGCACTTCCCGCACGCCCGCAAGCCGGTCCAGGTAAACCTGGCTCTCCGCGACTTCTCCGAGGACGCCTTTGGGCGGAAGCGCACGCCGCGCGACCCCACCGTCCACCGGCCCGATGGCCGGCCCCGCGCCCTCTACATCTCCTCCCCGATCGGACTCGGCCACGCGCAACGCGACGTCGCGATCGCCCGCGAGCTGCGCCGGCTCGAACCGGATCTGCAGATCGACTGGCTTGCCCAGGACCCGGTCACCCGGGTGCTCGAGGGCGAGGGCGAGCGCATCCACCCCGCCAGCGCCCATCTGGCCAACGAGTCGAGGCACATCGAATCGGAGTCGGCCGAGCACGACCTGCACTGCTTCCAGGCTCTGCGGCGCATGGACGAGATCCTGGCGGCCAACTTCATGCTGTTTCACGACGTGGTGCGCGATGAGCGCTACGACCTGTGGATCGGGGACGAGGCGTGGGAGCTCGACTACTACCTGCACGAGAACCCGCGCGAGAAACGGGTCCCGTTCGCCTGGCTGACCGACTTCGTCGGCTTCCTCCCGATGGAGGACGGCGGTGAGCGCGAGAGCTTCCTGACCGCCGACTACAACGCCGACATGGTCGATCACATCGCCCATCACCCCGAGGTTCGCGACGCCGCGCTGTTCGTGGGGAATCCCGACGACATCGTCGATGAGCGACTCGGGCCACAGCTGCCGATGATCCGCGACTGGACCGAACGCAACTTCGACTTCACCGGCTACGTGACCGGCTTCGACCCAACCGAACTCGGGGATCGCGGCAAGCTGCGCGATGAGCTGGGCTACGGGGACGACGAGCGTGTCTGCATCGTCACCGTCGGCGGATCGGGCGTGGGCGCCGACCTGCTGCGACGGGTGATCGCTGCCTTCCCCGCCGCCAAAGAGCGGGTGCCGGATCTGCGCATGATCGTCGTAGCCGGGCCGCGGATCGACCCCGCGTCGCTTCCTGCTCACGCCGGGCTCGAGGTGGTGCCCTACGTCCACAATCTCTACCGCCACCTGGCGGCCTGTGAGCTGGCGGTCGTGCAGGGCGGCCTGACCACCTCGATGGAGCTGACCGCACAGAAGCGGCCGTTCATCTACTTCCCCCTCCGCCACCACTTCGAGCAGAATTTCCACGTCCGTCAGCGGCTCGAGCGCTACGGGGCCGGTCGCCGCATGGACTTCGACGTCTCATCGCCGGAGCTGATCGCGGATGCGATAGCGGAGGAAGTCGGCCGCGACGTCGACTACCGCGACGTGGAAACCGACGGCGCAGTCCGCGCCGCCCGGCGTCTGGCAGAGCTCCTCTAGCTGGGGGGTTATCGATGCCGTCCGTCGACCTCCAGGAGAACGTCGAAATCGTGCTCGCCGCCTATGCCCGCTTCAACGCCGGCGACAGAACGGCGGACAAACTCGAGATTTGGGACGAAGCGGGGGAATATCGCCCGGCTCCCGAGGATCCCGAGTTCGCGGTCCATCGCGGGATCGACGCCGTCAGGCACCACTACGCCAGCTGGGTCGATGCCTACCCCGATCTCACGCTCGAACCCGTGGAGGCGAGGGGGCGCGGGGACACCGTCTTCCTCTGGGTGCACTGCAGCGGGAGCGGAAGGGAAAGTGGGGTCCCGCTCAGCATGCGCCTCGCCCACGTGATCACGATGGGAGACGGCAAGGTCACGCGGCTGCACGTATACAGGGACCGAGCCGAAGCCCTCAACGCCGCGGGGCTGTCAGAACATGCGGAGCCGAGAGGCTGACTACGTTCAGGTTCGCTGGGAGAGGCGCTCGAGAGCGTCCTCGACTGCCTCGTTGGTCCCGCTGTCCTCGTCGCGGTCGCGAGCGGCGTTCTCGCTCTCGATCCGGTCGTAGACCTCGTTCCGGAAGATGGAAACGTCGCGGGGGGCGGTGATGCCGAGGCGCACCTTCTCGCCTGCCACGGAGAGCACCTGAACCTCAACCCCGTCGCCGATCATGATGCTCTGGCCCGGCTTCCGTGTCAGCACCAGCATGGTCATTTCCTCCTACGGTCGTCGGGCCCCCTGTGGCGCGATCCGGTCGTCGCCTACCCAGAAATAAGTAGCGTACAGCGTTCTCGCCGCCGTGCCAAGGCACAACTGCCGAATGATCTAGAGTCATCCGCCGATGGCCGGGAAGTCGCTGAGACCGCAACTCAACCAGATCCGCGCCTGGGTTCGCCAGGGCCGCACCGACGCCTGGATCGCCCACCAGGTAGGCGTGCCGGCCTCGCAACTGCGTGACTTCCGCCACCGCCACGGACTGACGGCCGAGGGCGAGGAGCCCGAGACCGACCTCGACCTGCGCGACGAGATCGAGGCCGAGATCGAGGCGGAGCTCGGCGAGGCCGAAGCCGAGGCCGAAGAGGAAGAGGGCGCCACCGACGAAGGCGAGGACGAGGACGAGGACGAGGAGCGCGGCGGGCGCCGGCGGCGCCGGCGGAGGCGCGGGCGCCGCGGCCGCGGCCGCCGCCGGGCGCTGGAGGCGACCTTCGACCAGGGCGACGAGGAGGGCTACGGGATCTGGTTCGACCCGGCGATCAAGGACGACCCCACGTACGCCGAGCACTGGGAGGGCCGCCGCGCCCTGAAGGTGACGATCGAGCCGGAGCGGATCGTCCTCGAGCGCGCGGACGACTAACCGGGCTGCGGCTCGCTCGGCAGGATGCGCCCGCCGGAGTAGTCGTAGGCGCCGCGCAGATAGAGGTAGAAGGCGCCGTCGACGATCGCCTCGGTGTCGAGGTCGACCGCCTCCAGTGGCGCCGCGTGCCTGGCCGCCTCCAGGGCCCAGTCGGTTCCGCCAGCGTAGAGCTCGGCGAGCTCCTGGGCGGAGAAGGTCGGGCCGATCCGGCGGCGGAGCTCGTCGCGGATCGCGTCCACCGCTCGCGAGGCGGTCCGGGCGGCGCGGGGCTCGCGCGAAAGCTCCCTCAGCCGGCTCGCTCCCTCCTCCCACTGGAAGATCGCGTTGTCGAGCGGATACGGCACTCCGTAATGGGTAGCACGCGTCGGCGCGATCTCCGGATCCTCACTCCCCGGTGGCGCTCGGCGGGGCACCCTTGCCCGGGGCGGAGCAGGCGAGCGGATCGAGCGGGCCGGTCACCTTCCAGACGTCGACCAGGTTGGCGCCCGCCACCCGCTGGACGTTGCCGGCGCGCGAGATCCACTGGCGCTGCCGCGGCGCCGTGTCGGCCGCCGGGTCGTCCTGGTGGTAGGTCGGTGTGGTGACCACGGAGTCGTAGTTGCCGTCGTTGAGCGCGGCGATCCACTCCGGGCACTCGGGGATCTCCTCGAACGAACCGCGCGGCCCGTGCTGCCCGATGTAGGTGACCTCGTTGCTCGAGTCCCCTCCCCAGAGCCCGTACTGGAAGAGCGCGCCGAGCGTCCCGGAGAGGGCGATGTTCAGATCGCGGGTGCCGCGGGCCCAGTCGTAGGCGGCGCCCAGGCCCTGCCCGAGCTCGACCGCCGGATGCTCGGCCCTCGGGTAGTCGGGTGCGGCGGTCGAGTATCGCTCGTCCAGATAGTGGTCCTGCGCAAAGCGGCCGCCCACCGCCAGCGCGACCACGGCCGCTGCGCCGATGCCGGCGAGCGGCACGGGCTGGAGTCCGCGGCGGGAGAGGAAGACGAGCAGGAGCGGCAGCGCCACCAGCGCAAGCGCGAGCGCGGCGGTTCCCGGGATCCGGTCGGTGTCGATCGCCTCGACTGCCCCCGCGCTGACCACAATGAGCACGACGAAGATCGCCAGGGTGCCGAGCCGCCAGAGCCGCTCCATGTCTCCCAGGCGCCGGGCGCGCCGGCCGCGGACGAAGTCCGGCGGGATCGCCAGCAAGGTGAGGGCGAGGACCAGTCCGGGCGCCAGGTAGCGGATGTTGAGGCGGAAGCCGATCGGCATTCCCTCCGGCCCCGAGGCCCCGAGGGGAGTGAGCAGGTAGGCGATCGCCGCGAGCAGGGCGACCGCTCCCAGCATCCGCTCGATCCGCGCGCCGCGCCAGAGCACCAGCAGGACCGCGATCACGGCGAGGCCGAGGTAGGCGGGCCAGAGATCCCCGAGGCGCTCGTGCAGCGCCGGCGTGAAGTACTTGCCCCAGACGTCAGTGTCGGTGGCGTAGTGGATGATCGCGTAGGGGTGGCGCCCCTGGAGCGCCTCGGCGTGGTGGATCGGCCCGATGTCCTGCCAGGGGAACGGGTTGCCGGAGACGATCAGGTTCCGCGCGTACCAGTACCCGCCGCCGACCGCCATCGCCCCGATCCAGGCGCCGGCGGCGCGCAGGCGGAACCCCTTGCCGGCGACCCAGATCACGCCCAGGGTCAATGCGAGGACCGGAGGGACGACCGTGAGCTTCGTTCCCAGCGCGAGCCCCGCCGCCAATCCCGCGACGAGGAGGGCGCCCATGGGCGGCGCCGCCGTCGGTCGCCCCGGCCAGCGAGCATTGAGCAGCAGAGCGACCGCCGACAGGAACAAGGCAATGGCGACCACATCGTTGTTGGCGTTGCCGGGCTGCCGCGAGAAGAGGAGGTTCGCCGCCATCACCGCGGCGACGGCGGCGAGCGAGGTGGCGCCGGCGCCGTAGGGGCGGCCGATGCACCAGCCGGCGAACAGGGCCAGGCCGAGCCATGCGAGGTTGAGGAGCGGTGAGAGGAAGTCGTTGCCGAGCAGGAGCAGCCCGGCGGCGTGGACCAGCTCCGAGACCTGCGGATAGAACCAGTTGAGATAGAGCGGATCGGTGTAGAGCAGCGAGGTGACCGAGCCGCTCTGCGCGATGTGCGCGGCGAACGGCAGGTGGTACCAGAGCGAATCGCCGCCGTAGATGCCGCGGTCGAGCGAGAGCAGCGTGGGGCCCGCCCACTGCGCCGCCACGATCAACGCGATCAGGACGGCGACCCCGAGCTCGAGGCGGCTCGCGGACGGCGCCTCCCTCAGGTCGGGCTCCTCGTTCTGGCCGCAGTGGGCGACCCGCGCGCCGGCGCGGATCAGCATCGGCTCGAGGCGCAGCGCGCCTCCCCCGACGATCGCGCAGGCGACGACCAGGATGACACCGTCGAGGACGCCGAACAGGCCGAGGAGCTCGGCCACCAGCACCAGGGTGCCGATCGCGAGGACGGCGTCGGCGAGCAGGGCGGGCGTGCCGGTCCAGGCGGGGAGCGCCGCCCGGCGCGTCGTGCGAGCGGCGATCGCCACCGAAAGCGCGATCACCAGCAGGCCGATGACGCCGAGGATGTAGTCGCCCGTGCCGCTCACGGCTGCTTCGCGGCCGATCCTCCCGGTTCGCCCTGGTCGGTGCGCCGGTTCGGGGCCTTCGCGCAGCCGCTCGGCGAGAGCTCCCCATTGACCCTGAAGACCGCCACCCGCCCGGCGTGGAGGATCTCGGTCACGGCGGGGTCGCGGGAGACCCAGCCACGCTCCGGCGAGGGCCTGGCCCGCGACGGGGCATTGAGGTCGAGCGCCGGAGTGGTCACCAGGTAGTCGTAGTCGCCGTCGTTGACCGCCGCGCGGAAGCCCGCGCAGGTCTCGATCGCGCGAAAGTCGGCCTCGGGCAGGTGACGGCCGACGTACTGGACGTAGTTGGTCAGGTCATCCCCGTAGAAGCCGTACTGGTTGTAGGCGCCGCTCGTCCCGGCCACCCCGATGCGGAGGTCGGAGGTGGGATTCGCCCAGCGCACCGCGTCGTCGAGCTCGAAGCGGAAATCTTCGGCGCGGTCGTAGCGATGGTCGAAGTAGTCGTCCTGCCGCTCCCAGCCGATCGCCGCGATCGCCAGCGCCAGGAGGCCAGCCACCCCCGCGGCCATCGCGCCGCTGCGACGGGCCAGTGCGGCCAGAGCGACCGGGGCGCCGATCAGGACGAGCCCGATCAGCACCGCCCAGGGCACCGAGGCGAAGGCGCCCTCCCAGGCGACGTTGGCGTCCGAGTTACGCGAGGTGAAGTAGAGGGCGATCAGCCCGCCGGCGAGCAGGGCCACCCTGAAGCGCTCGGGGGCGAGACGCGGGGCGAGCGGCAGCAGGGCGAGCCCGAGCGCGAAGCCGGGGATCAGGTAGCGCAGGTTGATCCCGAAGGCGAGTGGCTGGCCCTCCGGCCCGGCGGCCGTGAGCGGGGTGAACAGATAGGCGATCGCGGCGACGATCGTGAGCGCGCCGGCGAGGCGCACCGCCGCCGAGCGCGGCCTCCAGACGGCGAGGATGGCGCCGCCCGCCGCCCCGCCGAGGATCAGGAACCAGAACGGCCCGAGCAGGTTCTCGATCGGGTTGAGGAAGTACTGGCGCCAGAGGCTCGTGCTCGGGTCGACGAAGATGTAGTGGGCGACGGTGAAGTCGTCGCGACCCTCGAGGCCACGATTCGGGCCGGGGAGGTCGATCGGGCCGATCTCGCGGATCCAGGGCAGCGGGTTGCCCGCGTGGATCAAATTGCGGAGGAACCAGAACCCCGCGACTGCCGCCACACCGCCCAAGAAGACAAAGAGCGCCCTTCGCCTCATCCCTCGTGGCACCAGGAAGGGAACGCCGACGGCGAAAGCCGCCATGACGCCCCAAATCGTCAGCTTTGAGCCGAGAGCCAGGCCAATGGCAAGACCAGCAATCAGGAGGGCGCCGAAGGGGGCGGCCCCGGGAACTCCTCGCGACGCGGCCGAGTGGCTCTCGGAGGCCACCCCGGATGTCCGCCGAGTCGAGCCCGCGGACGCCCCCTCGGCGCCCGACTGGTTCCGGCTTGCCCAGGCGTTGATCAGGATTGCTGCTGCGGCGAGGAGCATTGCCACCGGGACCGTGTCGGTCGCGGGGGTCCCCGCTTCTCGTGGCACCATCGGGCCGGTGTCCATCGCGATGCAGACGGCGACGAGACTCAGGGGCGCGACGCCGTAGGGGCGGCCGATGCACCAGGCCGCCAGCAGGGAGACGGCGAGCCAACCGAAGTTGACGAACGGGGAGAGGAGGTCGCGGTCGAACAGGGCGATCCCGGCCCCGTGGAGCAGCTCCGAGTTCTCCGGGTAGAACCAGTTCAGGTAGAGGGGATCGGTGAAGTGCATCCCCCACGCCGACCCCGTCTCTGCGATCCGCGCCGCGAACGGGCCGTGGTACCAGAGAGTGTCGAAGGTGAGCATGCCCCGCTCCCAGACGTCCTGTAGGCCGGTGGCCCAGTGGGCGGCGACGAACGCCGCGGCCGCCAGCGCGATCAGCGTCTGCGGCAGCGGAACGGGGGGCGCCGGCGGCCGAGCCGAGGCCGGCTTGCGGGGCGCTTTTGCGTTGATATGCGGCACAAAAGCGCCCCAGGCGCCGTAGTAGAGGCCGACGCCGACGAGGAGGGCGGCTGGGATCAGCACCCCGGGGACCAGGATCCCGAAGGCGCCGAGCAGCTGGAGCAGCACGGTGAGCAGGGCGACGCCGAGGACCGCCTCGGCCAATCTCGCGGGCGCTCCCTCCCAGCCCGGCAGCAGGCGGCGGCGGAGCCGCACCCCTCCGATCCCCATCGGGATCGCGACCGCGGCGAGCCCGATGACGCCGAAGAGATACTCGCCGAAGCTCACGTAGAGGCCGGCTGCGCCTGCGGCTGGGGA
>Ga0126312_10003935_pt1 | contig 10030 bp, 7 predicted proteins | sample Plot104A_FD_92537 | JGI IMG/M metagenome (GOLD analysis project Ga0126312, IMG submission 92537) | Serpentine soil microbial communities from UC McLaughlin Reserve, CA, USA - Plot104A | ecosystem: Environmental > Terrestrial > Soil > Grasslands | place: USA: UC McLaughlin Reserve, Lake County...
AAATATTGTCCATTGCTCGAATAGATATAGAATATTAACGTTACAAATGTTAGATCACATTTGATTGTAATTGATATAACACTTCTTTCTCACTATATCAACTATAATATAATATATTATAATATCAACATTATTTGCCATATTATAAATTGTGTGTTCATCGTTGGCTCATGATACAATCTAGATATTTCATAATCTTTTGCAACAAATGAGACTGAACTATTCGTATCTTGACTCTCATCCAAGTTTATCGCATAGGAGGAATTTATCGTAAAGGAATGTCTATCCACTACAGGAGCCTCCATATTGTAAAAATATATAGTAAATTATCATTCTATTTACTTTTGCAATTTTAAGCCAGAAATCATCATGGGAAAACCTTACCTTGAATACGTATAGATTTGTGTTAAATATAAAATGAATGGCTTATCGTCTGAATAAATTCTTCATTTGCTTCCTTATATTAATAATAGTAGTTTGTTCGCATATTAGTACAACAACAGAAAGATATAGAATGGTAAGATATTATTATTAATCCAATTATCATTAATTTTATAAAGTTTATTCCATTAAACATACCTCTATTAATAATTATTGAAAAAGCATTTCGTTAGTTTCCATTTTAATTATTATTAAGCTTGAATAAAATGACATTAAAGATTACTGACCTACACATAATATATTAATTATTAATTTGTTAAAATACTTTATTTTGCAAATTTCTAACAGAATAGTGAAAATTATAATGAAATTATAATGAAAATTATAATTGAGAAAATAAAAGTTGTAAAGTAAGGGTAGAGTGATTAGTTAGAATCTCATGCATCTCCATCTTGGAAAACTTTATAAATTTTGCCATTCTTAGTATTTGCTGCCAAAACATAAACATCTCCATCTATAGGATCTATCTTGATATCGGTAATTATGTCAAAACCAGTTCCAAAAATTGCAGTATCTAATTCATCAGGTTTATTTACCACTTTATCAGACAAAGATCCTTCTAATTGCAACCCTGTTCTAGTTTGATTAAGGTCAAAATGCAGGATGGTTCCATTTTTTACACCACCTACTAACACATCATCTATATATTTTTGCCCTAACGTTGAAGAATGAATAAATGCAATGGTTGTTGGAGCTATTGTATCATTCCATGTTAATACAGGATCATAATATTTGCCATTACCGTTGAAAGCCACTAACTTACTTTTATCAAACTCCTTATTAGAAAATTCACTATACATAGAAGATAATCCTAATACCTGTCTCCATCCACTATTAAATCCAGCCTTAACGATATTAATTTCATCACCATAATGAGATCCGTTTTCAGTATCCCATAAAAATCCTGTCACATTATCAAAACCAATACCAAAACTATTTCTTACACCATATCCATAATATTTGTCTAAAAGTCCTCCTGCTCCCAAGGTAAATCCATCCTTAACAGTTTCTCCATCGGGTGTTATGCGTAGAACTCCTCCTCTACCATCAGGTAGAGCTGTACCCTGTAAATTAGAAGCAATCGTATCGCCAGTTGGATCTTTTAATCTGTTTAAGTCACCCATAATAATATATAAATTATTATCGGGACCAATTTTCATAACTCCTCCATTATGTGACGGGCCTGGTAAATAAGGTAAATCAAGGAGTAGGACAGGATTGATTAAAGTGTCATTCACAAAATCAAATCGGTAAACACGATTTCCTAAAATTACCCCATCATCTTCGTTCTCTGTTTCAGTTACAAAAAGAAAAACAAATTTGTCATTTGGACCATAATTACTAGCATGTTTAGTTTTAGATATATCTAACACAGCTATACCTAATAAGCCTCTTTCACTCTTTGTTGCTACATTTAAATCTAAAAGATCACCGACGACCTCTCCATTAGTTACACGTTTCACTTTTCCCGTATTTTTTTCTATAACTAAAAGGTCATCATTTCCTATAAACTCCATTCCAGAAGGAAACTTCAATTTATCAACAATTAATTCTGTTTTCAAGGCAGTATCTCTTAGTATTGGTATAGAGGGCTCTTTTTTTGATTTGGTTGATGATTGAGCATCTATTTCATCAATATTATCCTTATAAATGAAACTGGCACATATTATAACAATAAAAATTATTATAATACTGATCGTCGTAGAGTAATGATTATTATACATGCATTAAGTCATTGGAATACATCATATTTGAATCTATACTAATAAAAAATTATAAAAGGAATCATCTATTACTCATTATCAAAAACTAAAATTCGGTACTTATTTATTTATTTTCTAGTACAATTCATATTTATATTTCTAATTATGGACAAATATATATTATTTTGATAGCTTAGTAGTTTGCTCTTATATCAAGTTGTTTTAATATAGGAGATTGTTTCAAATTTGTATATGGATAAATATTTGTTTTGTATTTCGGTAAAGGATTATCTGGTTTAACACTTTCTACTAGATGAGTCTGATTAAATAAGTTTTTATGAAAAGCAGCTCTCTTGCTCTCTTCTTTAATTATCTTTTTATAACCTGAATCATCGATTACTATGAAATATGGAGTATCTAAAGGTTTTGTAGAATAGTAACTTCTATCTTGATAAGAAAGATCAAAAATATGTCTAGGCATCCATATGTAAAGAGGATTTCCTATCATAGTCACAGTATCATTTCTTTGTTGTAAATGTTGTATCAATACAGCATGTGTTTTAATTATTACAGAATTAGAATCAATTGTAATTAATGAAAAAATTGAAACTAATCCAACAATAGCAATAACTGATACCATGGCATAGGGAATAGTATTTCTAATTTTAGAGATAGGTATTAGGTTGGATAAATCTACAATTAACTTTGCTCCAGCAATAGAAAATACTGGAAATAAAGGAACTATGTGAAATGAAGATACAAAGTCAATCCAATATAAGAACAAAAGAAATGGTATACTAAATAACAATATGAAAAAATCTCTTCTGATTGCAGCATAAAGAATTCCTGCCATACCCAATGAAAAAGTTAAGGGATCATTTTGAAGAAAAGTAGCTAGAGAATTAATTAGAGGTTTACTCTCTCTTTGAGTTTGATGTAATACATCTTCTGTCCAAGTGTCAAAATCACCGATAGAATAAGCGTGTGCAGGCCATACAAGAGGTATTAAAATTACGGGTAAAAGCCAAATTCCAATACTTTTTAATTTATTGTTACCACTATTAGTTATTACAATATATCCAACTAAGGGCATCATAACAAAAATTGGAATCTTTGTAAATATCGCTAAACCAAGAAATACACCAGATAATAATACTAAAGAAATATTTCGTATTCCTAGCTTATTATTTTGTTCTTTATTTGGGTTACGTTTTATATAAATGGCTAATAGTATAGAAGTCAATAACAGAGGAAGTTGTATAGACTCTAAAAATATTCTTCTTAATAACCATCCATAGGGTATGATGGCAAAAAGAATAGAGGCTAAAAGCGCCACTTTAAGCCCATATCTTTTTTCTGTAATTTTATATATTAGAAATGTATCTAATACAGCAAATAAACCCATAATGAGTCGTGGAATAAAATAAAGTGATTCTACTGATTCGACATCTGGAGATGGATTTAAGATATCAGGATATCCAATCATTCCTAGGATGCCTGCCAATAATATTTGTCCAAAATATGGAGCAAAGTATCTATCTTGTGGTTGAAGACCTTCTCCTTCCAGCGTAGACATAGCTTTACGCATATAATGACCTTCATCCACATGGAGGCTAGGAAAACCTGATATATTCCAGAGACTTGTAAAAGAACTTAAAACTAGAGGTATGAAAATTAAAAGTATTTTTTTATTCCAAAGGCCTCTACTTTTAGTCATTTGATTCAAAATTAACCACCCATCATATATTACAAAGAATTAACTAGAAGGTTTTTTCGATTCCACTAATTATTCTTGCATCGATAATGCAGGAAGCAACAAATTTATTTCTTTTGTTGAGTTCGTCCATATCTATATAACTGCCATACTGAACTTATATAGTCAAAAATAACACTAGAGCCCATCTTACTTTTACCTGATTTTCTATCCATGAAAGTATACGGTATCTCAAATATTGGAATATCTTTTGATTTTACAAGTATTTCTAATAAGATTTTATAACCTTTTGTATCGATTTTTAGATTTTCTATAATAGGTCTAGGCACGGCAAAAAATCCTGACATTGGATCTGTAACATTATTTACATTGAGACCAAATTTCGCAATAACAGCTGCTGCTTTACTTATCAGTCGCCTTTTGAATGGCCATCCAACTATAGATCCATTTTTTGCATAACGAGAAGCTATAACTATTGAATTAGAATTGTCTAGAGATTTCTCTATAATTTTTGGTATCATTTCAGGTGGATGAGAAAAATCTGCATCCATAATCAGTACATAATCACCTTTGGATACTTTGACTCCTTCTAATATAGCGGGGATTAAACCGTTTTTGATTCTTCTATTAATAATCTTAATTGAATATAGATTTTCTTTAAAGTTTACATTTCTTCTTTTCGGATCAAGATCAGAATGTATGTAATTTTGTACAATATTACTAGTACCATCTGGAGAACTATCATCTACTATTATAATTTCTGTAAAAACATTAGGACTTAAATTTTCTTTAATTTTATCCAATAGTCTTATAATATTTTCTGCCTCATTATAGGTAGGAATAATTAACGAAATTGTATACATGTTTTTTGTTTCAAATATTTCGTGATGATTTGTTTGCACTTGTAATTCATAGGAAGTATCTGCATATTAAAATTATCGTGGGTTATATTTATAACATTTTTTAATATTTTTTTTAGTAATAAATATCTTCTATCTTTTTACTATATTTTATTATTATTAAAATATCATTCATGACAATTGTAATTTACACGAATGTAAGTTATAATAATATCTAATATTGGATCCATGTCAATCCCTCAAATGATAAATATAATAATTGAACATTCTTATATAAGATAAAGGAATAGTGTTTAAATCTCTTTTAAAAAGAGTAATTTTGTATATTTGCATTACTATAATATTCATGACATCATTAAGATTAAATCCGAGATAAATTTACAAGAATTGGAATATTTTTCATCAAATGAGCTTGGTGATCCTGATATCACGCTAATGATAAGATCTTTTTCCAAAGATCATGATATGTCTAAATTTAGAGCTACGAGGAAATTAATGATAGATAACTTTGAATCTGGAGGTTCAGACTATACTATCAAATATACAGAACATTTTGGTTCTTCAGGAGCTCAATTCCAAATAAAATTTAATAGAAGTAAAATAGAGGTATCCATTAATGAATTAATTTCAAAATCTAAACATGTTACATATGTGAATTTAATTGAGCCTATTCTCAGATTTCTCTTTCTTTCTAAAGAATACATTCTTTTACATTCTGCATGTATGTCCTCTCAAAATGGTCAAGGGTTTTTCCTTTCAGCGCCTCCTGATACGGGCAAGACGACAACTGTAATAAAATGTGTTAAACAAGGATATTATTTTTTGTCTGACGATATGACTATAATTAGACTGCCAAATCATGCACTATCCTTTCCAAAATCAATGACAATTAGTGCACATACCTATAGGACAGCAGTTGAAGCACAGTCATCATCTCAGAATGGTGATATCGATACAAATGACAAAAAAGGAATGAGAATTAGAAGTTTGATTCACTCAAAAACTGGAAGGAGTTTGATGCATAAATTGGCTGATCATAATGTACCAATCTTTACGATTAATACAATTGGACAGTCAAGGATAAAGCCTCCTAAATATCATATTAGTGACATTATAAAAGATGCGAAGATAAAAGATAAGACAACAATCAATTCTCTTTTCTTCTTGGAAAAAGGTAGTGATGGAGAAAAAATGGAAAAAATTTCTCTAGAACCTGCCTTAAAAAGAGCGATAGAAAATAGTGATGATGCATTTCTGTTTCCACCATATAGTGATTTAATAAAATACATACGAATTGAGAGTAAAACAGCATATGATCTTTTAGAGACCGAGAAAAAAATGATGGAAGAATTACTATCCAGTATTGATTGTTATATTTTAAAAAGTAGTGGAAGAAAATGGTCCGAAATGATACTTGATAAATTCGCTACATAATTACCCAATTTACTAATCTTTTTAGAAATACCAAAAATAAAACGCATTTTATTTTAATATTCAATAAAATATCGTTACCTTTTCTTCCATACTTCTATAGTTAACTAAAATATAACTGAAATATGCATTATTATTAAAAGGAAAAAAGGAGGAAAACAGAAAAATTAATCCATATCCATTCCGCCCATTCCGCCCATTCCAGGCATTCCGCCCATTCCACCAGGCATTCCGCCCATTCCACCAGGCATTCCGCCTCCAGGTGGACCTCCTTTGGATTTGCTTGATGCAATAACATCATCAATTCGTAAAAGCATACAAGCGGCTTCAGTAGCAGACTTGATTATTTGTTCTTTAATTACCACAGGTTCTAAAATATTTTGTTTAAACATATCTGATACAGTTGTACTTCTTACATTAACACCCGTCCATTTCATTCCTTTGTTTTGTTTTGCTCGTAACTCTGCCATTGTATCGATTGGATCCATACCAGCATTAGTAGCAAGAGATATTGGAATTGTCTCTAATGCCTCTGCAAATTTAATTACAGCTAATTGTTCTCTACCTTCTAAACTGCTAGACCAATTTCGTATATGTGTAGCAATGTAAGCTTCTGGAGCTCCTCCACCTGCTACTATAAATGGTTTTTCCAAAACATCTTTCATAACCATCAGTGCATCATGAAGAGAACGGTCTGCTTCATCGACCACTCTTTGAGATCCACCTCGAACTAGAATGGTTACTGCCTTTGGATTTTTACATCCTTCTATGAAAACCCATTTATCAGTTTCAACTTTTCGTTCTTCGACTACGTCAGCTGAACCAAGGTCTTTTGAAGAAAGATCATCAATATTATTTACAAGTCTTGCACCTGTGGCTTTAGTTAATTTTAGCATATCACTTTCTTTAACACGTCTAACTGCAAGTATACCATCTTTAGCAAGATAGTGTTGTGCTAAATCATCTATTCCTTTTTGACATAGTAAAACATTTGCGCCTGAACTTTTAACTTTTTCTACCATTGCTCTTAGCATATTATTTTCCTCTTCAAGGAACATTTGCATTTGTTGAGGATCACTAATACGGATTTCTGCACTCATTTCAGTTTTTTCTATTTCTAATGGAGAATTGATCAAGGCTATTTTCGCTTTTTCAATTCTTTTAGGCATTCCACTATGAACAACTTCTTTATCAAGAACTATACCTTTAATAAGAGAAGTATCTTGCATAGATCCTCCTGCTTTTTTTTCTACTTTGATATTGTCAAGATCCACTTTTAGAGTTTTTGTTTTTTCATTCAATTCAGCTATCATTTGTGTAGCGTCTACTACTATTTTACTTAAGACAGGGCTATCTTCTGAAACTAACTTTGAATACATACTAGTATTAGCAATTTTTGCTAAAAGATCCCTATCATCAGTTTTTACTTTAATAGCAATTTTATCTAATGTTTGAAGAGCTTCAATGGAAGCAGCAGTATAACCGTCAACAATAACTGATGGATGAACGTTTTTGTCAATCAATTCTTCCGCCTTTTCCAAAAGTGAACCAGTAAAAATGACTGAAGATGTAGTACCATCGCCGACCTCATTATCTACTGATTTGGCTACTTCTACGACCATTTTTGCTGCAGGATGTTGGACATCTATTTCTTTTAGAATAGTAGCTCCATCATTTGTGATAGTAACATCTCCTAGAGAATCAACTAACATTTTATCCATCCCTCGTGGACCTAGACTAGATTTCACGACTTCAGCAACCAATTTAGCGGCAGTAAGATTATTTTTTTGTGCCTCTCTTCCTTTATTTTCACGTGTTCCTTCTCTTAAAATTACGACTGGCATTCCGCCAGCACTTGTTTGAATTTGGCCCATACTCATATTCATTCACCTAATATAATAAACACATTTCAAATAATCCTATTTTTATAGTTTTACACGATTAACATCCTTAATTATCAATTATTTATATGTAATTTCTTTTTTTTTTCCTCAAATTTGGATTTAAACTTGGCTACATTAATAATAAAACGTTCATGTTTTCCTTCCCCGATTTTTTCAATATCATCAAATGCCTCTACCTTAAACATTACTCTTCTATTATTAACAGATTCTACTATTGCTTTCAACCTAATTGTTGAACCTACTGGAGTCGTAGCAATATGTTTAATATCAACAATGGTTCCAACTGAATCCCATTCCTTCTCTTTTAAAACAAAATCCTTTAAGAGTAGTCTACACGTTTCTTCCATTTCAGAAATCATTGAAGGAGTAGAAAGCACATTTTCTCCTTCCCATAAAAAACTGGTAGTCTGGTTTGAATTAGTTGTTATAACTCTCTCTTTTGTAGCACCAATTTTTACATCAAATTCCAATTAAAATCAAAACTTAAAACATGATTCAATTTATTAAACTAATTGATAGAATAAACATAATTTGTAAATTCCTATAACAAATTGTAAAGAAATCAAAATGAAAAACTAAGGATAATAGAATTATTTACTTTGAGAAGCCGTAATTGGTCCATTTTTTATCAACTAAATTCTTAGTCTCCTTGTCAACTTCTACTGGTTTTTGAATTTCTCGCATAAATCCTTCCTCTGCAGTTTTAGTAGTTGCATCTATTCCCATTTTTGAACCGAGGTTTAAAATTGGGGATGCAGGATCAAGCGTATCGGTAGGAGTATTATCAATTATAATTATATCTCTTTTAGGATCAGATTTGGTAGTAATTGCCCAGATTACTTCATTTATATTATGAACATTAATAGCATGATCAACTACAACAAAAATTTTTGTTAATGATAGTTGACCCATCCCCCATAATCCCATCATTACTTTTTTCGCCTGTCCAGGATATCTTTTTTTGATAGATATTATAGCCAATCCTTGGAACCAACCTGAAGCAGGCATAGAAAAATCAATTACCTCAGGTTGGAACATTTGAATAAGAGGAAGAAAGGATTGTTCAATAACTTTACCTATGTATGCATCTTCCAAAATTGGTTTCCCTACAACAGTTGTCAGATAAATTGGATTTTTTCTTCTCATCAAACATGTCAAATTGAATGTTGGATAGGGTTCAGGAGGTGTATAAAAGCCAGTATGATCTCCAAATGGTCCTTCTATTCTCATTTCATTAGGGTCAACATATCCTTCTAAAATAATCTCTGAGTTTGCAGGAACTTCTAAATCAACTGTTTTGCATTTTATTAATTTTACTCCTTTTTTTCTAACGATCCCAGAAAAGAAAAATTTATCCATTCCTTCAGGAACAGGAGCTATTCCACTAAAAATAGTAGACGGGTCCGTTCCTATTACTATTGCTGTTTCAATAGGTTTGCTATACTCCTTCATTAATTCATAGTGTTGAGCTCCTCGTTTATGTGTCTGCCAATGCATTATAGCCTTTTGGTCATTTACGATTTGAATTCTATAAACACCAATATTTCTAATTCCAGTTTCTGGATGTTTGGTAATAGTTAATCCAAAGGTAATAAATTTTCCTGCATCATTGGGAAACGATTTTAGAATTGGTAATGAATTAAGATTAGCCTTTTCGGTTTCAATTATTTCTGTTACAGCACCAGATTCAACATACTTTGGAGCATAGTCTCCTAATTCAGATAATCTAGGAAGCATCTTTAATTTCTCAAACAAGTTGGAAGGAATTTTCAATTTTGTTAAATCTGTAATTCTTTTACCAATTTCTCTAAAATCCGAGAGATTCAGAGCAATTTTTAATAAATCCATTGTTCCAAACGCATTACCTAATATGGGAATATCATATCCTTTTACATTTTCAAAAAGTATAGCAGGTGATTCACCTGAATACATCTTACGCCTCATAATCTCTGCTATCTCAAGATTTGTATCTACTTC
>Ga0126312_10003937_pt1 | contig 10029 bp, 5 predicted proteins | sample Plot104A_FD_92537 | JGI IMG/M metagenome (GOLD analysis project Ga0126312, IMG submission 92537) | Serpentine soil microbial communities from UC McLaughlin Reserve, CA, USA - Plot104A | ecosystem: Environmental > Terrestrial > Soil > Grasslands | place: USA: UC McLaughlin Reserve, Lake County...
CAGACCCGCACGAGGAGGATTCCACGCCGGACGTCGCGTCGCCCGCACCCGCCGTGGCCGTCGCGCTCCCGTTGAGCACCACCGGGTTGGGCGAGACGCTCGGGTTGAGGGTCGGGTTCGTCTTGTCGAACTTGAAGCTGCTCGACGCAACAGACGCCGACGTGTTGCCCGCGACGTCGGTGCAGGACCCGCTGACGGTGATGCCGGTGCCGTCGGGCCCCGTGTAGCTGGGATGCGAGCACGTGTCGATCCCACTCGTGGCGTCGTCGCCGGCGAACTGGATCCCGACGGCGTGGTTGTACCAGCCGTTGTGGTCGGCCGCCCGGTCCGGCGCGCCGCTCACGTTCGCCGGGTTGGTCTTGTCGAACTTGAAGGCGCTCGACGGGACGTCCGCCGAGTCGTTGCCCGCCACGTCGGTGCAGTGGCCGTTCACCGTCAGCGCTGTCCCGTCGGGGCCGTCGTACTGCGGATGCGAGCAGACGTCGATCCCGCTCGTGGCATCGTTGCCGGTGAACTGGATCGTGACGGCGTGGTTGTACCAGCCGTTGTGATCGGCAGCCCGATCCGGAGCGCCGCTCACGCTCGTAGGAGCCGTGTCGTCGTACTTGAACTGCTTGGTCCCCGTGCCGGTATTGCCGGCCACGTCGGCGCACGAACGGCTCACCGATACGGGATCGCCGTCCGGGCCGCTGTAGGTCCCCGGACCGTCGCACGACGCCAGATCGACGCCCGAGAGATTGTCGCTCTTCGCCGTGATCGAGTAACCGACCGCGGCGTTGTACCAGCCGTTGTGATCGGCCACGCGATCCAGCGCCACCGTCACCGACGGGTTCGTGTCGTCGAACTTGAACGACTGCGAACCGCTCCCGACGTTGCCGGCCTGGTCGGCGCACGAACGGCTCACCGACACCGGATCGCCGTCCGGGCCGCTGTAGGTCCCCGGACCGTCACACGACGCCACATCGACGCCCGAGAGGTTGTCGGTCTTCGCCGTGATCGAGTAGCCGACCGCGGCGTTGTACCAGCCGTTGTGATCGGCCACGCGATCCAGCGCCACCGTCACCGACGGGTTCGTGTCGTCGAACTTGAACGACTGCGAACCGCTGCCGGGGTTGCCCGCCTTGTCGGTGCAGCTGCGGCTCACCGACGCCGTCTCCGAGTCCGGACCGCTGTAGGTCGCAGCCGGCTGGCAAGTGTCGATGCCCGACAGCGCATCGCTGCTCGCCGAGACCTCGTATCCGACGGCATGGTTGTACCAGCCGTTGCTATCAGGCGTCCGATCCAGCGCCACGGCGACCGACGGTGCGGTGGCATCGCGCTTGATCGAAACCGATTGCGACGCTGTACCGCCCGCACTCGTCGCCGTGCACGTGTAGGTGATGGGGCCCTGATCCGCGGTGATGTTGGTCGGCCCGCAGCCACTCGTGCTGGACACGGTCGACTCCGGATCGGTCACGCTCCACGTCAGGGAGACGTTGCTCGTGTACCAGCCGTTGCCGCCGAGCGTGCCGGTGACCGTAGGAACGATCACAGGAGCGGTTGTGTCCGAGGGAGCGACCGTGAGGCAGAGCGAGAAGCCGTTCCCAACCGTGGGTGACTGGTTGCCGTTAGCCGCGCCGAACCTGATGTTTCCCTTGTAGGACCCGGCGGGGGTTCCGGCCGCGACCGCCACCTTGAACGTGAAGTTCGGCCTGGTCTCGCTACCCGGGAGGTTGTAGCCGTCGGCGTTGTTGTCGCTGATCGTGGAGGAATCCAGCGTCACCGAGATTCCAGAGGCTGGAAGCTGTGAACCGCCGGCGCCGCAGCGCCCGTTGGTCTCATTGGAGACTGCGGCGCCCTTGACTCGCAGCGTTCCGGAGCCGTCCTTGAAGCTGACGATGCTGAACGTCGTGTTGCCGCCCGCCGTGACGGACTTCGCGATCTTCTCCGTCGACGCCGGCGTGTCCAGCGCGATCACGCCGCCCGCGCCGTTCGGGACGGCGTAGCGCGCATCCGCATCAGTGAAGGTCGTCGTCGCAACGGCACCGGATGAGCCGGTCGCCGTGACGCCATACTGCGCGACGAACCAACTGGGGAGGGTGAAGGAGTCCAAGATCGTGCCGGCGCTGTCAGCCGTAACGTTGACGTCACGCCGCCAGGTCTGGCCGGCGTCGTCGTTGACCACGATGTTGACCGTCTCGCCGGCTTGCCAGTTCGTCCCGGAGAGCGTGACGAGTTCGCCGGGCATGTAATCCGCCTTGTCGCTCCAGATCGACGGAGCCCAGTCCGCCGGGTTGTACACGTCCGCGCGCGCGGCAGGAGCCACGAACGAGAGTGCGAGGAGGAGCCCGACGAGGGTCATCCCGAGCCGACCGATCTTGTGCGTCCCTGCAAGCATCACGAAGCGCTCCCGAGTAGCTAGGCGTTGTCCATTCAACGCCCGAAAGACCGTAGTTCTGCCAACATGGCGCGAAGCGCTCCGGATTTCAGCTTTCCGGGACGATGTGGGCGAGATGCCTCATCGCCCTTGCCGTCAGGCCGGTCCGAGCGCGGCGACGAGTCGCGTCAGCAGCGCCCCGGGGAAGCGCCGCGCGTCCGGCCAGGACGTCGGCCAGCGCGCGTGCCAGCGCAGGGCCGTCCGGCGTGCCGATCATGCAGCCGTTAGCCCCCGCGTGCACGGCGGGTAGCAGTGCCGGGTCGTCGGCCGCCGCCAGCATCACGACGCGAGTCGTCGGCGCCCGTTCGCGGATGCGTTGGAGCGCCGCGATTGCATCACCGGGAATGGCGACGTCCAGCAGGCAGACGTCGGGTCGAAGCTCGACTGCCAGCAGGACCGCGCTCTCGAGGTCCGCGGCCTCCTCGCAGACGGTGATCTCCGCGGCTTGCAGCCGCTCGCACGCCCATTCGGCAAGCCGGCGGTTCGCCGTGGCGATCAGCGCCTGCACGCCCTGCACGGGCTGGTCGCCGATGTGACTGGTCCTTGGCACGCGAAGCCATCATGGATACTCAAGGTGCCCGTTCCAAGCCGGGCGCCGATGAGGTCGCTCATCGGTGGGAGTCGCCGAAGCGGCGCCGGAGCTCCTCGCGGTCGCGCACCTGGAGCTTGCGCAGGATCGCATTGGCGTGCGTTCGAACCGTCACGGGAGAGAGCACGAGGCGGCGCGCGATCTGGGCGGTGGTCAGATCCTGGCGCAGCAGCTCGAGCACCTGCCATTCCCGGCTTGTGAGCGGCTCGGACGGTCCGTCGGCGATCGCGTTCCGCCGCCGTGCGCTCGTGTCCCGGAATCGCTCGACCACTTGGCCGACGAGCTCCCGGGGGATCGCGACCTCGCCGCCCAGGACGCTCTGTAGCGCGCGCGGGAGGCTCCGTGGGTCCATGTCCTTGAGGAGGTAACCCAGCGCCCCTGCGCGGAGGGCCGCGAACAGGTCGGCGTCGTCGCGCGAGACGGTGAGCATCACCACTTTCGTGAGCGGGAGCCGCGAATGGATCTCCCAGGCGGCAGCGACGCCGCGGCCGGGCGTGTGTACGTCCGGGAGACAGACGTCGGGCCGCTCGCTCAGTGCGCGGGCGACAGCGCCCGGCGCGTCCGCGGCCTCCGCGCAGACGTCGAAGTCGGCGTCCCGCTCGAGCGCAAAGCGCACGTCCGCGCGCGTGGGCGCGTGGTCGTCGGCGATCAGCACGCGGATGGTCAAAGCACCACCTCCACCATCGTGCCCTTCCCGGGTTCGGAGTGCAGTCGCAGGTCGGCCTGGATCTCAGCGGCGCGTTCACGCATGCCGACGAGCCCGTGGCCGCTGTCGCGTGCGGAAGTGGTTGCTCGGAAGCCGCAGCCGTCGTCGCGGATCCGGAGCCGCAGCCGGCGCCCTTCGACGACCTCCACCCGGACGAGCTCGGCACGCCCGTGCGGTGCGGCGTTGGTGATCGCCTCCGAGGCGATCATCACCAGCGCGTCACGCGCGCGCGGTGGCGCGTCGGCGCCGGGATCGACATCGAGCACGACGCGCGTACCTTCGCGCTCTGCGACCTGGCGGACAGCCTGCTCGAGCGCGCGGTCCAGCGGCTGGGCGGCATCTCCGCCCAGGGCGGCCACGGCGCGCCGGGCCTCGGCGACGGCGCGCTCGGCGCTGGCCCGCGCCTGCTGGACATAGCGGCTGCGCTCGTCCACACCGCGCAGGTTCCGCAGCACGCTCGTGAGCTCCTGCGCGAGGCCGTCGTGCAGGTCGCGTGCCATCCGGCGGCGCTCCTCGAGCGTTGCGACGGCCGCCACGCGGCGCCAGTACGACTCGAGCTCGGACACTGCGGCGATCAGCACGACGAGGTAGAACAGGAGCCCGAAGACATCCCCGATGTCGACGTACTCGGTGAAGACGGAGGGGTAGAAGAAGTAGTTCAGCCGGGCCGCCGCAGCGAGCACGGACCCGACGGCCAGCCAGCGCAGCAGTGCGTCGGGCCGGCGGATGGCGCGGATTGCGAACCCGGTGCCCGCCACGGCGAACGACATGGCGCCCAGCGCCTGCGTCGCCAACAGGACCGGTTCGGCGTCCAGCTCGGGTCGGCCTCCATCGGCCGGCACGGGTCCGGTCATCACGGCCAGGTCGGGCTCGAGCCACGCGACCGTTCCCGCGACCGCCATCAGCAGCGCGACCGTGGCGAGGCCGAGCGTCGGTGCGAGGAGCGACTGCGGACGCAAGCGGCGCAGCGGGGCCAGCGCCGCGGCGGCCAGGATGCCGGCGCCCACGAGACGCCCGAAGGCCGACGACCAAGTGGCGAAGACGCTCGTGTCGCTGGCCACGACCGCCGGGATCGCGGCGAAGCAGAGGTTCGACGCGGACAGCGCGCCGAGGGCGAGCGCCAGGATCAGATCGTCGACGCCGCCGCGGCGGCGGAAGCGCCCGAGGACCAGCTACGCGCCGAGCAGCGCGATCAGCGCTTCGCCCGTGACCAGGGCCACGTGCAGCTCGGGATTCCGATGGGCCGGCTGCAACCCTGGCACGACGCCGACGCAGAGTCGTTGCGGCCGATATAGCGGCCGCGCCGGCGACCAAGGTCGGGGTCCGTATGCGCTCCATGCTGCGTTCTCCCGAGGATCTAACGCGCCATGCGATACCCGCCTTGCGGTCTCGCCACCCGTGACGTCAGAGGATCGCCGTCCGGCGGACGGCGCCCGCGAGCTCCCGTTCTAACCTCTAGCGTCGCATGTCGAGCCAGTACATCTACTCCATGTACAAGCTGTCGCGGACGCACCCGCCGGACAAGCAGGTGCTGAAGGACATCTCGCTCTCGTTCTTCCCCGGCGCGAAGATCGGCGTGCTCGGCCTCAACGGCGCGGGCAAGTCCACGCTGCTGCGGATCATGGCCGGCCGCGACCATGGTTTCCGCGGCGACGCGCAGCTCGCTCCCGGCGCCACCGTCGGGATGCTCGAGCAGGAGCCGCAGCTGGACGACGCCAAGGACGTGCGCGGCAACGTCGAGGACGGGGTCGCCGAGACGCGCGCGCTGCTGGACCGCTTCAACGAGCTCGCGGCGAACTACTCCGACGAGACCGCCGACGAGTTCGCGCGCCTCCAAGACAGGATCGACGCCGCCGACGCCTGGAACCTCGACACGCAGCTCGACCACGCGATGGACGCGCTGCGCCTGCCCCCGCCGGACGCCGACGTGACCAACCTCTCGGGCGGCGAGCGGCGCCGCGTCGCGCTCTGCCGGCTGCTGCTCTCGGCGCCCGACCTGCTGCTGCTCGACGAGCCCACGAACCACCTCGACGCCGAATCGGTCGCATGGCTCGAGCAGCACCTCGAGCAGTACAAGGGAACGGTGGTCGCGGTCACCCACGACCGCTACTTCCTCGACAACGTCGCGGGCTGGATCCTGGAGCTCGACCGCGGCCACGGTCTGCCGTTCAAGGGCAACTACTCGAGCTGGCTGGAGCAGAAGCAGGAGCGGCTCGCCCAGGAGGAGCGCCAGGAATCCGCGCGCAGGCGCACGATCGCGCGCGAGCTCGAGTGGGTGCGCGAGAACCCGAAGGGCCGGCGCAAGAAGGCCAAGGCGCGGTTGAACAACTACGAGCGCCTGCTCGCCGAGGAGCGCAACGTCAAGCTCGAGAACGTGCAGATCCACATCCCGGCCGGCCAGCGCCTCGGCGACAAGGTGATCGAGGCGGTGAGCCTGCGCAAGGGCTTCGGCGACCGGCTGCTGATCGAGGACCTGTCGTTCTCGCTCCCGCCCGCGGGGATCGTCGGCATCATCGGCGCCAACGGCGCCGGCAAGACGACGCTCTTCCGCATGATCGTCGGCCAGGAACAGGCCGACGCCGGAACCCTCAACCTCGGGGAGACGGTTGACCTTGCGTACGTCGACCAGTCTCGCGATGCGCTCGACCCCGAGAAGACCGTCTGGGAGGAGATCTCCGACGGTTACGACAACATCAAGGTAGGCGACCGCGAGATCGCCTCACGCGCGTACGTTGCCGGCTTCAACTTCAGGGGCTCGGACCAGCAGCGCAAGGTCGGCGTGCTCTCGGGCGGGGAGCGCAACCGCGTCCACCTGGGCAAGCTGCTGCGGCGCGGCGGCGACGTGCTGCTGCTCGACGAGCCCACCAACGACCTCGACGTCGACACGCTGCGGGCGCTCGAGGAGGCGCTGCTGGCGTTCCCCGGCTGCGCCGTCGTGATCTCCCACGACCGCTGGTTCCTGGACCGCGTCGCGACGCACGTGCTCGCCTTCGAGGGTGACTCGCAGGTCGTCTGGTTCGAGGGCAACTTCGAGGCCTACGAGGAGCACCGCCGCGAGCGACTCGGCGCCGAGGCCGACCGCCCGCACCGGATCACGTACAAGAAGCTCGTCCGGGCGTGAGCTAGTGAATAAATCCAGTCGCTTCGGCGTCTCGCCTTTAGTGACGTCCGCCCACACCCGCTTGACCATGGAGAACACGCGTAGCTAGCGTGGCCGACGATGCGACTCCTGCCTTCCTTCCTCGCCGCCTCCGTCCTGTCACTCGCCGCCGCCGCGCCCGCCGGGGCGGCACCGACCTGGCTGACGCCCGTGACGCTCTCGCCACAGAGCACCGGCGAGGTTCAGCGCGCAGTGATTGCGAGCGACGGCGCCGGCCATCTCGCCGCCGCCTGGATGAAGCAGACGGGGTCCGCGCCGCTGCGGTACACGGCGCAGTTGGCGCTGCGCTCTCCGGGCGGTGGCTTCAGCGAGGTCATCAACGTGTCCCAGGAGAGCGAGCAGACCCTTGCGGTCGACGTGGCCGTGGACGGCTCCGGAACCGCCACTGTTGTCTGGGATCAGACCGTCGGCGGCGTCAGCGACGTCAAAGCGATGCGCGTAATGCCCGACGGCACAAAGACGGGCGTGCAGACGCTCGCCGCCGCGGGCGACGAGCCGCGGGTCGCGGTCAACGCAAGTGGCGCGGCGGTCGCGACGTGGCGTGAACTCTCGCAGATCCACGCGGCGGTACGCGGCGCCACCACCGACTCATTCACGGACGTCGGCGCGATCTCCGGAACGGCGTCGATGAGCATCAAGAGGGTCCATGACGTCGTTATCGACCCGGCCGGGAACGCGGTCGCTGCCTGGATCCGCGACAACACGAAGGTCGAGGCCAACCGGCGGCCCGCCGGCGGCGCGTTCAACGCACCGGCAGCTGCCGAGACGATCGAGAACACCGGCGACGCCGACAACCTCGTCCTCGCGATGGCGCCGGGCGGCCAGGCGACCGCGATGTGGACACGGCTCGGCCTGAACCCGGAGATCCGCACGGCGGAGCGCACGCCGACACCCAGCTTCGCAGCCGGTGGGTGGAACGCCGCCGACCGTGCCTCGCCGATCGGTCAGAAGGCGCAGAACGCCTCGGTCGCCCTCGACGCGCAGAACACGGCGATCGCCATCTGGGAGAACACGACGATCGGCAAAGTCGAGGCCGGGATCCGGCCCTCCGGCGGCAGCTTCAGCGGCTTCGCGCCGCTCTCCGGCAGCGCGGGCGGTGCCTTTGCCTCCCAGGTCGACGTTGCGCCAGACGGCGCCGCGGTCGCAATCTGGCGTGGCTCGAGCGGCGGCAAGCCGGCGATCCAAGCGGTCCGCCGCGCGCCCAGCGGCGAGTTCGGCGGCGTAACCGACATCGCGATCGGTGATCCCGCCGCCGACCCCGCTGTCGAGGTCTTCAACCCGTCCGTCGCCGTCGATGCCGAGGGCAACGCCGGCGCGGTCTGGTCGCGCTTCCGCAACGGCACGGGGATCAACGACTGGCGACTCGACGCCGCCGGGTTCGACGCCGCGCCGCCTGCGTTTGCGGCCGTCAGCGTCCCGGCGTCGGGCTCCGTCGGCGCCGGGATCGGGATGGCCGCGGCCGCGACGGATCGTTGGTCGCCGTTCAGCCTGGCCTGGAACTTTGGCGACGGTACGAGCGCCCCTGGAGACGCGGTCACGCATGCGTTCGGCGCGCCCGGCCCCTTTAGCGTCACGGTGAGCGCGACGGATGCCGTGGGCAACGCAGCGAGCGCCACGCGGCCGGTCGCCATCGCGGCGCCGACTCTCCCGCCTCGGACGCCCAGGATCAACTCACCGGTGTCCGTGCTCTGGGCCAAGAACAGCACGCGGATATTCCTGTTGCGTATGAAGATCAGGCGAGTTCCTAAGGGGGGCAAGGCCGAGCTCCGCTGCCGGGGACGCAAATGCCCGTTCAGGCGCAAGGCGTCCACGAAGCGACGCAAGGGCGCGATCACGCTGTTCAAGGACATGAACCCGAACAAGGCCGTGCAGGTGAAGAACCGGACGTTCCGTGGGGGGCAACGCCTCCAGCTACGGATCACGGCTCCGGGGCACATCGGCAAGGTCGTGAAGTACAGACTTCGCAGTGGCCGTTTCCCGGTCGGCGTGCAGTTCTGCCTGCCGCTTGGCTCGACGAAGCCACAGAAGCGCTGCTGAGGACGCTTTGCACCGCTCGGACGAGGTATCCGTTCGGCAGCTGCGCGACCACACCGCCGAGGTGCTTCGGCGCGTCGAGGCCGGCGAATCGCTCCGGGTGACGGTCGACCGCCGGGCCGTCGCCCAGCTCGTCCCGCCGGGATCGCGATCGACGTGGGTTCCGCGCCAGCGCGCGCTCGCAGCGTTAGTGCAGACCGATGCCGAACTTGGTCGCGAGTTGGACGAAGCGCTCCCGGGCACCGTCGACGAACGTGGGCGCTCTCGCTCAGCTCGTTGCGACGACGCGCCGTCCTAAGCGGGAAGACGCTCGCGCGGTCGCTATTTTGCGCCCTCGATGGTCGGGACCACGGCGTGGCTGCTGCTCGGAGCGGTCCTCCTCTCCGCCGCCGCGCTGAAGGCGGCCGATCGCACCGGGACGACCGTCGCGCTCGCGGCGTACGGCGTGCCGGGGCGGCTCGCGGGGCCGGCGTTCGCTGCGCTCGTCGCGGTCGAGGCGGCGCTGGCCGCCGGGCTGTTCGCGGGGCTCGAGTCCGCGTCGTATGCGGCGGCGATCGTGCTGACGGTCTTCCTGGTCGCGCAGCTCGGCGCGCTGGCGCACGGCAACGAGGGCGCGCCGTGCGGCTGCTTCGGCGCGGGCGGTCGGCTGTCGCGCGCGGCGGCAGGGCGGACCGCGCTGCTCGCGTGCGCGTGCGCGGTGCTGCCACTGCTCGGTGAGGGTCCTGAGCTTCCGCTCGTGCTGACCGCGGGAGCCGCGGTCGCGCTGGTGATCTTGGCGGCGGGGCGTCGTCCGGCGCCGCGCGGAGCGCTCGAGATCGACGGCGAGGGCCCGCCGCTGAACGAGCCGAGTCCGCTGAGCGAGTGGTTCGAGGGCGACGGCGGCGACGTGCGGATCGCTCTGTTCACGTCGCCCGGCTGCGCGCTCTGCAAGGGCGTCGCCGCCGGCGCCGGCGCCCTGGACGGCGCCGTCGTGCGGCGCTTCGACGAGCTCGAGGAGCCCGACGCGTGGGCCGCGGGGGAGGTTCCGGGCGCGCCGTACGCGATCGCGCTCGGCGCCGACGGCGTCGTGCTCGCGAAGGGGACCGTCAACGACGCGCGGCAGCTCGGCTCGATCGCCGAGGCCG
>Ga0126312_10003938_pt1 | contig 10029 bp, 7 predicted proteins | sample Plot104A_FD_92537 | JGI IMG/M metagenome (GOLD analysis project Ga0126312, IMG submission 92537) | Serpentine soil microbial communities from UC McLaughlin Reserve, CA, USA - Plot104A | ecosystem: Environmental > Terrestrial > Soil > Grasslands | place: USA: UC McLaughlin Reserve, Lake County...
ATCGGATGGTGTCGCCGCCGGCGCAGGCGATCATGTAGTGAACCGGCGGAATCTCCAGCCCCATGATCGCGAGCATCGTCGAATAGGGCGGATGGGCGTGAACCACCGCGTTCACGTCCGGCCGGGCCTGCAGGATGTCGCGGTGAAACCGCCATTCGCTCGAGGGGCGATGAGCCGGGTCGTGCGAGCCGTCGAGATGCATGTAGACGATCTGCTCGGGCTGCATCGCTTCATAGGGCGTGCTCGTCGGCGTGATGAGCATGCCGTCGCCGTGACGCAGGCTGATATTGCCCGAGGTGCCCTGATTGAGGCCCAGCGCGTTCATCCGCAGACAGGCGTCGATAATGGACTGGCGTTTTTCCCGGTCATTCATGAGGGGCATATCAGCGCACTTTCCAGCCCAAGAACAAGGGTTGATTATTGCGCCGCAGTATAGTCGAACATCCCTGCGAACGAGTCGATCGGGGGCAGTCATGACCAGTGCCGTGCTCGGCATCATCGGCGGATCCGGCGTTTATGACCTGCCGGGCCTGGAGAATGTCCGCGACGAGGCGATCGTAAGTCCCTGGGGCGAACCTTCCGCGCCCGTGCGCCGCGGCACGCTTGCGGGGCTGCCGATCGTGTTCCTGCCGCGCCACGGCGAAGGCCACGTTCTGTCGCCTTCCGACATCAATTATCGCGCCAATATTGACGTGCTGAAGCGCGCAGGGGTCACCGATATAGTCGCGCTCTCGGCCTGCGGTTCGTTCAGGGAGGAATTGCCGCCCGGCAGCTTCTTGATGGTCGATCAGTTCGTCGATCGCACCTACAAGCGCGAGAGCTCGTTCTTTGGCAGGGGCTGCGTCGCCCACGTCTCGATGGCTCATCCGGTATCGCCGCGGCTTCGCGAGCGTCTTGTCGCCGCCGCCAGGGCCGAGGGCATCGCGGCGGTGGACGGCGGCAGCTATCTGTGCATGGAAGGCCCCCAATTCTCGAGTTTTGCCGAAAGCCTGACCTACAAGGCGCAGGGCCATTCCGTGATCGGCATGACCAACATGCCGGAAGCAAAACTCGCCCGCGAGGCCGAGATTTGCTACGCCAGCGTCGCGATGGTCACCGATTTCGATTGCTGGCATTCCGATCATGACGCCGTCTCGGTGCAGGACATCATCCACGTGCTGAACTCGAATGCCGATAAGGCAAAGGGCCTCATCGCGCGGCTGGCGCGAGATTTTCCGCGCGAGCACGAGGCGTGCCCGATCGGCTCGGACCGCGCGCTCGACACCGCGCTGATCACGGCGCCCGAGGCGCGCGATCCCGTGCTGTTGAAGAAGCTCGATGCCGTGGCGGGACGGGTGTTGCGGTCGTGAAGATGTCTTCCGGCGGTCGCGTGACGCGAAGGGCGTAGGGCATGAAAGTCGACGGCCGGCATTTTCGTAGTATCTGGCTCGAGCCCGACGGCTGGTCGGTCGGCGCGATCGATCAGCGGCGGTTGCCGCATGAATTCATCGTCGCACGAATGACGAGCGCGACAGATGCCGCGGAAGCGATCCGCTCCATGCTGGTGCGTGGGGCGCCGCTGATCGGCGCAACCGCGGCCTATGGAGTCGCGCTAGCAATGCGGGCAGATAATTCCGACGCCAGCCTCGATCAGGCCTGCAAGATGCTGATCGCGACGCGGCCGACTGCGATCAACCTGAAATGGGCGCTCGACGAGATGCAGCGCGTGCTTCGGCCGTTGCCGTCCTCCGCACGTCCCAAAGCGGCCTATGCGCGTGCCGGCGAGATCGCCGAAGAGGACATAGCGATCAATCGCGACATCGGTCAGCACGGCCTCAAGCTGATCGAAACCATCGCCGCCGGCAAGAAGCCCGGCGAACCCGTCAATGTCCTGACCCATTGCAACGCTGGCTGGCTGGCGACGGTCGATTGGGGCACGGCGACCGCGCCGATCTATCAGGCGCACGATCGCGGGCTGGCGGTTCATGTCTGGGTCGACGAGACCCGACCGCGCAATCAGGGCGCCTCGCTGACCGCCTGGGAACTCGGTCATCACGGCGTTCCGCACACCGTCATTGCCGACAACACCGGCGGCCATCTGATGCAGCATCGCATGGTCGATCTCGCGATCGTCGGAACCGACCGGGTGACCGCCAATGGCGACGTCTGCAACAAGATCGGCACTTATCTGAAGGCGCTTGCCGCGCACGACAACGGCGTGCCGTTCTATGTTGCACTGCCGTCGCCGACCATCGACTTTAGTATCGATGACGGCATCAGGCAGATTCCGATCGAGCAGCGCAGCGCTGACGAGGTGAACTCCATGACCGGCCGTACCGCCGATGGGCGCATCGAAACCGTGCGGGTAGTGCCCTTGGGCTCGCCAACGGCCAATTTCGGTTTTGACGTCACGCCGGCGCGGCTGGTGACGGGATTGATCACCGAGCGCGGCGTGCTCAAGCCCGCGCGTGCTGCACTTGCGAGCGCGTTTCCGGAACGGTCCAAAGGTGATTGAGGGGTCATTGACGCCGACAATATCGGGACGTATCCCGTCAAAGACTGTCGCATTCCGGGCCCATCTCCTCCATGTCCAATACCGATCTCGAAATCGTCGTCGACGATCCGACCGCGCCCGAAGCAAATTCCCCTGCGGTCACCAGCAATCGCGTCGTCGACGTCGTCGTATCCTTGCTGCTGCTCGCGCTGGCGCTGACGCTTGGTTTTGACAACTGGCGCGCGGGCGCGGCGTGGGATTCGACCGGCCCGCAGCCCGGTTATTTTCCGTTCTATCTCTCCGTCATTCTCGGCGGCGCCAGCCTGTACGGTCTCGTTGCCGCTTTCCTGTCGCGCCGGGAAGCTGCCGAGACCTTTGTCAACCGCGCGCAGCTTCGCCGCGTCATGGCGGTGTTTGTGCCGACGCTGTTGTTCTGCCTCGCCATCCAGTTCCTCGGACTTTATGTCGCAAGTTTTCTGCTGATCTCGGTCTTCATGCGACTGGTCGGCAAGATCGCGTGGTGGAAATCGCTGCTCACCGCCTTCGTTTTCACCGCGGCGATGTTCGTGACGTTCGACATCGCGTTCGACGTCATCATGCCGAAGGGGCCGCTCGAAGCGGCCCTCGGCCGCTAAAAAGGTCGACAGGGTCATGGAAGCCTTCGGCCTCTTGATGCACGGTTTTGCCGTGCTGCTGACATGGAAGACGCTGGCGCTGATGATGGTCGGGCTCGTGCTCGGCATTTTCGTCGGCGTGCTGCCGGGCCTCGGCGGACCGAACGGCGTCGCGATCCTGCTGCCGCTCACCTTCACCATGGATCCGACCTCGGCCATCGTGATGCTGTCCTGCATCTACTGGGGCGCGTTGTTTGGCGGCGCCATTACCTCGATCCTGTTCAATATCCCTGGCGAAGCCTGGTCGGTCGCGACCACCTTCGACGGCTATCCGATGGCGCAACAGGGCAAGGCGGCGGAAGCGCTGACCGCGGCCTTCACGTCGTCCTTCATCGGTTCGCTGGTCGCGGTGCTGCTGATCACGTTCCTGGCGCCGGTGATCTCGTCCTTTGCGCTGAAATTCGGGCCGCCGGAATTCTTCGCGGTGTATCTGTTGACGTTCTGCTCCTTTGTCGGCCTCGGCCGCGAGGCCAAGCACAAGACCGTCATTTCGATGTCGCTCGGCCTGCTGCTCGCTGGCGTCGGCATGGATACCGTGTCCGGCCAGCTGCGCATGACCTTCGGCTCGAGCGAACTGCTGCGCGGCATCAATTTTCTGGTCGCGGTGATCGGCCTGTTCGGCATCAGCGAGATCTCGCTCACCATGGAAGAGCGGTTGGCCCTGCGCGGCCACGCCGCCGGCATCAGCCTGCGCGTGGTGCTTTCGGTGTGGAAAGACCTGCCGAAATACTGGGTGACGCTGCTGCGCTCGTCCTTCATCGGCTGCTGGCTCGGCATCACGCCGGGCGGCGCGATCGCCGCGTCCTTCATGGGCTACAACCTTGCCAAACGGTTCTCCAAGGACCCCGACAGTTTTGGCAAGGGCCGCATCGAGGGCGTGTTCGCGCCGGAAACCGCGGCGCATGCATCCGGCACCTCGGCACTGCTGCCGATGCTGGCGCTCGGCATTCCCGGCTCCGGCACCGCGGCGATCCTGCTTGGCGGCCTGATGGTCTGGGGCCTCAACCCGGGCCCGCTGCTGTTCGTCGAGCACAAGGATTTTGTGTGGGGCCTGATCGCTTCGATGTATCTCGGTAATATCGTCGGCCTGGTACTGGTGCTGACGACGGTGCCGGTATTCGCCTCGATCCTGCGGGTGCCGTTTGCAGCAGTGGCGCCAATGATCGTAGTGTCCTGTGCGATCGGCGCCTACGCGATCCAGAACGCGATGTTCGACATCTGGTTGATGCTCGGCTTCGGCATCGTCGGCTATGTCTTCAAGAAGATCGGGATTCCGCTGGCGCCGTTCACGCTGGCGCTCGTGCTCGGCAACCGCGCCGAAGATGCGTTCCGCCTGTCGATGATCGGCTCCGGCGGCGACGTGAAGGTGTTCTGGGCGAACGGCCTCGTCGGCTCGATCACGACGCTTGCGATCGTGCTGCTGTTCTGGCCGGTGATCGATAGGGTGTTCAGCGGTTTCACGCGGATGCTGCGGCCGGCGAAGGCGTAGATCCCTATACCACCTTGCGCTGCCGCAACTCTGCGATCTCGTCCTTGCCGAATCCGAACTCGACGAGCACCTCTTCAGTCTGCTCGCCGAACTCCGGGGGGCGGGCCGCCATCTTGCTTGGCGTACGCGACAGCGTCACGGGCTGGCCGACCAACTGGATGTGCCGGTTCTCGTCATTGGGCACATGTTGGGCGATGCCGAGATGCTTGACCTGGGCGTCCTCGAACATCTGGTCGATGGAATAGATCGGCCCGCACGGCACGCCCGCTTCATTCAGTTCCTTGACCCAGGTTTCGGTGGATTTCTTCTCGGTGAGTTTGCCGATCGCGGCATTGAGTGCATCGCGGTTCTTCGAGCGCGCCGGCGCGGTGGCGTAGTCGGGGTTGATCAGAAGCTCGGGTGCACCGATCGCCTGCGCGCAGCGCTCCCAGATCCGGCCGCCGGTGGTGGCGATATTGATATAGCCGTCTGAGGTCTTGAAGACGCCGGTCGGGATGGAGGTCGGATGGTTGTTGCCGGCCTGTCTTGCGACGTCCTTTTCCATCAGCCAGCGCGCTGCCTGGAAATCCAGCATAAAAATCTGCGCCTGTAGCAGCGAGGTCTGCACCCACTGGCCCTCGCCGGACACCTCGCGCTCCAACAGCGCGGTCAGGATTCCGCTGGCGCAGAACAGCCCGGCGGTGAGGTCGGCCACGGGAATGCCGACCCGCATCGGGCCCTCGCCGGGCGCGCCGGTCACCGACATCAGCCCGCCCATGCCTTGCGCGATCTGATCGAAGCCCGGCCGCTTGTGGTAGGGGCCATCCTGTCCGAAGCCGGAGATGCTGCCGTAGACGATCCGCGGATTGACCTTGCGCAGGCTCTCATAGTCGATCCCGAGTTTCCCCTTGACGTCGGGACGGAAATTCTCGACCACGACGTCGGCCTTTTCGACAAGCCGCTTGAACACTTCGAGGCCCTTGGGGTCCTTCAGATTGAGCGTCATCGCCCGCTTGTTGCGGTGCAGATTCTGGAAATCCGAGCCGTGGCGCGGGCCGCCCGGCTGCTCGCCGGTGGCGTCCTCCAGAAGCGCGTCGATCTTGATGACATTGGCGCCCCAATCCGCGAGCTGGCGCACGCAGGTCGGCCCGGCACGGACGCGGGTCAGGTCGAGCACGGTGAAACGGCAGAGAGCCTGGGAAGCACGCGGAAAGGGCATTCCAATGAACTCCAATTAGGAGGGGATCAGTAACCCGATCTGAAACGAAGGTCACGCCGAACCGGTCCCGAACTAACGCAGCCCGCCAAGATAGAAACGAGCAGCTGCATGGGTCTGTTCGCAATTCGTTCCGCGCGGGGATTGTGCAGATGTTAGGGCAGGCCATCGAAGCAGCAAGGCCGCAAGTCTTGGGGGGACAAGTCTTGGGGGTAATTGTAACCGATTTGGAAGGCTTTGTTCCCGGCCTGCGGACAAATCGATAGGATGTAGCATGAACGAGCAGCCTGCCTTTGAGCCGTCAGCGACTCGTCGCTTGTGACAAAGTGACCTTGATCGACAAATCCTTGGCGCGCGCAACGATCAGGAGGGCATGGTGAGCGTTTCCAGCCGCCCGCGACGAATCCTGCAGGGCTGGTCTGCGAATCTTTTTCAGTTGCTGCTGGGCATCACGCAGCAGGTCGCGCTGATCCCGGTTTTCCTGAATTTTTGGACCAGCGACACGCTTGCCGCCTGGCTTGCGCTTTATGCGGCGGGCAATCTGGTTCTGGTCGCTGACGCGGGTCTTCAGTTGCGCGCGATCAACCGCTTCCTCGCGTTCAAGTTGAGCATCGACAGCGACGGCCGGACCGCCGGCTTCTACGGCGCCATGCTGCGAATCTATTTCGTGCTGGCAGCCTTGCTCATCGCCGTGCTGCTGGCTGGAATGGGCGTTGTTCGCCCGGCGGACGCGTTGGGATTTGGCGCGACGGCGGATTTCGATGTCGCCTTCGTGGTGATGATCGGGGCGGCGCTGCTCGCACTACCCTCCAATCTGGTGAGCGGCCTTTACCGCGCGCGCGGGCTGTATGGCCGTGCGGTGTGGCTGCAATCTGCGGCGATGCTCGCCGGGCAGGTTGCGCAACTCGCGGCCATTGTGACGACCGCGAGCTTGCTGACGGTCACCATCGCCTATGTGGCGCCGATGCTGCTGCTCGCGATCTACCTGGTCGCGATCGATGTGCGCCGGTGCTTTCCATTCCTGCGCGACACTGGCGCGCGCGTATCGTGGCGCTGGAGCATCGGCCAGTTTCGCAGCGCACTCCCGTTTGCGGTTGCGGGCGGCACGGAGATCGCGCTGCAGAACCTGCCGGTGCTGCTGGTCAGCGCCTTCGTCGTCGATCGCGTCGCGGTTGCTCAATGGGGCCTCACCCGTGTAGTCGCCGGCTTGGTGCGGGCTTTGTGCGTGCAGACAACGCTGCCGCTGGCGGCCGAACTCGGGCACGATCACGCCATTGGGGGGAGGGCCCCCTTGCAACGGCTCTACGCGCGAGGTTCAGTGTTCGTCACGGTGCTGGCGGCGGCTGTGGTGTCGGGGTTACTGGCGTTCTGGCCAGATTTCTTCGCGCTGTGGACCCATGGCTTGATCCCCTACGATCCGCCTCTGACGATGACGCTTCTGATCGGCGCCGGCGTGGCCGCGCCTTCGGTCCTGGCGCTGGGATTTGCCGGCTACAGCAATCGCGGCGAACTGCTGGCGCGGAGCAAGGGGCTACAACTCGTGGTGTTTCTCGCGCTGTCGCTGGCGCTGACGCCGTCGATGGGGCCGCTCGGCGCGGCGGTCGCCATTGTCGCCAGCGACCTCGTGGTTCAGTCCGGAGTATTGGCGCTCGTTGTCGTCAGCCAGACGCTCGACCGGCCGGTTCGCCATATCGCTTTCCTGGCCGCGCTGTTTGTCGTCGTCACATCGGCCGGATGGGGCCTCGGCGTGCTCATTCGTTGTGTCGTGCCGGGGAGCGGGCTTCTGCATTTCGTGCTGGAATGCGGGCTTTGGTTGGTCGTCGTTGGTGTGTTGGCCGTGCCATTGGCAAACCGTGCCCTGCGCGACGGGTTGACTGCGGTGATCCCGCGCTAAAGCATGATGGCTTGGAGTTGAATCGCCTCCCCGCGGTGCGAAGCATGGGCGGTCATGTCCAGAACCCACGGTGCACCGCTGAGCCGGACTCAAATTTGCGAAAACAACCCCATGCAAAGTATAAATAGGGCCTCGCACCATCCGAAGACGCAACGTCTAGCGGCTTGGCCGGGTGCATCCACAGAACGAGAAAAAGCGACCCATCTCACGTGGTCACCAACCTGATCTTATCCGCTCTAGCGGCGGCACAGCAACGACCTCCGACCCTGCGATGGCGAGGCGATCGAGGGTGTTCCGCCGCCGGCGCATCGTATTGTCAGTGCAATGCGCCTCGTTTCACGAGCACGAGGCGATGCCGGAGGCGTTCCAGATGGCGGGCAAACTGCTGATGCCCGATCTCGACCTGCTTGACAAAATGTTGCAACCGTTCGGTGCCGGCCAGACGAAGCCGCTCACGCAGGTCAGCACCGTCGATGCTGATGATTGCATCCGCGAGTGAGGAAGGGTCATCGTAGTCGAACAGGACCGCGGCATCGCCGGCTTGCGCCCTGAAGGCCTCGGGATAGATGACAGGCGTTCCGACCGTCCAGGCTTCAAGGGGAGGCAGGTTGGTCGGTCCGAAATAGCTTGGCATCACCAAAGCTAGCGCACCGCGGTAGAGCGCTCCGAGCTCGGTGGAGTCGACGAAGCCGAGGATCGTGACCTGATCGGCGAGTTCGTGCTGTGCGATCAAGGCTTCCACTTTGCCTCGGGCCCCGCGGTCCGATCCGCAAAGCACCAATCTCTTCTTGAGCCCGCGCTCTCGCAGCAGCCGCAGGGCAGCCAGCAGCGTGGCGTGGTTCTTGTGAGGCCAGAACTGGGCGGGATAAAACAGATAACCCGGTTCGAGTTTATATTTCAGCAGCACCGAAACATCCTCGGCCTCGCTGTCGGCAAGCGACCTACGGACATAAGTAGACGGAGAGAGCGGGACGCATACCATCCGGTCCGGCTCCATCGCATAACGGCGGCTCAAGCTGTCGACCAGTTGTGCGGCGTTCACAATCACGAGCGCCGCCTTGGTGCTGGCGCTGCGGAACAGCATTTCGCGGCGCTCGAATTCGCCGAATTCCCGCACCTCGTCGAACTCAGGCGCGTCGCGATGGCAACCGTCATAGATGGTGATGATGAATGGCAGCTTGTAGAGCAGCAGGTGCCAGTTTGAGGCGGTAGTGAAATAGACGAGATCGATATCGCGTGCCATCAAACGCCTTTCGTAGGGCGATCGAATTCGCAAAAACGCCTGCAATAGATCGAACGGACGAAAATACTTTAGCAGCAACGCCAAGTGATCGAGAATGCCGGCATTCAGAAGCTCGGCCTTGATCCCGAAATCGGACAGCAACGAAATGCTTTTCGCATGCGGTGTGAATACATGGACCTCGGCATCCGCCGATTTCGCCCATTCGCAGAACCAAAGCAGGTCGTTGAGCGATTGCTGAAACCCGCCACCGACTTCGAGAGGCTGCTCCAGGGTGATGCCAACGCGCAGCGGTTTCACGGGATGGAGATCCTTCATTCGGGCTATCAGCCGGCGACCGCGACGACAACCGCCGACCAGGTATTCATATCCGGCAGCTCATTGACGCTCGGAAATTGTCGGATCGCCGCCATGCGGAAGCCGGTCTGCCGCAATGCGAGATCAATTTCCAGCGGAAAGAAATAGCGAACAGGATGCGACTCGGCCGTATCGCTTCTCACGGCGTTGTTGTCGATCGTGATCAGCCGGATCGAAATGTCGCAGCGATTTTCCTGCGGATAAATCTTGCCCTTGGTAACACGGATCATTTCGCCGGCCGCGTGCTTGAATTCCTTGATTCGGTCGGTTGGCGGATGCGCAGCGACCGCCGGGCCGTACCAGATGTCGAAGACGAAAAGTCCGCCGTCGCGCACATGACGGCGCACCGATCGCAGCGCCGCGAGCAGGTCGTCGTTACTGGTCATGTAGCCCAGCACGTTGAACATCATCAGAGCAGCGTCGAAGGTATTGCCGGCGTCGAAATCGCGGACATCGCCCTTGAGGAACGTCACCGAATTGCCGGGTTTGCTTTCCTGTGCCAGCTTGCGCGCATGATCTAACATGGCGTCGGACTGATCGACGCCAACCACATCGAGATCGCCACGGGCCAGCAAGATCGCGTGACGGCCGGTGCCGCATCCGAGATCGAGCACGGATTTTATCGCACCGGTCCGGTGCCGTTCGAACAGACGACCGATCGCCTCAACTTCGCGCACATAGTCCTTGTCGCGGTAGACGATATCGTA
>Ga0126312_10003939_pt1 | contig 10029 bp, 8 predicted proteins | sample Plot104A_FD_92537 | JGI IMG/M metagenome (GOLD analysis project Ga0126312, IMG submission 92537) | Serpentine soil microbial communities from UC McLaughlin Reserve, CA, USA - Plot104A | ecosystem: Environmental > Terrestrial > Soil > Grasslands | place: USA: UC McLaughlin Reserve, Lake County...
AGGATGCGCTGCGCCGCCATGGCCTGCTCTATCCGCCGAACCTCGGGTTGTTCCTCGCGCTGCTGGAGCGGGCCGGTGGGGGCTCGCTGATCACAGGACTAGGCGGCGACGAGCTGCTCGGCGCGTGGCGGCACCGCGGCGCCGCGGACGTGCTCGCCGGCCGCCGGCCGCTCGGCACCGCGGCGGGCAGGGCGCTCCTGCGGCCGCTCGTCCCGCGTCCACTGCTGCGGGCTCGCGCCGCTCGAGCCCCGACGCGACACGGGGTGCCCTGGTCGCGGTGGCTGGCTCCTCCCGCGGCCCGGGCCCACGCCCGCTCCCTCGCGGCGGAGCTCGCCGCGGAGCCGCACACGTGGAGCTCCCGCGTGCGCTGGAAGGCCAGACGCCGGCGCCTCGCGTTGACTCGCGAGTCGTTCGAGCGTCTTGGCGCAGACACCGGCACGTTGATCGTGCATCCGCTGCTCGATCCCCGCGCCGTCGACGCGTTGGCGCGATCGGGCGGCCGGCTCGGGTTCGGCGATCGCAGCGCGACGCTGCGCGCGCTGTTCGGCGATCTGCTCCCCCGCGAGCTGCTCGAGCGGCCGGGAAAGGCGGCGTTCGACGACGTGTTCTGGGGACCGGCGACGCGCGCGTTCGCTCGCCGGCTGCTCGAGGACGGCCGTCCGGCTGTGCCGGCGCTGGTGGACCGGCGAGGGCTGGCCGAATCGTGGACGTCGGCGCGACCGCCGGCGGTGTCGTTGCTGCTGCTCCAGGCAAGCTGGCTCACAAATAGCTCCTGACGATCCTGCAGCCACGGGGTACGCTTGGCGGTGATGTCAGCTGCGGTCCGATCTCGTGTCGTCGCCCTGTGCGTGGTGCTGATCGCTTTGTCCGGTGTCGCGGCCTGCGGTGGGAGTGATCCGCCTGATCGTCCAGCGGCGGCTCTCGCGGCTCCCACTCCGGCCGCGAGTCCGGCCGCGTTCAGGTCAGTCGCGACGCGCCAGGACCAGGCGCGCCGGCTGCATCTGACCGCCCGCGAGCGGCGCGAGGCTCGTCGCGCGCTCAGGAAGCTCCGGAAGGGGTCGAAGACGCCGCCGAACGTGGTCGCGGACTCCGGCGTGATCCCCTGAGTCCGGGTCGTCGCCGTACGACGAGCGCCGTCGGCGGGCGCCGGAATAACTCGCCGTAGCCCGCACCGCCACGCTCACCGTCGAGCCAAGCGTGAGCCTCGAAATCCGAGGACGGTCGCACGCCGATGACAACGTCCCGGGGTCGACCGTGCGCGAGGTGCCACGCCTGCAGCACGATCGCGCGCTCTAGGCACGATGCCCGGCGCGCGCGCAGGACCGCCTCGACGGCACGCGTCCCGCAGGCGGCCAGCGGCGCGGGCACCGCCGGTACGGCGACCGGTCCGAGGGCGTGACGGCCGAGCTGCGAGCTGACCGCCCGCTCGGCGCTGATCGTCCACCAGACGGTACGCACGGCTCTGAGTGCGCGAGCTCGCGCGATCACGCCAAGAGGCCCCGCGAGGCGAGCGTGGCGACGAACTCGTCCACATCTCGGCGGGCGGCGCCGCGCTCGACGTCGAATCGATCCACGAGACGCTCGGCGAGCTGATCGGCAGTCGCGCCGGCCTCGAGCGCGCGCCACAGCACGGCGCCGGTCCGGTTGATCGCGAGGTACTCGGAGGTCTGCACGTCGACCGCGACGATCTCGCCCTCGACCTCTCGCCACTCCACTGCGCCCGGACGAAGCCTGACCGCGCCGGACGACGCCGGACCGGTCATCTGCGAGACCTCAAGTTGGCCCGTCCGACGCTTCGGAAGACGGGCAGGAGCTCAGCGGCCAGCGAGACCAGGCGGCGCGCGTAGGCTGTCGCGAGCGCGATCCGCCCGCTTCGTGCCCCGGGGTAGCGGAAGCGCATGAAATGAGCAGACGGCAGCGCCACGCGCACAAGTTCGCGGGCCGTGGCGGCCGCGCCGCGGTCGCAGAGGAGCTTCTGGACGTTGACCGACCGCGACGATGCCCTGGCGGCGCTCATCTCCATGACCGTCGAGAACCGTGCGCCCGGCAGGTCCAGGCGCGCCGCGAGCTCGGCGCCTTCCGAGATCGCCCGCAGCCCGGCCGCGAAGGCGTCCAGCGCGCCGATGGCGGCGGCCAGCTCCGCGGCCGCGCGCCAGCACGAAGCGGGTGCGACACGGACGCCGCGCCGAAGGTCCTCGAGCGGCTTCTCCAGGTCGAAGCCGTGTCCCGCCGCGTGAAGCGCGAGATGCAGCGCGCGCGCCGGGAGCCCGAGGAACTCGACCTCGACGCCCGCGAGCGACGTCACCTCGGTGTTCGCGCTCAGCTCGCGCCAGGCCGGCTCGGCGGGACCCCGAACGCCGGGCAGGCGCCAATGCAGCTCCAGCCGACAGCCGTCGCCGTGGCGCTGCAACCACAGGTGATGGCTGTCGGTGCCAGGCACGCTGCGGTCGTCCAGGTGCAACGAGTAGCCGATCGATTCCAAGGCTCGGGCCCCCGCGGCGAGCCGCGCGGGGCTCACCAGCACATCCGAGTCCGCGTACGGTCGAGGCGAGCCGTCGCCGTACAGCCACCGCGCGATCGAGGGGCCCTTCAGCACGATGCTCCGCACGCCGGCCCCGCGAAGCGCCTCGACGGCCTCCGCGGTCGCCACGTCACGGGCGAGGGCATGCGCCGTGAGCGCGATCGCGCGCGGAGCGATCGACGACATGTTCAGCGCTCCGGCCGCTCCGCGAAGACGTCGTGCACGTGAGGAGCTTACCCCCCCGGTGCTGCCGGCCGAGGTGTCGACGACCGGGCTGTCCGGCGCGCACGTGACCGTCACCGACACGGTCGCGGTCGAGGCCGTTGAGCGTGAGAGGCCCTTCGTTCCGGTCGCGTTGACCGACGCGACCGCGAGCGGCTTGTTCTTCCGGACGAGGTCGTTCGCGAGTACCGCGATGCTCGCGGCGTGATCCTCATCGACCGTGGCAGTGACGTCGACCGCGGAGGGACGCTTGCCCGCCTTCTTCACGAACACCTTCCGCTCGGTGCCCTTGCAGGCGGTCCACTTCGGGTCGGGTGGGCGCGGGCGGGAATAGGGCACGTGCCGCGTGGACCGCAGCAGGCCGCTGCGCTTGTTCGCGCAGAAGTTCTGCCGCGTGTCGTCGGACAGCGTCAGCGTGAGGCTCGGCCAGTGCTGCTTGCTCTTGCACGCGACTGCGGTGTCGACCACGTAGACGAAGCCGCCGCGATGGGCGCACGCGACGATCGGATCGTCCGTGCGGAACCTGATCAGGCGCGCTCGTTGGACGTGCAGGCGCTCGCGCGCGTGACGTAGCGCAGCAGGCCGTCGCTCTTCTTCGCACACGCGAAGCGCATCTCCGCCGCTGCCGGCGCAGCACTGAGCGCGAATGCCACTGGCACAGCAGTCATCACGACCGCCATGCCGAGCCCTAAGCGCCTCCTGGTCCAGAAACGAGCCGTCAAATCTGCTCAATCGCAGTCGAGCGGGCCTGCATCCGGCGACTGACCGGGCGGCACTCTTAGGCGCGGCATCCGAATGCAACCCCCACATCCGTCCATGTGGAACCGGATTCCGGTGATCAGTGCAGATCCAAGGGTGGTGCGCGTCTGTGCGTGGCATCACGCCGGTCCGAGCCGTGACCCCGAGGGAGCCCGGGAATCAAGGATGGCTCCCGGGCGTCCATCCGGTGATGCGAATCCTGATGACGACCAATCCCGGAGCCGGTCACGTCGGTCCGCTCGTGCCGTTTGCACGCGCGTTCATGCGCGCCGGTGACGAGGTGATCGTCGCCGCGGCGGAGAGCGCGCGCGAGATCGTCGAGCGCGCCGGCCTCCCCTTCCATCCGCTCGCCGACCCGCCGCAGGAGCAGCTCGAGGCGGTGTGGCGGTCATTGCCCGCTCTCGACAACGAGCAGCAGGGATTTCGCGTGATGCGCGAGATCTTCGCCGGCCTGCGGGCGCGCGCCTCGCTGCCGGGGCTGCTGCGGCTCGTGACCGAGCGGCGGCCCGACGTCGTGCTCCGCGAGACGACCGAGTACGCGGGCCTGCTCGCGGCGGAGCGGCTCGGCGTGCGCCACGGCCGCATCGGCATCATGGCCGCGGCGATGGAGGCGTGGGGTACGCCGATCGTCGCTCCCGTGCTCGATGCTCACCGCAACCGCCTCGGCCTGCGTCCCGACCCGCGCTCGGAGCGGATGGAGGCGAGTCCGTACCTCACGGTGTACCCCGCGGCGCTCGAGGACGCCGACTACGCCGGTCCACCGCACGCGCTGCGCTTCCGCGAGCCGGTCGCACCCGCCGCACCGCTGCCGGACTGGTGGGGCGGCGACGACCGCCCGCTCGTCTACGTGACCTACGGCTCGGTCACGCCGACGATGCCGAACTTCGCTCCGCTGTTCCGCGCGACGGTCGACGCGCTCGGCGCGCTGCCCGTGCGCGCGCTGTTAACCATCGGCACCGAGGTAGACGTCGAGTCGCTCGGTGCGGCGCCGGCCAACGTGCGCGTCGAGCCCTGGGTCGACCAGGCCGCAGTGATGCCGCACGCGGCGGCGACCGTCGGCCACGGCGGCTCCGGCACCACCCGCATGGCGCTCGCCGCCGGGGTTCCCAGCGTGATCTTGCCCGGCTTCGCCGACCAGCCTCGGAACGCGAAGCGCGTGGCAGAGCTCGGCGCCGGGATCGCGCTCGAGGACGGCATCGGCGGGCTCGCCGCGGCCGTGCGCCGGCTGCTCGAAGAGCCCTCCTATCGCCAGGCCGCGCAGCGGGTCGCCGCCGAGGTCGCCGCGCTGGCGCCGGTTGACGAGGCGCCGGACGCGCTGCGCGAGCGGAACGACGTCGCGCGCGCGGCCTGACGGGCGCGTTGCCAACGCGCGCGCTCTCCGGCGCGACGCGCGTCGCCGGCGAGCAACGTATCGGCCATGAGCACGAGCGCGTGCGCTCGCTGCTAAGCGACAGTCGGCGCTTCCGCGGAATCGTCTTGGAGCGCGAGCGCTTCCGCGGAAGCGTTTCGGAGTTCGGGCGCTTCCGCGGAAGCGGACTCGACCAGGGAGCCCTGCTCGGGCGCCTCCCAGCGTTCCTCCTCCGAGCCACCTTGGCGCGATGGCGCTTCCGCGGAAGCGCCGTCCGCGAGCCGCCGGACGGCGGACCGGAGCGCGGCGAGCACGACCGCGCCCTCCTCGGCCGGCAAGCGCGCACGCAACAGCAACGACCCATCGTCGGCGTGATCCCACGTCAGATAGCTCGTCGACCGCCGCCCGCGGCGGCGCGAGCCGCGCGACGACACCCCGGTAGGCGCGCACCACTCGCTCGAGCTGCGCCGCCGTCGCGTGGCGCGCCAGCGACGACAGCTCCTCCTCGCGCTCGCCCCGCTCCACGCGGGTGAGCGCCCGCACCTGCGAATAGCTCAACCGCCCCTCGGAGAACGCCGCCCGGATAAGCGGCAAGTCCTCCAACCGGACCGCCACGCGCACGCGCTCGCGCGCCGCCACCGGACCGATCCCGCAACGCCACGAGACCCAGTGCGCGCAGCTGCGACATCCCGACTTAGCTTAGACCAACCGCCGAGCCGATCGAACTCCGCCACCAACCTCAGCTAGCGACAGGTCGCGGCATGAATGTGAGACGCCAGCGCGGTCGGTGCCGAACCGTCCAAATCGCCCGGCCGGCCGTGCCTGTTGCAGGCTACGCCCAACGCCACGTAGGGTCTCACTCAGTGATGGACGCCCCCGGCCGCACCCGTGACCCTGAACCCGAACCTGAGCCTGAGCCCGCGCGGGCACCGGCTACGGCGGATCGCGCGCTGCCCGCCGGCGGCCCGGCGGCGGCGACGGCCGGCGGCGTGCTCGGGCTCCAGCGCGCGGCGGGCAACCAGGCCGTCGCCCGCTGGCTGAAGACTGGGCCGCTTGTCGCTCGCGACGGCGCGACCGCCACCCCCTCGGCCCCGGCGTCCGGCAGCGCTGCGCCGGCCGCCGTGCCTGCGCGCGAGGACCACGTGTTCCTGATGGGCGACCCGTCCGCCGACGAGTTCTACCGCGAGGCGCGCGGCTACTACCAGCAGAAGTACCCGAAGGCGACGATCCGCCAGGTCGACTCCCTGGCGACGATCCTGACGGCCGTCAAGGGCGCGAAGGCGCCGATCGGCCACCTCGTGATCGTGTCGCACGCCCATGAGGACGGCACGCTCGAGTTCAAGCTCGACGCGAACGACCCCAACAACAAGCTCGAGTACGGCGATATCAAGGAGGCCAACAAGGCCGGGAGTCTGCCGCAGGTCGACGTGAAGATCGTCGACGAGCAGACGTCGATAGAGATCCGCGGCTGCAACATCGGGCGCAGCCCGCTGATGCTCGACGAGATCGACAAGGCCTTCGGCGGCAAGGCCAAGGTGACGGCCCCGACGCACGAGCAGCACTACGGGCACGACGAGCAGGGCCAGTACGCGGAGGACTTCTCGGGCTACTTCGTCGAGCTGCCCGGCAACGTGAGCAAGAGCGACAAGGACCTCCAGGCGCTGTTCGCGGCCAAGTACCCGTTCGTCGAGGCGAAGCAGTGGCCGGGGCTGATCAAGAAGAAGACCGTCTACCACGACAAGCAGGCGTACTCCCAGGACGTCCTGATGCCCGACGCCAAGGACGCGATGAGGGTCTTCGGCCCGACGCTCGCCGCCGAGCCCGACCTCGCCGGCTGGAAGCTGCGGTTCGTCAAGAAGGTCGGCGACAACTACGAGTTCGAGGCGTCGCGGCTCAACGACGAGGGCAAGCCGGAGAAGAAGCCGGTCCAGATCCCGGCGACGGCCCCGACCAAAGACGAGCTCGAGGCGGAGGCGCGCGCCGACCTCTCGCGCCCGGAGGCCTACGAATACCCCGCGCTCAAGAGCACCTACGACGGCAAGACGGGCACGCGGACGTTCTCGCTCGAGCCCGAGCGCACGGAGTGGCGCATCCGCCACACCGTGATCAAGGACGACAAGGGTCCCTACCAGCCGCCGGCCGGCGACAAGGGCTACTGGGGCGAGTCGAGCTACACGCCGCCGCCGCCATCGCCCTGACGGCCGGCCGTCACGACCGGACGAGCAGCGGAGCGTCGAGCAGCCGCGCGAGCCCCTCGGCGCCCTGGCGCATCACGACATCGTGATTCCACGCGAACAGCGGCCTGGCGACCGGTGCCATGCGGTTCATCCACGCACGCGACGTGCGCACGTTCCACTCGTACACGACGGCGGTGCCGCCCTGACCCTCGTACAGACGCCAGCGACCGACTCCGATCAGCTCTCCGTCGGCGTCGCCTTCGAGCAGGTAGGGAGGCTCACGCCTCGTGACACGGCTGTCGAAGGTCAGGTCGTACGGCAGCCGGCTGCGCCAGGAGAGGCGCCACAGCCGGCCCAGGCCGTGCTCGTCGCCGGGCTCGAGCAGGTCCGCGCGCGTCACTCCTTTCCACCACTCGGGCCAGCGGGCCGCATCGTCGATCGCGCCGAAGACGCGGTCGATCGGCGCGTCGAGGCACCACGTCGTCACAAAGCGGTAGTCCGCCATGACGCGACCGTAGCGGCTCGGCTCCACGGCGCCGTCTCGGTCGCGGGTTGACGGCGACATGCGCCGTCAACCCGCGACGCGCCACGACCGCGCTAGCGCCCCGTCGGGTGCCAGACCGTCTTGAGCTCGACGAACTTCGAGATGTCGTACGGGCTCTGCCCGTCCGGGCGGCCGAAGACGACGCGCTTGACGTTGTCGGCCGCCGCGCGCTCGAGCTCGGCGTCGCCGCGGTCCAGGTCGAGCGCGTCGACGTCGAGGTGCGCCGCAAGGTGCGGCGCCAGCTCGTCGCGCAGGCCGGTCAGGATGTTCACGACGCCGGCAGGGACGTCCGACGTCTCGAGCACCTCGGCCAGCTCGACAGCCGCGCGCGGGTGCGCCTCCGACGCGATCACGACCGCCACGTTGCCGCCCGCCAGCACCGGCGCGAGGCGCGAGATCAACCCGAGCAGCGCCGGCTCGGCCGGCGCGACGATCCCGACGACGCCGGTCGGCTCGGGCACCGTGAAGTTGAAGTACGGGCCGGCGACCGGGTTCGACCCGCCGAGCACCTGGGAGAGCTTGTCGGTCCAGCCCGCGTACCAGACGACGCGGTCGATCGCGCGCTCCACCTCCTCCCTCCCCTCGCACAGCTCCGCCAGCTCGGCGGTCCGCGCCTCCATCATCTCGGCGACGCGGTAGAGCACCTGCCCGCGGTTATAGGCCGTCATGCCCGCCCACTTGGCCGCGGCGCCGCGCGCCGCGCGCACCGCGTCGCGCAGGTCCTTGCGCGAGCCGCGCGCGATGTTGTGACCCTCGGCCTCGTAGGTGCGGCCGGACTCGGAGCGCGGGAACGCGCCGCCCACGTAGAGCTTGTACGTCTTGCGCACGGGGACCCGCGTCATGGGGCGCCGCCGATGCCGAGGTCGTGCGGTGGCCGCACGGCGACGCGGGTCACGCGCCGCCGTCCTCGTCGAAGCGCAGGTACGGCTCGAGCCCGTGCAGTCCGCCCTCGCGGCCGAAGCCCGACTCCTTGTAGCCGCCGAACGGCGACGTCGGGTCGAAGCGGTTGAACGTGTTCGCCCACACGACGCCGGCGCGCATGCGCTGCGCCATCCAGAGGATGCGCGACCCCTTCTCCGTCCAGATCCCGGCCGACAGCCCGTAGGCCGTGTTGTTGGCCTTCTCGACCGCCTCCTCGGGCGTGCGGAACGTCAGCACCGACAGCACCGGCCCGAAGATCTCCTCCTGGGCGATCCGGTGGCTCTGGGCGACGCCGGTGAACACGGTCGGCACGAACCAGTAGCCGCGCTCGGGCAGCCGGCACGGCGGCTGGTAGATCTCGGCGCCCTCCTGCTCGCCCGCCGCGACGAGCTCCTCGATCTTCTGCAGCTGTGCCGCCGAGTTGATCGCGCCGACGTCGGTGTTCTTGTCGAGCGGGTCGCCGACGCGCAATGTCGACAGCCGCCGCTTGAGCTTCTCGACCAGCGGCTGCTCGATCGACTCCTGGACGAGCAGGCGCGAGCCGGCGCAGCAGACGTGGCCCTGGTTGAAGTAGATGCCGTTGACGATCCCCTCGACGGCCTGGTCGAGCGGCGCGTCGTCGAAGACGATGTTCGCGGCCTTGCCGCCGAGCTCGAGCGTCAGCCCCTTGCCCTTGCCGGCGAGCTCGCGCTGGATCGCCTTGCCGACCTCCGTCGAGCCGGTGAAGGCGAACTTGTCGACGCCGTCGTGCTCGACCAGCGCCGCGCCGGTGCGGCCGTCGCCGGTGACGATGTTCACGACCCCCGGCGGCAGCTCGGCCTGGCGCAGCACGTCGCAGAACAGCAGCGCGGTCAGCGGCGTCGTCTCGGCCGGCTTGAGCACGACCGTGTTGCCGGCGGCGAGCGCCGGGGCGATCTTCCACGCGAGCATCAGCAGCGGGAAGTTCCACGGGATGATCTGGCCGGCGACGCCGCGCGGCCGCGGGCGCCGGTTCGGGAACGCGTACTCCAGCTTGTCGGCCCAGCCGGCGTAGTAGAAGAAGTGCGCGGCGGCGAGCGGCAGGTCGACGTCGCGCGACTCCTTGATCGGCTTGCCGCCGTCGAGCGACTCGAGCACCGCGAACTCGCGCGCGCGCTCCTGGAGCAGCCGCGCGATCCGGAACAGGTACTTGGCGCGCTCGGCCGGGCGCAGCGCCGACCACTCGCTGTCGAACGCGGAGCGCGCGGCGGCGACCGCGGCGTCGACGTCGGCGGCGCTCGCCTGACCGACCGCGGCGAGCGGCTCCTCGCTCGCGGGCGAGATCGTCGTGTAGGTCTCCGACGGCTCCAGCCAGCGGCCGCCGACGTAGTGGCCGTAGGCGTCCTCGAGCGAGACGATCGCGCGCGACTCCGGCGCGGCGGCGTACTCGAATCCGCGGAACGCGAGCTCCTCAGTCACGGGTGAAGTGCTCCGGGTTCTGGTAGCGGCCGGTCCGCTGCGTGCGGATCTGCATCAGCACGTCGTTGAGCAGCGACGACGCCCCGAGCCGGAAGCGGTC
>Ga0126312_10003940_pt1 | contig 10028 bp, 11 predicted proteins | sample Plot104A_FD_92537 | JGI IMG/M metagenome (GOLD analysis project Ga0126312, IMG submission 92537) | Serpentine soil microbial communities from UC McLaughlin Reserve, CA, USA - Plot104A | ecosystem: Environmental > Terrestrial > Soil > Grasslands | place: USA: UC McLaughlin Reserve, Lake County...
ATCTTGGCGGCCGCACGCTCGGTCAGCGTGACGACCTCGACTGGGCGCTCGGTGATCTCCACGACTCTCATCGTAGCAACGCTTTCGGCGCTGATCAGCCGGCACTTTGTAACAGTCGAGACACGCTTCGTTGAGCCGTTTCTTACCCCGCTCGTGCCGCCCTGCAAAGTGCTAGGTTCCGCCCCCGGATGCTCGATCACTGGCTGCCGTTCCTGATCTACGGCGCCTTCGCGCTCCTGATCCCCGCATCCATGGTTCTGATGTCGTTCGCCTTCGCGACGAGGCCCCGCCGCCGCAACCGCGCGCGCATGCTGCCGTTCGAGTCGGGCGTGTCGACCGGGCCGCTGGTCGCACAGCGCTTCACCGTCAGCTTCTACCTCACCGCGATGCTCTTCATCGTCTTCGACATCGAGATCGTCTTCCTGTACCCGTTGGCAGTCGTGCTCCAGGACCTCGGCTGGTTCGCGTTCTGGGAGCTCTCCTTCTTCATCGCGATCCTCGCGGTCGCCTTCGTCTACATCTGGCGCAAGGGGGCCCTCGAGTGGCGGTAAGAGCTGGACTCACGATGAGACGCTGTGCCGACGAGGCCCCATCATGAGCCCAGCTCCGCCGAAGCGCCTGGCCGACTTCGGTCTGAACACCGAGCGCATCCAGATGCGCGACAAGGGGCCGAGCGTCTTCGAGCAAGAGCTCGGCGCCGACGAGCTCGAAGGCCGGCTGGGGCTCACCACGCTCGAGAAGGCGGTGGCGTGGTCGCAGACGAAGTCGATGTGGCCTGACACTTTCGGGCTCGCGTGCTGCGCGATCGAGATGATGTCGATCGTCTCATCCCGCTACGACATCGCGCGCTTCGGGATGGAGGCGTTCCGCTCTTCGCCGCGCCAGGCCGACCTGCTCATCGTCTCGGGCCGCGTCGCGCACAAGATGGCCGCACCGCTGCGCCAGATCTACGACCAGATGCTCGAGCCCAAGTGGGTGATTGCGATGGGCGCGTGCGCCAGCTCCGGCGGGATGTTCAACAACTACGCCGTCCTCCAGGGCGTCGACAAGATCGTCGCCGTCGACATCCACGTGCCCGGCTGCCCGCCCCGGCCCGAGGCGTTGATGGAGGGGATCATCCGCCTGCACGAGAAGGTGCAGGCCGGCGTCCCGCCCGCGTACGAGATCCGCGGGGTCGCGAGCTGAGCCCATACGAAGGCGTTCCCGGCCTTGTCGAGACGAAGATCGCGCTCGACGAGACGACGCTCGTCGTCGACCCCGCTCGCCTCGTCGAGGCGTGCACGCACCTTCGTGACGTCGAGGGCTTCAACTTCCTCTCGGACATCACGCCGGTCGACTACCTCGGCTGGGGCGAAGCGGACGTATCCGGCTATTTCGGCACCGCCGCAGGGCGGAACATCAACGACCCGATGACCCAGGGGTACGAGGTCCTGCCGGAGCCCAAGCCGAAGCGCTTCGCCGTCAACTACCACCTCCTGCGCGTCGGGTCGGATCCGCGACGGGCCCGCGTCCAGGCCTGGCTCGACGACGGGGAGACGATCGAGAGCGTCGTCGCCGTCTGGCCGACCGCGGATTGGCACGAGCGGGAGGCCTTCGACATGATGGGCATCCGCTTCGACGGCCACCCCAACCTCGTTCGCATCCTCATGGAGGACGACTGGGAGGGTCACCCGCTCCGCAGGGACTATCCGATCGGCGGCGAGCCGGTTCGGTTCTCGAGCGAGGAGTAGCCGTGGCCGTCGCCGCCCGCAAGAAGATATACGAGGGCTCGCGCATCCCCTCGCCGATCCCGACGATCCTCCAGGTGGCGCCGGAGATCGCCGAGACCGGCGACGTCCTCCAAGTCAACTTCGGCCCCAACCACCCGTCCACGCACGGCGTCCTCCGCCTCGTCGTCGACCTGAACGGCGAGAGCGTCGTCGGCCTGCGAGCCGTGGTCGGCTACCTGCACACCGGCTTCGAGAAGACGATGGAGCTCAAGACGTACTGGAAGTGCATCCCGTACGGGCCGCGCATCGATTACGTGTCGTTCCAGAACAACGAGCTCGTCTTCGTGCTCGCCGTCGAGCAGCTGCTCCAGGTTCAGACTCCAGAGAAAGCGAGGTGGATGCGCACGCTTCTCTGCGAGCTGAACCGGATCCACTCGCACCTGATCTGGCTCGCGACGTCGGCGCTCGAGCTCGGGGCGATCTCGATCTTCTGGTACGGGTTCCGCGAGCGGGAGCGGCTGCTCGACCTGTTCGAGCTCGTGGCCGGCTACCGCATGCACACCCGCTACTTCCAGGTCGGCGGCCTCGCCGAGGACGTCCCGCGCGGCTTCTACGACGAGTGCCGCCGCTTCATCGAGAACTTCCCGAGCTCGGTGGACGAGTACGAGGCGATGCTGTCGCGCAACGAGATCTGGGTCGAGCGGACGCGGGGAATCGGGCTGCTGTCGGCGGACGACGCGATCGCCCTCGGGCAGTCAGGCCCGGTGCTGCGCGCCTCGGGCGTGGACTGGGACCTGCGGCGCGACCAGCCCTATCTCACGTACGGGGACGTCGACTTCCGCGTGCCGGTCTACCCGAACGGTGACGTGTACGACCGCTACCGCGTCCACATGGACGAGATGCGGGAGTCGGCGCGGATCGTCGAGCAGTGCCTCGACCGCGTCGAGCGGATGGAAGGCAAGCCGTGGATCATCGACGACCGCAAGATCGTGCTGCCGCCGCGCCACGAGCTCCACACCTCGATGGAGACGCTGATCCACCACTTCAAGCTCGTGACCGAGGGCTTCCGCGTGCCGGAGGGCGAGGTCTACGCAACCGTCGAGTCGCCGCGCGGCGAGCTCGGCTGCTACGTCGCGTCCGACGGCGGGCCAAAGCCTTGGCGCGTCAAGTTCCGCGCCCCGTCGTTGGTCGCGCTCGAGGCGACGGCGACCTGCATGAGCGATGCGCTGATCGCGGACATGATCGCGATCGTGGGCTCGCTCGACACCGTCATGGGCGAGGTGGACCGATGAAGGCGACGCCGTTCCAGAAAAAGGTCGACGAGATCCGCAGCGGCTATCCCGACCCGCGCTCGGCGGTCCTGCCGGCGTTGCGGCTCGCGCAGGAGCAGCACGGCGGCTGGCTCCCGCCGGAGGCGTTTCGCGAGGTCGCCGACGCCCTGGACCTCACGCCCGCTTACTGCAAGGCGGTCGCGTCCTTCTACGACATGTTCCACACCGAGCCCGTCGGCAAGCACGTGGTCGAGGTGTGCACGAACGTCTCGTGCGCGCTCGTCGGCGCGCAGAGCGTGGTCGAGGCCTTCGAGCGCGAGCTCGGAGTCCGCGCCGGAGAGACCACTGAGGACAACGAGGTGACGCTGCGGACCGTCGAGTGCTTCGGAGGCTGCGGCTGGGGCACGGTTGTCGCCGTCGACCACCGCTATCGCGAACCGGTTCGCCCAGAGGACGTTCCCTCCATCCTCACGGAGGTGCGCGGTGGCCGCTGAGCCGCAGCGGCTGCTGCTCAAGGGAGCCGACGAGCGCGACCTCACTCGGCTCGACGAGTACCGCGCCGTCGGCGGCTACGCCTCGCTCGACAAGGCGCGCGGGCTGGAGCCACACGCCGTCGTCGACGAGATCCTCGCCTCGAACCTGCGCGGCCGCGGCGGCGCCTTCTTCCCGATGGGCCGCAAGGCGAGCTTCCTGGCCCAGGGCATCCGCTACCTCGTCGTGAACGCCGACGAGTCCGAGCCGGGCTCCTTCAAGGACCGCGAGATCATGTTCTCGTCGCCGCACCGGCTGATCGAGGGCTGCCTGATCACAGCGCACGCGATCGGCTCGGAGCACGTCTTCATCTACATCCGCGGCGAGTACCTGCGCGAGTTCGAGATCCTGCGCGACGCGCTCGAGCAGGCGCGAACCGAGGGCCTGCTGGGCGGCGTCACGATCGTGCTCCACCGCGGCGCCGGCGCCTACATCTGCGGCGAGGAGTCTGCGCTCCTCGAATCCCTCGAGGGCAAGCGCGGCCAGCCCCGCTCGCGACCGCCCTACCCGGCTGTCTCCGGCCTGTACGCGGCGCCGACGCTGATCAACAACGTCGAGACGGTGTCGACCGTGCCCGTCGTGCTGGAGCTCGGTGCGGCGGCGTATGCCAAGCTCGGCGTCCCCCCGAACTCGACCGGCACTCGGGTCATCTCCGTGTCGGGCAACGTTGCGAACGGCGGCAACTACGAAGTCCCGCACGGGATCACCCTGCGCGAGCTCATCTACGACCTCGCGGGCGGCGTCCCCGGCGGCCGCAGGCTCAAGGCGATCATTCCCGGCGGCTCTTCCGTCCCGGTGCTGACCGCAGACCAAGTCGACCTCAGCTACGACCACGACACGTTCACGGAAGCCGGGACGATGATGGGCTCGGCCGGGATGATCGTGATCGACGACCGCGCCTGCATGGTTCAGCTCGGCCTTCGCGTCGCGCAGTTCTACATGCACGAGTCGTGCGGGAAGTGCACACCGTGCCGCGAGGGGACGCGCTGGATGGTGCAGCTGCTGCACAAGATCGAGGACGGCGACGCCGAGCAGTCCGAGCTCGACCTCCTGCTCGACGTCTGCGACCGGATCCTCGGCAAGTGCCTGTGCCCGCTCGGAGACGCGGCGGCAATGCCGGTCGCGAGCTACGTCGACAAGTTCCGCGACGAGTTCCAGGCGCACATCGACCACGGCGGCTGCCCCTTCGGCGGCGAGTCGTCGCTGGAGCGAGTAATGGCCCCCGTCGACCAGCACACCCACCACCCGACGGTCGAGGTGCCCGCGTGAGCGCTCAGGCGGATCTCGTCTCGCTCACCGTCGACGGCCGTGAGGTTCAGGTGCCCAAGGGCACCGGGCTCGTGGAGACGGCGGCCGCAGCCGGGATCGAGATCCCGGTCTTCTGCTACGAGCCGCGGCTCGGGCCTGCGGTCGGTGCGTGCCGGATGTGCCTCGTCGAGGTCGAAGGCATGCCGAAGCTCCAGGCGGGCTGCACGCTCACGGCGCAGGACGGCATGGTCGTCCGCACGGCTCAGACGAGCGCCCCGGCGGCCGAGGGCCAGAACGCAACGCTGGAGTTCATCCTCGTCAACCACCCGCTCGACTGCCCCGTCTGCGACAAGGGCGGGGAGTGCCCGCTCCAGGACCTGACCTTCCGCTACGGCCCGGGAAACACGCGCATGACCTTCCCGAAGCGGACGTTCGAAAAGCCGATCCCGATCAGCCCGCTGATCGCACTCGACCGCGAGCGCTGCATCCTCTGCTACCGCTGTACGCGCTTCTCCGAGAGCGTCGCCGAGGACGGGCAGCTCGTGGCCGAGAACCGGGGCGCGCAGTCGATCATCACCACGTTCGAAGACGAGCCCTACCGCGCGCCGTTCAGCGGCAACGTGATCGAGCTCTGCCCCGTCGGCGCCCTGACATCGACGCAATACCGCTTCGAAGCTCGCCCCTGGGAGATCCAAAACGTCCCCACCGTCTGCGCGCTCTGCCCCGTCGGTTGCAACATCGACGCGACAACGCGCGAGGGGAAGGTCAAGCGGATCATCTCGCGGAACCACCCTGAGGTCGACGAGGGCTGGCTCTGCGACAAGGGCCGCTCGGCGTTCCCGGCGCTCGGCGCGGAGGATCGGGTCGTCGACCCGCTGCGTCGCTCCGGACCGCGCCGGCTCGTCCCGATCGGCTGGGAGGAGGCTCTCGACGAGGCGGAAGCGCTCCTCCGCGGCGCCGGCGGCCGGATCGTGACCGCGCTTTCCGGCTCCGAGAGCGTCGAGATGGCGTTCGCACTCGGCAAGCTGCTTCGTGTCGGGCTCGGCGCCGACTCCGCTGTGCTGCCCGAGGAGACGAGCCGCGCCCTCGACGCGTTCCGCGCACCGCTGTCGTCGATCCGCGACGCAGAGGTCGTGGTCGTGGTCGGCGACGACCCGGTGGTCGAGCGCGCTCCCGTCGTCGATCTCTGGATCCGGGCCGCGCGCCGCGCCGGCGCCGAGGTCGAGATCATCGGTCCTCACGGGAACGTTCCGGCCGAGCCTGGGACCGGCCCCGCCGCGTGCAAGGCGCTCGCGACCGAATCGAGCGAGCTCGGCCAGCGCCTCCGCGCCGCGGAGCGCGCCGTGCTGATCTGGTCCGGCGCAGCGGGCCAGGGCGGAGCGCACGTCGCCGGGCTTGCCGGGGCGCTGGGCTTCGCGGCCAAGCCCGGCTGCGGCGCATTCCATCTTCCCGCCACGCCGAACGGGCGCGGCGTCGCCGATGCCTGGGCGGCCGCAGCGGACGGCGACGAGGCGAACCCGGAGCCGATCGGCCTGCTGGTGGTCTCGGGCGACGAGGCAGCCGCCGACGCGAACGTCCGCGCCCTGGCACACGACGCCGAGAAGGTGCTCGCGATCGGCATGTTCCGCCGCCCGCTGCGCGGGTGGACCGACCTCGTCCTGCCCGGGACGAGCTACCTCGAGCGGGACGGCACGACGATCAACCTCGAGGGCCGCCTGCAGCGGCTGCGACGGGCGGTCATCCCGCCCTGCCCGGACGAGCTGGCGTGGATCTCGCGCCTGGCGGAGCGCTTCGGCGTCGACGTCTCGCCCTATCCGTCGGTCGTCTTCGCGGAGCTCTCGGCGGTTTGTTACGACGGGCTCGAGTACGGCCGCGTCGGCGAACGGGCGCCGCTGCCGCCGCGCGTGGAGCCCGCCGCCGCGGACGAACCGGTGCGCAAGGAGCGGAAGCCGGCGCGGCTGACCGGCAAGGGCCTCAAGCTCGTGGTGTACCGCCCGCTCTTCTCGGGTCCCGACGTCGAGCGCGTCCCGGAGCTGCAGTTCCAACGGCCGGGGCCAGAGGTGGAGGTCTCGGCGGACGACGCCGACCGGCGCGGGATCGTCACGGGCGATCCCGTCGTGGTGACGTCGAACGGAACCTCGCTGAATCTGCGGGCCCGTGTGAACAAGAGGCTGCTGAAGGGCGTGGCCCGCATCCCCGCCGACTACGCCGCTGAGCTGGCCAACCGCGTCGAGGTCAGGAAGCCGTAGTGGAGCCCTGGTGGATCTCGCTGCCGAAGGCGTTCGTGCTGATCAACGTCGTGCTGCTGATGTTCGCGTACCTCACGTGGGTGGAGCGGAAGCTGCTCAGTCGGATGCAGCGCCGCTACGGACCGAACCGTGCCGGCCCGTTCGGGCTGCTGCAGCCGATCGCCGACCTCTTGAAGCTGATCCGCAAGGAGAGCTTCGTCCCGACCGCAGGGATCGACGTGCTCTACATCGGCGCGCCCGTCCTCTCGGCCTTCACAGCCCTCACCGCCTTCGCGGTGATCCCGTTCGGCCCCGGCTGGGAGGTCCGCGACTACCAGATCGACGGCTACATCGCGAACGTCTCCATCTCGCTGCTTCTGTTGTTCGCGCTCGGCTCGGTCGGGATCTACGGGTTCATCGTCGGCGGGTGGGCCTCCGAGTCGAAGTATTCGCTGCTCGGCTCGATGCGCACCTGCGCGCAGCTCGTCTCGTACGAGGTCTCGCTCGCGCTCTCCGTGCTGGGAATCGTCCTTATGGCCGGTTCGCTGTCGCTCGTCGACATCGTGGCGAAGCAGGACGGCAACTGGTGGTACATCCTCCCGCAGGCGGTCGGCTTCCTCGTCTTCCTCGTCGCTGGGACCGCTGAGACCAACCGCGCCCCGTTCGACCTCCCCGAAGCGGACACCGAGCTAGTCGCCGGCTACCACACCGAGTACAGCGGCATGCGCTGGGGCCTGTTCCAGATGGCGGAGTACGTGAACCTGATCTTGCTCTCGGCGCTGGCGACGACGCTCTTCCTGGGCGGCTGGCACGGCCCGTGGGACGACTGGTTCGGCCCGCTCTGGTTCCTGCTCAAGGTCGGGATCATGATCTTCCTGTTCATCTGGCTGCGGGCGACGCTCCCGCGGCTGCGGTACGACCAGCTGATGCGCTTCGGCTGGAAGGTGCTGCTCCCGATTGCGACCGTGAACGCTGTCGTGACCGCGGCGCTGGTGGTGGCGCTGTGAGCCCCGGGCCCGTCGAGTCGCTGAAGGGCTTCGGCGTAACGCTCAAGCAGGTCTTCAAGAAGCCGATCACGCAGCAGTACCCCGAGTACAAGCGGCCGCTCTACCCGCGTTTTCGCGGCCGGCACCGCCTCTGGCGGTTCGAGAACGGGCTCGAGAAGTGCGTCGGCTGCTCGCTCTGTGCCGCCGCGTGCCCCGCCGACTGCATCCGCGTCGTGCCCGCGGAGAACACGCCCGACCATCGCGTGTCCGCCGGGGAGCGCTACGCGCGCATCTACGAAATCAACCTCAGCCGCTGCATCTTCTGCGGCTACTGCGAGCTCGCGTGCCCGTTCGACGCGATCACGCTCGAGCAGGAATACGAGCTCTCCGAATACTCCCGCGACGACCTGATCTACACGAAGGACATGCTGCTTGCCGAGCCCGTGAAGCGGGTGCCGGTCGCGGATCCTTCGCTCTACGACACGCCGATCCCGGCGTACAAGGCGGAGGCCTGATGGGCGATTTTCTCGTCTGGGTGGTCTGGATCCTGGCGGCCTTTGCCTGCCTCGGCTCGGGGATCGCCGTCGTGACCTTCTCGAACCCGTTCTACTCGGCGCTCGCGCTGATCGGGAACCTCGCATCGCTCGCCGTGCTCTACCTGCTGCTCGCGGCGGAGTTCGTCGCCGCCGCGCAGGTGCTCGTCTACGCGGGCGCGGTGATGGTGATGTTCCTGTTCGTGATCGCGTACGTCGGCCAGCGCTCGGACACGGTGTGGACCGGCGGGCCGAGCTGGCAACTCGTGGGCGGCGTCCTGGCGGGCGGCGCGATCCTGGTCGAGGTGATCATCGCGATCGGGCTCGGTGCCAGCGGCACGCTGCGAGACGAGGCCGACATCGACGCCGGCTTCGGCTCGCCGGCCGAGATCGGGCGCCTGTTTCTGACCGACCACCTGCTCGCCTTCGAGATCACGTCGATCGTGCTGCTCGTCGCCGCCGTAGGCGGCGTCGTCCTCGGTGGACAGAGCCGCCGTGCGCCCGACGAGGAGGCGTCGCTGGGCCGATGATCTCGATCACGTTGCTGACGCGTTGCTGGCGGTGCGAGGCCGAAGGGGACAGTGCTCAGCACGGCCCCGGAGAGACTCGTGCCGCCAGCGGCGCGAGCCTTCGGCGGAGCCCGGCTCCGCCGGGCGGGAGCCGAAGGCGGTCAGGGACGTGATGGGGCCTGAGATACCCCTGTATCTCACGGTCGCCAGCTTTCTCTTCGCGACCGGCGCGCTCGGCGTCCTGCTCCGGCGCAACCCGCTGATCGTCCTGCTCTCGCTCGAGATCATGCTCAACGGGGCGAACCTGGCCTTCATCTCCTTCGCGCGACGGCTCGGAGACGGCGACGGGCAGATCTTTGCCGTCGCCGTCATGGCGGTCGCGGCCTCCGAGGTCGTCGTCGGGCTCGGCCTCGTCGTCGCCCTGCATCGCCGCGATCTCGAGCTCGACGTCGACCGGCTCTCGACGCTGAGAGGGTGACGTGGAAGCCGCCGCCTGGATCTGTCTCGTCTCGCCCCTCGCCGGCGCGCTCCTGATCACGCTGGCCGGCACGCGGATCTCGCGCCGTCTAGCGGGTTACCTCTCGACTCTCTCGGTGGCGGTGTCGTTCGTGGCCTCCGTCGTCGCCTTCTTCGCCCTCCACGACCGGCACGAGGACGACCGCATCGTCGTCTCGGAGGCGTGGACCTGGCTGGCGGCGGGCGACTTCCGAGCCCCGCTCGACATCCTGATCGACCCGCTGAGCATCTTCATGATGCTCGTCGTCTCCGGCGTCGGCGCCCTGATCGTCGCCTACTCGATCGGCTACATGGACGGCGACGACGAGGAGCGGCGCTACTTCGCCTACATGTCGCTGTTCGTCTTCTCGATGCTGTTGCTCGTCCAGTCGGCCAACTTCGTCCTGTTGCTGGTCGGCTGGGGCCTCGTGGGCCTCTCGTCGTACCTGCTGATCGGCTACCACCACGAGCGGCCGAGCGCGGTCGCCGCCGCCAAGAAGGCGTTCATCATGAACGCG